>Ga0335069_10000479_pt1 | contig 67447 bp, 49 predicted proteins | sample Lox_Sample_11_FD_206714 | JGI IMG/M metagenome (GOLD analysis project Ga0335069, IMG submission 206714) | Soil microbial communities from Loxahatchee National Wildlife Refuge, Florida, United States - Lox_Sample_1.1 | ecosystem: Environmental > Terrestrial > Soil > Wetlands | place: USA...
GGATTCCAGTGCTGGTGAACATCGCCGATACAGCGATTTCCGAAACCTTCCGGCTGGCGGAGACGGCGGAGGAGGCGGGCGCGGACGCGCTGGTGTTGACGCCTCCGTTCTATTTCCAGAACTCGCAAGAGGACCTGTTCCGTTATATTGAGAAGGTCGCCGCGAGGGTGTCGCGGCCCCTGTTCCTCTACAACATCCCGCATCTTACGAAGAACTCGTTTGAGCCGGAGACGGTCCGGAGGGCGTCGGAGCTGCCGGGCGTGGTGGGATTGAAGGACAGCACGCACGATCCGAATTATCTGGAAAGAGTACTGGAACTGCTGCGGGACCGGCCGGGGTTCTCCATCCTGATCGGCCCGGAGGAGATGCTGCTGGACAGCATGAAGCGCGGCGCAATCGGAGGCGTTTGCGGCGGGTCGAATTTGTTTCCGAAGTTATTCGTCGACCTGTACAACGCCATCGTGGCAGGCAATACGGCGCACGCGGCGGAGTTGCAGGAAAAGGTGAATCGGATGGGAAATCTACTGTACCGGGTGGGATTTCCGGGAAGTGCATACCTGCGCGGCATCAAGGCCGCATTGTCGCTGGCCGGGCTCTGCCACGCGGAACCAGCGCCGCCGTTCATGCCCTTTTTCGATGACGAATTCGTACAGCTCGAACAACGTTATAGGATGTTCGTGGAATGAAGGAGCGCGACCAGTATTTCTCGCGAGCGGTGGAGAAGGCGCTGGCGGCGCTCGAGTGTGTGCGGAAGAGTCCGCAGCCGATGACGCTGGCGGAGATTTCGGCCGCAGTGAAGCTCACCAAGGCGTCGGGATTCCGGCTGGTCTATACATTGGAGGCACTCGGGCACTTAGCGAAGACGACCGACGGGCGGTATTTCGCGCCGGCGGAGTCGCGTCATCAGGAAATGGTGAAGCAGGCCGCGGAGCCTCAGGAGCGCTTAAGCATGGAGTTTTGCGAAACGGCCAGCCTGGCGGGCCTCTTCGAGAATCACATTGAAGTTCTGAGCGTGTTCGAGAGCACGCAGTTAATGCGTATGGGCAACACGGTGGGGCGGATTTTGCCTCCGAACGCGAGCTCTCTGGGGAAGGCGATCACCGCGTTCCAGCCGCCCGAGATCGCCGAAAAGCTGGTGCGCAGCTATGGGACACATTACTTCACGCCGAACACGATTACCGATGAAATTGCGCTGCGCGAGGAATTCGCTCAGGTGCGGGAGCGCGGCTTTGCCGAGGATCTGGAAGAGAGTATCCCGGGCGGGCGGTGTTTCGCCGCTCCGGTCCTGGGCGCGAACGGATTCGCCCTCGGCGCGGTGAGTCTGTCCATGCCTCTGATCCGCTTTAAGGGCGATGCGCAGAGGCAGGCGATTCTCACCGCGGTGCAGGAGACGGCACGGGCGATCGAGAAGCGCGTTATCGGAGAACGATCCCCCGGCTGACGCCGAGGGCTGTATCCAGTCCCCTAGCGACGAACCAGGAACACCTCGGCGATATCGATCGATCCGTTGAATCCGCCCTGCCCCTGATCGAGGAACCAACGCAGCGTCAACGTTCCGGTGCGCGTGGCGTCCGCGGGAACGGAGAACTCAACGGGACCCATCGTAGCGGGCTTGCTGATCCAGCCGTGGACCTCGTACTTTTCATTGGCCACCAGGCGGATTTTGGGATCGGTCGGGCGGCCGACGAACACTACGCGAACTTTGTAAGACGCCTTCGGGTCGAGGTGTTCGTAGCGCATGGTTAAGGGCGTTTCGTAGCGAGTTTCGGCCCAGGTCCACCATGCCATGGGATTGAGGATGAAGCGGGCGGGGCCGTCGGGCTTGGTCGCCTGGGCGGAGGTGCGGCCGATGAGGCCGCCGGAAAACGCGGCGTATTCGGAGCGTGCGGAATGGAATCCGCCGGGGTCGTTTGCATAGCCCGGGCCTTCGTCGACCAGGTGCGGTTGCATGGACATGTTGCCGAGATCGTCGTAAAATCCGCCGGGACCGGGGTCGCTTCGATGCAAGAGCGCGTCGATGGCGGCAAGTCGGTCGTCTTCCTTCGGGATCGCGCGGATCTTCGCGAACTGATCCTTCAACCAGACGCGATTGTTCAGGGGAAAATCGATCGTATCGAGGTTCGCGCCGCGGCTGACGGCGACGGCCTTGTAACGATCGACGCTGAGCTGCGCGTGGATGTTCTGGTAAAGGGCCTCGGCCAGCGCGAAGATGCGGTTGCGGAGATCCTCCGCGGCAGGGTGCGTAAGCGATTCGTCAAGAATGCGCGTGGCGTCGTCCATGGCGATCGCCGAGCCCGTGCGGGAGGCGTTACGGAGGCGGTCGATGGCCTGCTGCTCGAGGCCTGTTTCATACAGAAGCCGCTCGCGGACGTAGCCGTCGTAATAGGCGCGATAGAGGATCTGCTGGAAGCGCCAACTCAACAGCATTTGCGGGGTGGCGGCGCGCTCGATGGTCTGGACCTTGCGCAGCGTGTCGCCGATAGAGGCGCGAGTGGCGACAGGGCCATGCCAGTCGCTCTCAAGATCAAGCACGGCCTGCGCAAGCGCGGTTTCGTATTTCGGGGAGATGAACCACCGCGCCCATTCGCGGAGGATCTGCGAGACGTCCTGATTCGGGTCCCAGCCGAGGCCGCTCCAGACGAACTTGTTCATGTCGTCGTTGACGCCTTCTGAATAGGTGAGGAAGCCGAGCTGAGCCGAAGGCATCATGTGATTGAAGACCTTCTGGTAATCGGTGGGACGAGGGTTGATGGATTCGCGGGCCTGCGTGACGGCAAAGGCGACGTCCCACTCGGGCACGGGAAACTCGGCGTGAATCGTGTGCGTGATATCGGGGTAGTAGCGGATCGCGTAACGCGCGGGAATTTTGGCGCGCAGTTCCTGAATCGTGATGCGCGTCCAGGGTCCGTAAACGACGCCGTCAAGCCACTTTGGCTCGGCCTTCATCAAGTCGAGGTATTCGGCAAACCATTTCGCGTCGAAATTCTGCGGCGACATCCACATCTGACCCTTAGGATGGTACTTGCGCAGTTCCTGCTTCTGCTTTTCGAGCAGCGCGAACAAATACTTGGGTTGAGTGTCGCCGGGATCGCCGCCGGGGACGAAGACCGCATCGATGCGCGGAAGCTTCTTGTAGACTTGGGTCCATTCTTTAATGGCGAAGTCGACGGTGGCGGGGTCTGAGTAATCCTTATCCATCGCCGGATACCAGATCCAGACATCAATGCCGTATTCGGCGCAGATGCGCGACATTTCGGCCATCATGTCGAGCTTGGAGAGGTGAAAGTGCGGGCTGTCGTCGTCGTCGTCGGAGCGCGGCGGGATCAATTCGACGGCGTTGGTGCCGAAGATGATCATGTCGCGCACGTACTGCTCGAAAATGGCGGGCGTCCAGGCGTCATAGGCATTGACCTTGGGGCGATAGCCGATCTGATGACCGCGCAGCCCGTATTTCGGGCTGGTGGTAATGTCGAGATTGTCGTCAATGGAGGCGGCGAGGTGGTCCCATCGAAGCTCGCGCAGGAAGCGGCCGGCGCCGAACAGAGTGCCGCGCTCGTCATTACCTTGAATATCGACCGAGCCGTTGCGGACGGTGAGATGGAATCCTTCGGCGGGGCCTGTCCCTGACGCATGATGGACGCGGATCGCCGGGCCGTTGCCCGACGCGGGCCACGGCAAGGCGGTGCGGCGCTCGACCTCTTCCACCAGCATTTGAACGGCTTTCTTCTCAGGCCCGGCTAGGTTTGGATCGGCAGCAATATGCGCGCTGCGCAGATCGAGAGCGGCGGCGGAGCCTGCCAGAAGAATGGTCACTACGAGGTATCTTTTCATTAGGGTTTCCAAATTGTCGCGCCGATGTAGCGCTCGGTGTCTTCCTTATCGTTGAAGTAATAAACGGTCAGAACTTTGCCGTCGGGGCGCTGGACGCTGCGGGTGTAGCCGAGGTCCCATGCGCCTCCATCGTTTCGCAGAACAATCTCGGCGCTCCAGGTGCGGCCTTCATCGGCGCTCAAGCGTGCGCGGATGCCGTACGGTGCGGAGCGGTAACCGTAGGTGATAACGAGCCGGCCGTCACGCAGCTTCACGAGCGATGGAGGGTTGCCGTTGTGCGCTCCAGTATCGGGCACGGGCTTGCTCCAGTATTTCCAAGTCGCGCCGTCATCGTCGGAACGATACACTTCGATCCAACTGGGATGGCGGATCGCGGTGACGATCGATTTCGCGGACAGGCGCACCGAGGAAGGCATTAGAGCTTTGTCGTCCGAGCCCGGCTCGGGGCCGATAAAGGAGATGATTGTCCAGGTCTTCGCGCCGTCGGTGGTGCGGACGCAGATGACGTGCCCCTGCTTGCCGTCGGATTTCGCGGCGGTGAGGAACATGGTCATCTGGCGCGGGCCGTCGATCAGGTAATCGGTGCGAGCGGCGATGCCCAGCTGGCCGAAGTTCGGGATTTTGTAAGGGCCGGACCAGGTCTTGCCTCGATCATACGTGTAATAGAAGCGCGAAGGGCCGATGTTGACGTCCTCCATGCGCGCGGTAAGGGCGAAATTCGGATTGGTGAAATCGATGCCGCCGGGACAATCGACGGGGACCTTGCCGCCGGACTCTGTGAGGACATTGGCGACCTTGGAGCCGGGCGGGGGCTTCAGGGAATCGGGGTGCTCGAGCGACCAGGAAGCGCCGCCGTCGAGGCTGCGCGCGAGGACGTGCTCGGCGGGGCGGTCCCAGTCGATGGAGTGGCGCTGATCGTTGAACTGGAAGTAGCCGCGCTCAAATCCGACGACAATTTCGTTGCCCCAGATCCACATTCCGTGGTTGGCCGGCCAGCCTGCGAAACGTTTCGCTTCGCGGTAAACGATAATATTTTTCGGGGGCACGGGCACATCCGCGGCGCGGGCCGCGAGAATGAGGGAGAGCGAGGCGAGGAGTGTCTTCATGAGGGTTGGGGTCCGCTCGATTGAGAATTATAGTACGTTTCGGGCGGGCCTCGAGTTGATAGCATAGCGTTTCTATGTCCACGAAACCTTCCATTCTCACCACGACCGTGGGTTCTTATCCAATTCCCGACTGGCTGGCGGCGTTGCCGAGCGAGCAGGCCCGGCTGGACGCCACACGCGTCGTCTTCGATCTCCAGCGGCAGGCGGGCATCGATCTGCCAACCGATGGCGAGTTGTATAGGTTCGACGTGAATCATCCCGATACGAACGGCATGATCGAGTACTTCATCCGTCCGATGGCGGGCGTGCGGGCGCAAGTAGGGCGTAGCGATCACGAGGCCTTCGCGCGCCTTCATGCGATGCAGTTCCGGCGCAAGGCCGCGGGCGTGGTGGAGTCGGCGCTGGGTGAAGGATCGCTGAATCTGATGGCCGATTGTCAACTGGCGGCGAGCGTGGCGGGAGGGCCGTTTAAGTTCACGGTCACCAGTCCTTACATGCTGGCACGGACGTTGCTGGACCGGTATTACGTGGGCTTTGAAGAGTTGCTGATGGCCGTCGCGGAAGTGCTGGCGCAACAGGTGGCCGGGTTGCCGTGCGCATGTCTTCAGGTAGACGAGGCGAATATTCCCGGCAATCCTTCCGATGCTCCGATGGCGGCGGAGGCGATCAATCGGGTGCTGGACGCGTTTACCGGCATGCGCGCGGTGCATCTCTGCTTCGGCAATTACGGCGGCCAGACGATCCAGAAAGGCGAGTGGCGTGCCTTGGTGGATTTTCTGAATCACCTGCACGTGGATCATCTGGTGATGGAGATGGCCCGGCGGACGGAGGCGGATTTGGAGGCGCTGACGGACGTGGATCCGCGCATCCGGCTGGGGATCGGCGTGGTGGATGTGAAGGTGAATCATGTGGAAACGCCGGAGGAAATCGCGTCGGCGCTGGATCGCGCGGAGAGCGTGCTTGGGCGGGGGCGCGTTTCATGGATTCATCCTGATTGCGGCTTCTGGATGCTGAAGCGCTCGGTGGCGGACCGTAAGATCGAGGCGCTGGCGAAAGGGCGGGATCTTTACCTGGGGCATCGATGAGAGAGTTTCGGGACCGGGTGACGGGCGCTCGCGTGTGGCAGGTGACCGAGGGCCCGGCGATCAATCACCCCAGCTATTTTTTGCAGAGTTCATTTTTTCCCGGAGGGCGGGAGATTTTCTTCACCTCCTATAGAACGGGATCGGCGCAGCTGTTTGAAGCGTCGCTCGATTCGGGCGAGGCGAGGCAGATCACAAGCGGCCCCGCCGTACATCCGTTTTCCGCAGCGCTGCATCCCGGCGGCGAAACGCTGGTGTTCACGCGAGGCGGCGGACTGTGGGCGATTCATCGAAAATCGCTCATCGAACGGCTGATCGCAGGCCATGACGGCGCGCAGTTGGGCGAATGCTCGATCAGCCGCGATGGCGAATGGCTGACGGCGGCGTTCAAATCGGGCGGACAGTGCGGATTGGTCTGCGGACGCTTCGACGGCACCGGCTGGCATACGATTCTTTTTCCACGGACGGTAATTCATCCGCAGTTTCATCCCTTGGAACAAGAGTGGATCGAGTTCGCGGGCAATCCCGCGCCGAGGATGCATCGGGTCAAGCGCGACGGCAGCGCGATGGAGTGCCTTCATGAACACGGCAACGACGAGTTTGTGGTGCACGAGACGTTTCTGGGTGCGACCGGCGATCTGGTGTTCACCATCTGGCCCCGGGCGCTGTGCCGCATGGATTGGACGACGCGGGAGATTCGCACGATCTGCGAGTACAACGCCTGGCACATCTCAGCGGACCGTCGCGGGGAGCGGGTACTGTGCGACACGAATCATCCAGATCAGGGCTTGCAGATTATCGACGTCGCGACGGGCGGGCGGCGGCAGTTGTGCTTGAGCGAATCTAGCAATCGTGGCTCGCAGTGGCGCGAATCGCGATATGCGCTGGCGGAGGATTTCGCGCGGGCGCGACAAGGCGCTCCGAATCCGCTCAGTTGGATGGAGGCGGATTCGGACACGGTCTACGGGCCGCAATGGAGCCACCCGCACCCATCGTGGTCGAACGATGAAACGAAGGTCGCGTTTGCCAGCGACCGCACCGGAACCGCGCAGGTCTACATTGTCGAAGTAAACTGAACAATCATGCTGAAAAAACTTCTGCTCCCGCTCGTGGCCGCATCGGCCGGCTTTGCCTTTCAGAATCCGGACTTGGCCCGATGGGAAAAGGAAGCTAGCAGTGTGACGATCACGCGGGACGATTGGGGTATCGCGCATATTCACGGCAAGACGGACGCCGACGCGGTGTTCGGCATGATCTATGCACAGGCCGAGGACGACTTCAATCGCGTGGAGACGAATTATCTGAACTCCATGGGCCGGCTCGCGGAGGCCGAGGGCGAATCGAAGATTTATCAGGACCTGCGGATGAAGATGTTTATCAAACCGCTCGAGTTGAAGAAACTGTACGCGGCGAGCCCGGACTGGCTGAAACAACTGATGAACGCGTGGGCGGATGGACTGAATTTCTATCTGGCCAAGCATCAGGACGTGAAGCCTCGCGTGATTAAGAGGTTCGAGCCGTGGATGGCGCTGAGCTTCACCGAGGGCAGCATCGGCGGCGATATCGAAAAGATCAATCTGAATCAGCTGCAGGCGTTCTACGCCAAGGCGATTCCCACCCCGCCTCCTGCTCAAGAAGATGAGTTTTTCGAAGTGGAGCCTTCTGGTTCCAACGGGGCCGCGGTCGCGCCGTCGAATACGCGCGATCATCACGCGCTGCTGCTGATCAATCCGCATACGTCGTTCTTTTTCCGGTCGGAACTGCAGATGTCGAGCGATGAAGGCCTGAACGCCTACGGCGCGGTGACCTGGGGGCAGTTCTTCATTTATCAAGGCTTCAACTCGCGGACCGGTTGGATGCATACGTCGAGCGGCGTCGACGCGGTGGACGAGTATCTGGAGACGGTCAGCCAGAAGGGCACCAGCTACCGCAGCTACTTCTACAAATACGGCAATGAAGAGCGGCCGATGATCGCCGAGCAGATCAACGTGCCTTACAAGACGTCCGATGGCGTGATGGCGGAAAGAATTTTCTCCGTGTTCCGCACCCACCACGGCCCCGTGATTCGCGAGGCCAACGGAAAATGGGTGACCATCCGCCTGATGCAGGAGCCGATCAAGGCGCTGGAGCAATCCTATTTGCGCATCAAGCAGAAGGACTACAAAGGTTACCGAGAAACGATGGAGTTGAAGGCCAATTCGTCGAACAACACGATTTTCGCCGACGCGGAAGGAGATATCGCCTACTTCCACGGCAACTATATTCCGCGCCGCGACGAGAGCTTCGATTGGACGCGGCCGGTGGACGGCAGCATCGCCGCGACCGAGTGGAAGGGCCTGCTGAACGTGGACGAATTGGTTCAGTTGCTGAATCCGGCCTCAGGCTGGTTGTACAACACGAACAATTGGCCGTGGTCGGCGGCGGGGGAGAGCAGCCCGAAGCGGGAAAATTATCCGAAATACGTGGAAAACGGCGGCGAATCGGCCCGCGGTCTGCACGCAATCCGCGTGCTGCAGAACAGGAAGGATTTCACGCTCGATTCGCTGATCGCCGCGGCGTTCGACAGCTATCTGCCGTGGTTCGAGAAACCGATGCCGGCCCTGATCAAGGCTTTCGACGCCGCTCCGGATTCGCCTTTGAAGACGAAGGTCGCCGCGCAAGTCGCGGTCCTGCGCGCATGGGATTATCGATGGGCGGAAGATTCGGTCGCTACGTCGCTGGCGGTTTTTTGGGGCGACGACGTCCGGCGGCGCGTGGGCGGAGGGGGACGTCGCGGCGGATCGCCCGAGGAAGCGATCGCGCAGGCTCCGGGCGAGCAGTTGCTGGAAGCCCTGGCGGCGGCGTCAGAAAAGCTGGCGGCGGATTTCGGGACATGGAAAACGCCCTGGGGGGAGATCAACCGCTTCCAGCGGCTGACGGGCGACATTGTGCAACCTTTCAATGATGCGGCTCCGAGCATTCCGGTGCCTTTTACCTCCGCCACGTGGGGATCGCTCGCGTCGTTCGGCGCGCGGGCGTATCCGGGAACGAAGAAATGGTACGGAACCAGCGGCAATAGCTTCGTCGCCGTGGTGGAGTTCGGCGATCGCGTCCGCGCCAAGGCCGTGACGGCGGGCGGGGAAAGCGGGCATCCAGAATCGAAGCATTTCAACGACGAAGCGAAGCGCTACGCGACCGGCGCGCTGAGGGATGTGTATTTTTATCCGGATCAACTGAAAGGGCACGTCGAGCGGGAATATCATCCCGGTAGCTAACCTTTTTCTCCGAGCGGAGTAGTAAACCGTATGCTCGCCGATATTCGCTATGCGCTTCGTGGCTTTCGTCGCGCGCCGTTGTTTGCGCTCGTGGCTGTGCTCTCACTCGCCATCGGCATCGGGGCGAATTCCACGATATTTAGCGTGGTGAACGCTCTGCTACTTCGGCCCCTGCCCTATCCCGCCCCGGACCGCCTTGCGATTCTTTGGCTGCGGTCGCCCGGAATCAACATCATGCAGGACTGGCCATCGCCCGGTGAGTACAACGACGTCCTGACGCAGAATAGCTCCTTTGAAGAAATGTCGATTTCGCAAGGCGGCGGCGCGACGCTGGCCGGCCTTGATCAGCCGCAGAACGTCGAACTGCTGCTCACGTCCTCCAACCTGTTCCATCTGCTGGGCGCGAAGCCTCTGTATGGGCGGCTGCTTCTGCCGGAGGACGACAAGCCCGGCAAAGCTCCGGTGGCGATCCTCAGTTATTCGATCTGGACGAGGCTGTTCAGCGCCGATCCCAACGTGGTGGGGCGCAGCATCACCCTGTACGGCACCGGTGGCATAGGCAGCGGCGCGGACAAGAATCAATTCACGGTCGCCGGCGTATTGCCTCGCGACTTCCTGTTGAACGACGAAGTCATGCCAACCGTCTCCAGTACCCAGCGCATGGACATTTTCCTGCCGCTGCCGATGGACGAGAAATTTCTGGGCCGGCGCGGCGACGAGAATTACAATCTGATGGCGCGTTTGAAGCCCGGCGTAACCATGGCGCAGGCACAAGCCGACGTTTCCATTATCGCGGCGCGCATCCGGGACAAGGACAAGCGCGACCGCACGTTCACTATAAGCGTCGTCCCGTTGATGGAACAAGTGGTGGGCGACGTGCGGCGTGCGCTTCTTGTTTTGTTCGCCTCGGTCGCATTGGTTTTGCTGATCGCCTGTGCGAATGTCGCGAATCTGCTGCTTTCGCGAGCGACCGGACGGCAGAAAGAGGTGGCGGTGCGCGCGGCCCTGGGCGCGAACTGGACGCGCGTGATGCGGCAACTGTTGACGGAGAGTGTCCTGTTGAGCCTTGCGGGCGCCGCCGCGGGACTGTTGATCGCCGAATGGAGTCTCCATGTCGTCCGAACCGTCAATCCGGGAAATATCCCCAGGCTGGACGTCATCGGCATCGACGCGCGCGTGCTGGCGTTCACCTTCGGCGTTGCGATCGTTACCGGAATTATCTTTGGTCTTGCACCGGCGCTGCGCGCGCTCAACCTGGATTTGAGTAGCGCGCTGAAATCGGGTGGGCGGAGTTCCGGCGGCGATGGTGGTTTCGCGCTGGCGCGGCATCGTTTGCGCGGATTGCTCGTCGTATCAGAGCTCGCGTTTTCCCTCATGCTGCTAATTGGCGCGGGTTTGCTGATCCGCAGTTTCGCGCGGCTGCAGGAGGTCCCGCCGGGATTCAATCCGGATCGAGTGATTTCCATGCGTCTCGGCTCCGCCAATCATCGGTTCCAGAATCGCGACGAGGCGAATCAATTCTTTCGTGAAATCCACAGGAAGGTCGCCGCAGTGCCCGGACTGATCTCCGAAGGCTCGGTCAGTTCGCTTCCGTTTACATCGTCGGTGGGTTGGGGAGGCATCGATATCGAAGGCTTTACGCCGCAGCCGGGTCAGGAAGTTCAGGTGGATCAGCGTAGTGCGTCGCCAGACTACTTCCGGACGATGGAAATCCCATTGATCCAGGGGCGTTTCTTCAACGATCGCGACCTACAGCCAAACGCGCCCCTGGTGTGCGTGATCGACCGGAAGTTCGCTGAGCGCTTCTGGCCTCGCGGAGATGCGTTGGGCAAGCATCTGGGGGAAGCGAAGCAGCGCATGGAAATCGTCGGCGTGGTGGGCGTGGTGAAGGAATACGGACTGGATGTGGACCCGCGCATCGCGGTTTACGGGCCGAGCGGCGGCGGCGGTTACCTCGTGGCGCGCACCTCCGGCGATCCTGCCGCGGTATCCCAAGGCATTATCCGCGCCTTGCACGAAGCCGACCCGGCGCGTCCCGTCTATGACGTCCGCACGATGCTGGAACGCATGGCCGATTCTCTGGCTCGGCAGCGATTTGCTGCCATCATGCTCGGGGCATTTGCCATGTTCGCGCTCGTGCTGGCGGCGGTCGGCGTTTACGGCGTGATGTCGTATCTGGTCTCGCAGAGCCGTCACGATATTGGCCTGCGGATCGCCCTTGGCGCGCAAAAGAGCAATATTGTGTGGCTGGTGGTGCGCCGGGGGATGGAACTGGCGGGCGTGGGTATTCTGCTGGGGCTCGCCGGGGCGTTCGCGCTCACGCGGCTGATGGCGAGCCTGCTGTTTGGTATCGGCGCAACCGACCATGCGACGTTCTCAGTCGTTTCGCTGATCCTGGCCGCGATCGCGCTGCTCGCCACCTATGTTCCGGCATGGCGCGCGACAGAGGTAGATCCGATGATGGTGCTGCGCGAAGAGTGAACGTCGTACACTATCCCTTTCGGGGACACTCATGAACATACCGCTCACGCTCATCCTCACCTCGGTTGTTCTCGTTCGGGCACCGTGGTGGCCATAGATGATAGCCTGTACGCATTCGCGGTGAATCAACCGGCAAATAGGATGGCCAGAAAAATCGTTTTTCGATCAGCAACCGTTTTCGACGGCGACTCGCCGAAACTTCGCGACAACTCGAATGTGGTGGTCTCCGACGGAGTGATCCGCGAGATCTCCAGCCGGCCCGCCGATGGCGATGCGGAGGTCATCGATTGCGCGGGCCGCGTGCTGATGCCCGGGCTGATCGATGCTCACGTTCACGTCTATATCTCAGGCTTGAATATCTCGCGCATCGCGCAGACGCCGATGTCGTACCTGGCCCACTATGCCGCGCGGTTCTTGAAAGCAAGCCTCGACCGCGGCTTTACCACCGTGCGCGACGTTGGCGGAGCGGATGTCGGGCTGGCGTCCGCCATTCGCGACGGCTGGCTCGATCGCGTGCCGAGACTTCTTTACGGCGGCCGCATTCTTTCGCAAACTGGAGGCCATGGCGACGCGCGCCCGGGGGATCACGCGCTCGATGGAGTCCTGTGTTGCGGATGCTCGCGTGCGGATCAGCTCGCGGTGATTGCCGATGGCGTCGATGAAGTCCGCCGCGCGGTGCGCGAAGAACTGCGCCGGGGTGCAAACCACATCAAGATTATGGCGTCGGGAGGAGTCGCGTCGCCCACCGATCCTCTGGATCGCTGCCAGTATTCCGAAGAAGAGATTCGCGCCGCCGTCGATGAGGCGGAGCGCGCGGGGTCTTACGTCGCTGCCCACTGCCATCCCGCCGAATCGGTGCGCCGCGCTGCCGAGTTAGGCGTGCGATCCATTGAGCATGCCACGCTGATCGACGGTCCCACGGCGGATTTCGTCGCCGAGCGGGCAGCGTTCTGCGTGCCGACCATGGCGATCATCGCGGCGCTCGTTGAGGAAGGCGAAAAGATGGGCTTTCCGCCCGTCAGCATGGACGAGCTGCGGCGGATCGCGGACTCCGCCCTGGTGAGCCTGGAAATCATGAAGCGCGCGGGCGTCAAAATGGCTTTCGGAACCGATCTGCTCGGCGCCCTTCACGTGCGGCAAAGCACCGAGTTCACGCTCCGCGCCAAGGTGCTGCCCGCGATCAATATTCTGCGGGCGGCCTGCTCCACTGGCGCGGAGCTGATCGGCCAATCCGGCCGGCTTGGCTGCGTTCGTGAGGGCGCAATGGCGGATCTGCTGGTGGTGGACGGCAATCCGCTGCAGGATATCTCGGTAATGGCCAGCGGCGGCGCGCAGATTCCCGTCATTATGAAGGACGGCAAACTCCATAAAAACAGTCTTTAAACTCGGGCCTGCGCAGTGGATGAACGGAGTTTCGCATCCTTCAGTCCGCTTCTCGACTCCGGGAAGAGCACCGTGAAAATGGAGCCTTCGCCGGGCGCGCTCGACACGAGAATTTCGCCGCCGTGCGCTCCGATAATGCGTTCGGCCAAGGACAATCCCAGTCCATACCCGCCCTGACTTCGCGACCGGTCGGCCTGATAGAAGCGCTTGAAGATATGCGGTAAATCCGCCGCCGCGATCCCGTGCCCGAAGTCGCGAATTTCAACCGAGGTTCCGGCGAGCGTGACGCGCACCTCGCTGCCTTCCGCAGAGTATTTCAAGGCGTTGTCGAGCAAGACCAGAAATAAGCGATGCAGCGCGGCAGCGTTGCCCGAAACAATCGCTTCCTGATCGCCCAGGTTCGCCTTGATCCGGATCTTCCGGAATTCGGCCAAGCCGCTGATCTCCGTCAGGAGACCCCGCATTACGTCTCGCAAGTCCAAGGGGCTCAGAGGCATATCGACTGCGCCGGCATCGGAACGGGCGAGCGTCAGGAGATCCTCAACCAGAGTGGTCATTCGTTCGGCCTCGGCGGCGATTTCCTGAAGGGAGTCGCGGTAGGCCTCGGGAGAGCGGGCCCGGCGCAAGGCAAGTTCGGCGCCGGTGCGAATGACAGCCAATGGTGTCCGGAATTCATGAGAGGCGTCGGCGACAAATTGGGACAGCGTTTTCACGGCGCTCTCCAAACGCCCGAGCATTGCGTTGAGGACTTCCGTGAGTTGGGCCAGCTCGTCGCCGGTGGAAGGAACGGGCAGGCGCTCGGAAAGGTTTTCAATGCTGATGTTTAGCGCGGCATTGGTGACGTCTGTGACAGGTTTCAGCGCGCGGCGGCTCAGCCAGGCTCCTCCCGCGCAGGCGATCAGGATCACCAGGGGGCTGAGGCCGAGGAGCAGGAACCGCAGCAGGTCGAGCGTATGCTGTGCGCTTTTGATCGAACCGCTCACCAGCAGGTCGTAGGACTCTCCTCCAACTTCAAAATGCCTCCGCAAGGAGCGCGGATCGGGGACGGGCGAAGAATAGCGGTAGGAAAAACCATGGGCTCCGCGAAGCTCGATCGAGCTTTGCGAGGGCAGGCCCTGGCAGAATTCATTGAGTTCGTCGGGAAGCTGCTGCGGGGATTCCCAGGAGGATTCGCGGCGGAAAAAATCCTCGAAACGGGCGGCGCTGGCGGCCAGGTCCACGTCGAATTCATGCAGCAAGCGCTGGCGCAACGACCACCAGATCGACGCGCCGAAAAGGGCAAAGCCGGTGGTGAGAATCACTGCGTACCAGGCCGTGAGGCGGAACCGGATGGATCTGCTCACGGTTCCCCCATCATGTAACCGTAACCGCGCACGGTCTGGATCAGCTTCGGTTCCTTGGTATCCACTTTGCCTCGCAACAGGCGCATGAAGACTTCCAGCGTGTTTTCGTTCACCTCGCTGCCGTGGCCCCAGACTGATTCGAGGATCGTCTGGCGGCTCATTGCCCGGCCGGGGTTGCGCATGAGCAGTTCGAGAAGGTTGTACTCGCGCGGAGTGAGCGAGAGTTCGCGTTTCCCGCGGGTGACGCGGCGGCTGGCAGGATCGAGCTTCACGTCGGCGATCTGGAGCCAAAGAGGCCGGGGGATGGCCCCGCGCCGGCTGACGGCGCGGAGGCGGGCCAGCAGGACGTCGATGGAGAAAGGCTTGGTGAGATAATCGTCTGCGCCGGAGTCAAGCCCGGCAACGATATCCGAGGCGCCGTCGCGGGCAGTGAGCATCACAATCGGCGTCTGATTGCGGCTTTCGCGTAATTTGCGGGCGACGGCCGTACCGCTCATGGTGGGCAGCATCACGTCGAGTACGATGACGTCGAAGCCAGAGCACTGCGCGATCTCGAACGCTTCGCGTCCGTCGCGCGCGACCACGGCCTGGTGGCCCTCCTCGGTGAGGGTCTTATCGAGCAGGCCGGCCATGCGCGGATCGTCCTCGGCGACAAGAATCCGCATCTCTCCCTCGATCGTAGCAGGGGAACCTGAAGAGCGCCTGAAGACGGGTTTCAGCGGATCTTCAGGTTAGCATGATGCACTGGACCTTAGGAAATGATTTCGAGAATTCTGCTGACTTGTGTCTGCGCCGGGGCGATGCTCGCCGAGACGCCGACAATCACGCTCGAAGACGCGTTGAAGCGCGCAAGGCAATACGGCGGCCAGATCCAAAGCGCGAATCTGTCGGCGCTCCAGGCGGGCGAAGATCGCGTTCAAGTCCACGCGGGGACGCTTCCCCAAGTGAACGCGCTGAACCAATTCATCTATACCCAAGGCAACGGGACTCCCTCCGGAATATTTGTGGCGAACGACGGCGTGCACGTGTATAACGAGCAGGCTATCGTGCATCAGGAACTGCTGTCGCTGGTGCGGCGCGGCGAAATTCACCGGGCCATGGCGGCGGAGGCGATTGCCAGGGCGAAAATCGACGTCGCGTCGCGAGGGTTGACGGCGATCGTGATTCAGAACTACTTCGCCATCGTGCTGGCGCAGCGCAAGTATGCCAACGCGCAAATCAGTTTGAAAGAGGCCCAAAGGTTCTTCGAATTGTCCGAAAAGCAGGAAAAGGGCGGGGAAGTGGCGCGGGCCGACGTGATTAAGGCCCAGATCGATTTGCAACAGCGCCAAAGGGATGTGAAGGAATCCGATCTGGTGGTGGAAAAAGCGCGCATCGCGTTGGGCGTCCTGATCTTTCCGAATTTCAGCTCGGATTTTGCCGTGGTAGACGATCTGCAGCAGATGGCGGCGCTTCCGACAGCGGATGAGGCGAAGGCGGCGGCCGCGGCCAGCAGCCCGGAAATCAAGGCGGCGACGGCTGGCGTGGTGGCGGCGGGATGGGATGTCGCGGTGGCGCGCTATCAGTTCGTGCCCTCCCTCGCGGTCGATTTTTTCTATGGCATTGACAACAATGAGTTCGCCGCGCATTCCACAACCATCTTGGAGCCGGTGGGTCCCAGCGGCGCGCCGGTTTATGGATCCGTCAATCGCCTCGGCTATAGCGCGCAAATCACGCTGAATATTCCCGTGTGGAACTGGGGCTCGACTCGCAGCAAGATCAAGCAGGCCGAGTTCCGGCGCGATCAGGCGAAGCTGGATTTGTCGCTGGCCCGGAGGACGCTGGACAGCAATCTGGCCGCGGCCTATGCGGAATCGAATGCAGCGCGGGCCCAGCTCGATTCGCTGAAAACATCCGAGGACCTGGCGGCAGAGAGCCTGCGGCTAACGGTGCTGCGGTATCAGGCGGGAGAAGCGACGGCTCTGGAAGTGGTGGATGCGCAGAACACGGCCATGACATCGCGCAACGCAAATGACGACGGGCTCGCGCGGTATCGCATCGCGGTCGAGAATTTGAAGATGCTCACGGGGAATTTATGAAGAAGACTTGGCCGCCGATGAACGCGGATGAACGCCGATGGGCGGTGGTCTTGTGCCTGATCACCCTAGTTCTGGGAGGCTGCGGGAAGAAAACGGAAAAGGCCGCCGCCGCAGGGGATGAGACTGCCGGCCCAACTCCCGTGATGGTGGAGACGGCGGTGCGTGGTGCGGTGGATCACGTTGTCACGGCCGATGCGATTCTCTATCCCATCAATCAGGCGAACGTCACCCCGAAAATCAGCGCTCCCGTAAAACGGATGCTGGTGAATCGCGGCGATCACGTGCGCGCAGGCCAGGTTTTGGCCGAGCTTGAGGCCGGCGATCTGGCAGCCTCGGCGAACGAGAGCAACAGTCAGTACCAGCAGGCGCAGTCGGCGTATCAGACCGTTTCCGGAGCCACGGTCGTCGAGGAGAAAAGTAAGGCTCAGGCCGACGTCCAGGTCGCCCGGCAGGTAGTGGAAGCCGCCCAAAAGCTCTACGACAATCGCGTGGCGCTGGAGAAACAGGGCGCGCTGGCGCAGAAGCTGGTGGACGACGCGAAGGTCGCTTTGGCGCAGGCAAAAGGCCAGCTCGAAAACGCGGAACGGCATCTACAGACCCTGAACCAGGTGAGCCAGCGCGAGGCGATCCGCGGCGCACAGGCGCAGATGAACGCCGCCAAGGCTCATTACGAAAACGCGACCGTGCAGCTTTCCTATGCAGTGATTCGCAGTCCCATCAGCGGAGTGGTGGCGGACCGTTCCGTGTATCCGGGCGAGATGCCGGCCAGCGGAACGCCGATTATTTCCATCGTCGATGTTTCGCAGGTGGTGGCGCGCGCGAATATTCCGGTGAGGGAGGCGTCGCTGATTCAGGTCGGGCGTCCGGCCCGTATTGCCGGGCCTGATGGCGACCTGGCGGGAAAGGTCACGGTCGTGAGCCCTGAGGTTGACCCAAACACCACGACGGTAGAGGTCTGGGTGCAAGTGGCCAACCCTGGCGAGAAGCTAAAGCCGGGGGCGAGCGTCCGCGTGTCGATCATCGCCGAGACGATTCGGGACACCATCGTGATTCCGGCGGCGGCTCTGCTGAATTCCGACGACGGCGGGGAGAAAGTGATGATCGTCACGTCCGACAATATCGCGCATGAGCGGCGAGTGTCGGTGGGCGTGCGGCAAGGCATTCGCGTGCAGATCGTAAGCGGCCTGCAGGAAGGCGAACGGGTGGTCACGTCTGGTGGACTTGGATTGGACGACAAGGCGAAGGTCACGATCCAGCAGCCAAAGCCTGAGGATGAAGACGAGGATAACGTCAACGAGGAGAAGGGCGGCGACGCGAAGCCCGCGGACAAGGGAAAGAAGGAATGACGCCGCAGCCCGAGCACTGGACCGCGCGATTTTCCGGTCCAATCATCTTTGTCATTCTTACGCTGATCGCCAGCGGAGCGTACCTGCTGCTAAGCATTCCCGTAGCGGTGTTTCCCGCCACGGATTTTCCCCGCATCGTAGTCGGCATCGACAATGGCGTCGCGCCGATCAACCAGATGCAGGTCACCGTGACGCGTCCAGTGGAAGAGGCGATGAATAGCGTCCCGGGCCTGGAGCAGGTGCGCTCCATCACCAGCCGCGGCTCGGCTGAAGTGAACTTGTTTTTCAACTGGAACGTGGACATGTTCCAAACTCTCCAGTCAGTGAACGCGGCCATGGCGCGGGTGCAGCCGTCCCTGCCACCGACCGCCAAATTAGTATCCAACCGCCTGACGTTCAGTGCGTTTCCGATTTTGGGGTACAGTCTGACGTCGTCCACGATGTCCCAAACCGAACTGTGGGAACTGGCCACGTATACCATCAAGCCGCGCTTGAATCGTGTGATCGGCGTGTCGATGGTGGTGCTGCAAGGGGGAGGCACCCCGGAGTTTCAGATTGAACCCGATCCGGCGAAACTGAATCAGGCGCAGGTCTCCGTGCCGGCGATTTTGGATGCCGTGACGAAGACTAATATGATCGATTCGCCGGGGCTGATCGAGAATAATCACGAGCTATCGTTGACGCTTGTGAGCGGGCAGACGAAGGATCCAACCGAGATCGCCAATATCGTGATCCGGAGTACGCCGAACGGCGTTCCAGTGCGGATCGGAGATGTCGCCAGCGTCCATCCCTCGGTGATGCCCGTGTACACCATGGTGACGGCGAATGGCGCGCCGGCGGTGCTGCTGAATATTTTCCGGCAGCCGGATAGCAATACCGTAGCCGTGGCGGATGCGGCCAGCGCGGAACTGGCGCAAGTTCGCAAGACGCTGCCGGCGGGCGTGAAAGTCGAGACGTTTTACGATCAATCGATCCTGGTGCGGGACTCGATCGACAGCGTGCGTGATGCGATTCTGATCGGACTGATTCTGGCGGCCATGATTCTGGTGCTGTTCCTGAGGGACTGGGGAAGTTCGCTGGTGGCTGCACTTGTGATTCCGGCCACCATCGCCATCACGATGATCGCGATGCGCATCATGGGCGAGAGCTTCAATCTGATGACGCTGGGCGGGCTGGCTGCGGCCGTCGGTTTGATCATCGACGACGCGATCGTGGTGGTGGAGAATATCGTGCTGCATCGCGATTCGGGTCAGACCCGCGGCGAGGCCATCCGCAGCGCGATTCGGGAAATTCGCGTGCCTCTGGTGGGGTCCACTATCACGCCGATCGTCGTATTTCTTCCGCTGATTTCCATCACCGGCGTAACGGGGACGTTCTTCCGCGCGCTGGCCATCACGGTTGGGACCTCCCTGCTGACGTCGCTGGCGCTGGCGCTGACATGGACGCCAACCCTGAGCTTCTACCTGCTGCGAAACAAGAAACCGGGCGAGAATCATGGCGAAACACCCACCGGGTTCATGGGCAAGGTCACGGATGTTTATCAGGCGGCGCTCCGATTCGTGCTGGGCTATCCGCTGGCTCTGGCGCTGGGAAGCATTGCCGTCATCGCCGCGTCGTATTTCTGCTACCGGGCCCTTGGCTCGGAGTTGTTGCCGGCGATGGATGAAGGCGGATTCATTCTCGATTACCTGATGCCGGCGGGCTCGTCGCTCGACGATACGAACGCGGTGCTGCTGGAGGTGGAGAAGATCCTGAAGAAGACGCCGGAAGTGGAGCTGACGTCGCGCCGGACCGGCCTGCAACTCGGTTTGGCGGCCGTGACGGAGGCGAACCAGGGCGATTTCACCGTGAAGCTGAAGCGCAAGCGCGACCGGCCGATTGATGCGGTGATTTCCGCCATCCGCAAGGAAGTCAACGAGAAGTTTCCGCAATTGGACGTGGAGTTCATTCAGGTCCTGCAGGACCAGATCGGCGACCTGACCAGCTCCCCGGAGCCGATTGAGATCAAGCTGTTTTCTCCCGATCCCGATCTACTGAAGAAATGGGCTCCGAAGGTGGCGGAAAAGATCAAGAAGATCAAGGGCGTGGCCGATGTGAAGGACGGCATCGAGAACACGATCAGCGGACCGGCCATCGTGATGAAGGTCAACCCGGTGCTGGCGGCTCGCAGTGGTTTCACGCCGCAGGAGATCGAGCTCGACGCGAGCGCGATCCTGCAGGGCGAGCCGGCAACGACACCGGTGGTGGTGAACGACCGTTCCTATACGATCCGCGTCCGATTCCCGGCGGATACCCGCGCCACACTGGACCAGATTCGCAACACGTTGATCACCTCCAGTTCGACGGGCAAAACGGCCACGCTCGGGTCACTGGCGGAGTTCAGCAATGAAGTGGGCCAGACGGAGATCCGGCGCGAAAACCTGCTGCGCGACGTGGCGGTCACCGGCCGTTTCGACGGCATCAGCCTGGGAAAAGGAATGGAGATCGTGCAGCAGACAGTAACGGATCTGCAGCTTCCCCCGGAAATTCGCGTGGTTTACGGGGGAACCTACGAAGAGCAGCAAAAGTCCTTCAAGGACCTCTTCGTCGTACTCGGATTGGCGGTGGTGCTGGTGTTTACCGTGCTGCTGTTTGAATTCCGCACCTTCGCCGCGCCCACGGCGATTCTGGCGTCGGCGCTGCTGTCGACCTCGGGCGTGTTTTTCGGGCTATTGGTCACGGGGACGACGTTCAATATTTCGTCGTTCATGGGGCTGATCATGGTGATCGGCATCGTGGCGAAGAATGGAATTCTGTTGCTCGACGCGGATCAGCGATATCGAGCGGAGGGCTATTCGGTGCGCGACGCAATGCTTGAGGCGGGCGCGCGCCGGTTGCGTCCGATTTTGATGACGGCCCTGGCCACCGTCGCCGGCATGCTTCCGTTGTCGCTGGCGGTGGGCGCGGGGTCGCAGATGCTGCAGCCGCTGGCGATCGCGGTGATCGGGGGTATCGCGGCGTCGATGGTGCTCTCGCTGATCGTCACGCCGGCGGTGCATTACTACTTGAGTGGACATAAGAACGCAGCACCCAATGACGGTGATACGATAACCGCGTGAACAGACGACGGCTTATCACCGGCTTGACCGGAGCTCTCTCCACCAATTTATTTGCGTCGTTCGATCGTCCTCTGGGCGTGCAATTGTACACGGTGCGAACACTGCTGCCCTCGAAGGGCGAGGCGACGCTGCGCGCCATTGCGGCCATTGGATACAAAGAGGTCGAGATAGGGCTGCCCGATGCGAAAAAGTTCGCGGCGGTGCTGAAGGAAACCGGCCTGAAGGCGACCGGTTCCCACCTGGACGGCACGGTGGCGGCGCTGGAGCCGGCGAAATTAGACGAAGGGATCGGGCAGGCCAAGGAACTGGGCATTCCGGCGATCGGGCTCGCGTACGTGCAGGCGCAGGAGCGAAAGGATCCGGCGGCATTTTGGCCGACATTTGCGGAGAAAATGAATCAAGCGGGCGAGCGGTGCAAGAAAGCCGGCTTGACGTTCTATTATCATCACCACAACTTCGAGTTCGATCCGCGGTTCCGAGCCATTGATGCGCTTCATGACCATCTGAGCAAGGACGTAGCGCTCGAAATCGATTGCTTCTGGGCCAGCGCGGGCGGCGACGAACCGGCGGACCTCATCGAAAAATGGAAGGGCCGCGTGTTCGCGCTGCACTTGAAGGACAAGGCGAACGGCCCCTCCACGTTCGACACGGATAAAGTGAGGAAAGAAGACTTCCGCGAAGTGGGATCGGGACAAATCGACTGGCGCAAGGTTCTGAGAGCGGCCGCGAGCGCGGGCGTGGGGCACTATTACGTCGAGCAGGATTTCACGCCCGGAGATCCGGTGGAGAGCCTCAAAAAGAGCTACGCATATCTGCGAACCCTGTAACGCGACCCATGAATGAATCCAGCAAGAGCCTGCTGCCCTGGCTGGTTGCAGTGGCGTTTTTCATGGAGTCGCTGGACACGACGATTCTCAATACCGCCGTGCCCGCGATCGCGGAGGCTCTGAAGGTCGAACCGCTGAGCATGAAATCCGTCCTGGCCAGCTACACGCTGAGCCTCGCTGTCTTCATTCCCGTCAGCGGCTGGATGGCGGATCGTTTTGGGACGCGGCGCGTGTTCGCCTCCGCCATCGGTATGTTCACGCTGGGGTCGTTTCTCTGCGGCATTTCGAGCAATATCCACGTGCTGGTTGCCTGCCGTATCTTGCAGGGCTGCGGCGGGGCGATGATGGTGCCGGTGGGAAGGCTTACCCTGGTCCGCACGTTCGCGAAATCCGAACTGGTGCGCAGCATGAGCTTTGTGGCGATTCCCGGTCTGGTGGGTCCGATGCTTGGGCCCATCGCGGGTGGATTGATCGTCGGCTATTTCCACTGGCGTGTCATTTTTTTCGTGAACATCCCCATCGGCCTTCTGGGCCTGACCATGGTTTACCTGCATTTGCCGGATTACCGCGAGGAAAATACGCCTCCGCTGGATGTGGCGGGACTCTTTCTATTCGGATCGGGGGTGGCGCTGCTCTCTTACGTTTTGGAAGTGTTCGGCGAACATACTTTGAGCGGGCGCGAGATCCTCGGCCTGCTGGTCTTGTCGGCGATTCTGCTGGGTAGTTACGCCTACCGGGCGTCGAGGATGGCCTTTCCGCTGCTGCGGCTCAGTCTGTTTCGCATCCGCACGTTTCGCACCGCGCTCAGCGGGAGTTTTCTCACACGGCTGGGCATCAGCGGCATTCCGTTTCTGTTTCCGCTACTGTATCAGGTGGGTCTGGGATTCACGCCAATCCAATCCGGCCTGATGATGATGCCGCAGGCCATCGCGGCGATGAGCCTGAAGGCTACCATGCCTCGTATTCTCGCCTGGATCGGCTACCGGGGCGTGCTGGTCTCGAACACGGTAATTCTCGGCTTGCTCATTATTCTGTTCGCCACCATCGGTCTTGGCACGCCTATCTGGCTGATCGTCGTGGAGGCATTCGCATTCGGGTTTTTCAGTTCGTTGCAATACACCAGCATGAATACCTTGGTGTACGCCGACGTCAACGCAGAACAGACCAGCAGCGCCAGCACCATCGCCAGCACCATGCAGCAAATGGCGATCAGCTTTGGCGTGGCCACGGCATCGCTGGCGACGGCGTTCTTTATCCCGGACCGCTTTCACTCCAGCCCGCCTCAAATGATTCACGGCGTCCATCAGGCGTTCGTCGCGTTGGGGTTGATGACCATCCTCTCGGCGCTGATTTTTGGCGAACTGAGAGCGGGCGACGGCGAAAGCGTCAGCCAGCATAAGCTCCAGCACGACGAATGATGCTGCTACCATCGAGGTTCCCGGCTCGCATGAAACTTCTCGTGACGACTTGTGCCTTTGCCGGCCTACTCGCGGCCCAACCCGAAGCCGCAGCCGTGAGCGCGGCCGGCCTTAGCGCGCCAATTGGCGCCGGTAATCTTCGGCGTCGAAGCGGCCTTGCGATTGAAGAATCAAGCCATCTTCGCCGATCGTCCAGGACTCGAACCCGCTGAAGCGGACCTTGTTTCCGGTCCCACCCGGGCCGGTGTTCGTGCCCGTGAACGTCCAGTGGAATTCCGCAACCTCACCCGCGATGCGGACATCGTCCATGGTCAAGACCAGGTCCGGAAACGCCGTCATGAATCCTGCGGCCACCTGTTGCACCGAGCTTCGTCCGACGGCAGGGGCGTCCTCATTCACGCGGAGGCATCCGTTCAAAGAGAAGAAGGAAGCCACCCGGGAGGGATCTCCGTTGCACCAGGATTCGGCATAGCGCTCACCAAATCTCCGCAGGTCAAAATTCTCCGGGAGCGTCACTCTGTTCTCCTCGCGGTGGACTCCCGCAGCACCAGTTCCGGCTCAATCTCGATTCGAATTTCCGACTCCTCGCCGGACATCAGCCTCGCCAGGCTCTCCATCGCCAGTAGGCCCATCTTGCGCATCGGCTGGCGGACGGTGGTCAGCGGCGGCTCGGTGTACGGTGCCAGGAAAATATCGTCGAAGCCGACGACCGAGATATCCTCAGGCACGCGTAATCCGTGGGAGTGAATCGCTCTCAATGCGCCGAGGGCGGTGCGGTCGTTGTAACAGCAGACGGCGGTGGGATGCGCGGGCAACAATTTCTCCATGGCCAGCATGCCTTGCGCGGGTTTGCCGTCGCCACGGACGATCAGTTCCTCGATCAAGGGAATCCCCGCGGCTTCGTGCGCCGCGCGGTAACCGCCCAGCCGCTCCTCGTCGGTCTTGTATCCGGAGCTGTCGCCGATGTAGGCGATTCTGGTGTGCCCGAGCTCGATCAGATGATTCGCCGCCAGGCACATCCCAGCGAAATTCTTGATCGCGACGGAATGGACGAAGGCTCCGGGATGCTGGTCATTCACCAGGAGAATGGGTACGCGCATTTCCGAGAGCAGGGGCAGATAGAGGTTTCCCACCCGCGAGGAGGTCACTACGATGCCGTCCACCCGCTGCTCGGCGAAAGACTGCACTACCCGTTCTTCGCGCTCGGGATCGGCGCCGGAATCGGCCAGAAAGACGGAATAGCCGCGCTCGCTGGCGGATTGGTAAATGCCGCTGACCACTTCGCTGGTAAACGGATCGGCGATGGTGGTGACCACCAGGCCGATGGTGCGCGTCTTTCTCGTGACCAGGCCTCTCGCGACGGCGCTGGGCCGATAGCCGGATTCGCGAGCGATTTTCCGAATCTTCTCCCCGGTTTTATGTTTTACCAGAGGGCTGTTTTGCAGCGCCCGCGAAACCGTGGAATGGGAGACCTTAGCCATCCGGGCGATGTCTTTGATGGAGGGAGACCACACGTGTTTCTTATGATTGCTGGAGCCTTCGTCGGACATGGAGCGCGCTCTTTCTAACAGATCTTGACGAACCTAAAGCTGCCTCAGTATGGAAAAAGTGAACTGTGGAAGTCAACCCTTGGCGAAGGGCGCGAAATCCACTTAAACTGGTTCTTGCATGAACAAGATCGCCATAATTTTCCTCCTCTGCGCAGGGGCCGAAGCCCAAACGCGCGTGAACCAAATCCAGGTGATCGGCAGCCACAACAGCTATCACGCCGGCCTGCCGCCGAGCGCGAATGCCTGGTTGACGAGATTGAACCCGAAGTCCGCCGATTCTCTCGATTACCAGCATCCCTCGCTCGATGCGCAGTTCGATGCCGGTGTGCGGCAAGTGGAGATCGACATCTTCGCCGACGCTCAGGGAGGGCGCTTCGCGCACCCGGCGAATTTGAAACTCATCGCGGATGAGGGCCTGCCCGCCGATCCTCCGTTTGACCCGGGCGGGTTGTTCCAGAAGCCAGGTTTTAAAGTGATGCACGTTCAGGATATCGACTACCGCAGCAATTGCCAGCCCTTCACCGGATGCCTGGAAACGATCCTGAAATGGTCGAAGGCTCACCCCCGGCATCTGCCGATTTTCGTGCTGATCGAGACGAAGGAAGGAAAATCGAGGCCGTTTCAACAGGAGACGGAGCACTTCACTCCGGCGGTGTTCGACGACCTGGACAAGGAAATCCGTTCCGTGTTCGACGCGAGCCGCATGATCGTGCCGGACGACGTCCGGGGGCATCACGCGACGCTGAATGAAGCGGTTCTGGTGGGCGCCTGGCCGGCGCTGGACGCCGCGAAGGGAAAGGTGATTTTCTTGCTCGATCAGAGGAAAGCCGAAGTGGACTACGTGGCCGGGCACCCGTCGTTACGAGGACGCGTGATCTTCACCAACGCGGAGCCGGGCGCGCCCGACGCGGCGTTTACCGAGGTCAACGATCCGTTGAAGGATCCGGCGTTGATTCCGAGCCTGGTGAAGAAAGGCTACCTGGTTCGCTCGCGCACGGATGCCGATACCGCGCAGGGTCGCACGGGGGACACGAGAATGCGCGACGCAGCGATGGCCAGCGGGGCGCAGATCCTGAGCAGCGATTACTACTTCAAAGAAAAGTCCAAGTGGACCGGGTATTCGGTGAGCTTTCAGAACGGCGCGATCGCGCGCTGTAACCCAGTCACGAGCGCGGCCAAGACGTGCGGCCTTTAGGGGCCTCAAAATGCCGATCGACGAGGGCTACGTTTCGAACATCGAAAAGCTGCTTCGCGCGGATCTGGCGGCGGAGGCGGAAGCGGGCTTCCCGACGCTCTCCCGCATCCCCAGTTCGGGGATCATCAAATTGCTGGACTGCTTTGCCATGGTGCCAGCCGACGAGCGCGAGGCTCGTCTCGATATGCTGGCTCGGATGGGCGCGCTATACTTCTTCCCCGTGCCTCAGATCGCGGCCGAATATGAGGCCCGGTCCAAAGAGGAAAGTTCGGGATTTCGTGATGCGATGAATTCGCTGCCGTTTAGCTACGGATTGCGATATTTGGGGCTGCGAATGTCGAGGGTCGCCTTGAACGATCCGCAGAGTGTCGCGCAGATGACGAAGACGCGGGCCGGGCTCGATTTTCAACCGCGAGACGATCCCCCCAGAGGCTTGGTGCCCGAAGGCGACCTTCGCACTGTGCAGACGGCGAAGGCTCCGCTGCTGCGCAAGCTGCTCAATCCGGTATTGACCGCGCGTCTTTCGGTGAAAGGAGTAAAGAAGCTAGGCGGTGAGGTGGCCTACGACGGTTGTATCGATCGCATTCCGATGAAGGTGACCATCTCCTTTTCGAATTTGTACGCGCAGATGTATTACACCGTCTCGTCAGTCATTCCTGAGCGAGGCATTTCGGCCCGCCGATACAATTACGAGACGCTATGGGGAATGGACACCGGATGGGATTACCTGACCGAGGAGAATGCTGAGAGGTCGATTCAGCTGCTGGATTCGCTGCTGGTGCGGCTGGCGAAGCTGCTTGAGCGAATCGTGGCCCTCCCCGGGGTCCCCTAAGATTTCCGGCGGATGATTCCTCGCTCCTTCACTGGCAGCTGGTCGATCACGTCCTGGGTGATGCCGAAGTTCGCCGATAACAGTGAACTTGGGTTGCCTCCCAACCAGTTTGCTAGCGAGATTTCCTGATACTCAGGGCTATTGAACAAAATCAGGATTTCCGTGGGTTGATTGCCCACCTGTTCGATGTAGTGGCCGTAGCCCTGCGGCACGAAGCCGACGTGGCCTTTCCGGTAATCCTCGGTGCGCGTTCGTCCATGGGAGCCAAACACCACCATACGGGCCTGTCCGCTGAGGTAGTATTGCCACTCGTCGGCATGCGGATGCCAGTGCATTTCGCGCAACGCGCCGGGCTGGAGGATCATCTTCACCGCCGTGAACGTGCTCTGAATCGGAAAATCCTTCTGCTGGACCATGTGCTCGATGCCGCCCTCGAATACGCGCGCAGGCTGCTGATCGAGCCTGTACTTGTGCGCGAACTGGCTGGTCTGGCTTTCTTTGAGGCGCAATTCCTCGAGTACGGTGCTGGGAACCTGGCCAGGGCCGATGTACACTTCCTTCCTCGGAAATTTGGCCAGCGTGGACGCGGAGATGTTCAGCACGCGACTGGCGATTTCCGGAGGCGTGTTCGCGATCCAGTCGGTGATGCTGAAGGTGCCGAACTCGGAAAAGTGTCCGCTGTCGAAGCCGAGGAGGAAGTGCGCTTCGCGCGGTCCCAGCCCTTGCAGCGCGTGACCGTGGCCCTTGGGGAAATACCAGGTGTCGCCGGGGCCGAATTCGTCGATGGCGGATTGCCCATTGGGCATAATGACGGTGGTGCGGACGCGGCCTTCGATCATGTAGGCCCATTCGGCGGCGAGCGCATGCCAGTGAAGCTCGCGGATCGCGCCGGGTTTCAAGCGCATGGAGACGCCGGCGATGCTTTGCGAGACGGGGAACTCGGCCACCGTCGCTTCGTTGGCGGAGCCCGCTTCGCCCTTCCAATGGGACTGCGCCTCAATGTCGTATTTGAGGCTTGGAATGGCTTCGGAGGGGGGCTGCGCTTCGGCGTGTTGCGGAGCGAGAAACGCGGCGGCGCCAAGGGGCGCGGCCTGGAACAGGTTGCGGCGGGAGAGTCGATTGGCCATAGCGCCATGCTAGCAAGCCGCGAGATACGCCGATAGCCTCGTGTTGAAAATCCTGGCACTGTGCCGGCCCTCCCTGGGAATCAGATCCGCGTTCATCGGTGTTCATCTGCGGCTAATATTGTTGAGAAACATCTACGGTGGAAAACAGATATTTCTAGCCGCCGAGGAACACCGATGAACGCCGATGTCCGGATTCTCTGACTGAGAAGGTGTTTGGGGCTGTTATCGAGGTTTCCAACACGCTTGGTGTGGGGTTCTTGGAGAAAGTCTATGAACGCGCTCTCCTTCGCGAATTTGCGCTTCGCGGCATCCAGGCTACGGCACAGGCTCCTATTCCCGTGACCCACAAAGGCTACTGCGTGGGCGAATACTACGCCGATCTCTTGGTGGAAGATGTGTTGGTGGTTGAATTGAAATGCGTCGACCGCCTCGCGAATGAACACCTTGCGCAGTGTCTGAATTATCTGCGGGCGTCGGGCAAACCTGTCTGCCTCTTGATGAACTTTCAGCGGCCGAAGGTCGATGGCGCAGGGTGGTCAATGGCTTTGATCGATAATAAAGCCAATGGCGAAACTAAAAGAGAGCCGCGCGGCAAGCACAATTCGCGAGGTTTTTGCTTCCGGGCGGCCGCTTACCTACATCCGGTCGGCGGAAGAGCAAAGGGTAGCGCGCGTGTTGCGCGAGGTGGGCGAACGCATCGGCGTGCGCGTGTTCACCTGGAGCCAAACCGAGGGGATGGAGAGCGCGCGGACGCCTCGCGAGGCGCTCGATTTCATCCTGGCGTACAAGGGCCGGGCGATCTTTCACCTGAAAGATTTTCATGAGGCGATGCGGGATTCCTCCGAAGTGCGCCGGAGGCTGCGGGACCTCTACGAGCAGGCGCTGGATAAGGGGAAGTACGTGGTGATCAGTTCGCCGGTGCGATTGATCCCCGAAGAGCTGGAGCGCAGCATGATCTTCATCGAGCTGCGACCGCCGGATCTGGTCGAGATGGTGGAGTTCCTCAAGGAAGAAACGAAGGCCGGTGACGAAGCGCTGGAGCAGGCGGCTCGAGCGCTGCAGGGCTTGACGCTCGACGAGGCTCGATACGCGCTGCGGCGCGCGCTGGCGGTGAGTCCGGAACTGGGGCCGGAAACGTTTCCGGCGCTGCTCGAAGAAAAACGGCTGCTGGTGAATCGCAGCGGCGTGATCGAGTACATCGCCACAGGGACGGAACTGGGCGAGGTCGGCGGGCTGGAGGGCTTGAAGACGTGGCTGCTGGAGCGGCGCAAGCTGTTCCAGATGCGCGATTCGCTGAGCGAGGAGATTGTCCCTAAAGGAATCCTCATTATGGGGATTCCGGGGTGCGGGAAGAGCTTGACGGTGAAGGCCACCGCGTCGTACTTCGGGCTGCCTCTTTATCGCGTGGATATGGTGGAGATTTTTTCGGGCCGGCACGGCAAGCCAGAAGGCGCGTTCGTCGCCGCCTGCCGCATGATGGAGGACATGGCTCCGGCGGTGCTGTGGTTCGACGAAATCGAGATGGGCATCAATTCGGCCGAATCGGGCGGCGAGCAGGGGCGTATCTTCGCGTTCTTCCTCACGTGGATGCAGGAAAAGACGAAGGGCCTATTCGTGGCGGCGACCGCCAATCGCATCGATCTGCTGCCGGCGGAAATGATCCGCAAAGGCCGCTTCGACGAGATATTTTTCGTCGACATCCCACTCGAAGACGAGCAGATGGAGATCCTGAGCATCCATTTGAAGCGCCGCGGCGTGGATGCGACCGGCTTTGATTTATCGCAGATCACGAAGTTCATGGTGGGCTGGACGGGCGCGGAGATCGAGCAATGCGTCGTCGCAGCGGTGACCAGGGCGAAGCTGGCTGATCGCGCAGTGACCCAAGAGGATGTGATCCTGATCGCAGCAAAGATGGTGCCCCTGTCGCGCACGATGAAGGAGCAGATCAACCATATCCGCGGATGGGCGTTTGAGCGGGCGGTGAAAGCGTCGGCGCCGCCAGCCCGGCGTTGAGGTCAAGATTGACGCGAACCGCGGTTCTGGATACATTCGTTGCATGCGCTGTCTCTTGCTTCTGTGCTCGCTTGCGTCGGCGGTGTTCGGCGGTTCGTTCACCGTGGACGATCTGCTGCGTGTCGCCAACGCGACGGTCGCCGACGTCTCCGCCGACGGGCGATGGGCCGCACTGATTGTCTCCAGCCTGGAGGACCGGATTGGCATCGACAATCACCGCTACGGCGACCCAACCTATATCGCTCCGCACAAGATGGACGTGCTGGTGGTGGACACGCGCTCCGGAGCGACGACCGAGCTCTTTCCTTCGCGGACGCAAGCGAAGGGGCTCAAATTCTCTCCGGATGGCAGCCGGCTGGCGCTGCTGGCACAGCGCAACGAATCGTTCGCCTTGCGCATCTGGGATCGCGCAAGCGGAAACTTCACGACGGTGAATGCGCCGGACGGGAAGGCGATCGACGAATCGGGCGATCTTGCATGGACCCGTGATGGGGCGCAATTGATTCTTGGTCTTCGCGCGGCGGATTGGAAAGAAAGCGCGCGCGAACGGTTTCTGTCGGAGACGATGGGGCCGGTGATTTTCCATTCGAGCACGGAACCGTTTCTCGCCTGGATTGCCGTGAACCGGCTGGCGCTGCAGAGGTCCATCGGCGCGTACGATGTAGCCACCGGCAAGGTGACGGAAATTTCTTCGCCTTCGCTGATCTCCGGGATTCGCGCCGCGGAAGACGGGTCCTTCCTCATTCTTGACCAGGACATCGCAAAAAAGACCGATTATGACACGCTCGGCGCGGGCGAGGCTCGCGTGGAGATGGTCGCGGCGAAAGCAGGCGCGTCGCCAAAGACGCTGATTCCGTCGACAAAGGGCATGACGCTGATCTGGTCGAAAGACCTGCGTTCCTACGCGTATGCAAAAGACGACGCGATTTATTTCGGCGTGGACGACAAAGAGCCGCGGCTGATCGCCGGGAAGAAGAAAGACGACTCGGTGAAGGAGACCGATTCGAAAGCCAAGAAGGACTCGTATACGCCGGTGAAACTGAGCCCGAAGGGTGATCACCTGGTCGCATCCTCGAAAGACGGCTTGTGGATGATCGACACGGCGTCCAGCGCCAAGGAGCTGTTCGTGAAGATGCCGGAAGAGGACAAGCTGGCGCCGCGCTATCAGGCGCTCGAGTGGACTCCATCGGGCGATGCGGTGTATTTGAGCTATTCCTCGCGCACCAGATGGGAGCGCGGCGTCTCCAAGTACGACGTTGCGTCGAAACGGATGGAGGATTTGATCAGGGACGCGCGCATCTACTCCGGATTCCATCTGTCGCACGACGGCAGCCGCTGGGTGTATCTCGCCGCGGAAAGTAACCGTCCACCGCAGGCCTACGCCGCCGACGCTTCCTTCAAGAATGAGAGGCGCTTAACGGATTTAAACCCGCAGCTGGCGGATAAGAACCTGGCGAAAGCGGAACTGGTGCCGTATCTGGATGCCGACGGCAAGAAGCTGTTCGGCGTCCTTTACTATCCTTCGAATTATGAAAAGGGGAAGAAATATCCCACGATCTTCAACCTGTACGAGCAGTTCTTCGACGATACGTTCAACGGCACGATTAGCGTGCTGACAGCCAACGGCTACGCGGTGATGCAGCCGTCGGTGGATCTGGAGATCGGCTTCCCGGGAGAGGCCTGGGAGAAGGGCGTGACCTCGGCCGCGAATAAGCTAATCGAAATGGGTGTCGCTGATCTGGATAAATTGGGGGTGCAAGGCACCAGCTATGGGGGCTACGCGACGAATCTTCTCATTACGCAGACCAACCGGTTCAAGGCGGCCGTCAATATATCGGGCAAAGTGAACATGGTGAGCTTTTACACCGATAGCCCGAGGCTCGGCGTGCGCAACATTCATGCGCCGGAGCACAGCCAGGACCGTTTGGGCGCGACGCTATGGCAGCAGCCGCAGAAATATCTGCAACATTCAGCGATTCTTTTCGCGGACCGCATCAAGACTCCCCTGTTGCTGACGACGGGCGAAGCAGATTGGAACGTTCCGGCCCGGCAGGCGATGGAGATGTACTTCGCGTTGCGGCGGCTCGGGAAAGAGGTCGCCTGGGCGAACTATCTGAATGGCGGCCATGGCATGCCCACGTCGACGGTCGAGGATGTGAAGGATTTTCACGCCCGGATTCTCAAGTGGTACGACGATCATTTGAAGAACGAGGCGAAGAAGGTCGAAACGGATAGCGACGAAAAGCCGTAGCTATCTGCGCCCGTGAGCCGGAGGAAGCGCGGCCCATCGGGAAAAAGCGATCCGCGCGCCGGAACCGGGCGTCGCGGCGGTGTAGGTTACTTCCTGGCCGGGCGTCGCGGCGAACGCTCGAATGGCGGCATCGGGAAGCGGCGCGGATCCGTCGTCCGGGATGAAATTGTTCGCGGCCGGGTCGTACAGAAAACCCATGAGGCGCCCATTGCGAACCACCTGGGCCACCAGGTCGCATTCCGTCACGCTTCCGCCGAGCGATTTGGAGATAAACAGCGCGCCCGCGCGCTGGATCATCAGATCAATGCGAGGCCCCGCGCCCGCAGCATTCGCGCCGGTGAGCGTGACCTGCTGGCCGACGATGGGCGCAAGGTCGGTGTCGAAGGCCAGGATATATTGCTCAACATCGCGCCGGGTGGCGTCCGGATTCGTCTGCGGGAACCCGACGCTCGATGTCGGATTAAAGACCGTTGCGGTCAGGAAACGAAAAATCGTGTCGGTGGACCCGTCGCCCGTGTAGCCGAAGCCCCGGATCTGGTTGCCCATTGGCCCGCTGTCGGGCGCTCCGAAAAAACTCACGGCTGGCGTTCCGAACATGCCGATCTTGTCATAAGCATTCCGCAAGTGCGGAATCTTCACGATCTGCGCAAGATTTTCAAAGCTCTGGGCGCCGTTTGTGCCGAAGAACCCGTTCGAAGGATCGAGAACATGGCATCCGTTGCAGGTGAAAGATGATTGGCCCGCGATGGCATCGAGAGCGGGATTCACAATGCCGTCTGATGGACGCGTTCCGGAAAAGAACGATTGTCCCCGTTGTTGCGGCGCGGTAAGCGAATTGTCCAGAGTGCGCACGGGGTTCGGCGGCGGCTGGATTTGCAGCGCGAAATTGCTGAATTCCTGCATTTGCGATTCGGGAGGTTGATTCGGGCTACCCACTAAGCCCTGAAAAGCAACAGCGAAATTATTGAAGGAGAGCGTGGAGTCGAACGCGGATGTGCCAAAGATCCCGACTGACCGGTCACCGCGCCAGTGCATGGCGCCCGAATTGCGCAGACCTCTCAGCGTCTGCGTGGTGAAGGGCCCTTTCATGGGATGAAAATCGGCGGGCTTGTTGCTGCCGTTAATCGGAGTCGAAACGCCGGTGGCCTTCAAGCCGATCAATAGGTTCAAGAGTCCGCCGAGGTTGATCGGAATCGGGCTCTGCGTCACTGCATTGTCGGGATTGCCGAGGTCCCAGGCCAGATCGTCCTTGTCCGCGAAGTTGTGGCAGCTTGCGCAGGATGCCTCGCCGTTGCCCGAAAATTGTGTCGCGTCGTAGAGGAAAGGCCGGCCGCGCACGATGGAGGGTGGCTCGGGATTCGGCAGCGCCGCGCGCGCGATCTCGACGTTCTTGGCCAGATCGATGGTCTTCACCGCATCGTCGAAGCGCGTCAGTACGTACATGCGATTCCGCGCGGCGTCGAGAGCAATACCGCTCGGCCCTCCTCCGCTGACCGCGATGTAATTAGCGCTTGTCTTGACGGGATCAAAGGAATCGTCTTCGAGACTGCTCGTTTTAAACACGCCAATTTTGCTCGACCCGAACGCCGCGACGTAAATCGTGCCTCCATCCGCGCTCACCGCGACCTGAAGAGGCATCGACAGGCTGTGCAATTTCGCAGTTGGATCGAAGCCCGGCGATTCGGCGAGCTTCGTGTAATCGATGTGCTTGTTCAGATGCCTCGGCGCGACGCCGCTTCCCGAAATCACCGTGATGCGAGCTTCGGCCAGATGTCCCTGCACCGTATGGCCGCCGTAGACTCCGGGCCCTTCGAAACGGACGTTGTTCACCGCATCGGTGTTCGAAACGTAGAGCGTCCCGGTGATTGGATTCGTCGCCATGTTGAAGAGCGTCGTTCCGACGTGGGCGAATGCCGCGGTCTGCTTGAGGGTATTCGCGTTGAAGGAAAACACGTCGGTGTCGGGCAGCGTGAATCGCACGGACCCGTTCCAATTACGCTGAAGTTCGTCTTCCCAGTGACCGCTGGTGTTGTTGAATTTGACGATCAGGCCGACCTCCGGGGCAGGCTCGCCGCTTGCGTCCGTCGCCGGACCAGGATTGCCTCCGGGGCTGACGGTTCCGTCGGAAAACATGCAGGGTTGGTGCGCCTGAAATCCCGCGCAGATGCGGCCTTGATTCACGGTCGTGGTCTGATTGCCGGTCTTGAAACCGGCGACGTAGACGGTGCTGCCGTCGGGGCTCGCGGCGAGCGCGCGCGGCGTATCAGTGAAGAAACTCAGGATGCTGATCGGCGTGCCGCCCATGGTCAAGCCAAGATTTGCCGGATCAAACACCCAAACATCGGCGCGAGGAACCCCGGGGGTGGTGAATTGAGGATCGCCCGCGCCGGGGACGCCCGCTATCGACGGGTCCGTTCGCTGCTGGCCGCGATGCGCCGTCGTGATGAAGGCCCGCTGGGGATTGCCCGCGAAGACGATATCGCGCGGCTCGTCTCCAACCAGCAGAGTGCGAATCACATGTGGTGTACCAGTGAGGCTGACGATGCTGATGCTATCGGAAAGATGATTTACGACCCAAACTTCGGTGCTCGTGCGCGCCGCGACGGCCACAGGCTCCAGGCCGACCGGCACGCTACCCTGAAACAGAGGCCTGCCTGTACTGACGCTGAACATCTCAAGCGTTCCGTTGGGCGTGTCCGCAGCGAAGAGAGTGTTGCCGTCGGGAGAAAGCGCCAACGGGCGCACCTGCCCGCTTTCAAATTCAACGAAGGAAGGTCCGTTGGAGGCGGCGGAAACGCCATGAGCGCGCCAACAGCAGAAAAGGAAAGCCGCGCCGGCAATGAACCAGCCTAAGGACTTCATGATGCCGTTTGCGAGTCTGCCGCCAGAGTTTTTGCACCAACCGACGCCACGCGAACGCGCGACGCTACGCCGGCGACCTCCAGAAACCGGATCATGATCCAGCTCATATCGAATTCATACCACGCCAATCCGTGCCGTGCCGACGCTGGATGGGCATGATGATTATTGTGCCAGCCCTCGCCAAAACTTAAGACTGCCACCAGAGCATTGTTGCGCGAGTCGTCGCGAGTTTCAAAGCGGCGCGTGCCCCAGAAATGCGTCAGCGAGTTGACCATCCAGGTGGCATGGAGGTTCGCGGTGATGCGGAAACATACGCCCCAGAGGAAAAACGGCAGCCCTCCGACGGCAAGCAGCAGCCCTGAAAGAATCAACACCGGCAGGGCGTTGTTGCGCGAGAGCCACATCAGGAACGGATCCTTCATCAGGTCGGGCGAATAGCGGCGGCAATCCTCGGGTGTTGCGCGAGTGGCGGTTCCCACCAGCATCCAGACGATATGCGCCCACCACTTGCCGTCGCGAGGCGTGTGCGGATCGCCATTCCGGTCGGAAAACTGATGATGAATGCGATGCGTGGTCACCCAGTTGAGTGGTCCGCCTTCCAGCGCCAGGCATCCGCAGACCGCCATGAAGTATTCCACGCCCTTGGGGACTTGGTACGAACGATGTGTTAACAGCCGGTGATAGCCCATGCCGATGCCCGGGCACAGTGCCAACCAATACAAGAATACGGCCGTCCAAAGCGCCGGCCAACTGAAATAAAATAGCGCGGCCACCGCGCCCGCGTGCACGATGGTAAACGGGATCACCGCCATCCAGTTAATTTGGTTGTCTTGTGTCGTCATTGCATGGCCGCCAGCGATTCCTGAACGCTGGGACGCTTGCCTGCTTCCACATCCCTGCGGCGAATCGAATGAAACTGCGTGAGCACGCCGTTCGCCTCGGCAAGCGCTTTGACGCGTCCCGTGAACGCTGCGAGCTTCGTGCCGGGGATTGCGTACAGAGCCACGTCCGGCGTCAGAATATCGAGATAGGCGCGCGCGCCGCAGCAGCCGAGGCTCAACGCAGTGCGGCCTGTGTTGAACGCCTGCGGAACCACCGCGCAGGCGGGACGCCCCATCGCCGGAGGAGTGCCGCCCTCCATCTGTTGCGAGGCCTCGGAGAGGATCAGGGTCTGATCGGCCTTGACGAACAGCAGCACGACGTCGGGCGGCAGTGGCACCGAGTCGAGCGGGCCGTATACGATGACCTTGGGTTTCGATTGAAGCACGGGGATTGCCGCTACGTCCTCCGGCCGCACATAGTCCAAGTCCGCGAAGACTCTCAAGGCATCTCCCAGGTCCTTTTCGCCACTTGGCGTCATCGCAAGATGGTGCGTGTAGACGCCAATGGAGCAGAGGTCGTGATCTGCCGGGACGGTCGCAAAGACGCTCGTAGTGGCTTCCTGCCAGAACCGGCATCCCGCGGGAACGGCACCGGTACGGGCCTTCACGCCTTCCGGAACGGAATCGGAAAAACAGACCGCGATCGGCGGCTGGCTCAGGTGCAGTGAGTCTGTAAGATCACGAGCGATAGAAGCGGAACTCATGGATTTAACTGTCTCATACCGGAGCCTCAATGTTCTAGCCGGCGATCACCTTGTCGGCGGTCTCCACGCCGCGCACCGGCAGCGACGGATCGTTCAATAGTCCGATCTGCTTCAGGACCGAAGCCTGATCCCAATATATGTGCTCGTGCGCGAGTTTACCGTCGCGAAATTGCACGATCGCCACCAGAGGAACCTTCACAAACCGGTGAGTCGGCGCGACGCCGGGCAGCATCCACGGCATTTCCCGGCTATGCGTGAAGGAAAAGATCATCTCGTCCACCAATTGGTTTTCGCCCACCGTGCGGGAAATGGGCGTCAGCGTTGTATCGGGAGGCATGCAGGGAATGAAGTCTCTTGAGTAAAACGCGCGCAGCGCGTCCTTGCCGCGTCCACCCGTCAACACCGGAATGTGGTTGACGTAGGCGTCCTCCACCATGGTTGCGAGCGTGGCTTCCGTATCACGGGTGACAAACTCATGATCGGTATGTTCTTGCCAGAGGGCGGGAAGATCGGGCATGGCTCCGATTCTATCCTGCGAAGACGGTTCAAAATGTCAAAGATCGATTTATCGGGCCGGCCCTCTAGCATGGAGATTTTACTTCGTCCCGCGCGAAGTCCGTTTACTTAGCCCGCAACCGCGAGGGTCCGGTAAGGTCCGCCGTGATCTCCAATGCTCGCAGGCCCGCAGGGACTTAACCATGGATACCCCATTCCGGCCGATTCAGCTCTCCATTGGAAGAGCGCTTGAACTCCTTGCCTGAATGTTAGGGCCTGGTTGCAGAACCGGCGGCGCGTGAAGGCGCGATGTTGTTGACTGACAGGCTGAGCAGGTTCGCAAGCAATTGATATGCTCCGTCAGTTCCGGCGGGGAGTTGACGCCAGAGGCCGAGTCCCAGATAAAACCAGCGCCCCTTTCCGACCTTCGCCTCGACAAACGACCCCAGCTTCTCGCCGGGGTTGTCGGGAAACGAATCGACCATGGACACAAGGTCCACGTATCTCTTGTCTTTCTCGCCTAGAAAGTACAGCCCTCGCTCCTGCACCCAGTTGGCCCACGCCGCGGCGCCGATCTTGTTCGGCGCGTTGAACACCGGATCGTCCGGAACCAGGATCTTCACCGGCACCGCCTCGTCGGACACGCGGTTGCCGCTGACCTTGGCGGGGAACGGGCCGTAATCGGCGCGGTTGAACTCCATCTTGTTGTACTGGACGATCACCGTGCCGCCGCGCTCAGCGTAGTCGAGCAGCCGGTGATTGTAAGCGCGCAGGTCTGAGCGCTTCTCGTAGGCGCGAACGCCCGTGATAATCACGCCGTATTTCGACAAGTCACCCCAGGCCAGCTCGTCCTGATCGATCATCGTTAACCTTGCGCCCATTTGCTCGATGGCCTGCGGCACCTGATCACCCGCGCCGACGATATAGCCGATGGTCGCATTGGGCGCCATCTTCACATCGATCACTTTGAGCGATGCCTCGGCGGGTTTGATCACCTGGCGGCGTTCGACGTGCGGATATTCAATCTCCTGATAGCCCGTCGCGTACGTTCCACCGGCTGACGCGAGCGCGATTGCGCGTAGCGTGTATTCACCGGGTGCTATGTTCGGCGGCGGCGTCAGTTCGAAACGCGCCGACAGCGATTCGTCTTCGTGATCGAACTGCAGCTCGGCCGTGGGCGGCACGGCTCTCCATCCCAGCGGCAGCTCGAGGCGCACCGACGCTTTGGCCGTGCCCTTGGCGCCATTGGTGACGGTGACGAAGGCTTCGCGGGGGGCTCTCGATCCGGCGGGAAACACGGCGAGTGATGGCGTCAGACGCACGGAGAGCGCAGGGACGACGTTCAACTCCATGCGTTTTTCCCCGGTGTAGACGTCCTTCACATAGCGATACTGCACCGGCGCGTCCTTCTCCACCTCCACCGATCCGGCTTTGATATGAAAGACCGCGCGGAACGGTGTCGGCTGGAACGGTATGCCGAATTCGACGCCGGACGCGAAATCGTCGATCGCCGGGTTGGCCGGATGCTTCCAGTACTTGTCGGAAAAATAGGGGGTGGTCGGTTGGGCATCCTTCGGCACGTGTGCCTCGGAGGAGCACGAATACACAGCGTCCTTTTTCGCGTCGCCCGGCTTGCAGGCGGCGGGCGAATCGAACCCTTCGATCGTAACCCCGATGTTCACGCCGGATGCGCCGCGATTCACCGCGATCAGCGACAATTTCACCGCTTGTCCTGCCGTGACTAACCCATCGTCGGCGATCGCCTCGAAGCTCAACCCGTGCGCGGCGAGCACTGCCTCTGCCCAGTCACGCTCCTTAATCTTCAGCCGGAAATCGATCTCGTACCGGGCATCGTCGCTCAATCCCAAGGACCCGAGCCGTGCCTGCAGTGCCCGGAGCTTCGTCAATCCCTCTTCCACGGGCGCGGCCGTGCCCGCGTCGTCGCCCGAGGCGAAGACTTTTTGTGCTCTGACCGCCGCATCCGAAATCGTGGCAAGACCGTCGAGCAGTTCCGCCGGAGGATTCGGGCCCGCGAATCGCGCCACCGCGATCAATCGCGTATCGATTCCGTCGAACAGCGATGTTTCCGTCTTGTCCATCTGGCCTGCGATGGAGGCGTCCATTAACTGATAGCCTCGGCCGCCACCCCCACGTCCGCCCGTCGCGCCCGGCAAACCAGGCAGACCCGCCATGCCCTGGCATTTGTGATTGCTGCGCGCCTCGGTGCCGATCTCGTTAAATGTCCGGCAGAGCAGCGCGTCGTAAACGGAAGTGTTGGGTGTCGTTAGTTTCACCTGCGCCGTTGGAGAAGGGGTGTCTGCGGGACGAATCGTCGCCGGTGCTGTCCCGCCCCGCCCGCCTTGAAATGCCGCCGAGAAATACAGTTTCGCCGGCTTCCAGGGCCGCAGACCTTCTTTCATGTGCTCGGGATACTTCGATGGATCGCCCGCCGCCTGATATGCCTCGCGCGTCAGAACGGTGGTCGCTTCATGAGCCCGATCGCCTCCGCGGCCCTGGATGTTCATCGTGAGCAGCACGTCGGGCCGGTGCGCGCGGATCAGGCGCACGAAATCGCCGACGATTTCAGCCCGGCCCCACTTGCCGATCACCTCGTTGGGATCGAATGAGTATCCATAGTCGATGGCTCGTGTAAAGTATTGCTCGGCGCCATCGATCTTATGCGCCGCCAACAATTCAGACGTCCGAAGAACGCCCATGTCGCCGAACAGTTCCGGGCCGATCTCGTTTTGGCCGCCTTCGCCGCGGGTGGTCTGCACATCGATCGACCGCAAACCCATGCCGAGCCCAAACATTGCATGCAGCGCGTTGTTCTCGTCGTCCGGATGCGCGGCCGTTTGCATGAACGTACCGGAGACGTTCAGCTTCCGCAGCGCCACTCCGAGCGCGACGTGCCCGCTCTCCTGGGCGGGTGCGCCGGCGAGCAGGAGGGTCATCGAAAAAATCAGGAAGCGTCTCATTAGGAACTGAGTTTACTGGATTCAGGAGCCAGCAGCCAGCTGTGAGAGCGCCTGCTCCTCCCGCTACTTCCACTGTTGATCCACCAACAGGCCGAACCGCTATAGGAAGCTCAGCTCGCCAGCCGAGGGGGCTCTTGCACCTTCAACGCCTCGACCATTCCGAGCAGACGCCTCGCAGCCCGTTTTTCCGCCGCAAGAATTCCATCTGACAACTGAGTGCGCGACAACTTGGAGGTACTGGTTCACACCGCGCGGCCGCAGTGTCAATTCCGAGATATCCTGATCGGTGACTGGGAGGATTTCGATTCATGAAAACCTTGGTTTCTGCATTCGTTCTTTGCATCATGGCCGCTGCCAGGCTGGGTTCCCAGGAACATCAGCATGCCGCCAAGCCCGCGCAGGTCCCATTGCAGCCGATGGCGCAGCAGGCGCGGCAGCTCTCGGAGGCCCTCAGCTATTTCGGCCAGCCGCTCACGCCAGCGGAGCAGAAGCGGATCAACGATGCGATCGGCATATCGGACGAGACGGCCGCCGTCGAAGCCCTCGAGAGGGTGTTCGATAGCCACGTGCTGATGAACGTTGAGATCAACGCGGAGAGCCGCGTGAAGGTGGAACAAGGCGATGCGAAGCCGGATCTCATCGAGGGAGGTGCGCGGCTATTTCTGGTCAAGGTCGTCAACTCCGCTCACGTGACGGCTCAACTGAATGTCGTCAGTCCAAACAGCGGTGACGTTTTCATCCGGTCGAACGGCCAGCCCGACCCCGCCATTACGCTCACGCCGCAGGAATCGAAGGATCGCTGGGCCGATATTTCGCTGGTCCAGCAGCCGCCCATGCGTAAGCGGCTTTCAGGTCTAGCAGTCGAATATCAGATCCTGCAGATTTACAGCCGGGATGCGGGACAGCGTTCGGCGAAAATCTCCTTCAACGTTGGGCAGGGAAGCCAGGACATCGGATTCCGCAACGACGTCAACATCGTGTTTAACGTGGCTCCGACCAAACAGATCACGTTCCGCGTGAAGGACGAGAACGGCGTGCCTGCGATGGCGAGCTTCATTATCCGTGACCGCCTGAACCGCTTGTATCCGCTGCCCTCGAAGCGGCTCGCGCCCGATTTCTTCTTCCAGCCACAGGTCTATCGCGCCGATGGCGAGACGGTGCGGCTACCGGCGGGCTACTACACCATCCAGTACAATGGCGGCCCGGAATCGCTGCCGCACACGCGCGAAGTCGAGGTAAATGCCGAAGGTCCCACGGAACTGGCGTTTCAACTCGATCGCTGGATCGATCCTTCGAAGTTCGGCTGGTATTCCGGCGACCACCACGTACATGCAGCCGGCTGTTCCCACTACATGAATCCAACCGAAGGCGTGGAGCCTCGCGATATGCTGCGGCAGATTCTGGGCGAGCGGCTGAATATCGGTTCCGTGTTGACGTGGGGACCGGATTACTATTACCAGAAACAGTTTTTCTCGGGACACGACGATCCGCTCTCCCAGCCGAACCGGCTGATGCACTATGACCTTGAGGTTTCGGGATTCCCATCGAGCCACACCGGGCACATCGTGCTGTTGAAACTGAAGGAGCAGGATTATCCGGGAGCCAAGCGGATTGAGGAATGGCCGACATGGGACCTGCCTATCTTCCGCTGGGCGAAGGCGCAGGGGGCGATTACGGGATTTGCGCACTCCGGATGGGGCCTGGAGGTGAAGACGAAGGACCTGCCCGCCTACGAAATGCCCGGGTTCGACGGCATCGGGGCTAACGAATACATTGTCGACGTGACCCATCCCGGCATGGTGGACTTCATTTCCGCGGTAGACACGCCATACGTCTGGGAACTCAACATCTGGTATCACACGCTCAACGTCGGATTCAGGACCAGGATCGCCGGCGAAACCGATTTCCCGTGCATTTACGATGGGCGCGTCGGGATCGGCAGAACGTACGCCAAACTCGGCGGAGAGCTGAGCTATGCGGCGTGGCTCGACAGCCTGAAAGCAGGCCGCAGTTATGTGTCCGATGGCAAAACGCACCTGATGGACTTCCGCGTGAATGGCGTCGAAGTCGGCGCCAGCAGTGATGTCCGGCTGACTACGCCTGGTACCGTCAAAGTCACGGTCAAAGCGGCAGCGTACCTTTCGGTGATTCCGAATGAGGAAATTCGGGGTCTGCCCTACGACCAGAAACCCTACTGGGACGTGGAGCGGGCCAGGGTAGGCAACACCCGTGAGGTGCCGGTGGAGATCGTGGTGAACGGCAAGGTGCTGGCGAAGAAGAACATCGTTGCTGACGGTAAGGTGAATGATCTTGAGTTCGAAGTGCCGGTGAGCGAGAGCAGTTGGATCGCAGCACGGGTTCTTCCGGCCGCCCACACCAATCCGATCTTCGCGCTTGTGGGCGGAAGACCTGTGCGGGCATCTAAACGCAGCGCCCAGTGGTGCCTGGACGCGGTGAATCAGTGCTGGACCCAAAAAGCCCCACGCATTGCCACTGGAGATTTGGGCTTAGCGAAAGCAGCTTACGATCACGCGCGCGAGGTCTATCGGGAATTGATCGGCGAGTCGGCGCAATACTGACCTTGCCGGTAACGCCCAATATCACGATGGCGTTTTACGACCATGTGGATGGTTAAGGACGCGCCGTACGAGGACCGCGTCTGACGCAACAGCGACACCAGCTTCCCTCGGACGTAACGCGGGAGGCGGGTGTCGCTTGAATCGTCGATCTGCCATTCAGCTCTTTGTTGCCTCGATCGACGTCACTTGGAGTGCAACGCGGCTACTAACACGGCGGGCTTGGTCGATGCCGCCTTCGCGATTAGCTCTTTTTCGACGCGCGAAGCCGGCAATCGCCAGCCTTGGGAGTCACCCAATACTTTCGAGAGGAAGTAGGTGTCTCCGTACCGGTTGAACATCAGCACGAGCTTCCCGTCCGGCCTCGTGCTTTCAGCGGACACTTGGGTCATCCCACCGGAGCCGTCTCTGACATTCTGGATCATGAGAACAGACTCAGTCACCCGCCGGATACTGTAATCGCCCGCGGGGAAGGACTTCGTCCCGACCGTGAAGTCGAACGGAATGGTGGCGTTGATGCGGCTTTGCGCCATCAGAGCAACGGGGCTCAGCGCGGCGCTAAGAGCAAATGTAACGAACGTGCGAATCATCGAGGTTTTCATTGGGATCTCCTTTTTCTTGTCTACCGTTTGATCACGGGTTGACATGAAGGTAAGCGGGATTCCTCGAGGAAGTCCGCCACAAATAATCGGCAATCAAGGGGAGGACGCACGTCCGCGGAAGCAGACATGGCAGGACCACGGGCTACGGCACAAAGCCGCGCCGCTATTTTTCTTCCGTGAGGGCCTTCGAAGGACGGGAGCTGCGGGTTGAATCTTGGCACTCACTTGGGAGGCGCGCTGGCCTGCGCTTGTGACGCTCTGGCGCGCGCCTGTTGCGCCTGGGTGTCCAATTCCTTCGCCCGGTTCGCGAGGAGGCTGAATGCCGGCCGTCTGAACGCGAACCGCGTTGGCCAGTGCCTCCTTGTGGTTACTTGCGAGCGCGTAGCTCCGAGGCCCGCTTGTCGATCGCCTTCAGGAACGTTTTCATGGGATAGGCTTCCATTGAATCGAGTTCCTCTGGCGGGAAGCCGCTGAAGACTACGAAATGATCCTCGACGTCGGCAACCGTCGAACGCAGCCAAAATGCCTCGAGTGGATACCAGGCGATCCTCAACACGTGCGGCTCGAAAGCCGTCCCCGCTAATTCTGGGATCGCGCTGAGCTGATTGAACCGCTCGATGTCGGCCAAGACTTGTACTACCGTCGAGAAGCCCGTCATTTTCGGAGGCCCCTCGTTAATTCTGCCCACGTGGCACGCGCAGTAGAGATCGCCGGCCGACGCCCAAAACCGCCACCCGGTCGACGACACAGATGTCTCCGTCTCTGCCACCGATGGCTTCCTCAGAACCCAGTCCCCGCTTTTTTGAGGAAGTTCAAGCTTCAAGATGAAGGCCTCGAGCGCCGTATAGTTCTGCGACAACAAGGTCCAGAGCGGCTCACTGGGATCGATAAAGTCTCCCAACCCCGTTGTAAATGCTCGCTTGTGGTCGAGCGGTATGTTCGGTCTTGTCACACTCATCGTCGTTCGCTCCTCGCCGGTTCGTTACTCGGTCCAATCGTCCTGTACCAGGTCGGTCTCGGTCCATACGCCATGGCCATAATAAGCGGAAGTAAGCTCATCGAAATCTACAACCGCGGAGGGATTTAGCGGATCTGCCACGTCTACCTGACAGGCGCCAGTGCTTAGCTGCCGGTAGCCTCTGACGACCACGAAATGCCCTCCTCCGCCCTTCCATGTGATCCCGACGCATACCGGCCGGCCGTTGTCGATTTCGCGGCGAACCTGCTCGAACGTTAGCGTCCCAGTCGATATCATCGATCCGCCCGGAGCCGTCTTTTGATCCAGAGTCGTTCTCCACTTGTGGATCTCCTTTAGCGCAGTCTCTAATTCCGCTGGCTTGTTGCAGATGTCTGGTTTGGCACAGCAAATGCCCTTGGGGAGCTCGAGGCCCTCAATTTCCTTCGGAAGGACCCTATTTGCTATTTGACACTGCGTCAGAGACCACGCAGGGTTGAAGAATCGCTCCACGCTGACTGCAATGGCCGCCCAGCACCACTCAGACTGTTCTTGTTTCTGGATCTTAAAGTCGATCCTGTTTTGGGCAATCACGCTCGGACCGAGGTTGGAGATGGCAGCGTGCCTGTAAGCGGCGACGTTCTGCCTTGGCCCGCCGCCGGTTTGACCCAGATCGGCGCCGCCGGTTTGGCCGAGGTCACCCCCGCCGGTTTGGCCCAGGTCACCCCCGCCAGTTTGGCCGAGGTCACCGCCACCGGTTTGGCCGAGATCGGCCCCGCCGATTAATGCGCCGCCGGTCGCGGGTGTTCTTTTCACGAACTGCGCCATGGTTTTCTCCTTACTTGATCTGATGGGAAGCGACTATGTCCTTAAAACGCGGATCTTCGCGTAAGTCCGCCACATCCGGCCAGCGGTTAAGGTCTGCAATCTGGTCGACCGCAGCCTGATTTACGAGTTCCAGCGCTCTGTTTCGAAGTGATGAGTCCCTGGATTGCCGATAAAGCTCTTCGTAGGTTAAGACGGCTCTCCAGCGTGTCGCCGAATTATCGGGGAACAATCCCAGAGCAGTCTCAATGTAGTCTATTGCGTGCCTCCGGTCTCCCATCGTCGCGCTGAAGTAGCCCAGAAAGGATTTCAGATCGCCATCGCGAGCGTTCCGCGGGTTCTCCGCCTCCACCATTTTGAAGCCTATCGTGTTGGCTTCTGTGGACTCCGCGACATGATGCAATCGCCGCTGGGCGATTCCGAGGTACATCAAGACCAGGTATTTGGGCGTTCCTCCTGGCGGCGAACCGAGATCCAAAGCACGCTGAAACGTTCGAACCGCCTCGGAGTCGTTACCTTCATACATCAGGATCTGGCCTAGATCGCAGTCCGCAGCGATGGTCTCTCGTAAATCGATGGAGCGTCGAAGTTCCTGCTCTGCGGCGCTAAATTGTCCTAACACCAAGTAGGCGCCTCCAAGATTCGAGTGCAGGTTGGGCTCGTTTGGAGCAAGCTCAATGGCCTTCTTGTTGAACTCGGCCATTTCGTTGAACTTGGAGCGGTTGTGATAGTACGCGCCGAGGTTCTGCCAGGTCCTGAAATACTTCGGTTCCACTTCCGTGGCCTTCACAAATTCGGCCTGGGCCTTGTCGAGCTGGTTGTTGTCTTCGTACGCCTTGGCGAGATAGATGTGCGCCATGGCATTGCCGGGTTGCAGTTCAATGGCCCGCTCGAACTCCAGTACGGCTTGCGAATACAAATCGTCGGCGTAGTATAGATACCCCTCCACGCGGTGCGCGGCGGGCACGTCCGGATCCCGCTCTTCCGCCTCCCGCAGCGATTCCCGGGCACGCTCCCGCCATCGTTGATCCTTGGTGAGAAAGTACTCGAACCACTGCGCTTCCGCCAGCGCCGAATGAGTGAGCGGCGAGCCGGGGTCCTCCGCCACCGCCTGGTTCAAGGCGCGGAGTGCGGCATCGAGCGTGGAATTCTGCCTCGTGTACCAGACTCCGTCCCAGTAATCCCGCGCTCCGCGAGGATTCACGGCTGCGACCTCCAGGGCAGGCAGTCGCAGCGCGCCCGTCACCATGCCGGCCAGGGCTACTGGTGCATATCGCCGCTCGTCTCCTGGCGCGTAGGCGGTGGTCCAGTCCTTCACCGGAACACCCGAGCGCGCGTCGGTGAGCACGGCGTGGACCAGGACTTTCTGGTCGCGCTTCGCGAGATTTACCTGCAATCTGTGGGTTGCTCGAAGCGCTTCGTTGGCGCCGTGTGAAGCTTCAACAAAGGTGAGCCGGGCGACGCTTCCCCCTTTCAGCCGCCGCAGTTGACCCGACGTTTCGCGGGACAAATCGCTCGCGATCTCTGCCGTATCCGCCGGCGACTCGATGGGAAGCATCGCCAGCCGCCAGGACTCCTTGGGCGCAGTCGCGCGCTCATAGGTCGCCACGCCGACGCCCAACGCCAGTAGAACTGCCGATGCAACTCCCAGCCACCAACGGAGCGTGCGCGACGGCTCCAGCGCCACAGCCACTTCCCCGGCGTCATGAAAGCGTTTGGCCGGGTCCGCCTCGAGACATCGCCGCAGGATCGCGCCCCGGCCAGGATTCACTGGCGCCCGGCGGCCCCCCTCTAGCGGAGCCTCTCGCTTGCCTCCGGCCAACTCGTACAAGATCACACCCAGCGCATACACGTCCGAGGCGGCCGACGGCTTTTCGCCCTTCCACAGCTCCGGCGCCATATAATCCGGCGTTCCACCCGCTTGGCTGGAGCCCGCCCCTCCGGGAGGAATGTCGTCGGCTGGCCCGAGCGGCACGCGGGCTAACCCGAAGTCGGTGATCACGGCGCGCACGCCGCCGCTGGCGTACTTAGCGAGAATCACATTGTTGCTCTTCAAGTCGCCATGCACGACGCGGTTGCGATGGGCCTCGGCCAATCCCGCGCAGATCTGCCTGGCGATGGTGCGCGCCTCGGTTTCCGGCAGCCGTCCGCGAGCGAGGCGCGCCGCCAGCGTCTCGCCCTCCAGAAACTCCATGGTGAGAAAGTCGACCTGGCCGTCGGGAGTCGAAGCCGTGTGGATCTCGAAGATTTTGCAGACGTTGGGATGGCTGATCTCACTCGCATGGCGCACCTCGGGCGGCAGACGTTTGCGAAAGCCGCTTATGGCGCACTTCAGCGCAATGCGACGGCGCAGCTTCTCGTCGAAAGCCTCGTACACGATGCCCATACCGCCGCGCGCCACTTCCCGCTCAATCCGAAATCGGCCATCCAGGAGTTGCCCAGGCTCAAACGGCTTCTCATCCTCAGGTGGGAAGAGCGGATCGAGCAGGAAACCATGCATCCGCTCGTCCCACTGGACGTATTTCCACGCCTGGTCGAACAAGCAGGTGTTTCCTGAACACGCGCTCTGCAGGTACGACACACGCTGGTGCTCCGGCTGAGCAAGGGCCTGCTCCACCAGGTTCATCACCAGCTCGTCATCCGGCTGCTGTATGTGTTCCATGGCTTGTGTCCAATTGTTCAAACAACCATTGGCGCACGTCACGCCACATTCGTTGCATGCTGCGGAGCTTCACGCCGAGGACATCGGCGGCCTCCTCATCGGTAAGCCCTAGAAAGTATTTCAATTCGACCAGGCTGCACCATTCCGGCTTGGTCTCGGAGAGCTGGTCCAGGAGGCGGTCCACGGTGATCGCCAGGTCGATCTTCGCGCTGTCCGCCGGTAGAAAAGTTCTAATATCGTCGAGCGCGACCATTTCGGCGTCGGGGCGTCCGCGGGCATAGTCGATCAGATATCTGCGCATGGCTCTACCTGCAATAGCGAAAAAATGCGCTCTATTCCGCCAATCCCGGTCTTTGGCCCCAACAAGCCGGAAATAGATCTGATCGACCAGCTCCGTCGGCTGTATCGTATGGCCCTTGCGCTCGCCCTTCATCAGGTAGTGGGCTAGACGGCGTAGATTGGGCGTAACCAGCGTGAACAGCTCGTTTTCAGCCTCTCGGCTTCCCTCGCGCCATTCTTGCAGGAGTTGAGTGACTTCGCCCATATTGTTTCGCCGAAATTCCGCCAAATTAGTAAAAGATCTCACTATTGTCAATGGTTGTCAAGCGGCTAAATGCGAGCGGCTAACGCGAGTTCACCTTCAACGTCGCGGCGGGAACAGCAGAACGGATCCGTCAACCTGACCGCGCCCGGTGGATTTGAACGCATGTCCGCTGACGGGGACCCGAAGGCGAATGCGGCTCTTTACTTCTTTTTCGCTGGGTATTTTTTGAAGATCTTCGACGAGACCTTTTCCAACTTCGAGCGGATCTCGTCATCGCTCATTGCTCCATTGGGCAGGCTGTCGCTCCCCATGGCGAGCCAAGCCGACTTCTTGGTCTTTGTGTCGATCAGATTGATGTAGAGCGCGCCCTCCTTGTTGTAGCGGCCCATCGTGGCAATCGGACCTCCGGTGCTCCATACGTCACCGCCCTGGTTGACCACTCCGGTGTAGGAGGTGAAAATGATCGCCTCGAGTTGGGGAACCGATTCGGTAAGGACAAAGACCTGAACCTCAAGATCGGCGCCGGTTGACACTTCCTGCAAACCCTTTTGGGATAACTGCGGCACCAACACCTCTTTCACGATGGGATTGGCGGGGTGATCCTCTTTGACTCCCCTGGAGGTCAGCACCTTCGGCGGCAGCCACTGGAAGGTCTTGTAGTGGGCGAAATCGGCGTTCGGAGCGGGGTAGGCCTTTACTTTGCCCGCAACGAGCTGCGGCGTATGGCAGATCCAGATGAGCAAGGTCAGGCACGGAATCCAAGGGAGAGGTTTCATAGTTGTCAAGGTCCTTGAGGCGCGCCTTCCGCGAGCCTGGAACAATGATGATTCGCATTTTGCGGCTGAGATGTAATTTCTTTCGATTTCCCTTCAGGGACGGTTCCTCCGATTCAGTTCCCCCTTGAGCCAGATGATGTTGTAGGAGATACCTATGGACCGGATGTCGGCGCCGATGCGGGCGATGGCGCCGTCGAAGTAAGAGATCTTGATCACCTGTCGGGGAGTCAAGGTGACGGCAAGGGTTGCGCCCAACCTCACACTCGCGATGTAATCGGCGTTGTTTCGCCCGTCGACCTGGCTCCGCCCACCGGTAAAGTAGGTCATGTCGCCGGCAACCCAGGATCGATGGGGGAGGTTCCGCACAAGGTGGGCCTGAAAACTGCCGAGAGGGATCTGGGTGCGCACCGAGTTTCCGGCGAATCCGTTATTCGCAGTGTGCAGCCAGACGCCGGCGGCGCTTTCGAGACCCCATTTCCCAATAGCCTGCGTGAGGCCGATCTCAGGTTTGAATCCCCAGCGGTTCGTGCCGATGTTCAGCAGTTTGTTTGGGTCGTATTGGCCGGAAGGAACGGTCATCGTCAGGCTGGCCCCCACAATGGTTTTCTCGTGGAACGTGGCGAATTCTTTGCGGCTCATGGCGGGAGCGCCATAGATGTTCATGGCGTATCGGAAGGTGGCATCACCCAGCCCGCTTCGATACTGATGCTGGGGTGCGTCCGCAACAGTACCGTTCAGGTGGGCCTCCAGATAGGGGAGAACCGCCAAAGCCTGGGCGGTCCGGCCGAAGACGCCGAGGGTTTGTCCAAACGCCAGCGTAAAGGCGTTGGCATCGACTCTCGCATCGGTCACCGGCAGGCTGGGATCGAATAACAAGCCACCCACGTTGTTGGAGTAGCTGATACCAAAGTAGTTCAGGCCCACCGGAGTTGGAACGTAGGCGCGGGGCTGCAACTCCTGGCCGGACAAGAACGGGGCGAAGCAGGCCGACAGCACCAGGCAGCGGCTAAACCGCCAAACCGTGGCAAGGGGGATTCTAGTCTTCACGCCGGCATCCCTCAGGCTGCATTATCTTGCCAAGAGGTGATCGGAATTGACGTGCTGCTGAAGGGCGGCTCCGTCTTGTCCGAACGCCCCGGCGGAGGCCAAGACCGAAACTCCGGCAATGGGTCGAACATGATTCCCTTCGTCTGTTATTTCAACGGTAGTGGTGCTTTGAGTGCAAAAATCAGGCGAGTTTCTGATGGAATATTGAGATCCTTCCCCTTGGCGCCGGCTGCGGATATCGCGCCCACGCCTCCACCGACCACTGCACCGATTGCCGCTCCCTGCCCGCCCCCAGCGATTGCTCCAATGCCCGCACCGACGGCGCCCAGCCCCACTCCCCGCCGGACTGCCTTCTTAGTCTTGCTGGTTCCGGTCGCATCCACTTGGGCGTACTCGGTGGAAGTGCTGAAGACCCTTCCACCAATATTGATTCCCTTAAGGCGCACCGCCATCTCCTTTCCGGACTCGACGCTGACGACCTCAACTGTGCAGTTCGTGCCCTGTGGAATCGCGATCTGGCTGCCGACGCCGACGGGATCGTCGATGCTAGCCCGATAGGTCGCGCCGGGTTTGGCGGTCTTACCATCGATCGCATCGATCATGCGAACCGTAATCTGTGTCCCGGCGGGAACAGTGAGGCTCGCCGGAGCAGGGGGTGGAGGCAGCGGGGGCAGCGGGGCAAAATCGATTCGGGCGACTGCGGCGACGGAATACATCTGGCGCGCTCCATTTACACTCATGAATTCGATTTCATTGGAATTGGCGCTGGCGAGTAAGCCTCGCACGTGACCGCCTTGTTTCAATGTCAAAACGTCCGCCTGGGACAGACCGGCCATCATCAGCGCGGTGCAGATGAAAATGTTGATTCTGGTTTTCATTTTTCGTATGTCTCCTTTGGCTATTCAACGATGGGCAGGTTGGCGAGGATTTGCAGATCGAGCAGTTTCTCGAGTTGTGACTCTACTTGTAGCCATCGGGCGGCGTCAATTGGGGTCAGAGTCTTACTCAGACGGATGAAATATTGCCTCCGCAGTTCCACCCGCTTGGCCTCGAGGTCCATCAATCCCATCGCGATTTTGGTGGCTTTCTCACTGGTCATCGAGGCGTAGCTATCCGCGTACATGCGGATAAAGACGATCCGTTCGTCAGCCAGTTTGGTGAGGGCCTTGTCGTATTCGTTGTAGACAGGCCAGAATTTGGCAGCCTCTTCAGGACTAAGGACCATCAACTCCGTGAGAATCGAGACCTTGTCGGCCTTCACATCCTTTCTCAACATGCTGATGTATGCCTGCAGGTTGGCTTCCCTGGTTTGCTCAGCGGTCGCAGTCTGCGCTGCGGCGGGGATGCCAGCCACCACCATGATGCCGAGGCAGGCAAAATAACGTGTGACTTTCTTCATGAGCCTTTCTTCCTTTCTGTTCCTTTTGTTCAACGCCGTCTTATTTCTGCGATCGGTGGGCTTCCTCGCCACACCGCGCCAGACCAGTTGCTCTTGCGCCGGTCGTGCATGTCCAGGGACACGCCTCCAACTGTCAGCATTGAGATTGTGGGCATAGCCGTTCCGCTGCGGCCGCCCGAGCGCGGCCCATAGCCAAACCCGGAACCGTAGACATCCAGTTGTTTCTCTTGCGTGATGGCGGCCGGTCGGCATTTTCGTCGTTTGTCTGGGACAGGCCCTTTTGGTCCAATTCGGCATCCAGGGCGAAGGCTACCAGCCCGATATGAGCTAACTTCATGTTTGGCCCCTGTTAACTGCAATATTCTCCGTCTTGAGCCAACGCTGACGTCGGCGATCGCAAGAAATGATGCGTCAATCGGTCAGGTGGCGCATTTTTTTACCGGGCTGGTCATGATCGCTCTTATTCTTGGGCTGGCGGCGGGAGACAAGGAACGATTTTGCAAGATGTCGGCTGCGATGTGGGCCTACGACCCAGACGTAGCGACTCGGGCGAGAGTCAGCCCCAGTTGCGGATTATCAAGGAGGCGACTCCTACCGCGATCCGACAACGGCTGACTGACACAAATATCCGAGTCATTGCCTTCTTTGTTGTGATGCGATTAGCGACATTATCGGCGGCCTTCCAGGAACGCCGGTTTCGGAAGAGTGACCTGCAGGACAGTTCACACGTGCTGATCCGAGCGGCATGAACTATTAGGTGCCTACCTGACAAGTGAGCTGTCCGACGCTCGCGCGTCTATTTTCCAACAATCCTAATCTGGCGGAAGACAGCCTCTCGAGCCTCTTCAGACAGTGCCTTCGGGCCTGTCGTCCGTTCGGTCAACGGCAAGAAGACCCGCGCCTCGGCGGCGTACTCTCGTTCGTCCGACAGGAGCTTAGCTGTCACGACCAGCGCAGGGATGAGATAGGCAAATGTGACGGCAACCCACATCAGAGCTCCGGCCAGCGTCTGGTCTTCCAGAGGCGACAGTCGAAAATGTCCGCCGCCGGACAAGTAAGGCCGGTACACAACATGGCCACAAAACGCCAAGAATGCCGCGAGGGCATCGCATGGCAGCGTGGCGAGGAAAAGATATAGCGGAACCGACCAGCGTTCCACCGTGCCTGAGGCAGGCAGAATTACCGGCCACCAAAACAAGATTCCCGCAAGGAAAAAGCTGGCGCGCTCGAACTCATGCCAAAAATGTGATCGCAGCGCCAACTCGAACACGGCGGGAACATGCCAGACGATCACAGTAAGGGTGCCTGCGAGCCAGCAGAGTGCCGGATGTCTGGAAATGATTCCTAGTCGCCCAACGAGGACTGGCGGCTGCCGTAATCCGTGCTGCAGAATGATCGACCGCGCTCCGAGCAGAATCAACGGAGCGGCCGACACCATCAGGAGAAGGTGCTGCACCATGTGCGCGGTCAAGAGGTGATGATCAAGGTGGGCGACGGGCGACGCGACGGCAATCCAGAGCGTGGCAACTCCGAACGCTATTAATAGAAGATTCACGGCTGCGCCTCGGACATACGGGAAGCGTCCTGGGCCTTTGCTTGGGTCGAGGGATGGAGTGTCCCGAGAAAGGCCGCCAGTGCCGTCGTCTCCGCCGGATTCAGATTGTTTCCGTACGCCGGCATATTGCCGCCGCCTTGCAGCACCTGGCGCACGAGTTGATCCGCCGTCAGCCGGACGGCGACCGCATCGAGATCCGGCCCTCGCTTGCCGCCGATCTCGCCGAGCGCATGGCAGTTGTGGCACTGTTTCGATTGAAAGACCAGCGCCCCCTGGATCTGTAGCGGCGTTCGCCCGCTCAGAAGCTTCAACGGAATCGGAGCCCCTGTCCCGGCGTCCATGACGGGACTCCAGGGGGCATGGCTCGCCAGATTTGTGAACGTGCCCAGCGCCACAGCGATCAACAGAATCGTCAACACCGCGATAGGCCGCTTCTTCCAGCTCTTTTCACCTTCGCCAGAAATAAACGGGAGCGCCAGCAGAACGATCAAGGCGATCACAGGTCCGATCAGCAGAACCGGAGTTTCGAGCGCTGGCGGAAGCAATGACAGAAGCGCGTACAGCCACAGGAAGAAGTAATCCGGGCGTGGCGCCGTCTGGATGACGCGCGGATCCGGCTGGCCGCTCGGGCCGAAGGGACCGAAGTATAAGGCACAGGCGGCAATACAAAGTAGAATCAGTCCGGAAAAGACCGCGTCTTTCCACACCGCGTAGGGCACAAATGGCACTCCGTCCGTGCGAGTCAAGGCATGATATTTCTGCAGATAGTCGAAGCGACGAACCAAGCGGCCCGGCATGGGCCACTCATTGACGCCCAGCTTGAGCACGAGCAGCACATGCAATGCCATGAACAGTATTAGCGCACCGGGGATCACAAACACGTGTAGTGCGAAGAATCGGGAGAGGGTTGCCCCGGCGATGATCGGACCTCCCAACAGCAGCTTCACCAGCGCGGGTCCCAACCCCGGCGTGCGGCTGGATATCGAGGCTCCGATCCCGAGTCCCCAGTACGCGTCCTCGTCGAATCGCAGCACTTGGCCAGTGAAGGCCATACCTAGCGTCATCAGCAGCAGGAAAACGCCGAAAATCCACGTCAGTTCTCTCGGATACTTATACGCCCCGAAAAGAAACACCTGCACCATGTGAATCAACACAATCGCCAGCATGAAATTCGAGCCCCACCCGTGCAGCGCGCGAATGAACCAACCGAGGGTTACCTGGTGATTCAGAATCTGCAAACTATTCCAGGCCTCGCCGGCGGAGGGTACATAAATCAGCGCGAGAAGAATTCCCGTGACAAGCTGGAGCGCGAAAACCGTCATCGCCGCGCTGCCAAACACGTAAAACCAGCTTGCGGTATCCCGCGGGACCGGGTGCTGCATCGTCTCCCGGATCGGCGCCCCAAGTTGAAGCCTTTGGTCGAGCCAGTCGCTAAGTTCGTGCATCAGGCGCATGGCGGCCTCTTGGTCCTGTTCCCGGCGGAAAGACCGGGCGTGGGCATCTCGCCCGCCTGGATTTGCAATTTCCCATCGAGGATCTTGAACGGGTATTCGAATAAGCCTCGCTCCGGCGGGCCGGACGCGCGCGAACCATCCGCGTAATAAGCTCCACCGTGGCAGGGACACATGAACAGGCCGGACTGCGGGAACCACCGCACCGGACAGCCCAGGTGCGCGCAATTGATCGCGAATACCTGGAAATGGTCGCCATCGGTGTGGCGCACCCAGCAGGCGATCTCCGCCGTCTCTCCGTCCGAGGCATTTGCGACTGGGTTCCTATACGTTGCCAGGCGCGTCTGGCCGGAGGGAAACTGGTCGATCGAGCCAAGCGAGATCCAGCTTTGATAGCCGGACTGTCGCCCTCGGGTGACGGGGGAGAGGATATACCGCACGACCGGTATACCGAGGACCACGCCTACGACACCGTTGAACAGCATCGCGAGTCTAAGGAGCATGTTACGTCTGGAAAGTCCGTCGGGTACACTCATTCAGAGCCTCCTGGATGATTCAATTGCGTCGATAGAGGCATTCGCTGCGCCGCGAGCCAGGCCACGACATCGGTGACGTCGGCGTCGGACAGCGGCTTGCCGTGGTTGCGCCAGCCCGGCATACCCAGGTGCGGCATGCCGGTGATCGTGACCGTGCGCAGGTGTTGATCGGTTACAAGCCCGAGATAGGAAGTGTCCGCGATGGTTCGGGCGCCGCGCCCGTCGGGGCCGTGACAGAGAGAACAGTAAGTCTTGAATACGTCGTGGCCGCGCTCGGCGTCGCCTGGTTCGGAGGCTGCATAGGCCGGCGGCTTGTCGTTTTCGAAAACACCGGGCCTGGCCCAACGCGCTCGAATTCCGCGGACAAGTATCTCAATCTGCGCATCGGTCAACATCCCGCCCGCTTTCCGCGCGAAGGCTTGCATGGCGGTTCCCGGCCTGCCCTCCTCGATGACGCCCCGGATCGTAGCATCGTCGGCGATGGCCAGGTACACTGGGTCGCCCAACGCTACTGTCAATCCTCCATGTCCATCCACGCCGTGGCATCCCGAACAGTTCTGACGATAAAGCACTTGGAAGTCGGTGACTTCGCTGGGGCGAATGACTGGCGCCTCGGCGGATCGGCGGTCCGGCACTCCGCAAGATGTAATCCCCAGCATCGCCGCGAGGCCGAGGGCGCAGTACTTCATCGCTTCATCTCCTCCGGGTGGTCTTCTACAAGGCCAGGCGCCTCAATCCCCATGCGGACAACCAGGGGTAGACTTCGGCGCGTCGGTATCCGGGCCTGAACCGCAACCACGAGCCCGGCTGCAATTCCGAATCCGACCTGGGAGAGCACAAACCACATCCAGTCGATGTGCTGGTTCATGATCGGGTTGACGAATGCAAGGGTCCCGTAGATCAGGCCGGACCAGAGCAGCGGAGCCACGAACCCGCCCAACAGAACGGGGCGCCGCGGAAGCATCGGCAACATCGCTCCGTAGAGCAATCCGACCAGGAGCGAAATCAGTAGGTGAATCGGAACGGCGACCAGTAGAGGATAAACGTTGAAAGTCCCGATCTGGCTGGCGGTCTCCGTCGCCATCGCGGGAAACAATCCCGCCACCAAGAGATTCATCGGATACCAGATCCCGTTGCCGCTCAAGATCCCGTAGCCGGCCGCGAGCAAAGCCATCATCGCACAGCCGGCGAGGCCGCCCTTGATTCCAGCGGAGACCGGATAGATCTCGACCGGCAGCCATGCGCGAGGCACCGCATTGATGCCGGCAATTCGCTCCACGCTTGTCCTCGCTGTCTGAACGGCGATCTCATCGCGAACCACAGGCACCCCCTCATGAGACTCGAGGGGCAGCACCTCGCGGAACCAACCGACCGCGCCTGCCACGGCTAATACCGCGCCTAAGATGCTCACGGACGCCGCCGTGACGAACCCCGCGAATGTGAGGGTCAATCCAAACGCCAGAACAATCGGCCACGCCGTAGGGGCCGGCACTTCGATCTGCTGTGGAGTCTCTTTCGGATACTTGGTGAATTCAGTGTTCATAGGGCCTCCCGCTAAACTCCGACCACGTACACGACCGTGAAGACCACGATCCAGACGGCATCGACGAAGTGCCAATACATCGATAGAATTTCCAGCCGCTCGGCGTGCTCGCGCCGCAGCCGGGCCGCGAAATAAAACAGCGCGACGATAATCAGAGCCAGCAGGCCCATCGTCACGTGAAAGGCATGCAGACCGACCAGTGAGTAATAGGTCGTTCCGAAAAGATTCGTGCTTATCGTAAGGCCGTCATCGAAAATCAGATGAATCCACTCGCGCGCGGTTCCATAGAGGAATGCGCCTCCCAGAACAATCGTGAGAAGCCACAAACCAGCAAAGGCCGCCATGCTGCCGGCGACCAGCTTGCGCACAGCGGCGTGCATTGTCAGACTGCTCGCGAGCAGGCAAACCGTATAGAAGATCGGCGGGTGCAGAACGTCCTTGGGCTGCGGGCCGGTCGCGCTCTTGCCGATATAAAAGAGATAAGCCACCACGAAAATTGTGAAAATGGCGGCCTCGGCGGCGATCAGGCAGTGCATTCCCACGCGTCCTCGCGAAGGAAGCCGCCAGTCGAGGTTGCGGTTGTGGATGCTCACAGACAGTGTGCTCATCGGCTACTCGTACCTCCAATCGGGATCTTCCGGATGCTTGAGGTCCCACAGGGGGCGGCGGCTTCGGACGACGGGGATCACCGCGTAGTTGTACTCCGGAGGCGGAGAACTTGTGGACCATTCGAGCGTCCACGCGTCCCACGGATCATTTCCCGCTGCCGTGCCTCGGAAGTAAGACCAAAGCAGATTGCCCACGAAGACGAGGACGCCCGCAGCTTGAAAAAAGACGCCTACCGTTGCGATCAGATTCCAAATGTCCCAACCGCGGCCCGGTTCATAGGTATAGATACGGCGCGGCATGCCTAGAAGCCCCGGGACATGCATGAAATCGAATGTCAGATGGAAGCCGATAAAAAAGAGCCAGAAGTGCAACTTCCCAAGCCCTTCGTTATACATTTTCCCGGTCACCTTCGGGAACCAATAGTAGAACGCAGCAAAGGAGGTGAACAGAATTCCGCCCACGATCACGTAATGAAAGTGAGCTACCACGTAATACGAATTCCCGAGCTGCCAATCGAAGGGCGCCACGGCCAGCGTGACTCCTGTCAGCCCCGCAACCAGAAACTGGAACAAGAAAGCGATGCAGAACAGCATCGGCGTGGCGAAGCGGATCTTACCTCCCCACATGGTTGCCAGCCAGTTGAAAATCTTGATACCCGTCGGGACTGCGATCGCCATCGTGGAGAGCACGAAGAACGTGTTTGCGCCTGACGTCATCCCCACCGTGAACATGTGGTGGGCCCAGACGCTCATGCTGATGAATCCGATGGAAACGGTCGCCAGCACCATCACCGGGTAACCGAAAATCGCCTTGCGGGAAAAGACGGGGATAATCTCGGAGGCGAATGCGAAAGCAGGAATCACTAGGACATATACTTCCGGGTGGCCGAAGATCCAGAAAAAATGCATCCAGATTACGGCCGAGCCGCCGGCTTGTGTATCGAAGAAATGCCCTCCGAGATACCGGTCGATCAACAGCATGAGCTGCGCCGCGGTAAGCGGGCTCACCGCCAGAATCACCAGACCCGCCATCGTAAGATTCAGCCACGCCAGTAGCGGCATCTTCCCGAGGGTCATGCCTGGACAGCGCATGCACAGAATCGTGGCGATAATGTTGATCGCGGTACCAACGCTGCCGATACCGGAAACCAGAAGCGACAGTGTCCAGTAGTCGGTGCTGTGTCCTACGGAGAAGGTTTTCGCGGTCAGGGGCGCATAGGCGAACCACCCGACATCGGGTGCGCTTCCCGCTCCATAAAGGCCGTTTCCGCCGAGAAAGCTGAAATACAGGAACAAGCCGCCCAGCGCAGTAATCCAGAAGCTGAAGGCATTGAGCCGGGGAAAGGCCATGTCACGGGCGCCAATCATAAGAGGTACGAGGTAGTTCGCAAACCCGAACACCAGCGGCATGGCCACGAAGAAGATCATGGTCGTGCCGTGCATCGTGAACATGCGATTGAAGACCTCCGGGGAAACGAGATCGTTGTGAGGCCGGATGAGCTGCACTCGCATGATGGTCGCCTCGATGCCACCCACTATCAGAAAGGCCAGGGCGAACAGAATATAGAGCATCCCGAGACGCTTGTGATCCACGGTGGTCACCCACTCGTGGAGGCGGAGCGTGAACGGACGGGACGCCGGAAGTTCGGATAACGCGATGGTATTTGTAGACATCAGCGAAGCGTCTCCAGATAGGCAGTCAGTGCATCGAGATCCTGATCGCTTAGTCCCATGGCCGGCATCTTCGATCCCGGCTTGATGGCGCGCGGGTTCTTGATCCAGAGCCGCAACATCTCGGGCGTGTTGGGCACCGCGCCCGCGGCGATCGTGTCCCGGCTCATGAGGTGCGTGAGGTCGGGGCCGAAGTTGCTTCTTGCCGGTGTGCCGGATACCGTATGGCAGTTGACGCAAGCGGTGGATTCAAAGACGCGCCGCCCAGCCGATGTTGCCGCAGCTTCGGTGCTGCCCTGCGGCAATTGTTGTTGCTCCCGCACCCAGCGGTCGAAATCCTCACGCGGTTGTACGTAGACCCGCAGCAGCATCTTGGCGTGCTGTGTTCCGCAATACTGCGCGCACTGGCCAAGGAAGAGCCCCGTTTCGTGCGGGTCGATCCACATGCTATTGGGGTGATTCGGGATCAGATCGGTCTTGCCCGCCAGGCGGGGTACCCAGAAACTGTGGTCGGTATCGGCAGAGAGCAGCGTTAGGAATGTGGGATATGGATGCGCCGGATCGCTTAACGGCACATGGAGCTCGTTCGCCGTGACTATGTTCAACTTCGGGTAGCGATATTCCCACCAATACTGGTGGCCTGTCACGATTACCTCGAGCGCGCCAGGCGGACGCGGCGCATCCTGAACCGACGCAATCACACGCGCGGTCGCGAGGGACAGGGCGATCACGATCAGTACGGGGATAACGGTCCAGGCCAACTCCACCTGGCTGCTTCCGTAAATCTGTGCGGGCTCGCTGCGGTCGTCACTGTTCTTGTTCCTGAATCTCACGAGTGCGTAGGCCAGCAGAGCGAAGACGATGATGAATATCGCGGCGACCGTCAAGAGCGCGAAGATTGACAGACCTAGGATCGATTGCGCGGGGGTGGATGCCGGGGAAAAAATAGTGGTTGGGCTCATTTGAACGGCTTCTACCTCTCTGGGTATAAACTCACTGGCTCAGGTTTGAGAGCGGCGTTGCTCGCTGAAGCAGTTCATCCTCACTGATATTGGGAGCAACTCCGTAGACGCCCGCCACGGCAAGTGCCTCAACGAATACCTCTCTTACATTTGTTGCCATCTTTGTGCGCCTCTAGAGAAAGGAGCGCAAAATCCACGGCATTGTTGGGTACGCTGCGTTCTTGGTCGCCCTGAGAACTCCCCGACTCCGCCCCAGGTCGTTGCCCAGAACGAAGTGTGCGCCCCCCACCGCCTTGATCGCCTGGGCAGCCTCCTGAATTCTTGCCAGGCCGCCAGGTTCGCATCCGCGCGTTGTGAGCTTCCGGTGCTCTGGCCGAATTTTCGACACAAAGCCGCAAATCGCGACACCGTAACAGCGGGCCGCACCCCTTTGAGCGCCAAAATCCGCGATGACCTCCCACCGATGTGTCGTCGCTCAGTCGAATGGCGTGAAGCTTGCAAGGAATCCCGCCATGTGGATCGTCCGGCTCGCTCTCCGCCGCCCCTACACCTTCGTCGTGATGGCCATCCTCATCGCGATCATGGGAGGACTCGCGATCGTCACGATGCCGACCGATGTTTTTCCGTATATCAACATCCCCATGGTCGGCGTGATCTGGAACTACAGCGGCATGAGCCCGGATGACATGGCGAAACGTGTCCTCTTCGTTTCCGAGCGCTCCTTGACAACTACAGTCAACAACATAGAGCGGATCGAAGCCACCGCGTACAACGGCGTGGGACTGATCCGTGTGTACATGCAGCAGGGAACGAATGTGGATCTAGCTGTCGCCCAGGTGACCGCGGTCAGTCAAACGCTGCTTCGGACTCTCCCTCCCGGCATTTTTCCGCCCCTGATCGTGCAAACCGACGCTTCGAGCGTTCCCATCCTACAGTTGGGTCTCAGCAGCAGCGCGATGACAGAACAGCAACTGTATGATTACGGGCAAAATTTTGTTCGTACGCGGCTCGTCACAGTGCCCGGCATCTCCGTGCCTCCGCCGTACGGCGGAAAAGTTCGTGAGGTGATGGTCGATCTCGATCCCGACGCGCTGTACGGCAAAGGACTGTCGGCCACCGACGTCTCGAACGCATTGAATCTTCAGAACCTGATTCTTCCCACCGGCACCGTAAAGGTCGGCACCCGCGAGTATCTCATCCGGCTGAACAGCAGCCCGGAGCTGATCTCGTCGATGAACAATATGCCGATCAAGACCGTGAACGGCAATCCGGTATACTTCCGCGACATCGGAACGGTCCGCGACGGCTTTCAGGTACAGACGAATATCGTTCGGATCAATGGCGGCCTCTCGTCGCTGCTGACCGTGCTTCGACATGGCGGGGCATCGACATTAGCGGTAGTGCAAGGCGTCAAGGATCTTCTCCCAAGGGTACAGGCCTCGCTGCCTCCGGCGCTTAATATTTCCCAGCTCTTCGATCAATCGCTGTTCGTAAAGGCCTCGGTCTTGGGAGTGGCTCGCGAGGCAGGCATCGCGGCGCTGCTCACCGCGCTCATGATTCTGCTCTTCCTCGGAAGCTGGCGCAGCACATTAATTGTCTGCATCTCGATCCCGCTGTCGATTCTCACTTCGCTCACGATCCTGGGGCTTCTAGGCGAGACAATCAACGTGATGACGCTCGGGGGGCTGGCGCTTGCCGTGGGGATCCTCGTGGACGATGCCACGGTTGAAATCGAAAACGTTCATCGCAACATGGGAATCAAGGGAAAAACACTGGTCCGCGCGATTCTCGACGGCGCGCAGGAAATCGCCGTTCCGGCTTTCGTTTCCACTCTGTGCATCTGCATTGTGTTTGTTCCGGTGCTCATGCTGAGCGGCGCGGCGAAATTTCTGTTTACACCGCTGGCGATGGGCGTGGCGTTTGCGATGATGACGTCTTATTTGCTGACTCGTACCATCGTGCCGACGCTGGTTCACTACATGCTGCATTCGGAACTGGATCTGTATCAGGCCGGGGAGGGCGCGGACACGCCCGCATCGCGGTCCGCGGGTCCGATCTGGCGCGTCCATCAGGCCTTCGAGCGGAAATTCGAAAAGTTCAGGGATCGTTACCTTCGCCTCCTCGAATGGGTGCTCGCGCACCGTCTCGTCACCGGAGCAGCGTTTCTCGCGTTCGCGCTCGCATCAGCCGGGCTGATCACGATCGTCGGCCAGAATTTCTTCCCCTATGTGGATGCCGGACAAATGCGGCTGCACGTCCTCACGCCCACGGGAACCCGGATCGAGGAGGCCGCGTCCGTCTTTTCTTCGATCGACAATGAGATTCGACGAGTAATCCCACCGCAGGAACTCGACTCGATCCTCGACAACATCGGACTGCCGAACTCGGGGATCAACCTGGCTTTCAGCGACAGCGTCACGAACGGCAACGGTGATGGCGAAATTCTGATTTCCCTGAAGCCGGATCATCATCCGACGCTTGGCTACACGAGAACACTTCGAGCGACTCTGGCGGCTAAGTTTCCGGCCGAGACCTTCTTTTTCCAGGCCGCCGATATCACCAGTGAGATTCTTAACTTTGGAATGCCGGCGCCGGTGGACGTTCAGGTCCTCGGAAATAACCTCGATCAAGACGCACAGATCGCCCGCGAATTACAACGCGAAATCGCCGGTGTGCCCGGAGCGGTCGACGTCTTCATTCGCCAGCGTCTGGATTATCCGACTGTCGACGTGAACGTCGATCGCGTTCTTGCGGACGAAGCCGGTCTGACCCAGAAAGACGTCGCGAGCAGCCTGCTGATTTCGCTGTCGGCGAGCGGCCAGGTTGCTCCGAATCAGTGGCTGGATCCGAAGAACGGAGTTAACTATCAGGTCGCCGCGCAAACGCCGCAATACAAGATCGGCACGTTTGACGCGATGCAGCGCACGCCGGTCACTGCGCCCGCCGGAGGCACAAAGCAACTGCTGTACAACCTTGCGCGGTTGAAGAGAAACAATTCACCCGAAATTGAGAGTCACTACGATATTCAACCGGTGGTCGACGTCTTCGCGAGTCCCGACGAGCGCGATTTGGGCGGTTTAGCAGCGGATATCGAGCGAATCATCGTTAAAATGCGCCCGAAACTCCCGCGCGGAACGGTCGTCGATGTGCGAGGCCAGGTGGAAACGATGCGCACCTCTTTCATGCGGCTGGGCCTGGGGATGATCTTCGCAGTCGTACTGGTCTACCTGGTGATGGCCGTCAACTTTCAATCCTGGCTCGACCCGTTCATCATTCTGATGGCGCTGCCTGGAGCGATGGCGGGGATGCTCTGGATGCTATACCTGACGCACACCACTCTGAGCGTTCCCGCGTTGATGGGCGCGATCATGGGGATCGGCGTTGCAACGGCCAATAGCATCCTATTGGTGACGTTTGCGAATGACGAACGCGCAACCGGAAAGAGCGCGATCGAATCCGCGCTCTCGGCGGGGTTCACGCGAATCCGGCCGGTCACGATGACTGCGCTTGCGATGATCATCGGCATGCTTCCGATGGCATTCGCGCTGGGTGAAGGCGGGGAGCAAAACGCTCCGCTCGGAAGGGCGGTGATCGGAGGGCTTTTGTTGGCGACCCCCACGACGCTCCTTTTCGTTCCAATTGTTTACACGATGCTTCGAAGGACCGCGCCGGTGGATATGGATCGACGGATCGCCGAAGAGGCCGGGGAGATTCTCAAGCCGTGAACGATAACAAACCTGGCCTCGGCGCGTGGAAGAGACTGCTCTCTGTCGCTGTGATTCTCGCGGCAGCAGCGGTGGTCTATTTCGTCGGATATTTGCCGCGAGTGCGTTTAACCAGGCAACTGGACGCCGCGGCGGCCGCGCGCAGGATTACGCCGCCGCTCGTGAACGCCACCGCAGTGAAGCTCGCGGCGCCGAGCACCCAGTTAGAACTTCCGGGAAACGTCACGCCGATCACCGAAGCATACATCTATGCTCGCGCCGCTGGTTACTTGAAGACGCGCTATGTCGATATCGGCGATCGCGTGCGCGTGGGTCAGAAGCTGGCCGATATCGAAGCGCCGGACCTGGATCAACAGGTATTTCAGGCGAAGGCTGCCTTAGCGCAGGCGCAAGGCCAGCTCGATCAAGCCCAAGCTACGCTTCAGCAACTTACTGCGACTCGCGATCTGAACGCAATCACCTGGGAGAGATATAGGATCCTGACCGCGAAAGGGGCCGTATCCCGCCAGGACGGTGACAATCAGTCGACGGCGGCCAAGACATCAGAAGCAAGCGTCCAGGCGCAAAAACAAACGGTCGCCGCCGCGCAGGAGTATGTTCGGGCAACCAAAGCGTCACTGGATCGGCTGATTGTTCTGCAAGGATACGAACAGATTACGGCACCATTCAATGGTGTGGTCACCGCCCGCAATGTCGACGTGGGCGCGCTGATCTCCGGTACCGGTGCCACGCTCGGCCCGACCCGATCCAACATGGCGGCGCCTTCCGATGTCCCGAGCGGAGGCGAGATTTTTCGCATCGCCGAAATCGGACGGCTTCGCGTGCTGGTGGCGGTTCCGCAAACGAATGCTCCGGGCGTCCGGGTTGGCCAGACGGCGACTGTGACGGTCCAGCAGCTTCCCAACGTGAACTTCAAAGGGCAAGTTAAGCGCACGTCCAGCTCTCTCGACGCTCAATCAAGAACGTTGCTTACGGAGATAGATGTGGCAAACCCAAAGGGAGTGCTGCTGCCGGGAATGTACGCGATGGTGTCGTTCGTTACCGATCGCATCGATCCTCCGTTCCTGGTGCCCGATGCCGCGCTGGTGGTCCGGGCAAGCGGCACGGTTCTGGCGGTACTCCAGCCGTTAACTCCGGAGGAGCAGGACGAGCTCAAGACGGAAGGACTTGATCAAACGACGATCGACCGCACCCGGCGCGTCCACTTCCAGATGGTGACACCGGGGCGCGATTACGGGATCGAGCTGGAGATCGCGGGCGGACTCAAGGCAGGCGAAGAGGTGGCCGTCGATCCAAGTGACGCTGTCCAGGAGGGTGCTCTGGTGCAAATCGCGCCGTCAAATTCGACAAATTCGAATCAAAAAGGAAGCCGATGAAGCGCTGGATGGCGATTCTGCTGGTTCCCGCGATCATGCAGGCGCAGACGAGTTTCGTACGTGGCTGGTACGAAGTGAAGCCCGTGCCGACGGTGAATTTCCACAACTCGGAGCGAATTTTCGAACTGCTTCGCGGCGGGCAGATCTATCTTTCGCTGGCGGATGCCATTGCCCTCGCGATCGAGAACAATCTCGATATCGAGCTCGAGCGATATCTCCCGCAAATGGCGCAGACCGACCTTCAGCGCACCAAGGGCGGCGGATTGCCGCGCGGCCTGAGCCTGCTAGTGAACGAGACCGCTCCTGGAATTGGCGGACCGAACGGCCCGCTTCTGACCACTCTGACCGCAAGTCCCACGCCTGCGCCGGTGGTAAACACAAATTTCTCAAGCGTCGCGCTGGTGACGTCGCAGCAAAACGATCTGTCGGTAACGGGCGCGATTCCGCCGTCGGCCGGCTCCGCCATTCCGCAATACGACCCCATCGTTTCCGGTGCACTCAACTGGGCGCATGAATCGACCCCTGAATTCAATCCGGCGCTCACCGGCGCATCGAACTGGCTAGTTGGGAATGATTTCAGCGGAAATTTCGGATTCACGCAGGGCTTTTCACCCGGCACCCAGCTCAGCATGGCGTTCGACAATACGCGACTGACGTCCAATGCGGCCCGCTACACTTACAATCCGATGCTGAATTCGACCCTCGGATTCACCATCACCCAACCGCTGCTGCGCGGGTTCGGAATTGAGGTGAACCGCCGCTACATCCATATCGCGAAGAACAACGGGAAAGTCGCCGCGCTGGTGTTTAAGCAGCAGGTGATTGACACCGTGGCCGGCGTGGCAAGACTGTACACCGATCTGGTGAGTCTCAACGAAGACGTCAACGTGAAACGGGAGGCGCTGCGACTGGCGCAGCGGCTGTATGAAGACAACAAGAACAAGATAGATGAAGGCCAGTTGGCGCCTATTGAACTGACACGCGCGCGGGCGCAGGTTGCAGTCAGCCAGCAAGCTCTGATTTCGTCGCAGGGTCTGGTGGAGCAGCAGGAACTGATCGTCAAAACGGCAATTACGCGCCGCGGCTTGGCGAATCCGGCGATCCGCGCAGCGCATATTATCCCGACAGATACGCTGTCTGTTCCCGAATCCGAACCGGCCGGATCCGTCGACAACTTGATCGCGGAAGCGCTGCGCGACCGGCCCGATCTGGCCCAGGCGGGCATCCAGGTGGAAAGTGCGCAGCTCAGCCTGAAGGGTTCGTTGAATGTCGCGCGGCCGGAACTGGACGTGGTGGGAACGGTGCAGAATGGCGGACTTTCCGGTAGCCTGAATGCCGCCGCGCTGGGGCTAACGTCGGGCGCGACCGTTTATCCCGGCGGATACGGGACGGGATTGGGACAGATTTTCAAGAATAATTTTCCCACCTACAGCGTCGGTGTCCAGTTGATCCTGCCGCTGCGGAATCGCGTTGCGCAGTCGGATGCGGTTCGCGACGAACTACAACTCCGTCAGACTCAGATACGCCGGCAGCAGTTCGAAGATCAGGTCCGCCTGGAAGTGGCCGATGCGTACGTCGCGATGCAGCAGGCTTGGGCGGCATATCAGGCTGCCGTGCAAAGCCGTGTTCTTCAGGAGGAGTCGGTAAAAGTCGAGCAAGATACGTTCGACGTCGGACTTGCGACCAATTACCAGGTCATCCAGTATCAAACGTTGCTGGCCCAGGCGCGATCCACCGAAGTTGCCGCCAGGGGCGCTTTTGTAAAGGCGAAGGTGGCACTGGATCGAGCCACGGCAAACACGCTCGATGTTCATCATGTATCCATTGATCAGGTGCAGAGCGGCCGCGTGTCCCGGTCGCCTGCGCGCTGAAAATGCGGGCGCGCGGTCTTCTGTAGTCACGTTCGCATAGGTTTCTTTCTAAGCGACTAAAACGGTTGTCTGGGCTCCGGTCCAGTATATACCTTGACAAGTATATGCTCTGTGGGGTATATCAAAGGAGTGGAATCTGTCTTCGAAGTCATTGCGGAGCCGAACCGCCGCGCGATATTGAGCCTCCTGGTCTCGTCACAACAGTCGGTTGGAGAGATCGAGCGTCAACTTCGTATGCCGCAGCCGACCGTATCAAAGCACCTGCGGGTGCTGCGAGAGGCAGGGTTCGTGGAATCCACGGTGGACGCACAGCGCCGCCTCTACCGGCTGAAACCTGAACCACTTCAGGAGATGGATGCCTGGCTGGCTCCGTTCCGTCGGTTCTGGTCCGCGCACGTAGATGCTCTCGAGCGCCATCTCGACCGCATGGATCTCATGGATCACCCAACACCAACAAAAAGGAAGACAAGGAGAAGACGGCGCGGCCCAAACCGCGAACGTGACAAAGGAGATGGTATGAATTAACCACGCTCTCTCGGCGGTAGGCTCCAAAGGGAGACCTTTGGAGTAGACAGGCCACAGGCTGTTTTTGTTTTTGAGGCAATGCGACCTCGTAAAGGAGATTAGT
>Ga0335069_10000480_pt1 | contig 67442 bp, 46 predicted proteins | sample Lox_Sample_11_FD_206714 | JGI IMG/M metagenome (GOLD analysis project Ga0335069, IMG submission 206714) | Soil microbial communities from Loxahatchee National Wildlife Refuge, Florida, United States - Lox_Sample_1.1 | ecosystem: Environmental > Terrestrial > Soil > Wetlands | place: USA...
CCGATCCTTCCGACGCCAGCAGCGGACGCAGCGAGCTGAACGCCGTCACCGGCTCCATTTTCGCGCTCGCCGGGAAGATCCGCGCCGCGATCTCACGCAGGTACCGGGTCTCCTCGGCTGAGATGTGCACGTCGTCAGCCGAGCCGTGGTGGTCCACATCGGTCGTGCCGATGAGCGTCCGATCGCCGCGCTCGCCCCAGGGAATGAAGAAGATAATTCGGCCATCCTCTTCGAAATGGGCGATCGCGTACTTGCTGGCATTCAGGCGGGGCATCACGATGTGTGAGCCGCGCACCAGCCTCGGCGTGGGATCTGTCGCCCAGGGCCCCGTGGAGTCGATCAGCATCCTGGCCTTTGTCTCAAAGGTCTCGCCGGAGATCGCGTCTTTCATGGGCACGCGCCAGATGCCGTCTCCGTCGCGCGAGGGCCGGTCGGCCTGCACATAATTGGCGCAGGCCGCGCCATTGGCGATCGCTTCGAAGACGTTTTCCAACACCAGGCGCGCCGAGCGGACCTGCCCATCGTAGAACTCGGCGGCTGCCGTCATCCCCGGGGCGGCGAGGCCGGGCTCCAGCGCGCGCACTTCGTTGAGGGACAGCTTTCGATGCTTTGGCACCGCGCCGCTGCCGTCGAACAGGTCATAAATGGTCAGGCCGAGATCGTAATAGAAGATCTTGGCCCATCCGGCCAAAGGCAGAAGGAAGGGCTGCGGCTCCACCAGATGCGGAGCGATGCGGAGCAGCACCGCCCGCTCCCGAAGGGCCTCCCTCACCAGCCGGAAATCGAGCTGTTTCAGATAGCGTAGGCCGCCGTGAATCAGATGGGAATTTTTCCCGCTCGTACCGGAGGAGAAATGATTTTTCTCCACCAGCCCGACGTTGAGATGCGCCTTCTTAGCCAGGGCTCGCAGCATGAGATCCCGGGCCGTACCGGCCCCGTTGATCCCTCCGCCGAGGATAAGGATGTCGAACGTTTCCGACCGCAGTCTCCCGATCGCCAAATCGCGCGTGTCGGGATTGACGACAGGAGTCATCGTTTACATTCTAGGTTATTCCGAAATAGGCTCCTCGTTCGCAACCAGGGGTAGCCGCTAAACTTGGTTGACGGCTTACGCGCTAGGCGCATTGGGCTGCTGCTGTTTTATGAAGGCGACGCCTTCTTGATTTTCTATCACCTTAAAGGCTGGCGTATTCATGAGGCTGTGCATGTAGCAGTGGTGCACGGTAAGCAGTAGATCTTGAAACTGCTGGTTCGACTCGATGGATTGGACTTTGAGTCCAATCTTCTTGCATTCGTCGAACTCGATATGGCGATCATGGCCTTTGTTGCCACTGTAGTCCGTCAGTTTGCGAACAATTGTTCGCGCTTTGTTCAATGCGCGGGGGTCTTTATGAAACATGACCCTGCGCAATTGAGCCGTCACAAATCGATTAGAGCCCTTGATGGCGTTTTCACATTGACTTAGATAGGTTGGATAATACTGGCCAATGACCGATTGCCAGATAGGGATTGTGCTGGGATCCTTTTTGGTCTCCCGCATGGCGCGCTTGAACTCTTGGATCACGCCGTAAGCTGGGAACCCGTCCAAATGGGGGTCGATTGGGCCCAAGTTTGCATGCTTCTCGGACATCAAAATTTCCTTACAGCAGCACGCCATGATCGTACCGGCTGACATCGCGATTTGAGGAACCAAGGCGCGAATGTCGTCTTTGAACATCTTTTGCAGATACCCTATAATTGACTGAGTAGCCGCGATGCCGCCACCCGGCGTATGCAGGATCAGATCCAGGCCCTTGGTTCGATCGAGCCCGTGAACCGCCATCATAAAGCCGTTCTTATCCTCGTCGTTAATGTCGGCTCGCAGTAATGGCTTTGACAGGAAGCCCGAATAGTAGGCGATGATGTTTCTGCCTGTATTCTGATGGAGGAGCATCAGATACTTCCGCCTGACCGTGCTCATCGCGGCCTGCGAAAGGAACACGCCACGCCCAGTTTCTGCCTGTATCTCCTGAAATACCTGACCCCAGTTCGGCATATAACCCTAGGCGGGCTTCTCGCATAGGCCGTAGGTAGTTACTGATGGCACGGACTTGTACATCGAGAGTCTCTCTCTCGCTGGGGCGTTCGGGCCGGGCCCCACGAACATCCTTCTGTGCGCATCTTCCAGCACGTACGTTTCTCGCGGTTTCTTTATGGGCTTTGTCTTGTTCCGTTTTGGAGCGGCTTTCATAGAAAAATTACCTCCTGAGTCGAAATTCATCACGCCGCGCTTGATCCCGTAGACTTGGACCAACGCGCCTGCACAGCAGCGCGCGCGCTTGCGCTCCTTTCTTCAGCTGTCATCTTAGCAGCACGCGCAGGGCCACCCTTTAGGCCCCCCTTCTTCCCGAGCTTTGAAAAGTACTTATGCATATCGGCCGAGACTCGTTTCTTCTTCATAGCCCTATTATACGTGAGCGGCTCAAGAAGGCAAGGAAATAATTTATGTGGATATACGTGAACAGCTCACGTATATCCACATCGCAAAAGCCCCGATCAGTGCTGAAACGCCGGCGGTTGTATTGGACGCGATTCCCTCGGGGGGGTGTTCCGCCGGCGAGATCCAACGCTCGTAGACCCTCGGCGAACTTACCACCAGTAGCCGCCGATCGGCCGATCCCGCTCTCCGTTGGAAGAGCGCGAGACTCCGTGACTAAAACGTAACCGGATGCGGGGAAAACAGATGCGCGTGAAAGCGGTAAGTCAAGGAAGTTGCGGCTTCTTAAAGAACCAAAGCCAGAAGTACTGATCTCCGGCGCCGTGCCGGTAGCGGGGCTCGAAGTTATGGCGCCAGGCCATTTCCACAGCCTGGGCGTCGGAAAAAGGGACGCCGAGCCACGTGTCCTCGGCCGAGGTCTGCATATCCGTGCATCCCTGAACCTGAAATTTGAACAGCGCGCCGGGCCTTAGCAGGCGATTCACCTCGCGGACGTAGTTCTCGATCACTTCGCGGCTTGGGATGTGCTGGAACACAATGGCCGAGTATGCGAAATCGAATTCCAACTCGGGAACCACGGTGAGGTCGCAGCCGTTGTTCTGGTAAATGTGCGCGTTGGGAAAGTCCTTCAGGGCTTCCTTGGCGTGCGCGACCATTTCGCCGCTGACGTCCACGGCATGAATTTCGCCGAACAGCCTCGCCAGAGCGCGCGTCAGACGTCCGGCGCCGCAGCCGATTTCGAGCACCCGCATCTGCTTGGGATCCTTTCCCTGGCAGATGTTGCCCATGTCGTTGAGGATCTGCTCCTTGATGGCCTGCTCGCCGGAGGCGAAAAACTCCTCGTCGGTCCATTCGGTCCGGCCGGTGGCGACGTAATGGCGGGCATTTTCCCGGGCGCGCGCATCCCAGTCCTGCCGCATTTTTTCCAACGTGGCTTTGTCGAGCGTGGGCGGAATGCTCTGTTCCGGCATGAATTGGTTGGTGGACGGCGGGGGGATCGAACCCCCGACCTCTGCATTGCGAACGCAGCGCTCTCCCAGCTGAGCTAGCCGCCCATTTGAGGCCTATAAGTCCATAATATAGCATGGCGGTTCGTCATGCATTTTTTACTTGCCCCGCGAGGCTAAACGAAGGACACTGAAACTAAAATGTCCACTGTGAAATTTCCCGATACCGCCCCCGTACGAGAGCCGGCCGACCGCTGGAGCATCGCTGAGGCTGGCGAGCTCTACGACGTCGCCCGGTGGGGCAAGGGCTATTTTTCGATCGGGCAGAACGGCCACGTCTGGGTGCATCCGGATAAAGACACCTCGCACGGGCTCGACCTGAAGGAACTGGTGGACAATCTCCAGTTGCGCGGCATCGCCCTGCCGATCCTCATCCGCTTCGGCGAAATTCTGCAGCACCGCCTGGGGGAGATCCATCAGGCCTTTGACACCGCGATCGCGGAGCAGGGCTACAAGAGCTCCTACTGCTGCGTGTACCCGATCAAGGTGAATCAGCAGCGGCAGGTGGTGGAGGAAGTGTTCAAGTACGGGCGCCCGTTCCGGTTCGGGCTGGAAGCCGGATCGAAGCCTGAACTGCTGGCTGTCCTGGCCATTGCGGATAATGAAACGCCCATCATTTGCAACGGCTTTAAGGACGACGAATACATCGAAATGGCGATGCTATCGAAGAAAATCGGCCGCCAGATTATTCCCGTCGTCGAAAAGTACACCGAGCTTGACCTGATTCTGAAGCATTCGGTGCGCGTCGGCGTGCGGCCCGTGATCGGGCTGCGCATCAAGCTCGCCAGCCGCGGGTCGGGGCGATGGAAATCCTCCGGTGGGTACCGGTCGAAGTTTGGCTTGACCGTCACCGAGGCTCTGCGCGCGCTTGATCAGCTGAAGGCCTGCGGCATGGAGGATTGCCTCCAGCTTCTGCATTTCCATTTAGGCAGCCAGATTACGAATATCCGCCAGATCAAGGCGGCAGTAATCGAGGCGGCAAGGGTTTATGTCGAACTGAAGCGGGCCGGCGCCGGACTGAACTATATGGACGTCGGCGGCGGCCTGGGCATCGATTACGACGGCTCCCAGACCGACTTTGAGTCCAGCGTGAATTACACCCTGCAGGAATACGCCAACGACGTGGTGCATCACATCCAGAACGTCTGCGACGAAGCGGAAGTGGCGCATCCGATCATCATCTCTGAGAGTGGGCGGGCAGTGGCGGCCTATCACAGCGTGCTCGTGTTCAATGTTCTTGGAGTCACCGGATTTGGCGAAACCGATCCGGTTTGCGAAATCCCGGACGATGTCGAGCAGCCGCTGATCGACCTGCAGGAGACGATGAAGGGCCTCTCCACCAAGAACCTGCTCGAAAGCTTTCACGACGCGCAGCAGGCGCTTGATTCAGCTCTGAACCTGTTCAGTCTCGGCTACCTGCCCTTGCAGCAGCGCAGCATGGCCGAAAGCGTGTACTGGCAGATCTGCCGGAATATTCAGCGGCTGGCCAAGACGCTCGATTATTTCCCGGAGGAATTGGAGGGCTTGGACGGCCTTCTGTCCGACACCTATTTCTGCAATTTTTCACTTTTCCAGAGCATGCCGGACAGTTGGGCGGTAAAGCAGCTTTTCCCCATCATGCCGATCCACCGGCTGGAGCAGGAGCCGTTCCGCCATGGCATCCTGGGCGACATTTCCTGCGATTCCGACGGCAAAGTGGACCAGTTCATCGACCGCCGGGACGTCAAGAAGACGCTGCCGCTGCACTCGTTTAACGGCGAGCCTTATTATCTGGGCGCGTTCCTTGTCGGCGCCTATCAGGAGATCCTCGGCGATCTGCACAACCTGTTCGGAGATACCAACGCAGTGCACGTGCGGCTGGATGGGAATAATTCGGTTGTGCTGGAGGCGGTGATTCGCGGCGACACGGTTCGCGAAGTACTGGATTACGTGCAGTTCAAGACGCCGGCGCTGCTGGAGCAGTTCCGCACCGACGTGGAGACCGCCGTGCGCGAGGGCCGCATCGGGTATGAGGAGGCGGGCTCGCTGCTGCGGTTCTATGAAGAGGGGCTGAACGGATACACATATTTAGAGCAGTAGGCTTGCGATCTCTGCGTCTCTGCGTGGAGTTGCTTGTCGCACGCAGAGACGCGGAGTTCGCCGAGACCTGCAAGAATCATGTTGATGTCCCGACTGCTGTTTCTGATCTGCGCCTCGACCCTATCCGCTCAACCGGTGTTCCTCCTGCCTGATGGCGTCACCCCGAAGAAACACATCGTCGAGCTGACCGTCGACCCAGATCTCGATACGTTCACCGGCTGGGTGCGAATCGAGGTTGAACTGGCGAAGCCCGCGAACGTACTGTGGGTCAATGCGAAGGATCTGATCCCGCGCGAGACGTCGGTACTCTGGCAAGGGCATAGTCTGACGGCCACTCCTTCGGTGGACGGAGGCGAGTTCATCGGCGTCCATCTGGCGTCGCCTGTCGGGCCTGGGCCGGCCACCATCTCCATCCGCTATCGGGGCAAGCTCGATGAAGCCGCCGTGGCCGGGCCGTATCGCAATAAAGTAGCAGGCGAGTGGTATGCGTTCACGACGTTTACTCCCATCGATGCGCGGCGGGCGTTTCCCTGTTTCGACGAGCCCCGATTTAAGACGCCATGGGAGATCTCCATTCACGTGAAGCGCGGCGATAAAGCGTTCTCCAACGCGCCGCAGATCGCCGAAATTGACGAGCCAGGTGGCAAGTTGATCCGGTTCGCGACCACGCAGCCTCTTCCCGCCGAGGTCGTCGCTTTCTGCGTCGGACCGTTTGACGTCTATGAAGGTTCTCCCGCCGGACATGGGACGCCGATCCGCATCATCTCCGCCCGGGGCCAGCGCGAGCAATCAAGACTGGCCGCGCAGGCCACTGTCGACGTGCTGCCGCGCCTGGAAGACTATACCGGTATCCAGTATCCGTTCGGAAAACTGGATCATGTTGCCGTGCCTGAATTCAAATTCGGCGCGGTGGAAAATCCAGGCCTGATCACATATAAAGCCAGTGCGCTGCTGCAGCAACCCAACGACGTGGAAGCGGAGAAAGCGCGCCGCATCCGGGGGCTGCAGGCGCACGAGATGGGCCACCAATGGTTCGGCGATCTGGTGACGCAAGCGACGTGGGATGACGTGTGGCTCAGCGAAGGCTTTGCCACATGGTTTTCGGCGAAGGTGATGGATCAGGAGCAGCCGGCGGCGCGAAGGCTGCTTGCCTCCGTTGCCGCGCGCGAGCGCATCATGGTCACCGATGCTGGTCCCAAGACGAGGCCTGTTCGCCTGGAGATGCATAGCCGCAAAGAAACCGATGGCGTCTACAGCCAGTTCGTCTATCAGAAAGGCGCGGCGATTCTGATGATGCTCGACGGATGGCTGGGCGAGGCGCGCGTCCGCGACGGGCTGCGCGCATACCTGAAAGCGCACCAGTTCGGCAACGCGTCGACGGCGGATCTGGAAGCGTCACTGCCCGGCAGCAAACCGGTGCTCGATGGTTTTCTGAATCAAACCGGAATCCCATCGATTCGCGTGAAATGCGGCGATGCGAAGCTCGTCGTCGAGCAGACCAATGCCTCACACAACTGGAATGTCCCGGTGTGCTGGCGCGGTGCCGGAATGCCTCCGGTGTGTTCGGTGGTCGGATCCGCGCGCGCGGAGACCCGCGTCAACTCCTGCCCGGCGTGGATTTATCCGAACTCGGGCGGTACGGGATATTTCAGAACGGAATGGTCGGCAGAGCATCTTACGGCGCTGGACTTATCTCAGCTTTCGGCGGCGGAGCGGCTGACGTTGATCTACGACCTGCGCGCTGCGAAAAACATTACGGCACCAGTCTTAAGGGACCTGGCAGGAGATGCGCAACCGGAGGTTGCCAAGGCGGCGGCGGACGTGATGGCGGGGAAGTAGGCTTCACTCCACTCCGAATCGCGAGATGGCTCCTTTCGGGCCTACGGCGAAACCGGCGTAGCTGAGCAGGAAACTCATGGCGTTGTAATTACCCTTGTCGAACGTTTTCCACGTTTTTCCTTTATCGGTGGAGACATCGGAGCCCGATGTGCCCGTCGCGATCCACATTTTGTGGTCGGCTAAGTAAGCGATGGCGGAGCGGAAGCCGGCCGGCCCGCCTTCTGGCGCGGTCCATTTTTTGCCGCCGTCGGTAGTGATGGCGATGTTGTGCGATGCATCGCCGGGCTTTGCATAATCGCCTCCGACGGCGATGCCGAACAGCGGATTCATAAAGGCGATGGAAAAGATTCCGGCGCTGGCCGAGTCGTTGCGGATGGGCGTCGCTGAAACAGACCACTTCTTTCCGCCGTCTTCGGACCGGAATACTCGCGCGCCCTTGGGTCCTCCTGATCCGAACCAGACGTGGTGCGAGCCCAGCACGAACAGGCTGCTATTGCTGGCCGCGAACGCTCCTTCGTTCGGCACGGCGGCGGGAGTTTTTTCGCGATGCCAGGTGTCGCCGCCGTCCTCCGTGGTCATGATCACGAAATGGCCCGCTACGGGGTCGCCCAGTAGAATTCCATGCGTCGCGTCCCAGAAGGCAATGGCGTCGAAGAAGCCCTTGGGGTCAGGATTCGTGTAGACCACGTCCCATTTCGCGCCGCCGTCCTTGGTCTTGTAGATGCGCGACTTATCGCCAGTGCCGATGCTCATCAGGATCGCGGCCTTGTCGCTAAAGGCGCGCAGGGCTCGAAAATCCATATCCGCCGCGCCGGGAACGGCCGCCGCTGTCCAAGTCTCTCCTGCGTCGGCGGTGATCAGGTACGTGCCCTTCGTTCCGCTGGCCCAGGCGACTTTGGCGCTCACGACGCTGACGGCGCGCAGCGATGCCGTGGTGTTGCTGGTTAGAGGACTCCAGGTTTGCGCCAAACATGTTTGCGCCGAAACAGCAATGCAAACAAAGACGCCAGCGAAAGCCTTTTTCATGCTTATTCAACGTTACAATGAGCGCATGCTCGCTGGGAAAACCGCGCTCGTTACAGGAGCCAATGGAGCCATCGGATCGGAGATCTGCCGCGCATTCGCCAAACAAGGGGCGCGCGTCATCGTCAATTATTTTGAAGATCGCGCGGGAGCCGAGACGCTGGCTGCCTCCACCGGCGGCGTGGCGGTGTATGCGGACATAGGCAATCCGGCTGACGTCGACCGGATGGTTTCGCAATTCTCGCGCATCGATATTCTCGTGAATAACACCGGCATTCAGACGTTCAGCCCCCTGCTCGACTTGCCCGACGCCGCCTGGGAGCGGGTGATTCGCACGAATCTGACGGGATGCTTTCTATGCACGCAACGTGTGGGGCGGATCATGAAGGCAAACGGTGGAGGCAGGATCATCAATCTCGGTTCGGGCTCAAATAAAGCGGCGTTTCCCGGGCTCTCTAGCTATACGGCGAGCAAGGGCGGCATTGAAATGTTCACCAAAGTGGCGGCCGTGGAGTTGGGCGAGTATGGAATCACCGTCAACTGCGTGGCGCCCGGCGCGATCGAGACGGAGCGCACGAAACTGGAAACGCCCGACTATGCCGGGACCTGGGCGAAGCTCACACCGCTGGGGCGTATCGGCACGCCGGCCGATGTGGCCAAGGCGATCCTGTTCTTCACCAGCGACGAAGCGGCCTTCATCACGGGGCAGACGCTGTGGGTGGATGGAGGGCTGTTCAGTAAACCTGCATGGCCCTATTAGAACGATTGGCGCACGGCATCAAAGCGGGTATTCTGGGCGCCTTGGCGCTGCTCAGCCTGTTTGCTTCCACGTCCATCCTGCGGCGGCACGTCTGGTGGGAAGTTCCGAATCTGCTGGGGTCGACGTTTTATCATTACCGGGCCTTCTATTCCGGAGTGGGAACGGCCACCGTGGCGGGCGCGGCGCTGGAACTGGTGTTGGGAGGAGTGGTAGGAGGGGTATTCGGCGCGGCCTGCGGAAATGTGCGCTCCCGGCACAGGTTGATCCTTTTAGGCACGCTTACCGGGCTAGCCTGGTTCTATCTGGCGAATCTTCTCCTGTGGCCGCGGTTGAACCCCATGGTTCCGCTGTACTGGCCGGAACCGGCGGCGGTCCTTTGCCATGCGGTATTTGGGGCATGTTTGGCGTTCGCTGCGAGCGAGGGGCCCGAACTTCCGGCGCAAATGGCCCCTCGGATGCGGTAGACTTATTGTTTCGCTTCTGCGTTCGAGTCTCCCTCCCTGTGGGTATCGGGCATTCCGATTCTGCGATGAAACCCTGGGTAAAGTGGGAACGTCTGGAGTGAGGCGCAGAGTGGAAAGGAACCGTTTTAGGATGACGTTTTTCAGGCCTGGACGCCTGCGCGTACTTGTGGTCTGTCTCGCTAGCGGATTGGCGGCGTTTGCCCAGCAAACCCCGCCGGCGCAGCCTCCCACCCAGCCGCCCCAGTCCCAGCAGCCGCCCCAGGCGAAGCCTCAGCCGCCAGCCCAACAGCCGCCCGCGCCGCCGCAAGAGCGCCGCGCGAACCCATTTGAAACCGTTCCCCCATCCACCGAACGACAGCAGCCGCCGAAACTGGAAGCTCCCAAACCCGCCGAGGAGCCAAAGGCGAATCTGGACCGCCCCGCCGAGGACACCATCGAACTGATCGAATTCCGCGGCGCGCGCCGCGTTCCACAGGACACGCTGCGTGCGTTGATCGTCACAAAGAAAGGCGACAAGTACGACGAGGAGTCCCTGCACCGGGACTTCATGGCGCTGTGGAATACCGGCCGTTTCGACGACATCCGCATGGAGCGCGAAGTAGGTAAGACGGGTTGGATCGTGCGTTTCACCGTGGTGGAACGTCGCATCGTCCGCTCGATCAAGTACGACGGCTTGAAGTCGATCTCGCAATCGGAAATACTGGACCGGTTCAAAGAGCGTAAAGTCGGCTTGAGCGTGGAGTCGCAATACGACCCGAACAAGATTCAGCGTGCCCGCAACGTTTTACAGGATTATCTCGCGGAGCGCGGACGCCAGTTCGCCACTGTTGAACCGGAGCTGCGGCAGGTGCCTCCCAGCTCGCTGGAACTGACGTTCAAGGTAAACGAAGGCCCGAAAGTGAAGGTGCATGAGATCACTTTCGACGGCAACAAGGTGTTCCAGCCTCTGATACTCAAGCGGGCGATGAAGAATCTCCACAGCATCGGCATTCCCTATTCGATCGTGGCCGAGGATTTGTTCTCGAAGACCTTCGATTCCACCAAGCTCGAAGAAGACCAGCAGCGCATCGAGGAGTTCTACAAGGATCACGGTTACTTTACCGCGCACACCACCGGCGCGAAGGTGACGGTCGTGAACACCGGCGGGGGACAATGGCGGCTGCCGCTGATTTTGTCCAACAGCCGGGGCAAGGGCGCCAACATCCACATCAGCATCGAAGAGGGCCGCCTCTATCACCTGAACAACATCAATTTCGTGGGCGTGAAGTTGTTCCGCACGCCGGAGACGCTGATGCGCCCGGTGTTTCAGATGAGCTCCGGCGATGTGTTTTCCACCGACAAACTGCGCAAAGGTTTCGAGGAACTGCGCAAACTGTATGGCAACTTCGGCTACATCGACTTCGTGGCCGAGCCGAACATTGAGCCGGTCCCCAACACCGACAAAGTCGACTTGACGCTGAACTTTGACGAAGGCAAACAGTTTTTCGTGCGCCGCATCGATTTTTCGGGCAACACGACGACGCGCGACAAGATCATCCGCCGCGAGCTTCTGGTCGATGAAGGTGATATTTATAACACCAAGCTGTGGGACGTCAGCCTTCTCCGGCTCAATCAGCTCGGCTATTTCGAGCCGTTGAAGGCCGAAGATTCGGTTGACATTAAGCGCGACACCAAGACGGATACGGTGGACATCACCCTGAAAGTGAAGGAGCGCGGGAAGAATTCCATTCAGTTGAATGGCGGCGTATCGGGCATCGCCGGCAGCTTCATCGGATTCTCGTACGCGACCAACAACCTGCTCGGTTTAGGCGAAACGCTCAGCCTCAATTCGCAGATTGGCACCATGCAGGACAACGTGACGATCGGCTTCACTGAGCCCTACTTCCTGGATCACCCGATTCAGGTTGGCATGACGGTGTTCTACACGCGCTTCGACTACAATCAGGCGCGCCAGGCGTCGATTTTCGCCGGCCAGAATCTGACGGCTCTTTACGCGCAGTTGGGCACGCAGAACCTGCTGAATTACGTGTCGGACTCGCGTGGCTTTACAGTGTTCGTCAGCAAGGCGCTGCGGCGCAGTTTCGCGCGCCTGGGCGTCAGCTACGGGTACTCGGTTCAGAACGTGAAGACGCTGACCGACGCGGCGACGGCGTATTACACCTACATCGACTTTTTGCACATCAACGGGCCGAATCCGCTGAACGGCATCACGCAATCCGCGATCACGCCGACCTTTACCTATAACTCGGTGAACCATCCGATTACTCCGACCGCCGGAAGAAGCCTGGCGCTCTCGGTACAGTTCGCCGGCAGCATCCTGGGTGGCAACGTAAACCAGATCCTACCGACGTTGGACGCGAAGTATTTCCACACCTCGCCGCTGAACCGGAAGCATGTGATCGGCGCGCACCTTCTGGGCCGGTTCGTCACTGGATATGGCGGCAAGGTCGCGCCGCCGCTGAACCGCTTCTACATGGGCGGCGAAAACGATATCCGCGGCTTCGACATCTGGAGCATCAGCCCGTTGGCATTCATTCCGACTTCGGCCACCGTGAACATCCTAAACAACGACGGCACGCCTCGCCAGCAGAAGATCACCGTGAACGGCGCAACGACGTACCAAAACGTGACGCAGATAATCCCCAGCTACCAGCTGGTAACGCCGGGCGGCGATTTGGAGACCGTTGGGAACCTGGAATACCGCATCCCGATCTTCGGGCCGGTGATCCTGGCGGGGTTCGTCGACGCCGGTCTCAACCGCCTGGTGCTGAGCAACCAATTGAGGCTGAACGATGATCGTGTGACCCAGTTGGACACGCAGTTCCCGGAAGCGGCCTTCCCGAATCGGGCGATCGTCGCAGCGGGTACGCAAAAGATCCGTATGTCCACTGGTTTGGAGCTTCAAGTCATGCTGCCGGTCGTGAACGCGCCCTTCCGTATTTATTGGGCGTACAATCCCTGGCGCGTCGAGCAGTTCGTGCAGCCGCCCATCGTAGCCGATCGTAGCTATTTCCCGAATTCGGCATCGTTCTTCAATTCGATTGCGCAGGTCGGGCAGTCATACCCAATATTTGAGAGAGCTTCCACATTCCGGTTTACCGTCGGTCGGACTTTTTAGAGCGGCGTGTTACCATAATTTCAAGAAAAATAGGAGTCTATTGTGAAACACAGAATTACCGCGCTGCCGTGCTTGGCCCTTTTTGTGGCCTCCATGGCTGGGGCGCAGACGCCCACCAAGATCGGCGTGATCCAGATCCAGCAGGCGCTGGTGAGCACCAAGGACGGGCAGAAGGCAGTGGCCGATCTGGAAACCCGCATGGCGCCGAAGCAGAAGGAAATGGAGCGCAAGCGCACCGAGATCCAGGAGCTGCAGGATAAGTTAAGCAAGGGTGGAGCCGCCATGGCGCAGGCCGCCAAGGACGATCTGGCCCGTACAATCGACACGAAGACCAAGAGCTTCAATCGCGATATGGAAGATGCCCGTGCGGAACTCGACCAGGAACAGCGCAAGCTTCTGGAGGATCTGAGCGGTAAGATGCAGGTGGTGATCGATAAGTACGCGCAGACCAATGGCTACGCGGTGATTCTGGACGTCAGCAACCAGAACACGAACGTACTGTACGTCTCGACCGGTGTGGACATCACAAAGGACGTCATCGACCTGTACGACAAAATGAATCCGGGCGGGCCGTCTTCGAAGCCTTCGGCTCCGGCGGCGCCGAAACCGCTTACACCGGCGACGCCCGTGAAGAAGCCGTAGTTTCTTGAGCCATTCGGACCGGTGGGCGACGCGGATTCGCGAGCGTCGCCTGCCTGGTTCGCCCTGCCTGGTTCGCCCTCACCCCGCCCGGTGATTCGTTCGCCGTTTCTCCCACGACACTCCCCCTCGGGCCGTCCCGCGTTTAGTATCATCGAAACCGTTGCCAGAGTCTCCAGAATCGGGCGATTTCAGCGTCCATAGCGACGACGCCGTGTGCTTCACCGCTGGGCTGCCCGGCGTCAGCTTCGGCGCGGGCACGATCCACGCCTATCTTGCCTCTGACCGGACTCCTCCGAAAGTAGCCGCGGGAATCTCGACCGGCGCGCTGACGGCCGCAGTGATGGAGCGGTCATACCGCGAACTGCTCGAATCGCGTACAGAAGCCGCCCGATGGACCTGGTTCCGGCGGTATCTCTCCTTCTTGCTGGACCGCCCCTACGACGTCACCTGGAACGCCATCCCCAATCCCAGCGATTTCGTCGCCGATCTGCCTCCGGTGACGGAGACGGTCCTGCCGGCCAGACCGGACGGATCGCCAGATCCCGAATGGGAGTGGCGCGAGGCGAAGGCGCGGCGGCGGCTGCACATCATTGCGCGATTTGGGCGCTGGTGTTCCCACCTGCCGGTGACCGTTGCCTCCATCGGCTGGATCGCGGTGCGCTACGCACGCCATCGGGAACGGCATTTTCCCATGCCGGTAGCGCGCTGGTGGAACGCGCTGGCGCTGTGGACCCGCGTGCTGTGGTTCGAATGGCTTGTGCTGATCCAGATCATTATTCGGCCCCAATTTTTCCCCGAATGGCGATTCCGCACGCGCGGCAAAATGATCTCCCACCTGCCGCTGCGCCCGCTGTTCGGATGGAAGCTGTGGCTGGCCACCGTGTTTCTCGGTTCGGCCACCATCGCATTGTGGGCGTGGAATTTGTGGGTCGCGCTCGAAGAGATATTCCAGGCCAGGCCCCCACATGTGCTGCATCTTGGGCTGCTGCTGGGGTTCACCTGCGCTCCGCTGGTTCCCATCTTTCTGCGCCGCTGGATGGGGCCAACCAACAACTGGGGTTTCAAGAAAATCCTGACTCATCTGGGCATCCGCGTGTCGCTGATAGACGATTTTCACCTGCGCTTGAAGCTGCACCGGCTATTCGCCGATCAAGGCGCGGAGCCGGCGCTAAAAGACCTGAAATTTCCGGTGCTGATGGTGGCCGCGCCGTTGCAGATTGTCGATTCCTCGCCTAGCCAGCTTTGGCCCGGAACGAAGAGTGATATTTCCCTCGTCGACGCTCTGCGCGCTAGCCTGGCGATTCCCCGGCTGTTTTCGCCGACAGTGGTGACCGGCGCTTCGATCGAGAATTGGCTGGAACGGGGGAAGAAACTGGAGCGGCTGGATCTGGTCGACGGGTCCGTAGTGCGGCACAATCCGTTGCCCGCTCTTGTGCGCTTCCTCTCCGACTCGAAGAACGCCAACGTCGCCGAGATTCTCTCGCGGCCCGAGGCGCGCGTTCATTTGGTCTACGACATCCCCATTCAGGCCAAGCCTCTTCCGGATGCCGCCGAGGTGCCGCGGATGCCGAACGTAGTCGATACGGGCTTTGCGGGCAGGCGTCTCGAAAGGCGGCGAGATAGCCGTCTGGAAGTGGTGCGCACAAATCACGTGAGCCAGATCGAGAACACTTTGCGCGAGGCGACCGGGGCCGTCAGCTCACCCGACGTGCACACCATTACGGTGGATGAAATCGCGCCGGAAGAGGAGCTGACGCTCGAAAATACCTTGCAGCCGACGGAGGTGGAAATGCTCCGTCATATCGCTGCGGGCTGCCGCAGGAGCCTGTCGGTACTCTATTGCGACGAGATCGGGAAAATGGGCAGTGTAATTGAGTGCGGAGCCCTGCTGCGGCGCATCGCCACAAAGAGGGAAGTTGGCGATTTGCCGGGCTTGCCGGAGGTGTGCGGGCACTGCCCGCGTAAGCTGCAAGCGGTCGCGCCGCTCGAGGATCGCCTTTTGCCGGGGAGGTTCCGTGCGGGATCGGGCGAATTGGCGCGGCGCTTCCCCGAAGTCGCTGGGGGTCGCCCGCGAATCGTATTTCTGGCCAGCGGAGGAGTGTTTCGCGGGTCCTTCCACGTGGGCATGACCGGCGCGATGTATGCCACGAAGTTGAAGCCCGATATGATCGTCGGAGCGTCCGTCGGGACTCTGTTGGGTGCGGCACTGGCCTCGATGTTTTCCTCGAGCGACCAGCAGGCCCAGGAGAAACTGAAGCGCCTGACGTGCCTGTTTCTCGAAGTGGACCAGCGCGTGGCGCTCACCAGGACGCTAAAGGCCGCCGTGAAAGACCTTGGCATCCGGAGCCGCGGCGCCAGCATGGATCTTTCTCCCAATACGCTCCGCAGAATGGTGCGCGCGGGCAGCCGCCGCGATCCGGGCATCGCGGTCACCGGAGCGCCACCGGCGCTGATCGATGCGATTTCCGACCTGTTCCTCATTCCCTACCGGGCCACCGCGCGCATCGCCGCGGAGTTCGTCGCCGGCCACGTTTCCCGCGCAACGAACACGTTTTGGACGCAGATCAAGACGGAGACCATCGACCGCCTGGGGATTCACGATGCGTTGATCGGGTCCTCGCTGCTGGAGCGCGAGACCAGGCTTGTGCTGGGCGACGTGCCGCTGGAAGTGCAGCCCTTTCTTGAGCCGAGCCGTATCGCGTTCTTCGCGACTGCGGTGAACTTGGCGACCGAGTGGCTTACGATCCTGGGCGCGGAACCCGCCGAGAGCCGCTATGACCTGATCGAGGCTCTGCTGGCATCGAGCGCGTTTCCCATGGCCTTCGCGCCGCGCCGGGCCAGCGCGCTCTATCCGGGATCAGGCCGCCGCGATGTGTTCTACGGCGATGGGGGCATGTTCGATAATCTCCCGTTCCTCCCTGCGTTCGAGGTGCTGCGCGAGGTGCAGGCGGACCGGTTACAGTCGACGCTGGGCAAAGGCCGCTGGCGCGAAGAACTGGCTCGCCGCCATCGCGAACCGGATCTGTTCCTCACGGGCGCGCTGAACGTCCGGCAGAGGGACGATGAGCCGGACGCGTACGATTCGCTCCGTAAGATCGCAGCGCGCGCAACGTCACTTGAGGACAACGAAAAAATCTATGGTATGGAACGGACTTGCCGCCAGATCGACAAGCAGTTGGGCAGAGTGAGCGCCGAGTCACGGCCCGGAGATGCGAACGTGCCCGCGGACCGGGAACAGTTCCTGAACGGCATCGTGAACGCGGCCGTATTGCCCGTGTATCCCGCCGACGCCGGCCATCTGAACGGCACTTACGAGTTCTGCGGCACCATGGGCATGGATGTAGCGAAGATCCGCAGGTCCATCGCCGATGGTTGCTTTCAAACCATGCTTGCGATTGCGCAAGGGCAGGAACAGGGCCCGGATTCGATGGCCGGAAGAAGCCTCGGCGCGCTCACGGCAATGGGCCGCGTGCCGAGGATCACCTTCGAGCGCGGCCGCGCGAATCATGACGGTGCCTGCCCGTTCTTCCGGGTGCAAGGACAACTGCTGCGGTGCCCGTTCCACGGCATCGAGAAGATTTACGAAACCTGCGGCGAGGATCCGGTGCACCTCGGGGCGTCGGGAGCGAAGCGGCCCGTTGCATAGCCAGTCTATAGAGGTGGCTGCCGGCCTGGGACCTGTGAGGAGCCTGTAGAAGGCGTTTGCGAGAGACCTGCAATGGAAAATCAAAGCGTTGAAAATTCCCCCCAGCTGTACGCACGAATAGGCGGCGCGCTATACCTAGCAATCATCCTTCTCGGTGCTTTTGCTGAAGGGTTCGTCGCAAATAAACTCGTCGTATCGGGTGACGCAGCAACTACGGCTCACAACATTCTGGCCGCACCGGAGTTGTGGCGCCTCAGTGTCGCTGGCGACTTGACCGTCGTGTTATGTGCCGTGCCATTGTTGTGGATTGAGTATCTGTTGCTCAGACCAGTTAGCAAGCACCTGGTTCTGCTCGCGGTATTGTTTAATCTGGCGTCCCTTGCTGTCGAGGCCATAAGCAAGTTGTTTCTTCTTTTGGTGAAGCCGATATTGGGCAGCGCCGATTATCTAAGGGCATTTGCACCACAGCAGCTACAGACTCTTGCGAACCTTGCGCTCAAGTCGCATGACATTGCCTTCAATATTGCCCTGATATTTTTTGGCTTCACATGCCTGGTGAATGGCTACCTGATCTTAAGATCGGGGTATTTCCCGAAGTTTATAGGTGCATTGATGCAATTGGCGGGTCTGAGTTATCTGACGGCCTGTTTTGCGGCGCTTTTTGCCCCTGCGTTCGCCGACCTGATAACTCCCGCTGTTCTGATTCCGCCACTGATTGGAGAATCGTCATTTTGCCTGTGGCTTCTTGTGAAGGGCGTGAATGTCGCGAAGTGGAAGGAGCGAGTAAGCATGGGACAGGGGATTTGACCACCCAACGTTAATTGGTTAGATCCTGGCTCCTGAGATCCTTCATAAGATCCGGCCCTGCATTGCGCGGATAACCGAAATCCCAAAAAGGATCGCCCGGAGCGCTCTCCCACACGCGTTTGTCGCAGCCGGTGAGCAGCTTCTTCAGGCGCGCGTCGAGCTGGTGCACTTCGTCGTCCTCGGCCTCGGCGAGCGCAAGGATCGCGCGGGCGTCCAGATCGTTGCGGTAATCCTCCAGACCGAGCCCATAGCCGTGCTCCACTTGTTTCACGAACTCCCGGTACTTACGGACCAGCCCTTCGCGGCCCTCGCGCACCACATGCTCGGGGTAGCCGTTTTCCTTCAAGTATTCGTGTACCGTCATGGCCGCGTCGCCTGCCTGTGAAAATATCGTTCTCCATCGTTGGGTTTAAAAAAAGTGCGGATGGTGCGGTCCGGATTGTACGCTCCGAAAGCCCCGGAGCGGCGGTCGAAGCGCGTAATGATGCCGTCGGGTTTGATGACCTGAAGGATCGGCCCTCCTTCCGGCGCATCCCTCAGATCCTGCGCCATGTGCAAATACTGATCCGGAGTCACGTTGCCGAACTCGCTCCCATGCTTGGCGAAATGCTCCTCGAATTGCTTGCGGGAACGGAAGCCCGGACCGCCGCCGAATAACAATAGCGCCGCGAGCAGCAGCCCGATGGCGGCTCTTGCCTGTCTCATACCGTCTCTTCTCTTCCTCCCTGGAGAATCGATTTGCGCGCAGCCTCTATCACCCGTTCATTGTGGCGGCTGTTGGCGGGCGTGGCGATCAGGTTCTGGGCGTCGAATTGGTCGAGCGCGCGCGGATCCTCGTCCACCGTGCGGCATGCGTCGATAATTCGCTCGATAGAGCGATATCCGTAGCCGACCGGCGTGAGGCCGCGTTCCTCCAACGGCACGTACTGGAAGTAATCCGAACTGGGCTCGCTATACGGGCCGCCGAGGTACGAATACTCCATGCCGCGATACTGGTCCGAGTGGCGAATCATGGCGCCTCCATCTGCTCCAGCGCACCACATCGTGAGCCCCTGCATGTTCGACCCCGGGCCCTCCTCGGGATAACCAAGGCCGTTTTGGACGTTCAGACACGCGCCGTTGGACCAGATCACGCGGGCGTCGGTCCACAAAAAACCTTCATTACCGTTGGGATACCGATCGCGCAGACCGTGGACGCTCACCGCGACCGGTTCCAGGCCGGTGATGAACTGCACCAGATCCACATAATGGCAGCCGATGTAGCAGAACGCGTCGGAGTTTTCGCAGGTGCACCAATTCTGAAAATTCGAATGGCGATAGCTCCACTTCTCGTGCAGGCAGGCGTTACCCAGGCGAAATTCGCCGAATCTGCCCTCAAGATAGGCGCGACGGGCCATCAGGCTGCGGTCGTCGAAGCGCTTGTGATAATCGATGCCGACAAAAAGATTCCGCGCTCGCGATGCTTCTTCGATATTGATGGAGTCGGCGACGGTCATCACCAGCGGTTTTACCGCGCAGACGTGGAGATCGGCGCTCAATGCCGCCAGGATCACGTCCCGATGCAGCGGATCGGGCACGGCCACCACCGCGAGCTGCCGCGGAGGCATCGATTTAAGAACGGCCGCATAAGGCTCGGTGGTTGCCTCGAAGGCTTGATCCGGGAACGCGGCGCGCAGAGTCTCTGATGCCAGCTTCTCAAGTGTCGAAAGGCTTCGCGCACAGACGCGAATTTTCCCGATCCGTCCCAGCCGCCGCAATTGATAAAGAGACGGCAGAAGCTGGTCGTGCGTGATCATGCCGCCGCCGATGATGACGGCGTCGAACGAGTTCATGCGAGGCTGCGCGCGGCGAGGACTTCGGCCGCGGCCTCCTCGAACACGTTGAGGCTTTCCTCGAGCGCTGCCTCCGTAATACAGAGTGGCGGACAGATCTTCACCGTGGCTCCACCGAAGCCGACCGGCGCGAACAACAGCACGCCTTTCTGAATCGAGCGCCAGACCAGGTCGAAGGCCGCGTCGCCATCAGGCTCCTTGGTGCCGGGCCGGACCATCGCCATGCCCGCCACCAGGCCCTTTCCTTCCACGTCGCCGATCTGCGGATAGCAGCGCATCATCGCTCTCAGGCGCGCATGCAGAAGCTCGCCGAGACGCCGCGCGTTGCCCACCAACCCCTCGTTGACGATCAGATCCATCGACGCTATGGCCGCCGCGCAGGCGACCGGGTTGCCAGTATGCGTCGAGGTCATGCTGCCGGGCGGATGCAGATTCATCACGCCCGCGCGCCCGGCGACGGCAGCCAACGGCAACGAACTGCTGATGCCTTTTCCGAACAGCGCCAGATCCGGTACGATGCCGTAATGCTCAAAGCCCCACATGGTGCCGGTACGTCCGAAACCTGCCTGCACTTCGTCGCACACCAGCAGGATCTGATGAGCGGCGGTCCAGCTTCGCAGCGCCTGCATGTATTCGCGCGGAGCGAAAGCAGCGCTGCCACCCTGATACGTCTCCAGAATGACGCCGCACACGCTGGACGCGCCGACGCCAAGCTCAGCCAGGGACTTGAGAAAGAAATCGAAGGAGACGTCCGGCGTGCGGAAACCGTCGGGGAACGGCACCTGTGCGAAACCGTGGTCGGGATTGATAATCCACTCCTTCAGCGCAGGAATGCCACCGGCGAGCTGCGATCCCAGCGTGCGGCCATGAAACGCCTTGTCGAAGGAGATCACGACGTGTTTGCCACGCCCGCCGACCTTCACACCGTGGGTGCGGCACAGCTTGATAGCGCATTCCACCGTCTCCGATCCCGTCGTGAGCAGGAACACGCGGTCGAGGGATAAAGGCAATAGTGAAGCCAATTTCTCCACCAGCCGCGCCCGGACAGCGCTGGGGAAGCAGTAGTTGTGCAGCAACCCATGCGCGGCCTGCGCGACGATGGCATCGATCATTTCGCGGCGGCCGTGGCCTGCATTCGCGACCAGCACACCGCTCGACCAGTCGATCCAGCGATTGCCCCAGGCATCGAAGACTTGAAAGCCCTCGGCGCGATCCCACAGCACCGGCGGTTGTCCCTGCATGGAGACGGGCTCATGGCGATGCAGCGTCTCCAGAATCGGAACAGACCCAGGCGCGGGAAGAGACGTGACGATCCGGCGCAAAGTGGTTTCCACGCGCGGAACGGGGCGCGGGGTGAGATCAAATTGCCGGGACATGATGAGTTTCCATTGTAGCGACCGTTAGAATGGTAGTGCAGATGTCATCCAATCTCTCCGCGGATGAAGTTCAACCGCCCGTCGCAAGAATGATTCCTACGCCGTCGACCACGCTGGGTGATGCGCGCGTCGACGGTTATTTCTGGCTGCGCGACCGCAAGAATGCGGAAACGATCGCGTACCTGGAAGCGGAAAATGCTTACACAGCCGCAAAGATGAAGCGCACCGAGGCGCTGCAGGCGAAGCTGTATCAGGAGATTCTCGGGCGAATCCAGCAGACGGACCAGAGCGTCACCACCAAGCGTGAAGACTATTTTTATTACACCCGCACGGAGGAGGGAAAACAGTACGCCATCTATTGCCGCAAGCGCGGCGAGAATGGCCCGGAAGAAGTGTTGCTCGACGGCAACCGAATGGCTGAAGGGAAGAAGTATTTCCGCGTCGGCAACTTCACCCCAAGCCCGGATCACAAACTGCTGGCCTATTCCGTCGATTTCGAAGGCGACGAGGCCTATACCATTCACGTGAAGAATCTGGTCACGGGCGGGTTGCTGGCCGATGCGATTCCGAATACCTACTACACGCTCGAGTGGACCAACGACAACACAACTTTTTTTTACACCGTGCTCGACGCCGCCAAGCGTCCGTTCAAAGTCTTTCGGCACCGCCTGGGAGTGGCGCAAGACGCCCTGGTCTATCACGAGACGGACGAGCGGTTCACGGTAGAGATCGAAAAGACAACCAGCCGCGCCTACATATTGATCGACATCGGAAGCTCACTTACCTCGGAGTTTCGTTTCTTGGACGCGAACCAGCCGGAAGGCGAGTTGAAGATCCTGCTCCCGCGCGTACAGGGGACCGAATACGACGTGACGCATCATGGCGATTCCTGGTTTATCCGCACTAACGACGGCGCACGGACGTTTCGACTAATTGAGGCTCCGGTGAAGGATCCGTCGCGCGCGAACTGGAAAGTATCGATCGCGGCGCGCCACGACGCGACCATCGAAAGCGTGACCGCGTTTCGGAACCACCTGGTCACGCAGGAGCGCGAGCGGGGATTGATGAAGATTAGCATCCGGCAGTTCACCGGCGGCGAAGTGCATTACATCGAATTTCATGAGCCCGCATATACAGCGGGCCTTGGCGCGAATGCCGAATACGATACGAATCTATTGCGATTCACCTATACGTCGCTGGTGACGCCAAGCTCCGTGTTCGACTACAACATGGACACGCGTGAACGAGTGCTCAAGAAGCAGCAGCCGGTCTTGGGCGGCTACGATCCATCGCAATACTCGTCTGAACGTATCTACGCCACGGCTCCGGACGGCGTGAAAGTCCCAATTTCCTTGGTCTACAAGAAGGGATTCGAGCGGAACGGCAAGGCCCCGACGCTGCTCTACGGCTATGGGTCCTACGGCATCAGTATGGACCCTGGGTTCAATTCCGACCGGCTAAGCCTGCTCGACCGCGGCATGGTCTACGCGATCGCGCATATTCGCGGCGGCGCCGATCTGGGCAAGCCCTGGCACGAAGACGGCCGTTTTCTGAAAAAGAAGAACACGTTTACAGATTTCATCGCGTGCGCCGAGCATCTGATCGCGCGGAAGTTTACCTCAGCAGACCGGCTGGCGATCATGGGCGGCAGCGCAGGAGGCCTGCTGATGGGCGCGGTCACGAACTTGCGCCCGGATCTGTTCGCGGCGGTGGTGGCGAAAGTCCCGTTTGTCGATTCTCTGAACACCATGCTCGACGCGTCCCTGCCGCTGACCGTAGGCGAATACGAGGAGTGGGGCAATCCCAACGAAAAGCCGTTCTACGACTACATCAAGTCTTACGCGCCTTACGAAAATGTCGCCGCGAAGGAGTATCCGGCGATGCTGGTCACGGCCGGGTTGAATGACCCGCGCGTGTCGTACTGGGAACCGGCCAAGTTCGTGGCCAAGCTGCGCGCGATGAAGAACGATCATCGCATTCTGCTACTCAAAACCAACATGGGTAGCGGCCATTTCGGGTCGTCCGGCCGGTACGAATACATCAAGGAAACCGCGTTCGACTATGCATTTCTGCTGAGCGCTCTTGGCCTCGAATGACGCTATCCTGAAGGCATGAACCCACAACCCCAGACGGAAATTACCCTGGTCAATTCGGCCGATTACCGTGAATCGTACGCCAACAGCGTGCAGGTCCGCGTCAGTTTGTGGGACTTCTTTCTGCTGTTTGGCACAATCAACCAGAGCACGCCCGAGAAGGTCACGATCTCAAACTTTCAGGGCCTGTTCCTGAGCCCTCAGCAAGCCAAGGCGCTGGCCAACGTGCTGAACCAGAACATCCAGCAGTACGAGACGGCGTTCGGCGAGATCAAGCTCGCGCCGCACGCCACCGGCGCCGTGATTCAATAGCCACGTGGTCCTTTCCCGGCGCGCGTCTTCGCTTCTGTTTTTCCTCGCCTTCCTGGCGTTGATGATTGCGCTGCACCTCCCGATCCTGAAGTGCCCGTTTCATTGGGATGAGATGGGACAGTTCGCGCCGGCCTCATTGGACCTGTATACCGATGGCTCGCTGGTCGCTCACTCCACGCTGCCGAATGTGCATCCCCCAGGCGTGATGGCGATCGTTGCGCTTGCCTGGCGGCTGTGCGGCGTCTCCGTAGTGGCGGCGCGCGTGGCGATGCTGGTGGTCGCCTCGGCAGGCCTGTTGTTTTCCTTCTTGCTGGCGATTCGTCTGTGTCGGGGCCTGGAGGGCGCGCCGGCGTTCGCGGCGGTCCTGTTCCTGATGGCCTCTCCGATCTTCTTTTCGCAGTCCGAGATGATTTTGCTCGACATGCCGGCGATGACCTTCACGTCGCTGGCGCTGTTGCTGTTCCTGGACGAGCGCTACCTCGCCTGCGCGGCAGCGTGCACGGCCCTGGTCTTGGTGAAGGAGACGGCCATCACCACCCCTATGGTCCTGGGCGCGTGGCTTCTGTTTCGGGAAAAGAAGATCCGACAGGCACTGTTCTTTCTTGCGCCAGCGATCGCGCTGGGCGCATGGCTGATCCTGCTGCACGCCAGGACGGGTCACTGGCTCGGCAATGAGGAGTTCGCGCGCGATAACGTCGGCGGCGCTCTCAGCCTCGCGCACATCGCGCTCGGATTCGTGGGACGCTTTCACTACCTCTTTATCGCCGACGGGCGTTGGATCGGAGCCATCGCGCTGATCGCCGGGTTTCGCGTGATGAAGGGTAAGGCGTGGACGATTGCGATCCTCGTGGCCCTCGCCCAGATAGTGATCGTCACCGTGCTCGGCTACGCGATGCTGGAACGCTACCTGCTGCCCGCGCTGCCGGTTCTCTACGCCGCCATGGCCGCGTCGTTTACCGTATTTCGGCCCGCTCTGCGCTGGACGATGCAGGCGGCGATGATCGCGCTCCTGGTTATCGGATGGTTCTGGAATCCGCCATATCCGTTCTCCTATGAGAACAACCTGGCGTGGACGGATTTCGTCGCGCTGCAGAAGGAGGCCGCGAACTATCTTGAAGCGAACGCGCCCGGTCGGCGCATCGCCGGTGCCTGGCCGTTTTGCGGCGCGATCCAGCACCCGTATCTCGGCTACGTCGACAAACCACTGAACAGTGTCGAGATACAAGGCTATCAATTGCCTGAGATCGCCGCCGCGGATCGCAACACCTGGGACATTCTCGTCGTTTACGAAAAATTCTGGACGTTTGAAGGGACATCCTTCACGAATCCTCTGGTTCGCCTCATCGCCAAGCAGTACGCCGGCTATCATCCCCAGGCGACCTCGCAGGAGATCCGCAATAACATCGGTCTCATCCCGTTGCACCGGTGGGAGCGCGGCGGTCAGTGGATCGAAATCTATGCCAAGCCCGCGAACTAAGGCTGCTTTTTCTTTGTTTGCATCTTTGCCGGTTTGGGCGGTGACGGAGGTTCCAGAACCTCGAGGATTCGTGTGATCTGTTCCCTCAGCATACTAGATGTTTAGTACGATGGTGTTAGCGGTAACCCAAAATTGCATCCCCGGGCGCGTTGTGTGCGTACTACGCTGATGTGAAGATGCGCACAGCCGCCCTATTCCCCGCGATTTTGCTCTCTTGCCTCGCGCAGGACCCGATCAAGGTCAGCGTGCGCCTGGTCAACGTCGCGTTCACCGTACGCGACGCCAATGGCACCCCGGTGACCAACCTCACCCGGGACGATTTTGAGGTGTTGGACGACGGCCAGCGCCAGCCGATCTCCTTTTTCGCGCGCGGTGAGGATCTGCCGCTCGCGCTCGGCTTGATTGTCGACGCCAGCGGCAGCCAATCCAAGTTCGTCAAGCAACACGAGCGCCATTTGAGAGCTTTCCTGAACGACGTCTTGGGCCCGCGGGATCGCGCCCTCCTGCTCTGCTTCGGCAATCATCTGCGTCTGGCGTCCGATTTCTCCAATTCGGCCTCAGAGATCCTGGAGGGCCTTAGGGCGTATGAAAAGAAGACCGTAAGCGTGCCGGAAATCGGCCCCCACGAGCTTCGCCAAGGCGGCACGGCCTTCTACGACGCGCTGTATTACTCGACTCTGCGAAAGTTGGTCCGGACCGAGCAGGGGCGCCGAGCGCTCATCGTTTTCAGCGACGGAGAAGACAATTCCAGCGCCCACACGATGATGGACGTCATCGAAGCAGCCCAGGCCGAGGACGTGACTCTGTTCTGCATCCGCTACACCGAGACCGCGAAGGGCGAATGGACGGCCCGGAACAAATATGGCGCGTCCGTGATGGCCCGGCTCGCCCGCGAGACCGGGGGCGCGGATTTCGACGCCGAAAAATCCGACCTACGCGGCTCGTTCCGCCAGATCGCCGAGCAACTGCGGTCGTCCTACGAGCTGGCCTATCACGCCGGCGCGGCGGACGGCACGTTTCACAAATTGTCGATTCGCGTGAAGCAGTCCGGGCTCACCGTTCGCTCCAAGACGGGATACTATTCGAGCGACGCTACTCGGACTTCGTTTTCACCAGAGCCATGAACATATCGAAGAACGATAACGCAGTCAGCGCTACGCAAACTCCCGCTAACACCTGCCACACGCGCTCTATCGCCGGTTTAAACCCGGGCGTGCCGGCGATGAAGCCCACCAGGAATCCGCCGATCACTCCGCCGATATGGGCGGCATTATCGGTCGCGAAAAACGGAAGCAGACCCATCGCCAGGATGTAAATCACCCAGCGCGAGTAAAACCGTCGAATTTCGGCTCCCCATGCCGACCGATCGCGGACGCCCAACGCGATCATCGCGCCGATCAGCCCCATGATGCCGGCCGAGGCGCCAATGGAGGGCGTCATCGGGCTCCAAAAGAAGCTGGCCAGAAAACCGGTCACCGTGGAGACGAAGTAAATGACCAGGTAGCGGCTGGTTCCGTACATTTCCTCGGTCTGCGCCCCCAGGTCGAACAGCACCCAGGAGTTCATCAGAATGTGTAAAATACCGCCGTGCAGGAACCCGGCCGTCACCAGTCTCCACCACTCGCCCTGAACCATGTATGGACCGAACTTCGCCCCGAAATCCACCAGCGTCCGGCCATCGAAGTCGAAGGAAATGCCCTGCCCGCCGGACTGCATGTGGATCATCATGGCGATGTACAGGCCGGTGTTGATCAGAAGGATGACGGTCGTGGTGAAGCGGGCGTGGGGGATGAGCCCTCCGAGCGCGCCAGCAGGCGACCGCCGTTCGACCGCCTTTGGCCCGACCCGGAAGTCGCAGTAGGGACATACTTTATCGTCAGTGGTGATGAATGCCCGGCAGTTCGGGCACATGCGGCGCTTATCCATGTGGCTTCTCCATTGTAGCGGGCCGCGAACGGACCTCCACGCTTGCGGTACAATCAAAAAAGTTCGATGCCGAAGACCGAGCAACAGCTTCGCGACGATATCATCCGCGTCGGCCGGCTGATATTCGATAAGGGATGGATCGCCGCCAATGACGGCAACATCACTATCCGGCTGGGGCCGAATCTTATCCTGGCGACCCCGACTGGCGTCTGCAAGGGGATGATGAGCCCCGAGGACCTGATCCTGTGCGATTTGGACGGAAACAAGATCGCCGGCGAGCGGGAACGCACCTCGGAGATGGCGATGCATCTCACCATCTACAAGCTCCGCCCCGACATCATGGGGATTCTCCACGCCCACCCTCCCACGGCCACCGGGTTCGCCACCGCCGGTCGCGCCCTGAATCTCGGCCTGCTGCCCGAAATCGTCATCCGGTTGGGCTCAGTGCCGCTGTGTGATTATGGCTTGCCGGGAACACCCGCGTTGACCGAGGGAATGCTTCCCTATATACCGAAATACGAGGCTCTGCTGATGGCAAACCACGGCGTCGTCTCCTATGGCGCGGACATATTCGATGCCTACTTCAAGATGGAGACGGTGGAGCACTTCGCGCGCATCGCACTCGTAGCGGAGCTGCTGGGCGGGCCCAAGGTGCTGCCGCGAGCCGAGATTCAGAAGCTCTTCGATTCGCGCAAGCGCTATTGTGTCGATTCCAACAACGGGTTCGACCAGGGCGCTCCGCTGGCCGCGGAGGACATGCCGGAGTCGGGCGAAAAATTCGAAATCACGCGGGAGCAACTGATCTCCATCATCGATGAAGCGCTGAAAGTTCGCGGCGTTTACTAGCCTGACAGGGTCTTAGCCCCTGGCGTCAGAGCCTGTGTGAAAACGCGCTTTACGCGGCAATTTTCCCTGGCGAAGGGGACTGACCACTGTGTCCCCGATCCCACAAACGCCGCACTTTCCCCAAATCGTGTTCAGTGGACACAGCGGTCTGTTCCCTTCGCTCCCGGAATGCCAGTCAAGAAGGAAGGTTTTCACACAGACTCGTCAGCCAGGGGGCTTCGTCTCTAGCCGCGTGTCGGAAGGCCGGAACCGATCTCCGCTTCCGCATCCGCGCGGGTCTGGCCGGCGCGCCGCCGCGAGGCCCGGAAGGCGAACAGATAGCTCGCCAAAATGCACCCCGCGACAAGCTTTAACCCCTCGGAAATCAATAACATCTGACACAGTACTAACAGTTGCATCGTGCCTGCGGCCACGGCCTGGTTTTGGCCAAACTCAGCTTCCCGCCACCGGAACGATAGTTCGGGCATTACGGCGAAGAACTGGAATATCTGCGCCGCCAGCATAATGGCGCACAATACCAGCGAAACCACACGCTTTTGTGTGGCGAAGTAGAGGCAGATCCCCAGGCTCAGCCCCAGCGCGAACTGCGCTCTTCCCCAAAGATCGAGTAAATTGCGAGTCTGTTGCGCCGCATGATGGCGCAACAACTGCTCAACCTGATCCTGCCCCAGAGTGCTGAGGATTCTCGACACCGGGTCAACCGGCGCTGCGATCACTAGCGAGGCCGAATGGAGATTCTCCAGGACGACAAACGCCATGAAAACGCTGCATCCCAGCCAGACCCCTAACAGAAACGTGGCAATGCGCCGAGTGTGCATTGGCTTTACTATGCCACAGCTTCAATCCCCACGGAGGGCCACCAGCGGATCCACTTTGGTGGCCCGCTTGGCCGGAACGTAGCTCGCCGCGACTGACACGGCGGCGAGCAGGGCCGAGACTCCCAGGTAAGTAAGCGGGTCGCCCGGCTTCACCTCGAAAAGGAAGGAAGTCAGCAGCCGCGTTGCCGCCGCGGCACCCGCCAATCCCAGCGCCAGTCCGGCGCCTGCCAGGATCATCCCCTGCTTCAAGACCAATCCCAGCACGGCGCCCGGCGTGGCGCCTAAAGCCATCCGCAGTCCGATTTCGTTCAACCGTTGCCCTACTGCGTAGGCCGTTACGCCGTAAACGCCCGCCATCGCGAGGCACACCGCAAGCCCGGCGAACAAGGCGAACAACAGCGTCCGGAACCGCGGTGCGGCAATGTTCTCCTTGAGTGACGCCTCCATGGTGGTGAACTTGATGGGCACCTCGGGCGATTTGTCGCGGACGAGTCTGCGCATCGACTCGGAGAGCAACTGCGGCTCGCCGTGCGTTCTGGCGACGAGCATCAGATAGGCGCTTGCCTCCGGATGCTGCTCATAGGCCATGAACAACTCGGGCTGCGGCGCGCTGGCCGGTCCATACTGCCGCACGTCGCCGACCACGCCCACGATGGTCATGGGAGTGAGCGAATCGAATCCGCAGACGATCGTGTGACCGATCGGATTCTGCCCTGGAAGCGCCTTCTTCGCGAGCGCCTCATTAATAATCGCCACGAAGGGCGCATCGTAGGTGTCGCCATCGTTGAATTCGCGCCCGGCGATCAGGGGAATGCCGAACGTGGCGAAGGCACGCGGCGCGACTATGGAGAACACCGCCTGGCGGTCCGGATCGAAGCCATGCTTCATCGGTCCGTCGAGCCCGTAGGTGCCATCCGAAGCGGGCGAACCGGGGACCGCGCGAGTGGCACTGACGGCCGTGACACCGGGCATCCGGGCGATTTCCGGCATCAGTAGCTTGTAGAACTGGGTGGCTCTTCTCCCGTCGTCGAGCGATTGCGATGGCACGTCGGCGGTCATCAGCAGCAGATGGTCCGGTTTGAAGCCCATCGGCGCATTCGTTAATGCGGCGAAGCTCTTCATGAGCAGGCCCGCGCCTACTAGCAGGACGACGGAGAGCGCGATTTCCGCCACGACCAACGCGTTGCGGAGCTTTCCGGTTCCGCCGCCCACAACAGACTTATTGCCGCCCAGCTTCAATGCGTCGTTCAAATCGACGCTTGCCGCGGTCAGCGCGGGAGCGAGCCCGAACAACAGGCTCGCCGCGATGGAAACGGCGAGCGTGAATCCCAGCACCTGGAAGTCTATGATGCTTCCGTCCCGGAGCCGAGGAATACTCGACGGAGCGATCGCCACGAGGACATCGGCGGCCCAAATGGCGAGCGCGAATCCGAGCGTCCCGGCAGCCATCGCCAGAACGACGCTTTCGGTGATCAATTGCCGCACGATTCGCCAGCGGCTCGCACCGACGGCCGCGCGAATCGCAATCTCCCTGGTGCGCGACGTCGCCCGCGCCAGCAGGAGATTCGCGGTGTTGGCGCAGGCGATCAGCAGCACCATTGCGACCGCCCCCAGCAGCAGGTAAAGTGTCGTGCGGACATTGCGCACCAAACGGTCGCGCATGCCGATGACCGCGACGCTCTTGGCCCCATCCTCCGCCGGATATTGCTTCGAAAGGCGGTCACCGATGGACGTCATCTGCGCTTGCGCCTGCTGCAGGCTAATGCCCGCCTTCAATCTGCCGACAACCCAGAAGTTGTGCGCCGACCGGTTTTCCTTGGCGTCCGATTCCTGAGGCAGCCAAATCGCCGTTTTCTCCGGATAATCGAAGCCCGCAGGCATCACACCGACGATGGAGTATGTCCTTTGATTGACGCTGACGATCTTGTCCAGCGCGTTGGCGTTCGCGCCGAAGTGCGCTAACGCGTACGCCTGGCTCACCACCGCCGCTGCGCGGACCGACCAATCCTCGGGAACAAAAGCGCGGCCCGTTACTGGCTCCGCCGAGAACACTAGGAAGAACTCCGGCGAGATGGAAGCGACATTGGCGAATTCCGCTGCGCCACCCGCCATCACGGCCATCGTGTCGTACCAGTAATCGCCCATGGCGTCGAAGGCGGTCGATTGATCGTGCCAGTCGTGGAAGTCTGGCGCGGACGAATTTCCTCCGGTGTGGCCCGACTTCCTCCAGAGGGGCGAAATCGTCACGATCCGGTCCGGATTATTGAACACCAGCGGCCGCAGCAGTACCGCGTTTACCACGCTGAAAACAGCAGTGTTCGCGCCGATGCCGAGAGCCATCACGATCACGGCAAGAAGGGCAAAGCCCGGGTTGTTGCGAAGCGAGCGCAGGGCGTATTTCAGATCCATGGAGGGTACTGGGAGCAAACCCAATGCCAAACCTAAGCCCCGCGACGACCAGCGTTTACGGGACTGCGGCTGTCCGCTTGTGGGAAGCCATGCCCAAAAACGAGAGGGGAGCGGTTAAGCTCCCCTCGTCGCGTCGAACATGTTTAACTTTCGGATCGTGACTTCTTGGTCCCCTTCGAATCGGGGCCCTTTCATTCTAACCCAGGGCGATCCATCCTTGCGGGGGCAGCGTCGTCCTCACCAGCCCGCCCTGGGTCACCACCACGCGGAACCATTTCCCCGCTTTCGGCGCTTTCATTTCGACAATCCGTTTGCGAACCACCTCCGCCACCACGACGCCCGTCTCGAACTCCACGGCAAAGGAATCGCCCGTGGCGCCATCCAGCCGGATATACAGATTCGCCTCGTCCCATCCGTAGAACAGCTCCTGCGCACCCGCCGCTCCTCCGTGCATCGCGCCCGACCGCGAATCCGGCCGGTAACGCCCCGCGCCCAGCCACTCGAAGTGCGATGAGACCTCGCCGTCCATAACCGGATGAATCAGGTTCGATGGCGCTTCACGATGCTCACCCTCGCCGAGACCCTTTAAAATCGGCCGCGAGAGCTCGATGGGAGGTTCCTGCCCGAGCGCGCGATACACGTTTCTTAGGTGATCCCGGTACAACTGGTCGAACTCCGGACGGTTTTCCGAGCCGTGCTCTGGTCCATACCACCAATTCCAGTCGCTGCCTTCTGCGATCAGCAATTCTTCGTAGGCCAGCTTGCGAGAATCCTCCGGAACGTCCTTTGCCGCGTCGTAAGCGCGCCGCGCCGCCAGCAAATACTCCCAGGCGAGGTTATCTTCTTCCGCGCCGATCCAAACATCGAAGTTTGCGTTGATCCAGGAGCCGGGGAAAATACCCTGCAGCGGGTGCGCGTGGTTCTTCTCGAGCGCCTCGGAAACAGTCAGCGCTTCGAAGTTCGGATCTTCGGAGATGCGCCGGTACAGTTCGCGCAGGAACGGACGCCCATTCGCCTCATACCACTCCCAGGCATTTTCGCCATCCAGAATGATGGGAACCAGACCCTCGGTTCCGGCCGTGTTCTGGCGGATCCGGTTCAAGAAGTGCTCGGCCGCTTCCGCCGCGCCCATGCGCTGATAGGTGAACCCGATCAGGTCGCTCAGATAGTGATCGCGGAACAGCATTTTCAACTCGCCGCTGTTCTGTTGCCAGCGATACGCGCGATAGGTTTCAAGACAGCCCGCGTCCCGGCCAAGCGTTCGCGCCAGGACCCCATTATCGGTCCCGGACCACGTGTATCCGCACTCCGCGGCCAATGCCAGGGCCTCGTCCGAGACGGATCCCTCGCTGGGCCACAGACCCTTCGGGGCGACGCCCAACTTCTCCTTGATATACGCCCGCGACCTCTGAAGCTGCTCCTTCGCATCGCCGGGATACTGAAACCGCGACGGCAAAGACACGCCGGGATGCGCCACCTGCGCGATGGCGGTATCGCAGATCAGCGGCAGAATCGGATGATAGAACGGCGTGGTGGAGATTTCGATTTGCCCTTTAGCCGCGTACTCGCGATAGACGGGCAACACGCGCCGCAGCGCCTCGCTTTGTTTGCGAGCCATCAGCGCCTGGTCGTCGCGGGAAAAATCGCGCCCCTTGGCGATCAGCGCCCTCAGTTCCGGGTCGCGGGCGAGGACATCCTCATCGAACCAGGCGATCTGGCTGAAAATCTGCAGATCGCGCAGCTCCTGGGTGTTGAAGCGCTCGTTGCGGCGCTCATAGAGTTCGCGATAGCGCGGGTAGCGATAGATGATCCGCTCCACGTGCGCCTGAAAAAAATACTTGAAGATGAAATGGCGTTGCGCCTCGGTCAGATGCTCGGCGGACTCCAACGCGCAATCTAGAAACGGATCGGACGCCTTGCCTTCGGCATATTCCTCAATCTGCGCCACCATGGACGGCACCAGGTTGAACGTCTGGTGAATTTTCGGGAATTCGCCGAGAATCTCGACCATGCCCGCGTAATCCTTCAACGCGTGCAGCCGGGTCCAGGGGAGCTTATATTCGCCGGTCCACAAGTCCTTGTAGAACGGTTGGTGCATGTGCCAGAGGAAGCAGAGGGTCGTCATTCAGGAGGGTTGACCATTGGAATCTCTCAAAATACCATTCCCTCAATCCCCGCCGCCAGCCTCGTCGATTGCTTCCAGCACTTGTTTGACGATCTTGGGATGCAGTGTCGCGCTGCTGTGGAAGGGCACAACAACCCGCCGGCCCCTTTAAGGTAATCCGGCTTTCAGCAGCAGCGCCTCGGCCTCCGGAGCCGTAAGGCGCGGCGCCTTAGGCATTAACTTCGAGTGCGGTGGTCAAAATCTCGCGGCTCAACGCCGCTGCTCGCTCTTCTTCTGTCAGGGTCTCCAGATAGAGATCAATCGCTTCACGGATATTGGCAAGCGTTTCCTCGACGGTCCCGCCCTGTGATTGGCAGCCCTTCAGCTCAGGACACCAAGCATAACAGCCGTGCTCATCCTGTTCGATTACCACGCTGATCTTGCCCGTCATCGACCACCATTCTACCTCGAGAGGATGGGAGACTCAGCCGTGGCCCAAGGTGTACGTCCGCGCAGCTCGATCATTTCGCAAAATAGCTCCGCACCGGAACCGGCGCCGGTGTCTGCTTGATCGCCTCCCACAGAATGGCGTTCAACTCGTCGTCATCCACGCGATCCGCTTCGCTGAAGTCCATCCGCATCGACCTCGCCGCCGTTGGCGATCTCGGCGGATTCTTGTCCGTCAACGAAATCCTCGGCCTCTCTGCCTGATAAGGAACCATATTCGGCGCGCTGGCGAACGCCATCGCCAGAGGCCTGGCAGCCGCGTCGAACTGCGTCAACGCTCGCAAGCCGAGGATCAGTTCGATGGTCCGTAGCACGGACGATTGGTTATACATCGAACTGTCGATGATCCCCCTCCGCGTATACGGCGACAGTGCGAACATCGGCGAGCGGTGCGAATCCACGTGATCGGGCCCGTTCTGCGCGTCGTCTTCGATCACGAAAATTGCCGTTTTCGCCCAGAACTTACTCTTCGACACGCCTTCCACCAGCATCCCCAGCGCGTAGTCGTTATCGGCAAACGCCGAACGCGGCGCGATGTGTCCGGGCGACGTGCCCGACGTATGATCGTTGCCGAGCCTCATGATGATGAACCGGGGCATATTGCCGGACGTCTCGAATTCCTTCAGTTCGCTCAAGAAGGTCTTAGCGCGCTCGACATCGGTATAGTCTAGATCGAATCCCCGGTAATGGGTGTTGGTGATCGTCTTCAGCGCCGGATCGCGCACACCGTCGATCTGCGCTCCGTCTGGCGCGGCGTCCTTGAGATTATTCACCTGATGGCCGTAATTCCGCACCGTCAGGCCCGCGGCCAGCGCATTCGACCAGATATAGCCCGCCGGAGGAGAGTTGGCCGGCTCGCCTCCTTCGTAATCGTAGAAATTGCGGCGCTTGGCGTAGCTCGACGGCCAGAACTTTTGCGTGTAATCCGGCGCGATGCCCGCCGTGGCCCAATTGTGGCCGTCCGCGCTGACGTCGGCGTTGACGTAGAAGTTGTCGAACAGCACGAACTCGCGCGCCAGCTTGTAATGATTCGGCGCGGTATTCTCGTCAAACAGGTTGAGCGAAGGATCACTGTTACCCTTGCCGATCTTTCCCAGCACCTGATCGTACGTGCGATTTTCCTTGACGATGTAAATCACGTGCTCGATCGGCGAGCGCCTGCCGGGTTTCGTGTAAATCACGTTGTCGTCGGCGAACTCCGCTACCTCGAGCTTCGAATCGTCGTAGGGCGACAGAGATCTCGCGGTCTTCGTATATTTCGCCAGTGCATCCGCGGTAAGCGGCGCGATCACCGACATGGTTCCGGTTTGCAGATTGCCGACGTACTCGCGGCGCGGGTCGCCTCCGCCCTCAATCGCCGGCGCACCGAACGGCCCCGGAGCCTTCGGATTCGGATAGCTCTGCAACCCACGGCCATTCAGCACCAGAATCGTGTTGTCCTTCAACACACGCGCCGCGGTCGGATACCAGCCGGTGGGAATGAAGCCGATCAGCCGGCTGCGTTGTTCGGAAATGTCGGTCACCGCGACCGCGTTCGCGTCGGAGCACACGGTGAACAGCGTCTTTTGATCCGGCGAAACGGCCACAGCCGTCGGCGTCATGCCCAGGGGCTGGCGCGGCGTCATGGCTACGTTGAGCGTCTCGGTGAGCTTCAGGTCCTTGTCTTCCTCCACGTTCACCACGAAGACGTCATTGGTGTTCGCCGCCGCCACGAACAGGCGTAGTAGTTTCTCCACTTTCCTGGGAGGCTTCTTGTCGTCCGCGTCCGCCTCGTCGACTTCGGGATTGCGGTCGCTCAATACCATGTCGGTCGGATGCGGACCCAGGCGCAAGCGCGTCACTTCGGAGCCGGTCGCGGTGTTGTACTCAAAAACCGCCGCGTCGGCCCAGCTGGAAACGAAAAACGTCTTGCCGTCGGGATGGAACAGGATTCGATACGGCCGCCGGCCGGTTTTGAAGTGGTCCATCGCCTTACCGGTCCGCATGTTAATGGTCACAACCGAGTCGTGATACAAATCCGCGGCCAGCATCAACTGGCCGTCGGGCGAAATCGCCACGTCGCCGGTAAAGTCCCTGAGGCCGGGCTTCTTGTCGGGATCGATATCGAACTCGCGCGCCGGTTTCAATTCGCCCGCCGAAAATGAAAACTCAAAAACCTTGTAGCGCGACCCTCCGCCCACATAAACGAATCGCCCATCGGGCGAAAACGTCAAACCGAGCCACCCGTCAGCTACCTTCACCCGCGACAGTTCCTTCTTCGACGCCGCGTCGATCACGCTGATACTCGGCGGTTTGTAACCGCCATTCAGCACCAGTACAAATTTGCCATCCGGGGAAATCGCCGAAGACATCGGCAGCGTGTCCAAAGGCACCTGATCGCCCACCGGAGCGATCTTCCAGCCGTTCGGCAGTAACACCGTTCCATCGGCCTGCCTGCCGACCGTCTCCCTGCCCGATGGCTGGGACCCTAGCACCATCGCGAAGATCAAAACCAGCGTAAAGCTCAATAGTTGTTTCATTCGAAGAACCTCTGCGCGATGGGAAATCTCCGGCCGATGCCGAAGGCCTTGGTGGTCACTTTCAGACCGGGAGCGGCCTGCTGACGCTTGTATTCGTTCCGATCCACTTTGTTGACGATATCCTTTACCAGTTCGAGCGGCAACCCATGCGTCTCGGCGATCTGCTTCGGGGCTCGATACTGTTCGATATAGTCCTCTAATATCTTGTCCAAAACATCATAAGGCGGCAGCGAATCGGTATCTTTCTGGTCCGGCTTCAGTTCGGCCGACGGGGGCTTGGTGAACACCGCCCCCGGAATCGCGCCGTTGTGCCTTTGGTTGGCGATGCGAGACAGCGTATAAACCAAAGTCTTCGGCAGGTCGCTGATCACGGCGAGTCCGCCGCACATATCGCCGTAAAGGGTGCAGTAGCCGACCGCCAACTCGCTCTTGTTTCCGGTGGTGAGCACCAGCGCGCCGGATTTATTCGACAAAGCCATCAGCGTCACGCCGCGCAGACGGGATTGGAGATTTTCTTCGGTCACGTCCGGGCCCTTGCCTTGAAACGCCGGCTCCAGCACCTTGAGGAAGTGGTCGTACGTAGAGGAAATGGAGATGATTTCGAAGTTGATCCCCAGTTTCTCGGCCATGGCGCGCGCGTCCCGCACGCTGTGTTCAGAAGAGTACGGCCCAGGCATCCCGACTCCCGTGACGTTTTCCCTGCCCACTGCTTCCACGGCGATTACCGCCGTCAGCGCCGAATCGATGCCTCCGCTCAGGCCGATCAGAACCTTGGAAAAACCGCACTTGCGGATATAATCCCTGGTTCCCAGCACCAGCGCCTGATAGACAGCTTCGCACTCGTCCGTGAAATCTTCGTGAAGATCGCCGGTCATCACCAGGTCTTCTTCAAAAGACCTCGCCGTAGCCACGATTTCGCCCGCGCCGTCCATGGCGAAGCTGGATCCGTCGAACACCAGTTGATCGTTTCCTCCCACCTGATTCACGTAGACCACCGGTTTCGCGTAGCGTTGCGCCGCCGCCCGATAAATCATGCGGCGCTGCTCGCGCTTGCCCATGTTGAACGGCGAGGCGTTGATGCAGATCATGATTTCCGCGCCCGCGCCGAACAGCTCCTCCACCGGATCGCGCGGATACAGGCGATGCTTCCAGTAGCGCTTGTCGTTCCAGGCGTCCTCGCAGATGGTCAGCGCCATCGGCAGGCCGCGCAGTTTGAACAAATCCTCGCGCTCGCCGGGGCGGAAGTATCGGGCCTCGTCGAACACGTCGTAGGTCGGCAGCAGCATCTTGCTCTGCTGGAAGACGATCTGGCCGCGCTCCAGCACCGCCGCGCTATTCAAGGCGCGTTTTCCGGTATTGGCTTTGGAGCGTGCGACATAGCCGCAAATCACGCTCAGGTCGAGGTCGGCGGTCTCCCTGGCCAGCCGCTCCAGTTCGCGCTCGCTGGCGTCCAGAAAGCTGGGCTTCTCCACCAGGTCGCGCGGCGGATAGCCGGTGAGGGATAACTCGGGAAACACCACCGCTTCGGCGCCGCGTCCGGCCGCATCGCGCGCGGCCCCCGCCATCCGATTGACATTACCCGAAAGATCCCCAACCGTGGGATTCAACTGCGCTAATGCGATGCGCATGGGAATCTCCTATTGTAAACGGTATGCCGCTGGACCCCGGCATCGCCGGATGAATGCGGACAGACTTCTCTGTCCCAAGCCGCGGCGAGCCTCGCCGGGACAGGCTGCACTCTGCCGCCAGTGGACTCCATTTTTCGCCCGGCACTGGAGATTCCATCCCCTTGACTCCGGCATCCCAATCCCGCCTCGCTTAATACCGCGCGGCGAATCGAAATATGCCGATTGATTTCGGCGTAAATCGAATCAGAATCCTGGAAAAACTTGCACGCCGGATTCCGGAGGAGGCGCCAAATCGGATTGTGCCCGCAACTCCAGGCGCAGCGGAATGCAGATTAAACTCTTATTGTCGCCGTATTTCCGCTTTCGGAGTCTCTGCGCGCTGGACTTTTGCTGTAAACAAGAGAAATATTCTTCTTGACGGGGGGGGGGGATTTCGGGGATATGCTTGAACGCATCGGGACAGCGGAGGTGAGCATGTCTTGGAAGGCTCTCTGGCCGGTTATCGTTTTCGCGGCGTCTCAGCACGTTTTCGCGCAGACGCCTTCACCGACTCTTGTTCGCAAATCTGAGCGGACCGAGATGTTCAGATCGGCGGAGAATCCATTCGAACCGGTCTGGAGCGGATACGCCCTAATCGGTGTTCGGATGAACCGGACCTCGCGCCCTACGATCTGGGCCTCGTCCGCGAGTGGGGGAATTGAAGACGTTCAGTTTACGATCCCTAACGCAGGACAAATATTGGTACGGGGTGTTGCAGCTTCCTTGGATCACACGATTTTGATTGCTGGAACCGCTATCGGTGGCGATTCTCAAGGCTCGGGTTTCATCGGCATCATTCCTCCGGATCGCAGTAAGAAATTGATAGTGCGGACGACACCCTACACCGCCATGGCTATTACCGTGGCTCCAGATGGTGTGATCTGGACGGTGGGTTGGGATAAAGAAGATGGAAAGAGGGTTTTCAATGTTTTGAAGCGATTCAATCCGTCCGGCACCCTGCTTTCGAGCATTCATTTGACCGTGCGGCCAATTCCGGGCGCCTCGATAAGCGACGTGGCCTATGCATCGGCGCTCCGCTGTTCCGGAGACCGTGTGGGGTGGCTCACAGGCGCTTCACAATACCTGGAATTCTCTCTTGACGGCCGTGAGATCGGCCGGTTCGAGCCGCCTCCCTGGCACGCCGAAAAGCCCGTTGGTTCAGTCCTTCATGTGCTCCTCAATCTGGCGTTGAGCGAAAACAATGAGGTAGTCGTAGCGGGGCTGGGTCCAATAAGTTCGGTGTGGAGGCTGAATCGAGATGCCCGTCAATGGATTCCTATCGACGTAAGCGGGGAGCATCTCGATAGGCTCGCCTGGCTGCTGGGATTTGATGGCAACGAATTGATCGTAGACACCAAGACCTCCAACAGAGGCGAGGTGGTCGCGCGGTTTGCCATCTCGGCTGGCGGCTGCCCACGCGGCGCATGCGCTTTTTAGGCTCGAGCCGCGTGAGAACGCCAATTCCGAAACGTAAAGGTGGAAAGTGATCGGAAGAGCAACCCCGAAAAAGAATTTCGCACTCGCTGCGATTTGTTTGGCGCTTGGAGCGCTGCAAGGCCGCGCCCAGAGCCCCGCTATCGATAGCCGAGAGACCACGGCGGTCGAGTATGTGCATTCCCTAGGGAGTTTCGTCCCGGTTTGGGGCCGTGGTGGTTTATACGGGGCGGATTACAACCCTTCGGACGAGCCTATCATCTGGCGCATCGGGCCCGACGGCAAGCGGGAGGACATTCGATTTTCGTTCCCTGGCGGGCGGGAGGTCACGATAACCGGGATCGCGGAAAGGCCGGACGGAGGCTTGGCAATCACGGGTAGCGCCTATAGCGACGACGGCAAGGGCGCGACATTCTTGTCAATCATTTCCTCCGATAGAGCCACCAAGACGATCTCGAGGGTGTGGCCCTTTGTGCCCCAAGCGGTTACCCTGGCCCATGGCGGCGTTGTTTGGGCCGTAGGGTGGATTCGCAACGGCGAATCGGTGGCCGCCAACAACGTCCTGGAGCGTTTTGACTCCACTGGACGGTTGCTGTCAACCTCGTCCGTAAAGGCGCGGGGAGTGCCGTGGGATTCGTGGGGAGACGCCACGGACCACTCCTCGCTACATGCGCTGCCGGACCGCGTCGGGTGGTTGACCACCGGGGGCGAGTATATTGAGTTCTCCCTGGATGGAAAGGAGATTTCCCGCCTGGACGTCCCGCGTCCGATGGTAGTTCACCAGGAAGGGTTGGCCGGCTTTGTGGTCGCCGATGCTGGCCGCGTCGTCGCCGCGCTCCCGACCGACCCGGCTCCGAAGAGCGACCTGACGCTGTGGCTACTGAATCTGGACCGGCGCGGTTGGACACAGATCCCAGGATCGCTGCCCTGGAACTTCAGCTTGGCGGGCTTTGACGGCAAAGCGGTTGTTGCCGCCGGCATGCCCACAAAAGCAGCCACGGTAGCCGATCACGCTTTCCTCCGTCTCCAGCTATCCGGGCTTGAGGCCCGAGGGAAATAGCAAAGCCGACAAAGTGGGGTGGCGCTCATGAGGACTACACGAAATCGACTGCTTGCTGGAGTTTGCCTGGCAGCTCTGGTGGTAGTGCCGCGCCCGGCCGCATCGCGCGCGGCCCCCGCCATCCGGTTCACGTTGCCCGAGAGATCTCCAACCGTGGGATTCAACTGCGCTAAAGCGATGCGCATGGGAATCTTATATTGTAAACGGTATGCCGCTGGACCCCGAGATCGCCGTGCTAATCACTGAGATCGATGCGAATCTCAGCCACCTGGAATCCATCACCCACGGGCTGACGCCGGAGCAGTTCCAATGGAGCCCGGGGCCGGGCCGCTGGTCGATCGCGCAGTGCATCGCGCACCTGAACGTCGCTAACCGGACGAGTCTGCCAGCGGTTGAGGAAGGCATCGCGGCGGGCCGCGCCAAGGGGATCACGGGCGCGGGTCCATTCAGGTACGGATTCATCGCGACCAGGTTCGCCGCCAGCCAGGAGCCGCCGGCAACACGAAAGTTCAGAGCTCCAAAAGTTTTTCTGCCGCCGCCGAAGATCGATATGGCATCGGAACTGGCCGAATACCGCCGTCTCTCGGCTGAGTTGAAGCGTCTGACGCGATCCGCCGACGGCCTGCACCTCGCGCGCATCAAAACGAAGATGCTCGCGCTGCCACCCGCGTTGCGCGCCATCGTCCGAATGCCTCTTGGCGGCCAACTCCACCTGACGACAACTCACGACCGCCGTCATTTATGGCAGGCCGAGCAGGTTCGCAACGATCCGGCGTTCCCTGCCTGATCGAGTTCGACCCGCTACGTTACCTTAATCCCGGACGCAAGTTCGCGGCTCAGGCGGGAAGCCGCTTTCCCGCCGATTCGCACGAGCAGGGAAGGGTGGCGCGTCCCCGGCTCGACGATCAAGGGGGTTCCCGGTACCAGTCCCATTCGCTTCATCTCGCGCAGCGCGCCCGGATCCCGGTCTGAGACGCTGCTGATCACCGCCGGAATCCCGCAGGGCCACTTGGAGAGGGCGACTTCCTCGCGCGCCGCGATCATTCCGTCTTTTTCCGGGATGATATGCCCATGCGGATCTGTTTCAGGGTCACCTAATTTCGCGGCGATCCGATCCTCGAGGCGTTCGGAGATGTAGTGCTCCAGCCGCTCCGCCTCTTCGTGCACCTCATCCCAGGAAAAATCGAGCATATCGTGCAGAAACCGCTCAAGCAGGCGATGATGCCGCTGAATTTCCACTGCCCGGCGTTTCCCCAAGTCTGTCAGCCGCACGCCATGATGCTTCTCATACTTCACGAAGGAGGGCCTTTGAAGAGCCAGCTTCTGCAGCATGCCGGTGACCGAGGCCGCCCGCACGTCCAAATGGGCCGCGAGCGCGCTGCTGGTAACCCGCTCGGCGGCGGGGCCGCTGAGTTCGAGTATGGCCTTCAGATAATCGTCTATCGATTCCGTGTTCTTCCCGGTCACTACCTTCGAGTATACGGCAAGCATCCTCGTGTATAATTTAGGCATGCCTAATCTTCTGCGCGCCGCGTTCCTGGCCGCTTTGACGCCTTCTCTGTGGGGACAGGGAGAGACAACCAGCGCGATCGTCGGCACGGTGACGGATTCGAGCGGCGCGCCGATCGCCGGCGCCAGGGCGACGATTACCAGCAGCGCGAACGGCTTCCGGCGGTCCGTCCAGACGGGCCAGGACGGCCGCTTCCATTTTCCTCAGTTGAAACCCGGCACCTACGCGGTGACGGTGGAAGCGGACCGGTTCGAGACGCAGCAGAACGGGAAGGTGGAGGCGGGACTGGGGCAGACCCAGACCGTGGATTTCACGCTGCGCATCGCCGCCCTGAACCAGACAGTAACCGTCAGCGAGGGCGCGCCGCTGGTGAATCCTCAGAACGCGAACACGGCCACGACGCTCGCCGCCCGGGCGCTGGAGGACCTGCCGAACCCCGGCGGCGATATGACCTATCCGCTGCAGTTCGCCGCCGGCGCTCTGATCAACACGGCCGGCAGCGGCAACGATTTCGTCGGCGGCACCAACGGCTACGGAAACGTGCAGTTCAACGGCCTGCCGTCTCTTTCGAACGGTTACATCGTGGACGGGCTGGAGACCAACGATCCGCTCACCAATTTGAACAGCGGCCTGGCCACCAACCTGGTGCTCGGCCTCAACTCCATCGCCGAGGTGACGGTGAACACGCTCTCCTATGCCGTGGATCAGGGCCGTTATGGGGCGGCGCAGGTGAACTACGTCACCAAGTCGGGCACGAATGAATTTCACGGGAACCTGTACGAGCTGTGGAACGGCTCGCGGCTGAATGCGGCGAATTTTTTCACCAATTCGACGCCCGGGAATCAAAAGCCGCGGTCCACGGTGAATCATTTCGGGGGCAGCCTGGCAGGGCCCATCCGCCGCGATAAGCTGTTCTTCTTTTTCGATGCCGAGTGGGTCCGGATCGCGCTGCCCATCGTGACGGCCACGACGGTGCCTCCGACGGCCTTTCAGGATTACGTGTTGCGGCAGCTGGCGGCGGGCGGAACCGATGCGCTGGACGGGTCCGTGTACCGGCCCGCGCCGCAGCTGGTGCCTCTCTACCGGCAATTGTTCGCGCTGTATCGAAACACGGCCGGGGCTCCTCTGGCGGTGCTGGGCTGCCCGTTCAACAGGGACGGCACCGCGGCCGCCGGGAATCCTCCGAATGGAAACGGATGCGCGGACCGCCAGAGCGTTTCCCATTCGAGCGACGACAGCGAGCAGGTGCAGACAGCGCGCATCGACTACAACGCCAATGAGAACAACACCGCCTGGTTCCGCTTTCAGGCCGACACAGGCATGCAGGCGGCGTATACGGACCCCATCAACCCGCTGTTCGATTCGGTATCGAGCCAGCCTCTCTATTCGTTCGCAGCCGGATTCACGCACGTGTTCTCGCCGAACCTGGTGAACTACTTCAATCCGGCGTTCTCCTGGTATGAAAGCCTGTTCGGCCCGGCGGACTTTCAGAAGACGCTGGCGGCCTTCCCGATTGTGCTGGAGGGCAATCCGTTCACCACCGCCGGAGGGCTAGACAATACCTGGGTGCAAGGCCGCAGGGCAGCGCGGTTCTTCCTCAACGACAACCTGGCCTGGACGGCCGGGCGGCACGAGCTCCGGGCCGGCACGAACATCCGGATCTTCCGTCTCAACGATTACGATTTCGGCCAAGGAGTGGTGCCGACGGTAACCCATGCCACCTTGCCTCAGTTCATTTACGGTGCGGCGTCGACGGCCTCTGTTACCTATCCGCAGGCGTATTCGCAGCCGTACAATTTCCTGAACCTGGACGTGTACGCGCAGGACACCTGGAGGGTGACGAAAACCCTGACCTGGACGTTCGGCATCCGCGCCACCCACAATTCGAATCCGGTGAATCCGCACCTTGCGGTGGCGAGGCTGGCCGGGTCCTGGGACGCGATTCCTCACGACGTGAATCAGCCGCTCAATGCGTCGATTGAGACCCATCTGGGAAACATCTTCGCGTCGGTGCCAGCCGAGATCTGGCAGCCGAGAATGGCGCTGGCGTGGCAGGCCGCGCCGAAGATGGTGCTGCGCGCCGGGTTCGGCCTGTTCAGCGATCTTTTGCCCGGCAGCGTGGTGGATCTGGTGGGAGTGAACCCTCCTTATTCGAAAACCTTTCAGGGCGGATTGCTGGGCTCGGCTGGAGGCGCGATGATCGATAGCGCGATCGCCGCGACCGTCGCGGCGAACCAGACGTTCACCCAGGGGTTCCCGCAGGGAGAGTTATCGTGCGCCTCGACGCTGGCCAATCCCGCATCCTGCCTGCAGCCTGTGGCGATCAGCGCGGTCCCCGACGGCAAGCTGCACGCGCCGTACTTCATGCAGTGGAGCTTCGCCGTGGAGCGCCAGATCGGGGCGGCGATGAACCTTCGCGCCCAGTACGTGGGCACCCGCGCGGTGAATCAGCCCTACGAAACCCAAGTGAACGGATATCAGAACGTGTGCCAGGGTTGTTTTGCGCCGTTTCCCTACGGCCAGCCTCCGGACGCCCGCTTCGGCGCGGTGACGCAGTTGAACACCGGCGCCAACAGCCATTACAACGGCCTGCAGTTGACCGCCGATAAGAGGCTCGCCCACGGGCTGCAGGCGCTGGTGAATTACACCTGGAGCCGCTGCATGGACACGGTCTCCAACGGAGGATTTCTGCCGTTTTCCGCCGGAGGAATTCTCTCGCCCCTGCCGGGCGAATTAGGCCGCCAATACGGGCCCTGCGATTATGATGTGCGCGGCAACCTGACGGTGCAATACGCGTATCAATTGCCGTTTCATGTCAGGAGTCGAGCATGGGGGAAGATTGTTAACGGTTGGCAGCTTTCGGGCACGGCGTTCTGGCACAGTGGCGTGCCCTTTTCCGTCCTGAGCATGCCGTATTCGGCCAACGGCAACGGGATTATCCAAGGCAGCGGCCCTCAGTACGCCAGCGTGGTGGCCGGAGCGCCCCTTTACGTGCATCAGCCGATTCCCGGCGTGACGCCAGCCGGAGCGGTGCAGTGGCTGAATCCGGATGCCTTCGTCTCGGCTGTGGATCCCAGCACCGGCGCGTGCACCGGAGGCGACAACGCGCGCAACTGCCAGTTCGGCGATCTGGGCAGGAACGCGCTGCGCGGCCCCGAGTTCGTCTGGGGCGATTTTTACCTGACCAAATGGTTCCCGCTCAGCGACCGCATGAAGCTGCGCCTGGAGGCGCAGGTGTTCAATCTTTTCAATCATCCGAATTTCGCCCTGCCCACGGTGGTTTACGCCGGCGTTCCCGGAAGACCTTCCACCCAGACAGGATTCGGAGCGCTTACTTACACCACCGCGCCTCCCACAGGACTGCTGGGCGTCGGGTTGGGCGGCGACAGTTCCCCCCGCATGATCGCGTTTCACGCGCGCCTGGAGTTTTGATTAGCGCCCGACGCGGACGATGTTGGAAAATGCCGACTCTCCCGCGTCGTTAATTGCACGGACGCGATAGCAAACGAGCCCTCGTGGCGCGGAGGCGTCGGTGTAGGAGCTGCCCTCGAGCGTTGCGATGCGCTCCCAGCGGCTGGCGCCGATTCGTCTTTCCACCGCCGATTTGTTCGCGCCGTGCAGTTCCCATTTCAGCGTGGTACCGGTCGCCGTCAACCCGCTGGGAGCCTCGGGTAAAACAGGCCAATCGAAATAGCTCGCGTCGGCAATGGCCATCACCGAATCGCGCAGCGGCAGCGCGTTTAGCGAAGAAAGTGGAGTGACAGCGCCCGACACGACGTCGATCAGCACCGGCTTATTGATGCCCGCGTTGGCCAGTTTCAAGTCCACGGTCAGCGGAGGAAACACGTTGCCCGGCACGCTGTGCGCGGCGAGCCAGTAGGCGATGATCGCCTTGCCGTTCTTATTGCGGAATCCGTAATGCAGAAACTGGTTCTCGTGCGATCTAGGCACGTTCGCCGCGCGGATCTCGATCTTGGGATCGAGCTTCGTATCGGCAAACAGCGCGTTGGTATTTTGAAACGCTTCAAAAACCGGTCTTGGCGTGAAGTCATCGGGCAGGCCGCGCTTGCCGTGGATGAAGCCAAAGTCATCGTATTCATTGCCGTCGACGCCCGCCGTCAACAGCCAAACGAACGTCCGCACACCCGCCGCATGGTTGTATAAAATGCCTCGCGGAATGTACTTCGCTTGAACCGTTTCATCCGATCCGGGCCAGGACGGAATGGAATTGAACTCGTCGTCCCAAAACTCGGTGTTCGGGCGGAGGCCTTCGCCCAACGCCGTCTGCCGCAATTTGATCGTCGTTTCGACGCCATACGCGCCGAAATCCATCGATTCCGGATGCACGTTTTGGCCGTAGCCGGGATAGGTGTGATAGGCGAACACGTCGATCTGCGAGGCGCATTTGCACTCGTCGAGCGCGCGTTTGGCGAAATCGCTGGTCGGGTCGGCCTGGCCTCCGTAAATCACCTTGGCGTTGGGGTCGGTCTCATGAACCGCCGGCGCGAAGGCGGCCAGGAGCCGCCCGTACTCCTCGGGATTGCCCCAAGGGTTCCAGTAACCGATGTCCTGCTCATTCCACAGCGCGTAGTACTTAATGCGGCCTCGAAAATGATTCACCATCCACTTCACGTAGCGGATAAACGCGTCGATTTCGGCCGGCGATTTCGGAGGCCAGAAGATCGAATCGATGCTTCGGTCGTCGTTGTGAAAACCTCCGGGCTTGGGCGCGATCTTATCTGGCTTCACGCCCGCGGGCCCGGTGTACATCGGATTGCCGTACATCAGCTGGACCTGCACCTTGACGCCATTTTCGATGAGCGAATCGACGTAATCGTCCACCTCCGGCGCGACCGCGTAGACGCCTCGCTTCTGCTCCACCCAATCCCAACTCGTCGGGTCCGAGCTATTTTCGTACTGCCCGATGCGGATCCAGGAAACCCCCGCGTCGAACATGCGCGTCCACCACCAGCGGTCCCAGGGAAGGAACGGCTCGCGTGGTAGATCGGAGTTGATGCCGAAGCCGCTTTCGATCTGCGAGGACCGCTTGGGAGGCACGCGCGAAGGGACCTGCGCGCACAAAGGGACGACGCACAGCAGAGCCGCGAATTTCATCTCAGCAGTATACTGGCAAAGCATGATGCGATACACGGATTTATACATTAACGGAGCCTGGCGCAAGGCGTCGGGCGCGATTGAGGTGCTTTCGGCGTCGACCGAGGAAGTCATCGGCGCGATTCCCGAAGGCACGCCGGCCGACGTGAATGTAGCGGTTGAAGCTGCGCGGGCGGCGTTTCCCAAGTGGTCGGAAACGCCCGCGGCCGAGCGCGCGGAGTGGCTCGACAAGATCGCGGCAGCCTTGAAAGAGCGCACGGAGACGATTGCGCGAACCATCGCCATGGAGGTGGGCTCTCCGATCTCGATGGCCACCTCGATTCAGGCGGGCTTGCCGGTGGTGGTCACGCAGAGCTACGCGAATCTGGCGCGCGAGGCGAAGCTCGAACAGGAGATCGGCAATTCGCTGGTGGTGCGCGAGGCGGCGGGGGTGGTGGGCGCGATTACGCCGTGGAATTATCCTCTGCATCAGATTATGGCGAAGGTCGCCCCTGCGCTCGCCGCCGGATGCACGGTGGTGCTGAAGCCGAGCGAGCTGGCCCCGCTGAACGCCATGCTGCTGGCCGAGGTGTGCCTGGCGATCGGGCTGCCGAAGGGAGTGCTGAACATCGTCACGGGCTATGGGCCGGTGGTGGGCGAAGCGATCGCGTCGCATCCGAACGTAGACATGGTGAGCTTCACGGGATCGGTTCGCGCGGGTAAGCGCGTGGCGGCGCTGGCGGCGGAGACGATCAAGAAAGTCACGCTGGAACTGGGCGGTAAATCGGCCTGCGTGATTTTGGACGACGCGCCATTTGAAAAAGCGGTGCCCAGTGGCGCGCGGAACGCGATGCTCAATTCGGGGCAGACCTGTTCGGCGTGGACCCGGATGCTGGTGCCTCGCGCGCGCCAGCAGGAAGCGGTGGATTTAGCAGCGTCTGCCGTGAACAGCTTGAAGATCGGGGATCCGTTGGATGGATCGACGCGGCTGGGACCACTGATCTCGGCCACGCAGCGCGAGCGCGTGGAGGGCTACATCACGAAGGGCAAGAACGAAGGCGCGAAGCTGGTGGCCGGCGGCGGCCGGCCGGGGGGCTTTGAGAAAGGCTATTACGTCCAGCCGACGATCTTTGCCGGCGTGAAGTCGCAAATGACGATCGCGCAAGAGGAAATTTTCGGGCCAGTGCTGTCAATTCTGCCGTACGATTCCGAGGATGAAGCGGTCGAGATTGCCAACGGCACGATTTACGGCCTCGCGGGGGGCGTGTGGTCGGGCGACGCGGAGCATGCGATGAAGGTCGCGCGGAGAATGCGGACAGGTCAGGTCGACGTGAACGGCGGACGGTACAACCCGATGGCGCCGTTTGGCGGCTACAAGCAATCGGGAATCGGCCGGGAGTTGGGTGTGTTCGGCCTGGAAGAGTATTTGCAGCTAAAGTCCATCGCGCGGTGAGAGGCTCACTCTGATTTTCATGGGCCTTGATCCGTTGAGGTCCGAGCCGACATCTGTTCTCACGATGATTCTAAGACGCTGAAAACCGAAACCCGCTAGAATCTGGTCATGTTCCGTCGCGAGCCCGTGGATTTGCTGCTGCTCCACGCTCCTAGCGTTTACGACTTCCGCGAGCGGTCGATTTTCTACGGGCCCGTCAGCGATCTGATCCCTTCCTCCACCGTTTTTGAGATGTACCCGATGGGGTTTCTCACCATGTCCAGCTACCTGCAATCGCGGGGCATGAACGTGCGCATCGCCAACCTCGCTGTACGGATGATGAAGGAGCCGCGGTTTTCGGTGCCGGAGTTTATCGCCCGGCAGAAACCCAAGGCGGTGGGTATCGATCTGCACTGGCTGCCGCACGCGCATGGGGCTTTGGAAGTCGCGCGCATCGTAAAAGAGATTCACCCGGACGTTCCGGTGATCATGGGCGGGCTCTCCTCGACGTATTTTCACCAGGAGCTGATCAATTACAAACAGGTGGATTATGTGCTGCGCGGCGACAGCACGGAGGCTCCGCTCCACCATCTGCTGCTCGCGCTGCGCGACGGCGGGCCGCTAGACAAAATTCCGAATCTCACGTACAAGACCGATGGGCTGCTGCATGTGAATCCGCTGACGTTCTTGCCGGAGTCGCTGGACTACGCCGATCTGCGAGCAGATCTGATGATCGAGATGGTCATGCGCCATCGCGACCTGACCAGCGTCGTTCCCTACGACGGATGGCTAAAGAATCCCATCACGGCCGTGTTTACCGTGAAGGGCTGCGCGCATCAGTGCGCCACGTGCGGAAGCTCGCTCACCACCTGCGGCCATCTGACCAAGCGGATCTGGCCGACGTTCCGCAGTCCGCAGAGCCTGGTGAAGAATATCGTCGACCTGTCGCGTCTCACGCGCGGGCCCGTGTTCCTGGTGGGCGATCTGCTGCAGGCGGGCGAGGATCACGCGGAAGAAGTGCTGCAGAGGCTCAAGAAGGCGAATGTGGAAAACCAGGTGGTGTTCGAGTGCTTCGACGTGCCTCCGGCTGAGTTCTTGCGCCGCATCGACGCCAACGTGCGTAACTGGAGCCTGGAGCTGAGCCCGGAAAGCCACGATCACGATGTGCGGCGCGCGCAGGATGGCGAGCCTTCCTACAACAACGAGCAGATGGAGGAATCGCTGCGAGAGGCGATGAAGCTGCGCTGCACACGCATCGACGTTTTCTTCATGATCGGGCTGCCGCGGCAGACCTACAAGTCCGTAATGGAGACGATCGACTACTGCGAGCACTTGTTTGAGATGAGCGATCGCCGGCTCTCCTGCTTTATTTCGCCTATGGGCCCGTTTCTCGATCCCGGCAGCCGTGTGTTCGAGGAGCCGGAGAAGTTCGGCTACAAGCTGTTCGCGCGGACGCTGGAAGAGCATCGCCGCCTGCTGATCCAGCCTACATGGGAAAAGATCCTCAGTTATGAGACGGAGTGGATGACTCGGGCGGAACTCGTTGACGCGACGTACGACGCGGGCGAGCGGCTGAATCGGTTGAAGCTGCAATACGGACGAATCTCGAAGCGGCGGGCTGAGACGGTTGCGGAACGAATCCGAGCGGCGCGCGAGTTGAGGGCCCGGCTGGCGGAACGCAATGGCGACGGCGCGTCAGTGGAACTGCAAGGCGAAATCGACAAGTTCAGCCAGTCTACGGTGTGCGATAAGCGCGAGCTGTTCTGGTCCCGGCACCTGGTGAATTTTAAGATCGCGGAGATCCTGCGTGCGGCGGGCCGCTACCTGGCAGGCTGAGCCGGGATATGATGGAGCGATGAGACTTGCGATTCTCATGGCTTTGGCCCTCACCGCGATGGTTCCTTCGATTGGCGGCATCACTTACACTTGCGACTCCTCACTTTCGGTCGCCAACGGTTTTCCGTCGGACATTTGCGCCATGCTAAACGGCGCCCAGGCTGCAGGTGTCTACGACAGCATCTTCAGCAATATGTCGGCGAGTATTTATATTCAGTACGCTGGCGGCGGACTGGCGGGCTCCGATGTCGCCCTCAACGATGTCTCGTATTCGGCGTACCTATCCGCGCTGAGCGCGCAAAGCAATTCGCCTGCCTGGCAGAGTCTGGCGCCCACCGAACCGCTGCTTTACGGCGGCGACGACGTGGCCATCTCCAGTTCCCTGGCCGCCGCTTTGGGATTCGGCGGCGCCTTGGCGGGTATGACGGCGACGGGCGCGAGTTGTACCTTTGGAACCCCCGGCTGTTATAGCGGGGTCATCACCATTGGTTCCTCCGCCAATCCGATTTATTTCCCGCCGTCGCCGGGCAGCCCGACTTCGGCCGGGTGGGACTTTTTTTCCCTGGTCGAGCATGAGACGGACGAGATCCTCGGTACCATCTCTTGCATCGGAACGAGCAACGGCGCACCTTATGTTCAATGCGTCGATGGAAGCGGCAACTCCTACGTCGCCCCGGCGGATCTGTTTCGTTATGCTGCGCCCGGGACGCTCAGCTGGGTCGGCACCGCCAATGGATCCATCGCCTATTTCTCCATAGACGGTGGCAAGACGGCTATTAACTACTACAACAACTCGCCCAACAATGAGGATTACGGCGACTGGAGCGGCGGTTGCTTCGTCCAGAGCGCCTCGGCGTGCCAGAGCGTAAATATGGACATCTCCACCGATGGTGGATCGGAGGTCGCCCTGCTGAATGCGGTCGGCTTCAACACGGTTCCTGAGCCGGGGACGATGGGTTTGGTCGGCGCGAGCGTCGTCGCGCTGGCGGCGTGGGGCGCGCGGCGCGGTCGGTAGCCTGATTCTACTGGCGGCGTAAACCAATCGGCGGGCTGGGCTCTTTCGCTCTGGCTAATCACGGGCGATTACGAATCCCTGGCTGGTGACGGTTGCATTCAGAGGCGTGGTATGGAAGTTCAGGGTTTGATTAATTCAGGTTCTATGAAGAGGGATAAGAAATCAAGAAATTCCATATTGACTCGCACCCGGGGCACTCGATAGTCTTCGGCTACACTCCTTGGGAGCCTTTGCCAGCGAAAAAATCAAGTCCGTGTGGATGGCCTGCTACTATCCCTTCATGATCCCAACCTCTTCTTAGAACGATGTGTCCTGGCTTTGCATGTTCCAGAACAGAAGCTCTTATCGCGCGCCCGGATTGGCCACCAAGCTTAAACCACCTCCCATAGTCTACGTACTGCCTATGTGCAGTCCCTCCCTTCCATGGCCTCTGCGAACTGAAGCCACAAGAAGGCGGCTAGGTTCATTGGCACCATGCTGAGTCCCAGCCGTTCGAGTTTGTGATCCGACGAGAAGCGTACGCTAATTCCGCGCTGGGAGCTTCCCATTTACCGCGATCTCAACACATGAGCAAGCGCCCGCGACGGATACGCCTTCCCGAAGACAGAACAAGCAGCCGTGTGAACCCACCACTCGAATCCTGCGCACCGATCGCTGCAACCCATGGATGCACGCCGCGACTCAACGACAGGCGTGCCGGAGGCTGAAGCCGGTTGCCTATGCCGGCGGGTTCGGTACCCATGCGGGATGGGACTAAGAAGACGCATACTTGAAGCAGATGTCTCAGCTAACGGCAGGGAACGCATAGGCGCGGTGCGGATTCTGTTTTTATCTCCCCGGCAATGCTGTCCGGCGCTGAGCGGTGCAAAGCTGCGCGACTATCACTTGGCGCGCGCGCTCGCCCGGCGCGGCGAACTCACTTATGTCTATTTTACCGACGCAGGCGAAGAGGCGCTCACGGCCGAAGACCTACCCTTTGCGGCGCGCGTCGTCGCGGTTCCGAAACCGCGCGTTTATGGCCCCTGGAACCTGGTGCGCGGCATCGCCGGGAAGTGGCCGCTTCCGGTATTGAACTATACGTCCCGAGACATGATGGCAGCGCTAGCGCAGCTCGACGGGCCCGGCTACGACCTGGTGCACCTCGACAGTATTCATATGTTCCGCTACGTGAAACCGCTGGAGCAAATCCTGGGCGAACCGCCGCGGGTCACTTACGATTGGCACAACATCGAATCCGAAGCCATGCGCCGCTATGCGGATTCCACCTCTTCCAGGGCACGCAGGGTTTATGCGAATATCACTACTTCCAAGCTGGCTGCGCTGGAGCGAACAATTCTGGCGGATGCGTTCGGGCATCTCGTTTGCAGTGAACGGGAGAGTGCGCAACTCCGGCGAATCGCCCCCGGAGCGCGGATCGCCGTGGTGGAAAATGGTGTTGATTGCGCCTATTTCGCGACCGAATCAAGAAGCGCGCCCAATCGTCATCGGATTGTGTACGTGGGGAGGATGGACTACTATCCGAATGTCGAAGCGGCCATCGGGTTCGCGCGCAGGACGTGGCCTTTGATTAGGGACCAAATGAAAGGCCTGATGCTGACGATTGTCGGCGCAAACCCGACTGCTGATGTGGAAGCCCTAGCCAGCATTCCCGGAGTTGAAGTCACGGGGACCGTGCCCGATGTGCGGCCATACTATCGGGAGGCTTTGGCCGCCGTCGTGCCGCTGCGCACGGGCGGAGGCACGCGACTAAAGATTCTGGAAGCGATGGCGGCAGGAGTGCCTGTCATCTCCAGTCCGCTGGGGGCGGAGGGGCTTGCGGTCAATCCTGGCAGTGACATTCTCATTTCTGACCCGGATGATCCTCAAAGCTGGGCCCGGCGCCTGAAAGAGTTGGTGCAATCCGAGGAGCGCAGAGAGCAGATCGCGACTCGCGCCCTACAGCTTGTCAAGGCGCGGTATGACTGGAATACTCTCGGGCAACGCCTGCTCGATACCTACGAGGGTTGGCTGAGGATTCCCGGATGAAGCCTTTGCGGCTGCTTGCAATCATCGAAGCGTATAGCATGACCGGTCCGGCCAAGAATCTGATCGAGTTTGCTACGATCGCACGGGACTTCGATGTGGATACTGGGATTGCGACGTTCGTCCGCGGTGAGGAGTCGAATGCGTTTATTGAGATCGCCAGAAAGAGCGGGATCACCGTCCATATCCTCCATGAACGAGGGCTCGGGGATAAGGGAGTCATCCGGGATCTGGCGAAACTTGTCGCCAGCGAACGGCCGGACATCATTCAAACCCACGCCGTGAAGTCGCACTTCCTCGCGAGATTGGCGGAACTGCCGAAGTACGCGCCATGGATTGCGTTCCATCACGGATATACCTGGCCGACGATGCGTGCGCGTGCTTACAATCAGCTTGATCGCTGGTCCCTGCGCGCGGCGGCAAGAGTGCTCACGGTGAATCTGCCGTTTCGTGAGGAGTTGGCGGCGAAGGGGGTCGCACGGGAGCGAATTGAGATTGTCCATAATGCGATCCGTTCCGATTGGGGCGCGATGGCCGCGGGCAGTTCTGAAGATCTTCGAACGGCTTTGGGAATTGCGCCCGGCCGAAACGTAATTCTAAGCGTGGGGAGGCTCTCTCGCGAAAAGAATCATCTGAGCCTGCTGAGAGCGTTTCACCAACTCCCGTCGAATCTAAATTCCCAGTTGCTAGTGGTTGGCGAAGGACCGGAGCGCGGCAGGATCGAACGGCAGATCCAGCGGCTCGGGTTGGCGGGACAAGTAACGTTGACAGGCCACCAGCGCTCTGCGGAATCGTACTACCGCATCGCGAACCTCGCTGTTTTGTCGTCCCGAACCGAAGGATCACCAAATGCGTTATTGGAGGCAATGGCAGCCGGAGTCCCGGTGGTCGCGACGAATGTCGGCGGCATCCCGGAGATCGTCACACACGACGAGAGCGCGCTGCTAGTTCCGCCAGGAGACATCGGTAAAATGGCGTCGGCGATGGAGAAGCTCCTAACGGATGCCTCTTCTGCTCAGAAGTTCGTCGCACGCGGCCGGGTTCTGGTGATGGAAAGGCATGCCCCAGCGGCGCGGGCCAAGCGGCTGGCCGAGGTTTACCGGTCTGTCGCCGGCGTTTCAGAATAATTGCCGGGAAGGTAGGCGGCTCCGCGGATTAGGACAGATTTTTGTCGCAGCGCCACAGCACGGCTCCCCAGGAGTAGCCGACTCCGAATCCGACCAGCATGACCAACGAACCTTTCATGATCTGGCCAGTCGCGGCAGCCTTCTTGAGCGCAATAGGAATTGTGGAGGAGACGGTGTTTGCCGCAGTCCTGAATCGCGATCATAAATTTTTCAGGCGGAATCGCCAGGCGTTTGCGCAGATGATCCAGCATGTAGCGGTTCGCCTGATGAAATACGAACAGGTCCACCTGGTCCAGAGTTAAGCTTGACCTTTCAAGGAGACGATGGATCGTAGTGGGCACGACCGAGAGCGTGAAATTAAAGATCTCGGGGCCATTCATAAATAGATTGTTAGGGGCGCGCAGGTTGCCCTGATCGTCCTCTTTTTCCTCTGCCGTTGCGGCGGATCTAGGACGTCGCATTCCCCCAGCCGGCACAATCAGATTTGGACCTCCTGCGCCATCCGAGCCGTAAACGAAAGGGCCCAGCACCGGGGCGGCAGAATCGACGGCAGTGAGCAGCGTAGCTGCGGCGGCATCTCCAAAAATCGTTCGAACACTGCGATCCCGCGGATTGAGAAACTTGCCGTATGTTTCGGCGGTAAGCAGCAGGACGCGGGAAGCTTGGCCTGAACAGATCAGTCCTTCCGCCAACCCTAATCCATACACGTATCCGGAACAACCCAAATTGAAATCGAGCGCACCCGCCGTGGTGGGAATGCCGAGCCGATTCTGCACCAGACAGGCGGTCGTGGGCAAGAAGTAATCCGGGCTTTGGGTGCAAAGAAGGATGTAATCGACCTCCTCTGCCTGGCAAGCGCCGGAGACAAAGAGTTTGCTTCGAAACATGGCGGCACTGGATTCCGGTCTTCGCATCGATCTTCTCGACGGACCAGTCTGGAAACTCTGAAGCCAACTGGTTGGTGGAAAGAGTACCCTGGGGCAGGAAATACTCTATGGCGCGGATCGCGGCGTGCATCAGGCTTCGACTTTTGCTAGACGCAACAGGTCGGCGATGGTCTTGCAGGCGCCGAGTTCGCGGGGCGAGAGGTGGGTGCCGTTATTCGTATCGGCGAGAGCCATAAAACTGATGATGGCAGTCGAGTCCCAGAGCGGAAATTCGTCGAGCTCCTCGGAGCCTTGCACGGTGCCTGGGGACAATTCGAGGATCTCATCAATCGATTTCAAGAACTCGTCGCGACCCATATTTTACATGGTAGCATCGAGTGCTTTGCTAGACTACTCTTGGGCTCATGAACTTCAATTCATTCATTCTAAAAACGAAACGGGGCGAAACAGCATTCTATCGAACACTCGGCAAGATAGCCCGTGGGATTCTTTCCCCGACTGCTCCACGGCTCCCGGAATGGTTGCGCCCCCTGTTCCGCGCCCTGTATGAACTTCATTTTTTGATCATTGGGACGTGGCACTCATTCTGGAATTTCTGTTATTTCCAGCCCTTGTTTCAAGGACGATGCAGCTCTTTTGGCCGCGGCGTGGTGATTGACAGGCTGCCGTTTGTCAGTGGCCATGTTGAGATTCACGTCGGCAATAACGTCTGGATCGGCGGAAGAGTGATGATTCAATCCGCGCGCTTGGTCGATCGGCCGGTCCTGATTTTGAAAGACCGCGCCGAGATCGGTTGGAACGTCTCGATAGCGGTCAGTAAGGAGGTAGTGATCGAGGAGCATGCCAGGGTATCGTTCGACTGCCGGATTTCCGATAGTGACGGCCACCCGCGCGAAGCAGACTTGAGGGCGAAGAATGAACCGGTGCGGATGCGGGATATTCGCCCGGTGCGCATCTGCAAGCATGCCTGGATCGGAAATGGTTCGTACATCATGAAGGGAGTTACTATCGGAGAAGGAGCGGTTGTGGGCGCCAACAGTGTAGTCATCTCCGACATACCGCCATTTTCGCTAGCCATAGGAAACCCCGCAGAAGTCCTTATCCGAAACTACGGGCGCCCTTCCAAGAAGAACGCGCCGTAGACGAAGCAATAAAGCGCGGTGTCGCGAATTAATTACCTGAAGCGCCTTTCAGTGGCGCACCACCAAGCCCCAGGCCCGCCGCGCGCAGGCGGCCGGGAATGGAGCGAAGGACTTCCCATTCTCCGGATGTCTGGAACCGCAAGATCGTAAGGAGGAAAAGGCACAGCAACATCAAGCCTGCAGCCCAGCCGATCTGGGCCGTTAGTGAAGAGACCGGCACCATGAAATAGGCCGCCATCGGCACCCCGGCAGCCACCGCAAGCTTGGCCAGCCGCGCTGTCTCCAGCTTGTAAGGATGGACGCGATAGGACCAGAAGACCGAGAGGAAGCCGATGAGAATAAACGCGATCAGCGTGGCGATCGCGGCTCCCCAGATCCCCCAGCGGGGGATTAGCGCGAAATACGCCACAATACAGGCTGCGGAGCCGATCCAGTTGCAGGCGGCGTCGTAGCCCGGGCGTCCTTGCACCAGGAACAGGCAGCGGAAGAAGTCTCCAATTCCGCGAATGTAATACGCCAGGACTATGATCGGCACCAGCGGTGCTGCACCCGCGTAAGCGGGACGGGTCAATATCCTTAGCGCCGGATGCGAGCCGACCACCAGAGCCATCCCGCACAGGGTCAACACCAGCATCAGGTAGCTGAACGTCCTCGCGATGATGACCGGGGCGTCGTCCCGCCGCGCGATCTGGTACACTTGCGCACTCCAATAGGAGTGAAACGAGAAATAGACGAGGCTGATCAGCATTCCTATTTTGTAGGCCACTGAATAGACGCCGAGATCGCTCATCGGACGGTAGTGAGGTAGCAGGAAACGGTCCCCGAAATGAACAACAAACAAGGCCACACCGCTGAGACCGAGGGGAAACGCGAATTTCGCGAGACGAAGCAGCAAGGGAAACTCGAACGCAGGTGGATAGATCCGGAAGGCGTACACTGCCAGCGGCAAACCGGTCGCGATCATCGCCGCGATACTGGCGGAAAGCACCCCCCAAACGCCCATATGGAGCACCGCCAGACCGATAATCGTGCCCGCCACGGAAACTCCTATTCGAAGCAGAGCGGCACCCAGATACGCGCCGGAACGGTCCTCGACGCGCATCCAAGAGGAGCAGACCTCGAGGACGAACGTCAGCGGCACCGACAGAAACACCAGGCGCAGATAGGCGGCGTCGCCGGTAGTTGCAAAGACCAGCTTACTTACTGCCGGTGCAAAGAAAAAGCCGGCGAACGCGACTACACATCCTACGCCGAGGCTTCCAAAAAAAGCGGTGCCCAGAACTGTGGCGCGCTCTGCCGGGAGAGTCCGCTCAGCGAGAAAGAAGCCCAGCGAGCCGGAAAGGTTCATTCCCGCCAGAAGGGAGACGACGATGGTAACCTGCTGGAGCAGATCGAGCGTTCCATAATCCGCCGGAGTCAGGAAACGTGTGTTGATCGGGAGCACGATTAGTGAGGCGAGCGGGGCTGCTAGCAGCGCAATGGAATAGAACCCGCTGCCCTGCAGCATGTTGCGGAATACCCGCCGGGGGGATACCGCAGCCGCCGCGCCCGGCTCAGGATGGAGACTCGAGGACAATACGGTGATCTTCCTTAGAATATACCGCACGGGCAAACGCGGGTTTCGAACAGCGCACGAGGACCGGGCAGACGACGTGAGCATTTTGTCGAAAGCTGGCGACGTTGACGATTTAACACGTAAGCTCTCGAGCGCAATCGAAGACAAATGTCTGCGGGAGCAGTTGGCGTCAGCAGCATCCAAGCAAGTAATTCAAGATTTCTCGATCTGATCGGCCGTGGAGCGAATGGAGCGTTTGTCCAAGCCCTCTGCGTATACGATGATCTTGCCCAAGAGGCCGTGAAAAGCCGCTTGCAAGCCTCTCTACCCGGGGCCTATGGTATCGTCATCATATGTCAGAGTCTGTCGGTCACGTCGCGGTGAATATGGGTTATTCTTGCATTTTCAATGATTTCGAGATGTTACTAGCGAGTCGCTGTGCCTTCGGGATCTAGTTTTAGGGCATGAGGGCAGTCAAGAGCGCAGTCAACAATTCGGAGTCAGGCGGCCAGATCCTGCGGCAATTGTTTTTATTGGCCGGATTCGCTGGAACGGTCCTGGGAAATCAGTCTCTCGTCGAGAGTGCCGGGGTCCTGGCGACGGTCTCAGTCCCTAACGCGGCGCCATATGCGGGGCTGGGGTCGTTCTACGTTGACCTGCGTGTTCATGGTTGGTCTCTTCCGGCAAGTTGCCAGAATATTGGGCAAACACCGGGCGGAGTGAACGATCCGTTCGCGGTGCAGGTTTGTCCGAGCGGCCAACAGCCGGGAATGCTGAGAGTCGTGCAATTCCTGGACAACTTGAGTGGCGCCGGTGTTGGGCTGAACCCGCCGAATGTCACCATCGTGTCCATCACGTTCGCCAATCCGGCCGTACTCACGCTCGCAGCGGCTCTTCCCGCCACCGTAGTGACAGGGAGCAGCCTGCACGTCATTAATCCCAATGGCAACGGAACCGGATGTGACGCGCTGATCGGCGATTGGACGGTCGTTGCGATGAACGGCCCGCAGGTCACCGTCAGCGCGGACACGAGCGGGTGCTCCGTCTTCACTGCAAATTCCGGGGCGGCCGCCGTCGACGACTTCGTATTTCGGTGGCATCGCGATCAGACTCTGCAGGCAGTGGTGCTTGAGACCTGGAACGTCGACGGCACGATGTACAATTCTCAGTCTCTGCCCGTATCGTCATTCGGGTCGATCACCCTTCCTCAGAGTGTGCAGTTCAGCGACACGTCCGTGTCGGCCAGCCTGGCGTATTTTCGCTGGTATGCAGGGACAATCACCGTGAGCGCGAAAGCGCCCTGGGGTGACTCCTGCAACACGGGGGCGATTTGCCTTGGCGATTGGGAGTTCGAAGGGAATGGGAGCGACGCGTCGGGCAACGGACTTACTTTGAGTTATTCGTCAACGGCCAGCTATGCGCAGACTCCCGCTTACGCTCCCGCTTGCGTGGCCGGACCGCAGCAGAGCTTCCGCGCCGGGACATCGGCGACACTGGACGGCACCCTATCCTTCCCGCTTGATGGCGGTACGGCCCTCAGTTACGTATGGCAACAATTCGCTAGTTCCGAACCCGGAACGTCCATGCCGAATCTAACGTGGAGTTCCCAAACTGTGGCGCAGCCCACGATCGACGGCTTGGTGTTCGGGCCTTTGAATCTCAGTCTGACCGTTACCCAGTCAGATGGTCAGAGTTCGTCATGCTCTGTTCATGATGGAGCGACGGCGACGGATGCAAGTGGTAATGTCGTGGTGGCGAACCCTGGGATAAAGGGCATTTTAGGTCCACTGCTGCGATGGGGCTCGGATTCCTCGCGTTCGCCGTGGCTGGACACGGTCACCAAGCAGTGGGCGGACCGGCTTGGCAGTTTTCAGGGCACGATTCAGCCCTCGGGTATTGTGACCGTCTTTGAGCCCACTTGGAATAACGCGGTGCCTGGATATACGGTCAGCGGGATCCAGGGCAGCGGCACACTCACTTTCTCCGATGGATATAACGCGCAAACCGCATTTTGCAGTGGCGGCGTTACGCCCAGCAATCCCGCCGATGTCTATATCGTGGCCTTTTACACCTATCCGATTAGCGGAGGAGGTGGAGGAACCGGACGTAGATTCTATCCCGTCACGGGGTGTCCTACAAGCAGCACGGTCACGATCAATAACGGAAGCGCCGGCTGGACTCCCGCCAGTCAATCCGGAATGCAGTTTTCGATCATCTACGATCCCGATCTTGGATCGTGGGTTAACGGCAGCGCGAGTATCAATTACTACGACAACGTGCTGGCATTTTATGCGATGTATTTTCGAACCGGCATTGACTCCTATCTGCACTACGCGCGCTGGCTGGCGGACAATTGGTGGCAATCGCCTTGGATTGACCGGGGCAACGTCAATGACTGCGCGGCCAACGCGAGCCTCTGCGCGAACCTCGCGTTGTTCCCTAGAATTCAGTCCTATACCGGAATGTTCCTTCGCGCGATCGATCAGGACCTGGTGGCCGGGACTCCTGGCTCAAGCCCGATGTGGCCTGGCATTCAGAGCTATGTTCTGCGAGGCTTCGGATACTCTTTGAACGGCAAAGTAACGAACTCCTTCCTCATTGGCGATTTGCGCGAAAACAGCTACATCGACATGTTCGTGGCACTGGAAACATGGCTCGACCCGACGCTGAGTTCCGCCGACAGATCCACGTGGCTGGCGAACCTCTCGTCCGACCTAGCCTATTGGGTATCGTTGCGGCAACCGGATGGTCACTGGCAGGCACTCACAGGGACTTGGACGAACATTGCCACCCAGTATCCGGACATTGGAAATAATCTTCCGGCCTCCTGCACGGTAACCGTGACCAATGGCAGTCCGATCGTAACGCTTGTCTCGGGAAGCGGCTGCGCGTGGACTCCGGCTATGTTCACGGACACTTGCTCGGCAAGCCCTTGCGCGGAGATCTTCACGATGGGCAATCCCTTTGTGACCTCCACGCAGGATTCCTCCTACTACATCGCGACATTTTTGGATAGCCAGCATGCGATGCTCAACACCAACTACAGCGGACAGGGCGCTTCCGGCCGCAATTGGGTGTTATCGAGCAATGGCGCGGCAGGCAGCGGAAAGGCCTGGATCGGCTTTGGTACGCAGCCATTCATGGAGGGAATCACCGGATGGATGTTCCAGTTCATGGGCCTTGCATTCGCTTCGGGCGGCCCGAACTATGCGAGCCAGGCCGCGCAGGCGTTTGGATATACCGCGGACATTGCGAATTGGATCAGCAAGAGCACCCTGGATGGCACGGGAGGGACGGATCCGGCGACCCGGGGAGCACTCTACGGCGTCGGATTCGGAATTTGCACGCCGGGCGCGAGCAACGGATCGGACGGATGCAGGTGCGCGAGCCTCAATAGCAATTGTTCCAGTGCGACCGCAAGCCGGGAAAACATGGGAGAGACTTTAGGGGAACTCGCTCAGGCCTACGTGAACGCGCCCAGCACCGCTTTGCAATCAGCGATCGATAATGTCTTCAACGCGTGCTACTCGAAGTATCCGAGCAACCCTGGTTATGATGGAACGTATTGTCAGGATTATGATGGCTTTTTCTGGCTTACTAACAACGGCAAGTGGTTGGGTTTCATGCTCGGCATGGGGCGAAACGCAGGGTGGCCCTCGGGACGTCAAGGCGGGGCTGCTCCCGCGCGGAAGCGGCAGGCTTCTGTCGGTTTCAATCTGGCTAGCGTCCCTCGGGCGACACAGGTGCAGGTTACGTTGATCGAACCAGCAGGGAACGTTGTTCATGCTACCTGCTCCACCTCGCCCTGCTCGGTTGAGACCGACACAACTCAGGGGAACCCGCTGGTGACGATCACGTATCTCTCGGCGGAGGGGACGGTTCTAGCGACGAGTTCGGAGCAATGGCCGATCCCGGTACAGTGACGCCGCAAACACCTGCCGTGCGCGGTCTCCCATCACACGGCGCGCACGTTCTTCCGGATCGGGTATTCCGGAGTTTCCCGAACGATCGACTTCGACCGGTCCAGCGCACTTCCTGAGGGGATTTGCGCGTCTCGCTCAATCTGCAAAGAATCGCGAGGTCCTTGAGAATCTGCTGAGTTTTAACCCAGCGGGCCTTGAGCCGAAAAAGTAGCTCTGCTTTTCACGCCGGGCGGCTGTCGATCTTAGATATAATCTACGCAAGCGCCCGACATTTCACTGCCGGGTCGTCTCCCCCCACCCAAGCCGCTGCCGCCGGTGGACGAGAGCAGCGCCCACTTCCAAATCCAAACATCCTCGTTGAGTCCTGGGATATGGGAACAAGGAGACTTGTCCATTTTGACTTCTCACGTGCAGCAGTTCTTCCTATTTCTAGAGTCGGCCCCAAAGTCGGTGCTAATTCGGCGTGTTTGCCTTGTATTGGCAGCATGGGCAATTCTGGTCAGGATTGGTCTATTAATCGTGTTCCCGGACGTAGCATCGGGAGCAGGAGTGGGAGAGGCATCGAATATCGGCTGGTCACTTCCTGAGAAAGGTACGGCCAGCGATGCACACAGAGAGGATGTCGAGACAGGACCGACTGCACACGTCGCCCCGCTGTTTCCTCTCTACCTGGCCGGCCTTCCGGGCTTATCGCCTAATCCGGCATTCTTTAGAATACTGAGCGTAAGCCTCTCGGCATTGGCGACCGGCCTCTTGTGGGCTGCGCTGCCGCTCCCCTTCATATGGCGCTTCCTGCTGGCGCTGGCATTTGTACTGCTCATGGTCTTCGTGAAGCCTGTGGTCATCGGCGGCGATGCTGCGATGTATGCGGACGACATCGCAAACTCTTTGCCTCATGGCTGGGGCGAGACGCATGCTCTTTGGAACTTCGCTCACTTGATTTGGCGCCCGCTAGGTCGTTTGCTTGCAAAGTATTTTCTCGGAGTTCTTGCGCCCCATTTCGGGGGCAACGCAAGAATGACGATCGCGTTCCTCCTTATGCTCCCAAATCTGGTCGCGGCCCTAGCGTGCGGCCTGGTACTGCAGGACATGGTATGGAGGTTCACGGAGAGCGGACCGGCGTCTTTTCTAACCGCTTTCGCTTTCTTGTGCCTGAATCCGCTATTGCACTATGCGCGTTTCGGCAGCCCATACATTGTTGGAGTCACGTGCACCACGGTGGCGACGTATTTCGCGGCCGTCCCTCGGGTCCGGTCGTGGCCAGCGGCTCTCTTGGCGGGAGGTTTCGCTGGCATCGCGGTGCTCTGTTGGGCACCGTTTCTTGTCTCATTTCCAGCAATTCTCGTTTCCATCTGGGTTCTTGGAAGAAATGAGGCCGCCGGAATGTCGCGTATTCGCTTTGCGATATTTGTTTGCGCCGCCGCCGGAGGCATCACCATCGCGTTCTACGCGCTCGCGATGGGAGCTGCGGGAATTCATGGAGTCAGTGGACTGGTCGCCTGGATTCATGAAAGCGCTTCCGATTCCCAGAGTTCGAAACTCTTGCGGATGGTGAGTGGAATGGTGCGCTCCACTTATGAGCTTGGCGACGATTCGGTGTGGCTGAAATGGTACATCTTTCGCGATCCTTACACGAAAGTTGGAATTGTAGACCTGGTCCGCGTGTTGCTTACGAAGATCGCCCTTTTCTACGTGGCCCTAATCGGTTTGGCGGTCCTGCTATGGCACTCGCTATTCGGAAGGCATCTGTTGCTGTTTATCGCGATCGCGATGCTTCCGCATATGGCTGTTGCGCTAAGTTATGAAAGCGGCTCAGTGGAGCGATATGTGGGATTCTTGCCTCCTCTTTTTTTGGGTTTCGGCTATGGGATGGGGAGCGCCGAGTTTACGGTGCGAAGGCGCTTGATTGCTGGGCTCCTTTGTTGTGCTCACATTCCATTCAACCTTGCATCCGCTTCGGACCGCAATCTGGGCAACGTTCTCAAGAAAGATCCAGCCAGGCTGCAGGTGTTGTTATCGTTGGCCCCGGGAAGCCGCATTTTCTTGGTCAACAGCTTTGATCCCTTGTTTCGGTTAGGCTACGGCGATCCTCTGAACCCGCTGCACAAACAACGAGTCGGCTCCGTAAATGCTTTTCCGGCCTTCGGCCGTCCCGCCTCACTTTGGCGCTCGGATTTTGCTTGCAGCGCCCTTTCGATTAGCGATCGGGGCGGAGAGGTTTGGGTCACGAAGAGATTTCTTTCAGCGCAGCCCAAGAGGAGTTGGCTATGGGTGGAGGGGGATTTACCGGGTCTGACCTGGAGCGCGATGCATGAGTACTTTTCTACCATCGACAAGAGCGTCGAGCGCGGCGGGACAGACGGCTTTTTTCAAGTTTCTACCAGCGGCGAGTCGCGTAGACGGTTGCTAATGGATATCGAATCTTCGGGAGGAACCTGTGATCCCGGAAGATGGATTGTCCATGATCGATAGCCGGTGGACTATCGGGGTCAGATCGAAGTTCCGGATCTTCAAGACGAAACAGGCCTCTCACTAACCAGCCCGCTACAGAATTTCTGCACGTCGCTCAAATAGCAAGAAATTCAAAGATCCTTGAGAACCTGGAGAACCTGCTCACTTCTGGCCCTGCGGGCCCTGAGCAGAAAAAGCGGCTCTGTTGCTCGCCCATCCGAAGGGAATTCAAGGCCAGGGAGATTCATCGGGCGCCTTGGCGCTGTTATATACTGCAAGACACGTCGGCAAATCGCGCCAGTACATCCATGCGGCTCCACAGTGCTTCACGCCTACCCACCGCTCCGGGCCCTTTTTTGATTTCGACCGATCCCACCCCACGGGATCTCACAGAGTTGTGTCTCGATTTGATGAAAAAGATTCTGACTTGCTCACTCGTCGCGAAGAGAATGGAACGGCACACCATCGCGCCGCGCGGGCCGCGGTCTAAGTGCATCCATGCCTTCAACAAGCTGATTGCAGGGTTGGGTTTGGAACTGGTGCGATTGACACGATCCACTCCGGAGGACTATCTGGAATCGGGGCACGAAGCGTCGAATCGCGTCGAGGATGCCGAAACGATGCTCGGGACGCGCCAACTAGATCACATCCAAAACTGCATAGTCGACGTTCTTCACCGGGACGTCGCGGGTGACGTGCTGGAGGCGGGTGTATGGCGGGGTGGAATGACCATCTTTATGCGCGCCCTCCTGCGGGCATACGCATGCACGACGCCAACAGTTTGGGCTGCGGATTCTTTTGAAGGACTTCCGCCGATCGATTCAGCGAAAGAGGAGTTCCCGTGGGAAAAAGGGGACATGGCCGTTTCGCTCGGCGAGGTTCGCGACAACTTTGCGCGCTACGGCTTGCTGGACGGCCAAGTGCAATTCCTCAAGGGTTTTTCAGCGAGACGCTTCCGAAGGCTCCGATTCAAAAGCTATCAATTCTGCGTGTCGACGCGGATCTTTACCAATCCACCCTTGACGTCCTACAGAATTTGTATGGGAAACTTTCTCCCGGTGGGTACGCCATTTTCGACGATTATCAGAATCTGCTGGATTGCCGGCGCGCCATCGACGAATTCCGTCAAGAGAACGGCATCTCAGAGGAAATCCTCCCGATTGACGGCCGCGCGGTGTACTGGCAGAAGAGAGCCTGATCGGGATATGATCCGGGTGCCTTCACTTTCGGCCTGAATCGATTCACGTTGTATACTGATTTATTTCCCGTGTTGCCACTCCCCGCATCCAACTACTTAGGTGCTTCATGGCCGACCCGATAAATGGAGAACTGAACACAATCGAGCGGACAGCCTGTCAGCTGAATGCATGGCTGGGAATGCAATGGCGACTGTACATGAGTCTATCCGCTATTCTCTGTCTGCTGACTTTCAGCGGATATTCGCGGCCGAAAACGCCTTGGATGGATGAGGTTCTGCAAACCACTATCGAGCGGCTCCCTACGGGAAGTGCGGTTTGGGATGCTTTAAGGGATGGCGGCATCCAGGTAGATCCGCCGCTGCTCCATCTCAGCGTGCATTACCTGTTCCGAGCCTTCGGCGAGAGTATCTATCTGGCGCGCTTGCCGTCTATCCTCGGCTTCTGCCTCATGTGCGTCGCGGTGGCTTGCCTGGTGAGGCGGTACGCATCGCCCATCTATGCTGCCAGTGCATTTTTTCTACCCTATGCAACGGTGCTCCGATCCCGGGGCATCGATGCCCGGCCCTACGGACTGATGTTTGGCTTCTCAGCGCTGGTGCTCTTGTGCTGGGACGGGATCGATCGCAGCCCGCGGAAAACATGGTGGCGAATCGCGTTCACGTTCAGCATGGCCCTGATGCTTTCGACCCATTTCTACAGCATTCTTCTGCTCCTGCCTCTGGCGATGGGAGAAGTCGCGAAATCGTATTTCCGCAAGCGAGCGGACTGGGCCACATTGGCGTGCGTCGCCGTGGCGATGATTCCGTACGTTGTGTGGCTGCCGACACTCCTATCGGCGGCAAGGCGCTACGCGTCACACTACTACTATCCGGCGAAGTTCTCCAACTTGTACGACTTTTATGGCTCCGCGATTGCCAGCCTCCCCATGGCCGGCGTCCTGCTCTTCTTGCTTGCGGTGGTCGCCATCATTGGGTACACGGCACCGCTTGAGGCGCTTTCCGAGGGGGCCCGGAGATTCCAGTTTGTTTCAGTCGGGTTCCTGCTCGTGCCGGTGGTCGGGTATTTGGCGGGCGTGACGATCACTGGCCTTTTTGTTCCTTACTACCATTACATTGCGACCTTTGGTGTCATCCTGGGGCTTCCGCTGATTCTGTCCAGCCTGAGCGGCGGAAACCGGGTGGTGGGACTGTGTTTGTTGCTCGCAATTGGCGGGCATGGCCTGTTTGTTTCGGCGCGCGGCATTTCGGGATTCGTCCGAAGCGTTCACAGGGAGTATCCCCTTGCGGCTGAATTCCGTAGGTTAACCGGAGAAGAACGGCCGGATATCGTCATCCCGGCTCCCGCCCATTTCCTGCCGTTACGTGAGGAAAACCGCGACGATGCGGCTGACAGCTTTGTTTATCTCTTCGATTCGAAAAAAGCGCTCCAAGCCCTGGGGACGGATACAGCGGACCTGCTGTACGAGCGCCTGCGGCGTATCACTCCCGCACGTATCGAATCATTCGATCCCTATGTAGCCTCACATGCGCGATTTTACATCGCTGTCCTCGGCCCCATAAAAGGGATTCAGGAGTGGCAATACGATTATCTGCTGAAACAGATGCATGCCCGGCTCTGGTGGCTGGGGAAAGCCGGTGATTTCGACGTATTCCGGGTTGAAATCGAGAGCGCGGCGACGCCGCACTAGACCTTCACAAACGCCGCCTGGGTGGTAGAAAGCTCGATCACAAACTCCGGTTTTTCGACAAAGAACTCGTCAAAAGCACGCCGGACGCCTTCGGCATCATAGTCGTGTGAAATAAGCATCGCCCCGCGGTTGAGACGCGGATAGAACCACTCGAGCGACGCCAAAGTGCTTTGATATAAATCGACGTCCAGGTGGACAAAGGAGATGGTATGAATTAACCACGCTCTCTCGGCGGTAGGCTCCAAAGGGAGACCTTTGGAGTAGACAGGCCACAGGCTGTTTTTGTTTTTGAGGCAATGCGACCTCGTAAAGGAGATTAGT
>Ga0335069_10000482_pt1 | contig 67323 bp, 51 predicted proteins | sample Lox_Sample_11_FD_206714 | JGI IMG/M metagenome (GOLD analysis project Ga0335069, IMG submission 206714) | Soil microbial communities from Loxahatchee National Wildlife Refuge, Florida, United States - Lox_Sample_1.1 | ecosystem: Environmental > Terrestrial > Soil > Wetlands | place: USA...
CGGCTCTCGCTTCTGCGTGACGCATCTAGTACGCCCACGGGCATGGTCGCGGTCGTCTCCGAGATCACGGAGAGCAAGCGCCCAGCGGGACGCGATGGCACGCGCTCATCGGCAAGTCAAGGAATTGCCCGCCGCGTCATCGATGGCACGGAATTCCTGATCGCCAGCCCGGTCATGCACAAATTCATGGGTATGGTCGATCGCGTCGCCGGACACACCGAAACCGTGCTGGTCATCGGCGAAACCGGAACCGGCAAAGAACTCGTCGCGCGCACAATTCACGAATCGTCGTATCGCTACGGGAAGGCGCTCGTGGATATCAACTGCGCCGCGCTGCCGGAGCACCTGGTGGAAAGCGAATTATTCGGCTACGAAAAAGGCGCATTCAGCGGAGCCGATTCCTCCAAGCCAGGCCTATTCGAACTTGCCGATCACAGCACCATCTTCCTGGACGAAATTGGCGAGCTTCAGCCGCAGATTCAGGTGAAGCTGCTGCGCGTGCTGGATGGCGCACCCTACTATCGTCTCGGCGGGCATCGCAAAATCAGCGTCGACGTCCGCGTCGTCGCCGCCACCAATCAGGATCTCGAGGCCGCCGTCAAGGAAGGCCGGTTCCGCAAAGACTTGTTTCACCGTCTGAGCCAATTCCAGTTGCGAGTGCCTCCATTGCGCGAGCGACCCGAAGACATCGCCGCGCTGGCGCAACACTTCCTCATGCTGAAAGCGCCGGACAAAGCTTTCTCATCCGACGCTATCTCTGCGATGCAAGCCTATTCCTGGCCGGGTAACATCCGCGAACTCCGCAACTCAATTGCAAAGCTGGCCATGTCCGGCAATGGAGCCGAGATCACCGCCTCCGAAGTTACATCCGAGCTGCGTCAGGATGGCACACCATCTGTCCCCGCTCGCCGGACTCTACCCCAGGGCAATCTCGAGAACATGGAAGAGCAGATGATCATCCAGGCTCTCGAACAAACAGGCGGCCACAAGACGCAAGCAGCCGAGCAACTCGGCATCTCGCGTCGAACATTGACTCGCAAACTGCGCGAATACGGTATCGAGGCCGGCGTGGGTGAAGGCTCCACTCCTCTCGGCATTATCAGTCAGGAGCAACAAAAGTTCTTCCGCGCCAAGGTTAATATTCCTGTAACGCTGCGCAACGCGGCTGGCAAAGAAACGCAAGCACAGGCGATCAACCTCAGCACTGGCGGCATGGGCCTCGACTCGGTCAACGACCCGGCCGGATTTGCCGGCGTGCTCGATGTCAGTTTTTTGCTGCCAGATAGTGAGACTGTTATGCACGCCAAAGGACGGCTGGTGTGGGCCGATGTTGGGGGACGCGCTGGCCTTCGCTTTGTCGTAATCGAGCCCGAACTCTTCCAGCACTTGCAACGCTGGACAAATGAGAAGATGAAAAACGAAGGCTGGGAACTCCCTTCCTGACAGGTTCCTTTTTTTACAACTTCTTCACAAACCTGTGAATAATCTTGGCCTGCTCCTATGCCAAACTATTTCTCAGGCAACTGATTCGCAAGGCTTTCCACACACCAAGGATTCCCACAGCGTTAGCTTCGTGCAGTTTCCCGGCGGTGACATTTGCCGCTGCGGCTCGTCTAAATCGACAGAGAACGGGGCCAAACGACAACCTAAACGCAATGGCACAAACGGGGAACTTTTCCCAAGGCAGGTTCGTATGATCAAGAGTAAGCAATTGAAGACTATGGAACTCCACTACGAAATCGAATGCATGCAGGATGTAGCGGTCGTGCGTTGCTCCGGCCGCATGGTGCGCGGGGCCGCACTCGACGAGTTCCGGCGTGGGATCGAGCGACTGGGCCGTCTGCGCGTGCTCGTGCTTGACCTTTCGGAGATTCAGCAACTGGACGCGGGTGGTTTGGGCACATTGCTTCTAGTGCGCCGCTGGACGATGCAGAATGCGGCGCGCCTGAAGCTGGTAAATCCGCCCGTATTTTTCCGGCGCATTCTCGAAGCAACCAAGCTGATTTCCGTGTTCGAAATTTCCTCGCTGAAGGATGCGCTTTACATTCTTCGGCCCGGCTGTGCTCCTCGCTACGCGATTGCCTGACGAAAAGCAGCCTCATGGGCGCGATGCTTTATAATTCGCGCCCATGAGAAGTAGCTCTCTGCGCAGCGATGCAGCCGGCGGCTCTTTAGTCTGGCAGCCTTCCCTTCGAGACTTCCCTGTACCAACCTCCCTGCGTCTCGGCCTCTCCGCCCGGGAAGCCTCATGCTGAACCACCTAGCGCGCAAGTTAAGCGTCCTCGACTATTTTTCGCTCGGCTGGGGAACAATGGTTGGCGTCGGCTGGCTGGTTGTCATGGACGACTGGCTACTCCGCGGTGGAACGCTCGGCGGAATTCTCGGCTTCGCCATCGGCGGCGTTCTCTTGCTCCCTATCGGCTTCGTTTACGGCAGATGGGTGATGACCATGCCTGACGCCGCCGGAGAAGTCGCCTACACCGCTAAAGTCTTTCCGCGTTCCGTCAGCTTTTACACCGGCTGGATGATGATGCTCGCCTACTTCATCGTTTGCCCCTGGGAGGCTGTTGCCGTCGGCCGTCTCGCCGGATTCATCTTCCCGGCGCTCAATCGAATCGAACTGTACCGCGTCTCCGGCAAGCCAGTGTTTCTGCCGCATCTGCTCATCGGACTCGGCCTCACTGCGCTGGTAACCGTCGTCAACTATCGCGGCATTCGCCTGAGCGCCACATTTCAGAACTGGACGACCTTCGGCACGCTCGCGCTTTTCGTCGTCTTTGTTGGTTTAGGCGTCGCGCGTGGTTCGCCTGCCAACTTCCCTCCTCTGTTCACACACACTCCGTTGGTTTCGATTTTGCTCGTGCTCCAGATCGTCCCCTACTTCATGACCGGCTTCGAGTCCGTGACCAAGGCCGCCGAGGAAGCTAACCCGGGCTTTCGCTTGCAAGGCTTCTCGCCCGTCATCTTCAGTGCAATCATCGTTGGCTTTGTCTTCTACATCGTCGTGATTGCCGCGGTGGGATTCGTCGCTCCATGGTGCCAATTCACCGATGCGCCCTTCATGACGGCGGTCGCCTTCGAGCACGCGACCGGTTCACGCTGGATCGTAAGCATCATCATGAGCGCGGCCTTGCTCTCGCTCTTCAAGGTATTCAACGGAAACTTCGTCGCTGCGAGCCGCATCCTTTTCGCTATGGCGCGCCGTGGACTGCTCAAGCAGCATCTCGCCGCCATTCATTCCGAGAACCACACTCCATCGGCCGCCATCGGCACCACCGGCGTCGCCACCGCTCTTTGCATGTTCCTCGGCACTGCTATTCTCGTTCCGATCTCCGAAGTCGGCGCCGTCGCCTCAGCCACCGGATGGTTTGCGGTTTGCGCCGCGTTCCTTTTCACTAAGCCGCGCTCCCGCGACTTCGCCATCGCTCTCATAGGCGCTTGCGTAGGATTGGCCATGGTGCTGATGAAGTTTCTACCCTTTGTGCCAGGACATTTTTCCATTTGGGAGTGGCTCACGCTCGGGGTATGGATTCTTGTCGGAACGGTGGCCGGCCATCCGAACAAGGCTCCCAAGGCTCAAATCGGCTCCAGCCAGTGACGAGAAGGTACACACAAATCTAAAGATTTCGACGGGATATCCGATGTAGAATCGTAGGTCTACAGCTTGCGATTACGTCCCCTCGCTGACCTGCAAGCGGAATGTGTACTCATAAATAATATTTTCTCGGTTGGTTTTCAGCAATCGTTTCGAATGCTTAATAAATCTGGCTTCAGGCTCGCTGCGTCTACTCACGCCCGATTTGACCATCTTCCTAAATTCCCGGTAACCTCTCGCGGCTCGTTCTGGTGCGCATTATTGATCTGCACTTCAACCCTGTTGCTCGCCCAAGCAGGCCCTCCGTACTACACCAACGACCCCGGCACTCCCGGCAACAAACAATGGGAGATCAATTTCGGCTACATGCCGTTTTTATTCCGCGGCCAGTCTGAAACGCATACGCCGGACGTCGACATTAATTTCGGCGCCGGGGATCGTGTTCAGCTCACATTCGAGACCGCATGGCTGCGCGTACACAATCCGGGCGAGAAGGTGAAATACGGGTTGGAGCAGGATGAACTGGGCGTGAAATGGCGCTTCCACGATGGCGGAGAAAATGGCTCTTCCCTTTCCATCTTTCCGCAACTGTCTGTCAATAATCCCAATCACTCCGTGCGGAGAGACATTACGCCGCCCGGAAATAGCCTCATTCTTCCGGTTCAGTTCTCCAAGAAATTCGGACCCATCGACTTTGACCTCGAAGGTGGCTACGAGTTCATGCAAAAAGATCCGGACGGATGGTTAGCCGGACTCGTCATTGGACACGAATTTACGAAGAAGCTGGAACTCGACTCGGAAATCTACGCCACGGGGACGTGGCGTCCTTCTTACGCGCAACCAACCTTCGATGTCGGCGGCCGCTACAAGCTGCATCCGCCCGTCCTTCTTCTATTCATGGCGGGACGCAGCTTCGAGCCTGCACACAGCAATCAACCTTTCTTTGTGGGGTATTTCGGAATTCAACTACTGCTGCCGCCTAAGCCGTTCGACAAAGAGTGACTCCGCGCCACGTCGTGCTCCCACTCAGGGCTTTGCAGCGTTGCGACTAATCTCCTGATTCGCAGGCACCAGCCGCGGCTTCGCAAGTGTCCCGGTTAGATTCCACGTCCGCTGATCGCTGCGTGTAAGCACAAAATTCAATCCCGTTCCCCGCTCCGCAGTCCCGTTCACCTGATATAGACCATCGCGCGACTCGAGCGTGGCATTCGAGAGCGTCCACGCACCCTTCTTCGCATGCAGTTCTCCAACAAATCGATGCACGGACAAAGGCGAGCGCATCCCCGGCATCTGCATGTGGCTCAGGCTGCCGTCGCGCATTGTGAACTGCAGCCGCGCGTCCACATTTTCGATCAGGTCGTCAACACCTTCGCCTGAGGTCGTCAGGTCAAGGCTGCCCTCGCCGTTTCCGGAAATCCAGCCATCACCCATCACCGCTCCAACTTGCCCCAGCGAGATATTCTGCAGCGAGCCGCTCCCGCGGTAGATCGGCGACGAACCGCTTGCGTCCACCATCCATTTCCCTTGGAACGAACCTTGAAGAAGCGCCGCGCGCAAATTTGGCATTTCGATCTTTCCGCGAGCGAGGTCCAGATCCGTGACCAGTGAAGTCGCCACCATCTTTTTCAACTCCAGGCGTGCCACACGCAGTGTGCCGCGGGCCGCGAGCCCAAGCAACGCTGACGGGCCTTCCGGATCGCCGGTATTCAAGATGCGATACCACGGCCGCTTAGCGGGCTGCGGCGTGAGCCACTTCGAGAGCCCGTCGGCGGACAGCCGATCCGCACTCAGGTCGAATTGATAGACGCAGTCTGGCGCGCAATGTCTGGGAGCCGACACCGAGCCCGTCCAATGCGTGTCTCCCGTCTGCGCCACAATTTTCTGCATGGAGAAGTTTTCCGGTCCGAGAACAATCGTCGCCGACGGAATCACGATCGGCGCATTCAACCCATGCGTCTCGACTCGCACGTTTCGCAGTTGCGCCGTCCCGAGCGCATTCGGTGCGGCCAGCCCTTGCCAGTTGCCTACAACATTAACATCCAGTTTGGCCTCGCCCTCGGCTGCTGGACGAAGTCCGGGCAAGCCCAGCGCGGCCTCCAGGCGAAATAGGTTCTTGAGCGCGAGATCTCCGCGTAGATAAAAACTGTAACCGCTCGCTGAGATCCAGCCACCTGCGCTCGGCGGCTGCGAGCCCATCTCTAACGTCGTCGGTCCAATTCGCACATGAGCTTCTGCCGGCTCCACGTCCCTGATGATTGCCGCTTTCTTCGCACCCCTCAGCGGACTATTCACGCCCGAATTGAATGCCAAGCTCAATGGAACATTTCCCAGAGCAATCGTGTCTTTCCCGGAATTCGATACCAGGCGGGCGTCTTTAGCAATCCCGCTTCCTGAGAATTCGATCTTCGTCCCCTCGCGCACCGAATGAAATTCGCCTTCCAACGTTCCCGTTGCCGTCAGATCGGAAGGCAATTCCTTCTTCACCAAATGCAACACGGATATCGCCGAAGCCAATGGAATCCTCTCTGCCGTCACCGTGAGGTCGTGACCCGGAAGCTTGTCGCCATCGCCAGCTCGGCGTTCGATTACCCGACCAGTCCCAAACCGGCCGCGCACTCTCATCACGCCACCACTTACCTGCGATTCGCATAGCAGATCACTGACGGCCTTCCCGGTCACGCTATATTGCCCAGTGCAACGCGTCGCGAGGTTCACGATACGGTTGTCGACAATATCGTAGCGTCGAAAGCCCCCAATCGTGGCGTGACTATCCACCGCAAGCGCCTGAGGCGTGCCCGAAAGGCTGGCCGAAATCGTGACCGCACCTCGAAAACCGCGGTCCCGGCTGCTGAGCAGCTGTGAAATCTGCCCAAGCTGCCCCTTCTCCCATGCCAGCATGACCCGCACCGGTGTCGTCCGCAGATTCCGCGAACGCTCCCAGGTCGCATCGATCAACACTTGTCCCGTATCGGTGAGATTGAAATCTGTGCGCACCGGTTCGGCCTTCATGCGAGCGCCCCACGAATTCTCCGAATCCTGCCACAAAGCAACATCGGCATCCGTCAGCGCCAGAGATTTCTTTTCCGCACCAATCTTGAAGTTGATGCGCGCCCCGGTAGCTTCCAGATATGGGAACGCGGGCCGGCGCTCATAGGTAGGTTTCTGCGTGGGCGCCGCCGGAATCTGGGCATTGCGCTCGACGAGGCTGGCGAGGTTCCACCTGCCTTCGGCGTTGCGCACCACGTTGACACTTGGCTCGGTGGCGCTCAGTCTGGCGATCTCCAGCCGCCCCCGTAATAGCGAACGCAATCGTATCGCGGCAAAGACATCCTGCGCGCGGATCATTGGCTCCGCGCCAAAGGCTGGCTCGTCATAGATGACGAGTCTTTCCAAATCGAATCCCGGCCGCGGCAGCACATGAAATCGCACGTCATCAATCGCTACCCGGCGTCCCAGTGCAGATCCGATCGAGTTCGCAATTCGGTCTCGCAACTGGTGAATTGCCGGACGAAACAGAAAGAGGACGAGCAGAACTACGGCGAGAACCGCAAGTCCGCGCTTCGATCGCAGAAATTTCACTTTACGATCCGCAGAGTGCGCCGCCAACGCGTCTGGTCAAAGAAATGAATAATCGTGTGCATCAGGAAGCCAACGCGGTCGCTAAAATCCCTCATCGTGTATTGGTCGGCGGGCGTGATGAAAGACCAGTAGATGAACATCGGGCGGCCAATGACGTTCGACCGCGGAATGAATCCCCAATAGCGGCTGTCATAGCTGACATCGCGGTTGTCGCCCATAGCGAAGTAGCTGTTCGCGGGCACCACAAGGTCTTCACCCACCACATGCGTGCTCAATTCGTCATCCCACCCCAACGCCAGGTTATCGGCCGTCGTTGGCGCAACGGAAGGAAAGTTTGCGCGGTAGGGCCGGGCCGGATCGTCGGGACTGCCGACGTGCTTAACATAAGGCTCGTCGAGCTTCACTCCGTTCCGGTAAACCGCATCGTCACGGAGATGAATTCTGTCTCCAGGGATGCCGATGATCCGCTTTACCACGAACAAGCCGTGCTCGGCGGGAGAGAGAAAAACGACGATATCGCCGCGTTGGGGATCGCGATAAGGCATCAGCGGTCCCATCCATTTCGTCGGGGTTGCGAACTTCTCTCGATTCACGAAAACATGGTCCCCAATCAGGAGCGTCTCTTCCATCGAGCTCGAAGGAATCTCGAATGCCTGCAACACGAACGTGATGATGAACAAGCCGGTGACCAGCACTCCGGCAATCGAGGCCAGAAACTCGCTCATCGACTCGCCCGGCTTTTGTTCCTGTTCCACCGGCTTTGCTTTTCCTTTTCTCGCCGCTCGGTCTTTATCTTTTTTTGCTACCTGTGTTTCCATGAACCACCCAAACCGCGTCTTAGCGCGCGAACCTTACCTGACAATCCGGAATGAGCGTCCCCATCTCGTCTCGTCGAAAAAGTGAACGACCGTATGCAAGAACGACTGGAACCGGTCGCCCAGGCCCTGATTCTCATATTCCTCGGGCGACGTGTGGATCGACCAATAAATAACAAGTGGCCGGCCAATCAGATTCGCGCGCGGCACGAATCCCCAGAACCGGCTGTCATAGCTGACATCGCGGTTATCCCCCATGGCGAAGTAACTATCCGGAGGCACGACAATATCGCCGCGTTCGATATGCTTCGGCATCTCCTCGCGCCATTTATCGTTGCGCACATAATTTGAGAGTGGAGGCACTGCGGGAAAATTGTCGCGATATTCGTCGAACGGCGGATTCTCATCGGCAGAAACGTGCTTTACGTACGGCTCAACTAGTTTCTCGCCGTTGCGGTAGACCACGCCATCATGAAGGTGAATCCGGTCACCCGGCACTCCTATGATGCGCTTCACTAGAAACAACCCCGGCTGCTCGGGCGAAAGAAATACGGCTGTATCTCCGCGCCTGATTTCGCGATATGGAATCAGCGGGCCGATCCACGGCGTCTTCGCGGCGAAACGTTCGCGATCCACGAGCACGTGATCGCCGATCAGCAACGTGTCTTCCATCGAACTCGACGGAATCGCAAACGTTTGAAACACAAACGTCATGATGAACAGCACCGTGGCTAACAGCCCGGCCATGGACGCGAAGAACTCGACCGCCGTCTCGCGTGGATTATCGTCGGCCGCCGAATCGCGCTTGTTGTTTGTGGTCTCTTCGTTCATCCCGCTCTCATCGCACCAATCTGAAAGTTCGTCCCCAGCGCGTCGTCTGGAAGACATGGGTCACCGCATAAGTGAAGTGATAGAGTCTATCACCCATACTCGGCGATCTTGAAAGGTCGTCGCTCGGGTTCGATGATGACCAATAAATCATCAGTGGATTGCCGATGATGTTTTCCCGGGGCACAAATCCCCAGTAGCGGCTGTCCTTGCTGTCATCTCGATTATCTCCCAAGACAAAATAATTTCCCTCCGGCACGATCAGCTGATGATCCTCCACCAGTTTCGGCATCTGCTTCCACCATTTCGCGTCCACTTCGAAATCGGGAGCATCGGTGCGGGGGAAATCGTCGCGGTACGGCTCTCGGTCCTTGGTTATGAATTGCACAAACGGCTCTTCCTGGAGCGTCCCGTTGATGAAAACCTGTTTATTGATCAGTCGGACTCGGTCCCCGGGAATGGCGACGACCCGTTTCACAAAATCCTGCGCAGGATTCACAGGATAGTGGAACACAATCACATCGCCGCGCCGAATGTTGCGATACGGCAAGAATCGGTTCCAGCTGTCATTCATCCCGAAACACAGCTTGTTTACCAGGACATAATCCCCGATCAATAACGTCCGTTCCATGGAGGGCGAAGGGATCGTGAAGGCTTGAACGATGAATGAGACGACAAAAATTGCGGTAACCACCGCTTCCGTAAGGGCCTGGAAGACAGTTCCCCAATCTCCGCTCAGGATTTTTTCGCTCCACGACATTGCTGGTTCGCGCCGCCGCTACTTTCCTCTCTCTGAATTGGACCCGGTCGCGCTCGGCGGGGTCTCCGATGCCTCGGCAAGATGCTCCAGGACTTGCCGAGCCGCCTCTTGTTCCGCGCGCTTCTTCGTCGCGCCCTGTGCGCGGCCTACGAATTGGGGCGCGTCATGTTCGGCGAAACGCGCCTCGACGGTGAATGTTTTCCGGTGCTCCGGCCCTTCTTCCTTCACAAGCACATACATCGGCTGCGCGCGTCCGTTCGCTTGCAATTTCTCTTGCAGCGCGGACTTGAAATCCATGACTGGCATTGCGCTGCTTTCGAGGTTCATGTGGGCTAGCTCAGGCTCCAGGATGGCACGCACAATGAAGTCCCGCGCCACTTGCCATCCGCCATCGAGGTAAAGCGCGGCCAGAATGGCCTCCAGCGCATCGACCAGCAGGCTGGCTTTGGTTCGGCCGCCACTCTTCTCCTCGCCGCGGCCCAGGCGCATGTACTCGCCAATTTGCAGGCCCTCGGCAATGCGCAGCAGGTGCCGCTGCCCAACGAGGTGCGCCTTCAGCTTGGATAGGTGTCCTTCGTGGAACCCGGGAAAACGTTGGAACAGCGCTTCGCTGGCAACAAGGCCGAGCACAGCATCGCCGAGGAACTCGAGCAGTTCGTTATCGCCGCGCCTCTGCGCCGCTGATGACGCACCTGCCGCTTCCAATTCGCGCGCCTGCGAACTGTGGGTGAGCGCCTGCTCCAGGAGTTCCTGGCGCTGGAAGCGGTATCCCAGGCTTTCCTCCAGCGCCATGAGTTCGCGTGACTTCATCGGAAAACGCCGCGTTCAGCCAACTCTTCGAAGATCCCCACCAAGCTCACTGCTTGGGAGGCTGGCCCTGCGGCGGGGTCTGTGCCGGCTGCCCTTGCGGCGGAGTCTGTTGCTGTATGGCCGGCGTTTTTCCGGTCAGCTTCTGCAGCCGGTCCTGTTCGCGCCGCGCCGAGCCGCCGATGGGGCTGCTCTCCTGGCTCAATTCCACCGCGCGGTTAGCCGCCTTCAACGCATCTTCATACTTGCCCTGCTTGTCGAGCGACAGGGCCAGTCGCAGAACGTCCGGCGCATATGGTTGGCTGGGAAATGCATCGATCGCTTTCTGGAAATCTTCCTGCGCCCCCGGGAAATTTCCCTTGTTATATTCGATCGTCCCCATCGTCGAGTAGGCCTGCGCCCGCATTCCGGATTTGAACGCATCGACTTTATCCTGGGGCGTTCCCGGCGGGACGGCAACATCGGTATCGATCGTGCCCAGCGCCTTCTGCGCCATCGCCAGACCGTCGGTATATCGCTGGTCCTTGTTAATGTCGGTATCCCTCGTGCGCTCCGCGATCACCTCCGCCACCGTCGTCAATGCATCCGGATCGTCGGGATCGAGTGACAGCACCTTGCGGCCCATGTCCTCGGTCTTTTCCGCGTTGTTGGCGTTCTGATAGAAGTGCATGTCCGTCTTATAGAGCAGGACGCGCAGCTCGCTGTCCGGGAACTTCGCCGCGAAATCGTCGGCCGCCTTCTCAAGCGTAGCGGCATCAGTATTCGCCGCCGCAGCCTTGTAGGCATCGAATTCAGGCTGGGTCTTTGCTTGTGGCGGACGCTTGCCTGCAGGTTGCGCTGCCGCTCCCTGCGCCGGCTGTGACCCCTGCCCCGCCGCCGGGGGCTGCTGGGTCGAACCGCTTGTCTGGGCCGCCGCCGAGATTGCCATCGTCAAGATTGCAATGATGATTGCCGCTCGTTTCATGCTGTCTCCGTTATCCAGGTTTTGACTGCCCGCAGCATTCTGGGCTCGCCACGGATATTCCCTATTCTCCTCTAGCGCGAGCAAGAAATTTTCAGGCGAACTATAACTCTATCACCTTGACCTCGCCCGCGAGGCCTCGCCACTCGCTGCCTATTCCTTCTTCGGCACGTTAGGTTCGTACGGCGCGCCCAGACCGCGCTCGGCGGCAATTTTCGCCTCCGGAACTTCGCTCCCGGCCGCTGTCAGCGCCGCCTTATACTCGGTCAAAGCCGAATCGCGCTCTTCCTGCAAATCGAAAATTCTCCCCAGGTAGACGTGCGACCACGCCAGCACCTTGGCCTCATGCGCCGTATTCAGAGCCTTATGAAAAAAGTCGGTCGCCCCATCCATATCTCCGTTCAATGAGGCAATCTGTGCCAGCACAAAGAACGCCTTCCCGGGATCGTCCTGCTGTTCTTCCAGCGCCTGCATCGCCAGCTGCTTCGCCAGCTTCGCATTGCCCTCCGAAAGCTCTCTTTCGGCATGTATCAATAAATGCTCGCTTTTCTGTTGCGACTGCCGCACCAGTTCCGGGACCGCTTCCGTGGCATATTGGATTCGCCTGGCCCGCTTGGCCTCTTTGCCCACATCGATCGATCCCAATAATCCCGGATATGCATTCCGCAGGCCCGCTGGATCTTTTTCAAAATTGCCAAGCAGGTCATAAAATGCACGTGTCAGGACGTAGCCGTCGCTGTCATCCTCATCGAGCGCTTTTCTGCGCTGTTCCTCATTCTTCGAGGCATCGGTTCGCAGTTCGATCGCCCGCACCATGCACTCGGTCACCAGGAGCGAGATGTTGCTTTTGAACGCCTCATCCATGGGGGCCGACTGCACCGACTCCAATATGGGCTGCAGCTTGTTCATGGTGAGATTGTTCTTCATTGCCAGCGGGTCAAGAACATAATGCAGATAGGCGTGGCGGATCTGCTGCATTTTCATCATGGTGCCGTTAGCGCTGGGGGAGAACACCACGAAATAATCCGCGCCGTAGTTGCGCGCATTTGTCTGCGACGGCGCCGCCATCGCGTCTACGTAGATCGTGAATTGCCTCCCAAGATACCCAGCCGACGGCAGCTTGAGATAAACCTCGGTGTCAAAGGTCATCTTCGCCAGCGGCTCGTGGTAAATCTCAATCAGCTGCTGATATTGGGCCCGGTGCCGAAGCCAGATCTGGTGCAGCGCAATTTTGTCGTAAAACGCCTTCATCAGCGGAACGATGTCCACGACGACATTCGCATCCGGCGGCAATTCGTCATCTTTCACCTTGGGGGTAAAGGTCGGCGGAGCTCCCAGGTAAAGCGCCAGTGAAACATACTGGGCGAGGTCGTGCGCCGGTTCCCCTACACGCCGATGCTTGTAGAACTCGCAGAGCGGGGCGACCACCTTTTCGGCGCCTTCGGTGGTCTCGACCGCCTTGGCCACCTCTCTGCGAATCTGTGCACGCAACGGGTCCGAGGTCTCGAGCTCCTGATCGTATCCGCACTGATTGATGGTGGTGAGAACCGTGAAGAGGGTCTCGCTCGTCTCTAACGACACTGCTGGATGCCCCTGTGTCCATCCCCGAGGCGCCAATGTCAGGGCGAGGCTCAAAACCAGCGCGATTCGAAACCGTAGTGCCAGGAACTTCCTCCAGAATGGCGCAATCAGGACTGAGAGTAGTTTACGAACTAGCGAATAGCGAGGTCAAACAAGCAGTCGTCAGTTTCCGGATACTGGCTACTGAGTACTGGGTACTAGCCCTTCACGCTGATCTTCGAGAACGAGATCACCGCCCGGCTAGGAATTGGCACTCCCATGGAAAGTGCTGGACTGAAGGTCGTGAAAATTAGCAGGTTCTTGACCTGCGGCGCGGCGGCGTTGTTGTCGTCGGACTCCGACAGAATTCGGTAGTCTTCCACCCGGCCGTTGGCGTCGATGTAAGCTTCAACCACGACCGAATCTTCTCCCACCATGCCCAGCGAAGTCCCGAACACCGACTGCTTTAGCTGGGGAGCGACATAAAGCATCAGCGGCACATCGGAACTGCTCGCCTGCAATTGCTGCGGCAGTGCAAAGAAGCCCAGCAGTATCCCAAAAATCAAAATCGCACTCACTGCGCCTGCGGTTACAGGAACCATGAACGCATCGAGCGTGTTTCTCAGCCTCACCATGGCGCCTTCAAACCGGCGCCGACGCGCCTGCTTCGATTCTTTCGAAATCGCCAGTCTCAGCTTTAACGGCAAATCCGCCGGAGCTTTCGCCTTGGCTTTATTCAGGGCAATAATCATCTGCATGGTGCGCTGCACCTCGGCGTATTCACGAGCGCAACTCGGGCACCCTTTCATGTGGTTCTGGAGCTGGAACATCTCGGCCCCGCTCACTTGGCCGTCGAGATACGGAGAAAGCAGCCGCTTGTATTCGGCGCACTTCATGACGTCACCTCAAGCTCTCTACCCCCACTTTCACCCTGATTCCTGTTGGCCGAAACTTCGGCCCCCGGCGCCACCAATCCCAGTTCCGGACCAACTTCCCGAACGTAGGCAGCGAGTCTCTTCCGCAAGGCGTCGCGTCCTCTCGTAATGCGCGACTTCACCGTTCCCAGCGAGATCTGCAAGACTTCAGCGATCTCGTCATAGGACATCTCTTCCAAATCTCGCAGCACCAGCGCCGTCCGGTAAGGCTCAGGCACATGGGTCAATGCCTCCGCTACGACGCCTTGCACTTCGCTGTGCGCAAATTGATCGAATGGCGACTCGCCGTGATCTACCAGCCGTGTCTCCCCGGTGAATTCAACTTCTCCACCTTCGATCGGATCGATCGGAGTCTCCTGCGCCTTGTGTCGGCACCACCACCGCCGCCGGTTCGAGGCCTCGTGCAGTGCAATCCGGTAGATCCAGGTTTTCAAACTCGATTCGCCATGGAAGTGCTTCATCCCGCGGAAAACCTTTAGGAAAACTTCCTGTGTGGTATCGGCCGCGTCCGAGGGATCGTTTACCAGACGGTAAATAAGGCCGTAAATGGGCTGATGGAATTCGCCAATGAGCCAGGCATAGGCCTCTTCGGACCCGGCCTTCAACTCCGCAATGACGGCCGATTCTTCGACCCGGACCCCGATCGCTCCAGCAAGGTCGCCCAATGTGCTAGCTCCCGCCATAACTGGCGTGCTCCCATTATAAGATCACTGCGCCCGAACTGGCGGGAAAGTTCACCGCTGACCCCGGCCCTGTATTCCCGCTTGATTACTTAGACCCCGCCGCAAGCCCGGGGGTTCCCGGCCTAAGTCAATTGTTTTGTTATGAAAAGAGGCACGTGCCAGCGAGCCGGGCGGGCGGTTACGATTGTTGGCAAGAACCACGGTCGAGCGGGAGCTTGAGTACTAAGCTCCTACAGGCTGCTGCTGCGCCTTATACCACTCCACCGTGCGCCGCAGGCCGTCCTCGAAATTCACCAGCACTTTATATCCAAGGTGCTTTTGCGCCAGCGAGATATCAGCCAAGGAGTGCTTGATGTCCCCGCCGCGCTCCGGCGCGTACTTTACGTTCCCGCTGTACCCAGTCAGCTTCTTCATCGCGGCAAACGTCTCATTCAATGTGGTCCGCCGGCCAGTAGCACAATTAAAAACTCGCCCCGCGCATTCCGACGACGGAGTTTTGCACGCCAGCAAATTCGCCGACACCGCGTTATCCACATAGGTAAAGTCACGACTGGTCTCGCCGTCGCCAAAGATCGTTGGCTGTTCCCCGCGCAGCATCTGCAAACTGAACTTCGCCAGCACTCCCGAGTATGGCGACGACGGATCCTGCCTCGGCCCAAAAATATTGAAATACCGCAGGCACACTGTCTCAAGCCCATAGCAGCGGAAGAACGAAATCATGTACAACTCGCTGGCCAGCTTCGCCACCGCATACGGCGAGATCGGGCTCGGCGTCATCGTCTCATGCTTGGGCAAGGTCGGCGTATCGCCATAGGCCGACGAAGAAGCCGCATAGACCACGCGCTTCACCTTCGCATCCTTCGCCGCCACTAGCAGGTTCACGGTTCCATCAACATTGGCCCGATTGCTTCCAAGCGGATCGATCACCGACTTCGGCACCGACGGGATCGCCGCCTCATGCAGCACATAATCCACTCCTTCGCAGGCACCCCGCATCGCTTCGAGATCGAGAAGATCGGCCTCGCGGAAATCCATCCGGCTCAAGACCTCTGTCAGATTTTCCCTGCGGCCGGTTGAAAAATTATCAATGCCACGAACGTCCTCGCCCCGCTCCAGCAGAGCACGCACCAGCGACGACCCGATGAACCCCGCTGCCCCAGTTACCAGATACTTGGACATAGGGTTTTATGATAAGCGATGAAGCGCGAATTGCGGGCGGGCGATAGCTTAACAAAGAAAAATCGCGCGTCGGGGCTAGATCAAAAATAAATCGCCAGGATGGGCCGTCAGCCTCCTTTAGCCAGGCGGGATAACAGAGGCCGAAAGCCCATCTTGGCGATGTCGTACAACTCGATTGCGCCGTCGTGCATTTTCAAATACTTCTTACGGACGCCATCCCGAACTATGGGCTGCTCTCCTCCCCGCTGCCGCGGCCAGGATTTCTTTGAGCCTCTCTTGCTGCGTCGGTGCCACCGTCGCGAAGCTCAATCCCATTCCCAGCGATGGGTAGGAAGTTCGCACCACGGCTTCCGCTACGGTCCGGATGCCGGCCGCTTCCAGCGCAACATAAACCCGCGTATCCACCGGAAAGGTCGTCGTCATTTCCACGTAGCATCCGTTGAGGCTGATGTCCTTCAGCATTCCCCACAGCCGCGTGCTGTTTCCTTCGGTTCGAATCTCCGCGCTACCCGGGCAGTCGTATCGCTTCTCGCGACGCCGTTCTTTCTTGGGAGCGGCTGGCAGGGGCGCTGGCGCAGCGGCCACGCCGAGCCCTTCCCCGTTGCGCATCTTCAGTTGGCGGAGATACGAGGTACCTGCGTCTTTTCCTAGTTTGCCGTCGGGCAAGCCTCCTTGCTCATGTAGGACGTTCGGATCCATGGCCTCCCCAAGGACGCGCCGCTACCATTGGTATCGGAAAAATGGAACCGAAACTTTAAGAAGTACTTCAGGACAGGGCGAACTTTTCGGTCGAAATGCGAATTTGCTCCCAGAGTTCATCCCGCCCCAGGCCAGTCTTGGCGGAAAACGGCATCACCGTAACCCCTGAGTAATCCTTGCTAATTTGCCGCATCGCCTGCGACAGGTCATTGCCTGACATGCGATCGCATTTGGTCGCGACTACCAGGTGAGCCCGCCCACGAGATGCCAGAAACTCCAGCAATTGCCGGTCGCTGTCCTGGGCGGGGATGTTGGCATCGATCAGAGCGAGGCAAAGCGCAAGGCTAGGACGCTCCACGAGGTAAGGATCGACAAAGTTCGCCCACTCCGCCGCCTCTTCCCGCGAGAGCTTCGCATACCCGTAGCCGGGCAAATCGGCGAAAAGCAATCCCGGTTTGGGCTGGCCCGCATGCCTGATTTCAAAGAAGTTGATGCTGCGCGTCCGCCCCGGTGTAGAACTCGTGCGCGCCAGTTTCTTCCCCACCAGCGAGTTAATCACGCTCGACTTGCCCACATTCGAGCGCCCCAAAAACGCCACCTCAGGCAAGCCAGGAGGCGGAAAGTGCCGCCGATCAGTAGCGGCCAAAATGAATCGCGACAAAACGCGCATACATGAGCATCTTCCCAGTTCATCCCGCCGACGTGCAAGTATGCATTGGGTGGAACTTCCGATGTGGTGACGTTTTGGACGCAGTGAGCTTTTGGGGGGAGTGGGCCCCTAGGTTTTGGGTGGCGCAGCGCTTTAACGCTGCGATCATTCACCGGCCCTGCGAGTTGCGGCTTTAGCCGCTGAGGCCATGAAATATACGCTACAGTCCAAGCGGCCGCTTGTTCTCGACCTCGACATCCTCGATCGGGTGCATCCGGTGCCACAACTTGAGTCCGCCGGCGATCACAACTCCGATCAGCAGGCTAATGCTGAAGAACAACCAGTAGCCCGGCATCGCAACAAGAAGGATAACGACGACCGCGAACGCAACAATCAGGCTGGTTGAGCCCTTGAGCCGGAGTTTCACAAATCCGCCCCCGATGGCATCTCTCTATTTTACTGCTAGGAATCGCGAGCTACGCTCGATGTCATCCTGAGCGAAGTGAGGTGGGCAAAGCGAGCCGAGCGAGTCGAAGGACCCCTATTCCATAATCTGACGTCCGCACACCCGCAGGCATTCCTCCGGCGCCCTTAAAGCACTTAGAAGGTCTCTACTGGTGCGCAGTCGGTATCTCGCCAGCCGACGAAGCCGGCGGCGCAAGGGCGGGCAGCCCGTCGGCTTCATTCGAAACCTGCGGCAGCGGGCTCTCCAGCGCAATCGCCAGCACCTGATCCATATTCTCAACAAAGTGCAACTTCATCGCGCTCCGCAAATTCTCCGGAACCTCGGCCAAGTCCTTCTCATTTTCCCTGGGCAGAATAGCCTCAAACAACCCAGCCCGATGCGCGGCCAAAAGTTTTTCCTTCAAGCCGCCAATCGGGAGCACCTTGCCGCGCAAAGTAATCTCGCCGGTCATCGCAATATCGCGCCGTACCGGAATCTTACTTAACGCGCTGGCAATCGCGGTCGCGATGGTGATTCCCGCCGAAGGCCCATCCTTCGGAATCGCTCCCTCCGGCACGTGCACGTGAATATCGATGCTGCGATAGAAATCGCGCGGCAGTCCCAGCCGCTGCCAACGTGAGCGAATGAATGTAATCGCCGCCTGCGCCGACTCCTGCATCACGTCGCCCAGTTTGCCGGTCAGGATCGGCTTGCCGCCCTTGCCCTCGACCACGGTAACTTCGGTGGAAAGAATCGATCCTCCAACTTCAGTCCAAGCCAGTCCAGTAACCAAACCAATCTCGCTCTTCTCATGCGCCAGCGTGTCACGGAACTTGATCACGCCAAGGAACTCTTCCAGTTTCTCCGGTTGGATCGCGATCGAGAATTCGAGTCCTTCTTTAACCACCTTGCGCGCCACCTTGCGGCAAACATTCCCAATCTCGCGCTCCAAATTGCGCACGCCCGCCTCGCGCGTATACCCACGGATGATCTGCTTGATCGCTTCGTCGGAGAACTGAACGTTCTTCTCCGTCAGTCCCGCCGCTGTCATCTGCTTCTTGACCAGGAACTGCTTGGCGATCTCGACTTTTTCCGGCTCCGTGTAGCCATGCAACCGCAGCACTTCCATGCGGTCCTGGAGTGCCGGAGGAATCGTATGCATCACGTTCGCCGTCGCCACAAAGAACACCTGCGACAAGTCATACTCAACGTCGAGGTAGTGATCGACAAACATGAAATTCTGCTCGGGATCAAGCACCTCAAGCAGCGCGGCCGACGGGTCTCCTCGGAAGTCCATCGACATCTTGTCGACCTCGTCCAGCATGAAGACCGGGTTCTTCGTCCCCGCCTTCTTCATCATCTGGATGATCTGCCCAGGCAAGGCGCCAATATAAGTCCGCCGGTGCCCCCGAATCTCGGCCTCATCACGCACTCCACCAAGAGACATGCGCACGAACTTACGCCCGGTGGCTTTGGCAATCGACATCCCCAGCGAAGTCTTGCCTACGCCCGGAGGCCCAACAAAGCACAGAATCGATCCCTTGGGATTCTTCACCAGTTGCCGAACGGCGAGAAACTCAAGAATGCGTTCCTTGATCTTCTCCAACCCATAATGATCTTCGTTCAGTACTTTTTCGGCGCGCGAGATGTTCCGGATTTCCTTCGACCGCTTCTTCCACGGCACAGCCAGCAGCCAGTCCAGATAATTGCGCGAGACCGTCGACTCCGCCGACATCGGCGGCATCGCTTCGAGCTTTTTCAGTTCCTGCAGCGCCTTGTCGCGGACTTCCTTCGGCATGCCGGCGGCTTCGACCTTCTTTTTCAGTTCATCGAATTCGCTCTTCTCGCCCCGGCCCAGCTCTTTCTGGATCGCTTTAATTTTTTCGTTTAAGTAATACTCTTTCTGCGCCTTCTCCATCTGCCGCTTCACTCGCGACTGGATGGTCCGATCCATGTTCAGCTTCTCGATCTCCACATCGAGCACATCGCCAATCCGGCTCAACCGCTCGGCAGGATCGAAAATCTCCAGCAGGTTCTGCTTCTCTTCGATCGAAAGTTGAAGGTTCGCCGCAATCGTGTCGGTGAGCTTGGCCGGATCTTCCATGCGCACAGCCGCAATCATCGTCTCGTAATTCAGCGACTGGCACAGCTTCACGTACTGCTCAAACAACGTCGAAACACGCTGCATCCCCGCTTCGATCTGCGGGTTCGTCTCCGTCGCATAGCGCGCCACGCGTACCGTGGCCTGCATGAAGCCCTCGGCCTCGGTCACCTGCAGAATCTTGCCGCGCTCAATCCCCTCAACCAGAACTTTAATGTTCCCATCGGGGAGCTTGAGGCTTTGGACGATGTTGACGATGGTTCCGACCTGGAAGATATCGTTCGGCTTCGGTTCGTCGATCGAGGCATCGTGCTGCGTGGCGAGAAAAATCTTCTTGTCTGCCGCCAGCGCCTCTTCAAGAGCATGCACGCTGGATTCGCGTCCCACCACGAACGGCGTCATCATATGCGGAAAGATGACCACGTCCCGAATGGGCATCATCGGCAGTTTCTTGCTCTCGAATTTTTCCTTAGGGTTCGACAAAACCTGGTCTCCTAACCAACCTGGGGCCAACTCAACCTACTCAACAAGGTGCCCATTCTAAAATCGCGCCCTTTGCGATTTTAGAGTGGGAAACTCTACCTGGGAAAAACACTGACTTCGGAACTCTAACTCGCCGCCTTTTCAATCATGGCCAGCGATACGTTCCTCTTCTCCACCATCTCCCGGGTTACTTCAAATTCCTTAACCTTCTTCTGGCTCGGCAGACTATACATCAATTCCAGCATCAGTTCTTCAAGAATCATGCGCAAGCCACGCGCCCCGACCTTCCGAACCATCGCCTGCCGCGCAATCGCCCGGTTGGCGTCGTCACTAAACTTTAACCTTACGTTTTCGAATTCAAACAGACGCTGGTATTGCTTGACGATAGCGTTCTTGGGTCGCGTCAGGATTTCAACCAGCGCATTCTCATCCAGGCTCTGCAGCACTCCCATAACGGGAAGCCGCCCGACAAATTCCGGAATCAACCCGAACTTGATTAAATCCTCCGGTTGCACTTCCGAAACCAGTTCGAAGTTGCGCTTCGAGGATTGCAGCGCAGCTTCTTCCTGTTCGAGTTCGGGTCCGGTTCTGAAGCCCAGCGCCTTCTTGCCCACGCGCCGCGCAATGATCTTCTCCAACCCAACAAATGCCCCGCCGCAAATGAACAGGATGTTCGTCGTATCGACTGGCGTAAACTCCTGGTGCGGATGCTTGCGCCCGCCCTGCGGCGGAACATTCGCAATCGTCCCCTCGAGAATCTTCAAGAGCGCCTGCTGCACGCCCTCGCCGGAAACATCGCGAGTAATGGACGGATTCTCGTCCTTGCGCCCGATCTTGTCGATCTCGTCGATATAGATGATCCCAGTCTGCGTACGGCTCACATCGCCTTCCGCCGCCTGGAGCAGCTTCAGGATAATGTTCTCGACGTCTTCGCCGACATAACCGGCCTCGGTCAAGGTCGTCGCGTCGACAATGGCAAACGGCACATCAAGCATGCGCGCCAGCGTCTGCGCCAGCAGCGTCTTGCCCGTGCCCGTCGGCCCGATCAGCATGATGTTCGACTTCGTCAGCTCGACGCCGTCGCTCGTCCGCTGCCGATTCATGTAGATCCGCTTGTAGTGGTTGTAGACGGCAACAGCCAGCTTCTTCTTCGTCTGTTCCTGCCCGATGACGTATTCGTCAAGGAACGTCTTCACGTCCTGGGGCTTGGGCAACTGGTTGGGAACCGCCGATTGCGGAGTCGCCGTGCGGTCGTCTTCCAGAATCGAATTGCAGACCGCCACGCACTCGTCGCAGATATATGCACGGGGATAGTCACTGGGCGATGAGATCAGCTTCGCCACCGCGTCCTGCGACTTATGGCAGAACGAACAGCGCAGCATCTCTTCCGAGCCTGTTCTTGTTTTCACTCGGCACTACTCCTTTTCTACCTACCGTGCAGCCCATTTGCAGGTTCCGATTCGGCATTGAACAGCCGATCATACCTGCTATCTCGTTGTATAGATGATATCGTCTACGATTCCGTATTCCTTAGCCTGCTGCGCGTTCATGATGAAGTCGCGCTCCACGTCCTTCTCCACCTTGTCCAGCTTTTGACCGCTGTGCTTGGCCAGGAGTTGGTTCGTAATTTCGCGCATCCGCAAGATTTCCCGCGCGTGAATGTCAATATCGGTCGCCTGCCCGCTCAGCCCGCCCATCGACGGCTGGTGGATCAGGATCCTCGAATTCGGTAACCCTAATCTTTTCTTGGGCTCCCCAGCCGAGAGCAACAGGGCCGCCATCGACGCCGCTTGCCCTATGCATATTGTCGTCACATCGTTCTTTACATATTGCATCGTGTCGTAAATTGCCATACCCGCGGTAATGGAGCCACCCGGCGAGTTGATATAAAGCTGTATGTCTTTTTCCGGGTCTTCCTGCGCCAGGAACAACATCTGTGCGATCACCAGATTGGCGATGTTGTCATCGATCGGCGTCCCTATAAAGATGATGTTGTCGCGCAGCAGCCGGGAATAAATATCGTAGGCGCGTTCCCCGCGCCCCGTCTGTTCGATCACCATCGGTACCAGCATCATTTTCTCCGTCAAAGTCTCTCCACACCGCCGCCGGTGTCCTATGCGCAATCGGGGGAGAATCGAAATGTCCGCGGGCTCTTCATGCGGACTGGTGATACAGAAATTCGAGGGTTTTCTCGTTGCGGATTCTGGATCGAATCCTATCGAGACCCCCATCCCGTGTCAAACGTGTGCGAATCGTTTCCGCCGTCTGTTTTGTTTGTTTTGCCAGCGAATCCACCTCTGCATCCATCTCTTCATCGCTGACCTGAACATTCTCCACGTCCGCCACTTTTTCCAGCAGCAACGCGGCCTTCACATCGTGGATCGCCTGATCCCTCTGCCCCGCTCTCAACCGCGGCAAATCCATCTGTTTCATGTGCTCGGCGCTGAAACCCTGCGCCGCCAGCGCCCGCAACCCGCGCTCCAGGCGGATATCGATCTGCTGCTCGATCAGCGCGTCGGGCACTTCGAAATCGTTCCGCTTGATCAACTCCTCGACCAGCTTGTCTTTCGCTTTGTGCTCAGCCTCGTGCATGCGCTCCGCCTCCATTTGCTCGCGGATGCGCTTCTTCAACTCATCGACGTTCGCAAACTCGCCCAGCTGCTTGGCGAACTCTTCATTCAGCTCGGGAAGAATCTTCTTCTTCACCGCTCCAACCTTCACTGTATAAACGAACGTCTTCCCTGCCAGCCGCTTGTCCTGCGCATCATCGGGATAATGCACGTCAAACGTCTTCTCGTCGCCGACGTTCGCACCGCGCAAATTCTCCGTAAACTCCGGCATCGTGTTCTTGCCGCCGATCTCCACCAGCACTTCATCCATGTGCACCGGCTTGGCATCCTCGCCCGCCTCTTCCGGATTCTTCGGGTGCCCATCGAGCGAAGCCTGCGCAAAATCTCCATCGGCCAATGCCCGGCCCTCGATCGGCTCGAACTTAGCATGCTGCTCCCGCAAGTCGGCCAGCGCCTGCTCTACATCATTCTCAGGAACGGCAATCTCCGGCTTATCCGCGCGCAGTTCCTTGTAGCCTTCCAGCTTGATTTCGGGCAGTACTTCAAACGCAGCTTTGAACTTCAGTGGCTCGCCGTCATGCACATGCAGATCGGTCACCCGCGCCTGCGACACGGGATGCATCCCCAGCCGATCGGCTTCTCGCTTGAAATATTTTGGAATCAGCGCTTCGACAACATCGGTCTTGATCTCTTCAGAGAATCGCTGCTTGATGATCGAAGCCGGCACATGTCCGCGCCGGAAGCCGGAGATGCGCGCAACCTTCTGATACTTCTGGATCAGCGCCTGGGTCTCGCGGTTTACCTCTTCCGCGGGTATTTCGACCTCGATCTCGCGCTTCGTAGCGTCTTTTGTCTCTGTGGGGCTCACAGTCTACCTTTCAAAGGACACCGCTGCCGGGTGCAGCGGAGCCTGGGAGGGATGGCTTAAAAAGCCTTCACCGCAAAGATGAGTTTAAAGAGAGCAAGAGAACATCGTCAAACGCAGGTACCCCATTTCCAACCCACTAAAGTAACGATGGAAGGAGGCAACTGTGCAGAGAATTGCAGCAACGAGGATTCTGTAATTTGGTAATTTGGTAATTTCAACCCCAAGCGGTTTTCAATTACGCAATTACCAAATTACGAAATTACAAAATGCCTCTCCCAACCTGGCTAAACGTCCTAAACGCGGAAGTAGTCTCCTGCACACGCTGCCCGCGCTTGGTCGCCTACCGGGAGCAAATCGCCCGTGAGAAGCGCCGCGCCTATCGCGATCAAGAATACTGGGGCAAGCCCGTCCCCGGCTTCGGCGATCCCAAAGCCGCGGTCCTGGTCCTGGGTCTGGCCCCAGGAGCGCACGGCTCCAACCGCACCGGCCGTCCCTTCACCGGAGACGCCTCCGGCAACTTCATGTACCCGGTTCTTTACGAAACCGGATTTGCCAACCAGCCAAACGCAACCAATCGCGAAGACGGTCTCGTTCTCACCAACCTCTACATCACGGCCGCAGCACGCTGCGCTCCGCCGGACAACAAACCTCTACCGCAAGAACTCGCTAACTGCTCTTCTTATCTGGATCGCGAACTGGAAGGCTTGAAAAATCTGCGCGTGATAGTAGCGCTAGGCAAGATCGGCTTTGACAGCTACCTGCTCCACCTGAAACGCCATGGCTTAATCGCGAGCCGCGCCCCATACCTCTTCGCCCACGGGGCCACCTACAAGATGCCCGATGGCAAAACGCTCCTCGCGTCCTATCACCCATCCAACCAAAACACGCAAACGGGAAAGTTAACCCGCCCAATGTTCGTAGAAATCTTCAAGAAAGCCAGAGAGCTGTCAGCGTAGCGCCGCCGTCTCGGCGGCGGTCAGGACGGCGTCAGCCGTCCATGCCGCACAAAACCAATCCGCGAAAATCCGAGCAGATCTGCGGAGAAGAAGTTTAGTCAGCTTCGGTCTTGAACGCCTGCACGAGAAAGTACGTCCAAACGCTATCTGTTCAGAAACCAAAGAAACTGCCGATAATCTCGCCGGGCGGAATCTTGGGTAGCGGAGCACCTCTGGGCCGGCGTGGGGACCGTTTACCGCTTCGGGATGAGTCCGCCCCTATCCAATATTTACCGCAGCCATTGACCGTAGCGGGGCGACCCGCCGGCGCTTATGGCGTCGCCGCCATCGCCCGAGATCTCCATTGCAGAGCTTGGGTCGCTACAACCCGAAATTCAGAATCCCAAAAACACCGGCTCCGGCTCGAGCCGAACGCCCCACTGCTCTTCGACCCCCCGCTGGATCGCCTCTTTCAAGGCCACAATGTCGCGAGCTTCGGCCTCTCCGGGATTAATCAGTGCCAATGCATGTTTGGACGAGATTCCAGCCCGCCCCAAACGGAACCCCTTCCCAAATCCCGAATGCTCCACCAACCAAGCCGCCGAAACTTTGCGCTGCGCGTCCAATGCCGGGTAACTAGGTATGCTCAATCCGCGAGCTTCAGCCCGCGCCGCCATCCCGCGAAATTCTTCTTCACCCAGCACCGGATTCTTAAAAAACGACCCCGCGCTCCGCGCATCCGCATCTCCCGCCACAATCAGCATCCCCTTGCGGTGCCGAATCTCCTTCACCGCCTCGCGCACCTCCATCAACGAAGGCGCGAGCGCCTTCCCGCCAAACCACTTTTGCAAATCCGCATACTTCAAGCACGGCGCACCATCGTGCTTCAAGCGGAAGCTCACCTGCAAAACGATGTACCGCCCGCGCTCCCCGTTCTCTGCACGATTGAAGATGCTCGAACGATACCGAAACTCGCAGTCGGCATTGGACAGCGTCACCACGCGATCTTCCCGAGTATCCAGCGCCCGCACCGATTCAATCGTCTCCGCAACTTCCTGCCCGTAAGCTCCGACGTTCTGCACCGGCGTCCCGCCAACGCTTCCTGGAATCCCGCTCAGGCATTCGACCCCGGCACAATTCCGCGAAACGGCGGAGCCAACAAAATCGTCCCAAAGAACTCCGGCGCCGACGCTGAATCCTTGCAAGCCGCCCGTAGCGTCCAGCAAACTAGAGCTCACCGAATCGCCGATCGCGATCCTCAACACAAGACCCGGCCAACCTGCGTCCGCAACAACCAGATTGCTTCCACCACCAAAAACAAAGAGAGGCAGCCCACGCGACCGGGCAAAAGCCACTGCTTCCCGCACCTCCTCTTCGCTCCGCGCCTCCGCGAAGTACCGGGCCGCTCCTCCAACCTGCAATGTTGTTAAAGGCGCAAGCACAACATTTTCCCGAATCGTCATCGACTCGAAGATACCTCAGGGACCTCGCAGTGTGCTGAATTAACTAAGGTGGGATAGAAAAGCCAGGCAATCGAGAAGTCGGTGGAGAATCCTCCATGATCCTCTGTGTACTCCGTGATAAACGCTTTTTGCGAGCGGCAGAGCTGCCATTGGAACCCGCAACTACTTCGTCTTCGATCCCGAGGCGGCGGCTTTATCCACAATCGCCAGCAGCGCCGCATCTTTCCTCTTCTTCGATCTCGGACCTTTCCCCCGGCCGCGGCTAATCAAATCCGCCACCGAAGTGCTCTCCAGAATCTTCGCCGCCGAATCCCGCACCTTCAGAAACACCTCATACAGCGCCCGATGATCCTCATCCGACGCAATCAAACTCCTCAACTGGTCGGCATCGCCAAACGGAGCTAGCGGTCCGTCCACCAGCCGGATCACCTCGCTCAAATAAATCTCCGACGGCGCCCGCCGCAGCTGATATCCGCCCTTGGCCCCGCGCACGCTCTCCACAATGCGCGCATTCTTCATCTCCAGCAGAATCAGTTCCAGGAACTTCTCCGGCAGATCGTTCTCCATCGCGATCTCCCGAATCTTCACCGTCCCCGACCCATAATGGTGCCCCAGCGTCATAATCGCCTCGAGCGCATAGAGCCCTTTTTGCGAAATCTTCAAGCTGTAATCCTTCCCGTAAGCCAAGGTTAGTAACTTGCTCGGAAATCTTGCCTTTGACGTACTCTAGCGAGACTAAGCCGCCTTTGCAATCATTCTTTCGTACCATAGTCACAGGCCCATCTCGCCGCAAGACCGCCTCACTCAGATCCCAACTTGACCTCGTCGCCAAACCTCCACTAAATTTCAAATTCAGGCCAAATGCGGACAGCAAGGGTTCGCACGCGGCTCGAAGCTCAGAGCTCAAGCTCCCCATGACTGTCAAAAAGCATTCTTTACGCAAAACCGCGCCGCTCCGTCAAAAAGCACAACTGATGTCCGCCTCCGAAATCGAGCGCACGCTGGTTCGCCTCGCACATCAGATTCTCGAGAAAAACGGAGGTCTCGATGGCCTCGGCCTCGTAGGCATCCGGCGGCGTGGTGTCCCCATCGCCGAGCGTCTCGGCAAAATGATCCAGAAGGTCGAAAAGAAGCCAGTCCCAGTCGGCACCCTCGACATCACCTTCTACCGCGACGATCTCTCAACACTCGGCCCCAAGCCGGTAGTCCAGAAATCCGAGATCGGCTTCAACATCGAAGGCAAAAAAATCGTCCTCGTCGACGACGTCCTCTACACAGGACGCACCACACGCGCGGCGCTAGATGCCCTCTTCTCCCACGGTCGTCCCAGCCAAGTCCAGCTATTGGTGCTGATCGACCGCGGCCACCGGGAGATTCCAGTGGAAGCGACCTTCATAGGCCGCAACATCCAAACCACGGACAACGAAGTAATCGAAGTGAAGTTGACGGAAATCGACGAAGCCGAAAAAGTCCTGCTGATGGAAAGAACGTAGCGCCGCCATCTTGGCGGCGGTTAGGCTGGCGTCCTCGCCCGCCCATATCCGCTAAAATCTGCGGAACAGAAGTTTGCCTTTTTCAAACCTATCCCGGACTATGCCTTCGTAATCGAAGCCCACTCCATCTCAAACCGCGCGCGGTCATAAAACGACTTCTGCGTCCCCACGCCCAAAGTTGAAAGCCCTGCATAAAGATTCGCCCGCAGCACGGCATCCCGCTCCGCCAGACCCTCGCCCAGGAACGTAGCGAAGCTTCCGATAAATGCGTCGCCCGCCCCGGTGCTGTCCACGCTCTTCATGAAAAACGCCGGCACATGCTCCATGCCCTCTTTCCCCGCCAGCAAGGACCCGTTCGCCCCAAGCGTAATGAGCACACGACGAATCCCGCTCGCAAGCAATTTCTCCGCGCACCGTTTCGCGTCGTCCACATTCTTTACCGGCAATCCGGCAATCGTCTCCGCCTCGCTCTCATTTGGCACAAAATAATCCAGCTCCGAAACCTGTTTCACATCGATCGTCTGCGCCGGCGCTGGATTCAAAATGCACCGGATCCCATTCTTCCGCGCGAAGTGAATCGTGTAATACACCGTCTCCAGCGGAATCTCAAACTGCAGCACAATACAATCCGCGCTCTTCAGGACGTCGGCTGCCGCATCCACATCCGCCGGCTTCAATTTGTCATTCGCGCCCTTCACCACAATGATCCGGTTCTGTCCCGACGAGTCCACAAAAATCGGAGCCACGCCGCTCGAAACCCCCGACACAATCCGCACATGCGAAGCGTCAATGCACAGTTTCTCAAAATTCTTTATAGTGGCCGGCCCAAACAAATCCTCCCCAACGCGAGCCACCATGAAAACTTCCGCTCCGCATAGCCGCGCGGCCACCGCCTGATTCGCGCCCTTGCCGCCGAACCCCAAATCAAACTTATCTCCAAAAATCGTCTCCCCCGGCTTTGGAAACCGGTCAGAAAATGTAGTCAGATCGACATTCGCACTGCCAACCACCGCAATTCGAGGACGTTTCGCCATATTCCCTACGCTTTATATGAAATTTGAATTTGATGAATGCCACGCGCTTCAGCAAGAGACGACGCACGCGGAAGGCTGAGTCTATTCAGTCGAATGCAGGAGTGTCAATGACATGCACACTTCGGGAAGCAGGATGAAAGCAGCATAATCGCCGCTGCAAACACCGCGAAGTAAGACTCGAATCTGCAATCGGCAATCCGCTATCTGCCTTCCCTCACTCCACCTTCACCGGCGCGGCGACCGATCCGATCCGTCCCGTCAGCCCATCCCGCACCACGATCCGCACGCTGTATTCCCCGGGCGCCAGATCGAGACTCCCGCGATACGAAATTCCCTTCTGCTTGATTGACACTAACTCCTCGGCGGTCACATGCACATCGATCTTCTTTCCCGTCGGATGGTCCACATCCCGCCCGGTCGCCGTCTTCGTCATCGCCACAAAATCGACCACGAGATGATTATTATCCGCCAGGTCGACCATGTTCGACCCGGGCGCAACGTTCAGCACAAAATGAAGACTCTTCTTCCCTGCCTGCTGGCTCTCGGCAACCGGCTCCCAGCGAGCCTCGATGGGCAGGGCTGTGTAATCAAGTGGCGACTTCAGCGCCGCCGCCAGATCGCTGTCGCGCGTTACATCGGGATTCACCGTCGCATTGGTCACGAAAAATCCCGTCCGCGCCCTCACCTCAATATGTTCACGCTTCACCTTGACCGACAGTTTGCGCCATCCCGCCTTCGTATTCGCGCGGTCCAGGTAATAACCCAGCATGTAATATTGCGACGAGTCCTTGACTGCATCTCGAAATCCCTTCACCAGGTCATTCGAGTTAAAGTACGGCCGCCCGCCAGTCGCTGCCGCAAACGTTTCCAGCGTCGCCTGCGTGTCCATCTGCCGCCAATTCACGCTTCTCGCGTACCCACCCGGACGCCTCGGATCATTCGGCACTCTGATCGCAGCACTCGCGTTGTTCGTCGTCAGTCCTTTCACGTCGACCGGATACAGCGAAATCTCCGCCGCATTCAGCAGTTGCCACGTGCGTTCATACAAGGGCAGAACGTCGGTTAGCGAATCTCGGCCCGCCGGCGCCAGATGCATCGAGTTATCGCTCACGCTGAACGGAAATCCTCCGCCCGCCCAGATCAACGATTTGCGTCCGGGAAATCCCGCCAGCGATTGCGCCACCTGCTGTATCGCGTCCAGCGTATAGGTAATGGCAATGCGCTGCTGGAAGGCCTGAAAGTTCAGCGCCGCATCCTCCATCATCGCCTGTAAGCGATCCGCTTCCTGCTGTATCGAGGTCGTATGCCCAGTTCCCATATCGTCGCCGAGCCCGCTGCTGCCCTCCGGCGCGGCATTCCCGGTTGCCGCTTCAAGATCCTCCGCCGTGTCGACCATCTGCGTCGTGTCGCCCCGCACCTTGTGCAGCGCCGCAATCAGCACGCCAGGTGAAGTCGTAAAGTCGTGCACCACGTGAATGCCGCTCCGGTTCAGCGTATACAACCCGGTCGGCTCCCGCCGGTCCACGGATTCCTCCAAATATTTCAGCAGTTCCTTCCGTGCGTAGGCCTGGTCCGCAAAGCTTGTGTTTAGCAGATCAAGCACAATCAGCGTCACCCGCCGCGTCGAGCCCCCTCCATTGACCGCGTTGCTGAATTCATCGGGCTTCAATGTCCGCGACATGCGGTGCGGATCGCTTGTAACCTCCTCGAAGGTTGCGATCGGCCGCTCCGCACCGTTCTCGAACACTGTGAAGTCTTCTTTCTTCAATCCCGTAACGTGCACGCCCGACTTATCGGTGACGAGTGTCGGAATCAGCACAAGTTCCGTCCGCGACGTGAACTTGACCTCTCCATTCTCTTTATCTCTATCGCCAGCAAGAATCGTGGAAGGCAATGCGAGAAGGATGACAACTGAAAAACAGCCCCATTTTCCAGAGCAGAAGTTAAAAGGAGATCTCGAAGAGCGGTCGAGTGCGCGCATATTCAACCTCGCCAGGTTAGAGGAGCAACTCAGGGGAAATACAGTTTAGCCGGTCATTATAGTTCACCAGGGAAAACTTAATAACTAACCGCCGCACTTGGAACCCGCATCCAACGTCAAGCGCGAATGAACCTCGCAGACTTCATCTTTGGCCCGCCTCTCGCAATGGAGGATGAGAAGTCCCAACGCATCGGCCCGGCCAAAGGCATTCCCATCTTCGGACTCGACGCGCTTAGTTCCGCCGCCTATGGCCCCGAGGCCGCGATGACCCTGCTCATTCCGCTCGGCATGGCAGGCATCGGATACATCTGGCCTATCAGCGTGAGTATTGTCATTCTGCTCGGCATCGTCTACTTCTCCTATCGCCAGACGATTGAGGCTTACCCGCTAGGAGGAGGTTCTTACACCGTCGCCACAGAGAATCTCGGCGTTTGGCCGGGCCTGCTGGCCGCGGCTGCGCTGATGACCGATTACATTCTCACCGCCGCTGTCGGAATCTCCGCCGGTGTTGGCGCGCTCGTCTCCGCGATGCCGCGGCTGCAGGAGCACACGCTACTTATTTGTCTGGCGATCCTCGTTGTTCTCACGATTGTGAATCTGCGCGGTGTGCGCGAAACAGGAGGAATTTTCCTCCTGCCAACTTATTTGTTCATCTTCAGCCTGCTGGCGATGATTGCTATTGGCATATTCAAAACCGTCGCAGCCGGCGGCCACCCGATGCCCGTTGTCGCGCCGCCGAAGCTTGGCGCCGCAACCACGGGCATCGGCGCATGGCTTCTCCTTCGTGCCTTCGCCAGCGGCTGCACCGCCATGACCGGAGTCGAAGCCGTCAGCAACGGAGTGATGGCCTTCAAAGAACCGACCGATAAAACCGCGCGCCAGACCCTGACGATCATCATTGCGACCCTGATGGTTATGCTTCTCGGCATTGCGTATCTCGCGCCGCGTTTCGGAGTCGCCGCTACCGCACCCGCCGAAACTGGCTACCAGAGCGTGCTTGCGCAGCTTCTCGCCGCCATCACCGGCAAAGGCTGGTTTTATTGGACGGGTATCGGTTCGATCCTCGTCGTCCTTTCGCTCTCGGCGAACACAGCCTTTGCAGATTTCCCGCGCCTGGCACGTGCCATCGCGCTCAATGGATACCTTCCGTTCGCCCTCAGCGTTCGCGGGCGGCGCCTCATCTTTGCCGAAGGCGTTTACGCGCTCGCTCTTCTCACAGCAATTCTGCTCGCCATTTTCGGAGGCGTAACCGACCGCCTCATTCCTCTCTACGCGGTCGGAGCTTTTCTGGCCTTCACGCTCTCGCAAGCGGGGATGGTCATGCACTGGAAGCGCGTCGGTGGCCGCGGGGCGCGCAAAAGCATGTTCATCAATGGCCTCGGTGCCTTCGCCACGGCCATCACCGTTGCCGTCGTTCTGCTGGCGAAATTCACGGAGGGCGCATGGATCACCATGGTCCTCATCCCGGCCCTCATGCTCATGATGCGCGGCATCCATCGCCACTACGGGCGAGTCGCCCAGAAAACCAAAATCGAAGGCCCTATCAACACGCACAATCTCTGCCGTCCCATCGTCATCGTTCCCGTCGATCGCTGGAGTGCCATCACCGAAAAAGCTCTGCGCTTCGCCTGGGATATCTCCGAGCAGATTCGCGTAGTTCATGTCGATTGCGGAGAAGAAGCCGACAGCCTATGCAACGTCTGGGAAGGGATCGTAGAGAAGCCCGCAAGAGAGGCGAATCTTCCCGTCCCCGAGTTGGTGACCCTGAAATCGCCTTACCGGTTTGTGGTCAAACCCATCGTCGCCTACACCCTCGAAGTCCAGAAGCAAAACGCGCATTGCCACGTAGCGGTCATCATTCCGGAACTGGTTGAGCCTAGGTGGTATCACTTGTTCCTGCACAACCACCGTTCTGCGCTGCTGAAAACGTTACTGCTCTTCGAAGGCAACCCCCGCATCAGCGTCATCAACGTTCCGTGGTATTTGGATAAGCAGGCTGCTTGACGTTTCGATCGAGGCGTAGCCGCTTACAGATTCACATTCCGGGCAGCGGAAATAAATCTAGTTAGCTTTTCCCTGTCCAGCTTTCCATCCGTCCGCACGCCCGAACAAACATCCACACCAAACGGCCCCACTTCGCGGATAGCCTGCGCCACATTCTCCGGATTCAGGCCGCCCGCCAGAAACAACGGAACTTGCAAGCGTTTGCGAATCGCCCGGCTCAATCTCCAGTCATGGGTCCGCCCCGTCCCACCAAGTTGCTTTACTGCCAGCTTCTGATTTCCCGAGTCCAGTAAAATCGCATCCACGCTGGTTAGCAGCGCGGCCTCGTCCACCGACTCCGGCCCAGTAACATGCACTACCTGCACAACAGAAATCCCGGGCAAAACCACCTTCAGTTCCCGGTGCGTCCCATGCGCAAGGTGGTCACAAATTTGAATGGTATTAGTCCGGCAGAATCGCTGCTGCGCGACGATCTCCTCGACGCTTTGCCGCGAAGTAAGAAGAAAGGTCCCGATCGCGGGAGGCACAGTACCAGCGATTTCGGCGATCAGTTCGTCGCCAATCACGCCGGGCCCGCTAGGCATCCGCGAAACCAGGCCAAGAGCCGAAGCTCCGGCCTCCACAGCCAGAGCCGCCTCTTCAACACTAGAAATGCAGCAGATTTTAACTCGAGGAGTAACCGCGGCCTTCATATTCGAGAGATTTTCTGAGAACTGAGAACCAAGAACTATTCTCCATACGGCACCCAGATATTCTTCACCTGCACCGCATGTTCCAGAAACCACCGGCCCTCGGCAACTCTCGGATCGAACCAGTCAATCGTGCGCCCCTCATTCGTGAACACCTGCTTCAAATTTCCCACCGACATAGCCTTAGCCGAAGCCGCCGTAGCCTCATCGCCAAACGACCAGATCGCGTCGACATCATCATGCTCGGCCAAAGTCTTCAGAAGCTGCGACACGTATCCAGTAACAATGTTCACCGCGCCACCCGGCAGGTCGCTAGTATCGAACACCTGATACAAATCGCCAGCAATCAGCGGATAAGCCTCCGAACCCACCGCAATCACGGTGTTCCCCATCGCCAGCAAAGGCATCACGGTAGAGATAAATCCCAGCAGCGGCGTCTCCCGCGGACAAATTACTGCGACAGTCCCAACTGCCTCATTCATCGCGATCGCAATATTCCGAAACGGAGGATTGTGCACCGCGCCGTCAAACTTGTCGGCCCAAGCCGCGTAAGAAAAAACGCGCTGAATGCCCATCTCGACTTCAGCAGCCGCCTGCTTCTCTCCAACCACCTGAGCTAGCCGCGTAGCAATCTCCGCGCGCCGCTGCGACAGATTCTCCGCGCAGTAATAAAGCACCTGCGCCCGGGTGTGCGCGGTAGCCTTTGCCCAGCCAGAAGCCTTCCGCGCCGCCTCGACTGCATTGCGAATGTCTTTGCGATTCCCCAGCGGAGCCTCGCCCAAAAGCCGCCCATCCGCCGCATGTACTTCCATGCTGTAACCAGAATCCGGCCGAGCCTGCTTCCCGCCGATGTAAAGCTTCACAGTCCTGTCGATGTCGCGACCATCCCGCCGTTGGTCATCTTCATTGTGGTCATGTTCACCGCTCAGATTTTGGGTGGCGCTGCGCTTCAACGCAGCGGTCTCAGCCGCGCTCTCCTTCGCGGCTTCAGCCGCTGAGGCAGCTTCCGCTTGGAGCCTGGGGCTTGGAGCTTGGAGCTGCTTCTTGAACCATGCCGGCTCCAGATATTCCCGCAGCCCCTCGCGCCCGCCCTCGCGCCCATACCCGCTCTCGCGATATCCACCGAAGCCGCACGCAGCGTCGAACATATTCGTGCAATTCACCCAGACCACGCCGGCCTTGATCTGCGCAGCCACATGCAAGGCAATGTTAATGCTCTCGCTCCACACGCAAGCCGCGAGCCCATACACGGTATTGTTCGCCAGTTCCACCGCCTCGCTCGGTGTGCGGAACGTCATCGCCGCCAGCACCGGCCCAAAAATTTCCTGCTGCGCCACGATCGAAGTCGGCTGAACGTTACTCAGCAAGGTGGGCGGATAGAAAAACCCGCGCGAAGGCAGAGTCGTTTGCGGCTGCCAGCAAGTCGCACCCTCAGCCACACCCTGCTCTACCAACTTTCTAATCCGGTCGAGTTGCACCCGCGCCACAATCGCGCCAATATCGATCGCCTTGTCCAGCGGAGCCCCAATCCGCAACGTGCTCATCCGCTGCTGCAATTTCGAAATCAAAGCCTCGGCAATGCTCTCCTGCATTAAAAGCCGCGAGCCCGCGCAACAAACCTGCCCTTGGTTGAACCAGATTCCGTCGACGAGGCCCTCAACAACGCTATCGAGATCGGCATCTTCGAAAACGACAAACGGAGACTTCCCGCCCAGCTCCAATGAAACCTTCTTGTGACTGTTAGCCGTAGCCGCACGAATCGCCCGCCCAACCTCGGTCGACCCTGTAAATGCAATTTTGTCAATATCCGGATGCTTGACCAGCGCCTCGCCAGTGCGACCGTCGCCGGTGACAATGTTCACCACGCCCGCAGGCAACTCCGCTTCCTGGCAAATTTCAGCAAATGCCAGCGCAGTGAGCGGCGTGAACTCCGCCGGTTTCAGTACCACTGTATTCCCTGTCGCCAGCGCGGGCGCAATCTTCCACGCCAGCATCAGCAGCGGAAAATTCCACGGAATAATCTGACCGACCACTCCGCAAGGAACATAGCCGGGAAACTCCGCCTCCAGAATCTGCGCCCACCCGGCGTGATGATAAAAATGCCGCGCCACCAGCGGAATATCGATATCGCGGCTCTCGCGAATCGGCTTGCCGTTGTCCATCGTCTCGAGCACCGCCAGCCGCCGCGAATGCTTCTGCACCAGCCGCGCCAGCGCATACAAATATTTCGCCCGCTCAAAAGGAGCCAGCGCCTGCCACTTCGGCAAAGCCTTCCGCGCCGCCTTCACCGCCGCATCAACATCCAACGCCGATCCCTGCGCCACCGCCGCCAGCTTTTCGCCATTCGACGGATCGAGGCTCTCGAAGTACTCCCCGTCAGAAGGCGCGACCGAAGCGCCACCAACAAAGTGGCCGAACTTCCGCCCATGCCGATCCAGCCAGGAAGAAACTTCCTTCGAATCCTCCGGCGCCGGCCCATACTCCATGCTCACGAATTTTTCAGCGATGCTCATCAGTTTGTGCCCAGTTTCATAGTGGAGACGCAGCTCTCGCGTCCCTAGACGGGGCAAGCCCCGTCTCTACGCAATCGGGTGGCGGTACTCCGCCGAATACCTTCCCGTAGCAAAGTGCTCCAACTGCCGCTCAATATCACCCAGCAACCCGCTGGCTCCAAAGCGGAACATTTCCGCGCGCAGCCACGAATCGCCCAGCTCTTCCTTGATCATCGCCAGCCAATCCAGCGACTGCTTCGCCGTGCGAATTCCACCAGCCGGCTTAAATCCAACCGCCATTCCAGTCTCCTGCGCATACTCGCGAATCGCGCGCACCATCACCAGGCTCACCGGCAGCGTCGCATTCGCCGGCTCTTTCCCGGTCGAAGTCTTGATGAAATCCGCTCCGGCCATCATGGCCACAACGCTAGCCCGACCGACATTGCGCAAAGTCAGCAAATCACCAGTCCCGAGGATGACCTTCATGTGCGCACGCCCGCAAGCCTGCTTGAACGCCGCCACCTCGTCATACAAAGCCTGCCAGCGCCCGCCAAACACATGCGCGCGAGTAATGACCACATCGATCTCGTCCGCGCCCGCCTCCACCGACCGCCGAATCTCCGCCACCCGCTCGGCCAGCGGCGACAACCCTGCCGGAAATCCCGTCGATACCGCCGCCACATGAATCCCGCTGCCCTCAAGCGCCGCCAGCGCCGTCTCCACAAACGTGTGATACACGCAAATCGCGGCGACCTTAATCTGGAGCTCGCCAATCCCAAGCTTTTCGACAATCTCCGCCTGCACCGGATGCCGTCCCTTCGCGCACAACCGCCGCACGCGCTCGTCGGTATCGTCGCCCGAGAGCGTCGTCAAATCCATACACGAGATCGCGCGCAGCAACCACGCCGCCTGCCATTCTTTCTTCACCGTACGTCGCGCCGTCTGAGTCGACGCCCGCCGCTCCACCGCGCTCGTATTCACGCGCACGTCGCGCACCCAATCCAGGTTCAGCGGAATCCCTGTATTGCGCAGCAGAGGCCGCCCGCCCAGCGTAGCGATCGCGTCGCCGTTCAGATCCGCGGGCCGAATTGAATGCTTATCGCTAGACATCGATCTCACAAAATTGAATCTGCTCGAAACATTGTACGGCAACAAAGTGACGACGGTCCCTTCCGACAAAATGTCATCCTGAGCGGAGTCGAGCAACCCTACCAACCGATCCCCAATCCCAGTCGTCGCACGGCATTCTCCACTTGCCATGTGCACAGGGGAAGGCCGCTGCCATCTCCCACTTTCTACCTTGACACCTGACTGATGACCTTCTACGCTACGCCCGAATCACAAAAATCAAGGAGGCATCGTCCTGAAAAACTCGGGCCCGCTGTCTAAGCACGCCAGTACGTCTTTACTAGTTCTTTCATTCGCAATTCTTCTTTCCCTTCCCGCCTTCGCCACACCCAAAAAAGTCATCATCGATACCGACCCCGGCACCGACGACGCCATGGCCATCATGCTCGCGCTCAACTCGCCCGAACTCGACGTCCGTGCGCTCACCGTCGTGGCCGGAAACGTAGTCGAGCCGCAAGGTCTCGAGAATGCTCTCCGCATGGTCTCGCTCGCCAACCGCTGCGATATTCCCGTCGCCCACGGCGCCGAGCATCCTCTCTCGCAAAAGCTCATCACCGCCGAGTTCTGGCACGGCAAGAACGGCCTTGCCAACATCGAACTCCCCGCGAGCAAGTGCAAGGCCGACCCGCGGTTCGCCTCCGACCTCATCATCGAAATGGTTCACGCCGCGCCGCATGAAATCACGCTCGTGCCGGTTGGCCCGCTCACTAACATCGCGCTCGCCATCCGCAAAGATCCCACCATCGTTCCGCTCGTGAAGGAAGTCATCATCATGGGAGGCTCGATCTCCGGCGGCAATGTCAACGCCGCCGCCGAAGCCAACATCGCCAACGACCCCGAAGCCGCGCAGATCGTCTTCCAGGCCGGATGGCCGCTCACCATGGTAGGTCTCGATGTAGGCAACAAGACGCTGCTCACGAAAAAGCACCTCGACCAGCTCGGCGCAGCCCATGGCCCGATGAGCGATTTCATCTACAAGGTAGCGAGTTTCCTAATCGACCTCTCCGCGAAATACGATTCGCCCGGCACGCCCATGTACGATCCATTGGCCGTCGGGGTGGCGATTGACTCCACCATCGTCACCGGTCCTGCCATGAACGTCCAAGTCGAAACGCGCGGCGAATTCACCCGCGGCGAAACCGTCGCCAACCGCAACGGCTATGACGAAAAGAACGTCCTCCACGGCGACCGCTACATCATTGAGGGTCTCGACAAGCTCGAACCCAACGCCAAAGTCTGCACCGACGTCCAAGCCGACCGCTTCCTGCAGATGTTTGTCTCAAGAATCAAAGGCAAGTAGCATGGACCTTCCTCCGTGGTCCTCCGCGTTCTCTGTGGTTAAAGCTTTAGGTTTGTCCGTCATCTGCCGCGTAGTAGAGAAAGGAACAACGTGTACACACCAAACTCATTAGGCATCGCGCTCTTCATGATGATCACCAGCGCCATCTGCTGGGGTTCCTGGGCCAACACTTATAAAGGCGTCAAGAACTACCGCTTCGAACTCTTCTACTGGGACTACGCCCTCGGCATCTTCCTCATCTCGATGATCCTCGGCCACACCATGGGAATGACGCATCACCATGATCCGGCCAACCTGACGCATAACATCCATTCCGCCGACGGCGCCAATATGATCTCCACCATGATTGGCGGCGCAATTTTCAACCTCGCCAACCTTCTTCTCGTCGCAGCCATCGACCTCGCCGGTCTCGCTGTCGCCTTCCCTCTTTCCATCGGCATCGCGCTCGTCGTCGGCGTGATTTCCAGCTACATCATCCAACCAAAGGGCAACTCGACTCTCCTCGCTGCTGGTGTCGCATGCGCAGTCATCGCCGTCATACTGATCGGCAAAGCTTATGGGTCCCTCGCCGGCGGCAGCCGCCCCGCTTCGCGCAAAAGCATCGTGGTCTGCATTGTCTCCGGAGTTTTGATGGGTCTCTGGGCGCCCTTCGTCACGCGGGCCATGACGCACGGCAATCCGCTCGGTCCCTACGCCGTAGCCATCTTCCTCACTCTCGGAGCGCTCCTCTCCTGCTTCGTATGGAACATCTATTTCATGAAGCATCCGCTGGTCGGCGAGCCAGTCAATTTTTCCGGATTCCTCCGCGCCCCCGCTTCAGCACACGCTCTCGGCCTCTTTGGCGGATTCATCTGGGGCACGGGCATGGTCTTCAATTTGGTGGCGGCTAGTTTCACCGGCGTTGCGATCTCCTACGCCATCGGCCAATCCGCACCCATGGTCGCCGCGCTCTGGGGAGTCTTCGCCTGGAAAGAATTCGCCGGCGCCCCAGGGAAGGCCAAAACCTATCTCTTCCTCATGTTCGTCTTCTACTGCTTGGCCATTGCCCTAGTAGCCAAAGCAAATGGCTAAACAGCCCGGCTAGGGACAGCCGCCCTCGGGCTGTCCCGCCGGACAAAGGCGCCAGCCAGCGCCCAAGCACCGCAAGGCTTACAATCACTTACCCATCGTCATCATGCACCGACGTCCACTAGCGCTCGGCATCGCTACCATTCTCTCAATCTTGAGTTTGTCGGGGGCCCAGCAAACGCACTCAGCCGCTCCCGCTCCTCCAGTCGTCCATTTCGTCGACGTCGCCCTGCAATCCAGCCTCACCGCCAAAACCGAGGCCGGCGGCGACAAACAAAAGCGCTACATCATCGAAACCACGGGAAGCGGCGTAGCAGCCTTCGATTACGACAACGACGGCTGGCCCGACATTTTCCTGGTCAACGGCAGCCGCCTAGAGCCATTCCCAAAAGGTGAAGAACCCGCCAGCCATCTCTATCGCAACAACCACGACGGAACGTTTTCCGATGTAACTCGAAAAGCAAACGCAGCCCTCACCGGCTGGGGCCAGGGCGTCTGCGCCGGTGACTACGACAATGACGGCAATACCGACCTCTTCGTCACCTTCTGGGGACACGATGTCCTCCTCCACAACAACGGCGACGGCACCTTCACCGACGTAACCCGCAAAGCCGGGCTTTGGCACGACGATCCACGTTGGTCCACCGGCTGCGCCTTCCTCGACTACGACCGCGACGGCCGCCTCGATCTCTTCATCGCCCACTACGTCGACTTCGACCCCGCCCACTCCCCCGAACCCGGCTCAGCCCCGACATGTACGTGGAAAGGCCTCTCGGTAATGTGCGGCCCGCGAGGCCTCAAAGGCACGCGCAGCGAGCTCTACCACAATAACGGCGACGGCACTTTCACCAACGTCAGCGAAAGATCCGGCATCGCCAAGACCGCCGACTCCTATTGCTTCACCGCCCTCACCGGCGACTTCGACAATGACGGTTGGCCCGACATCTACGTCTCCTGCGACACCTCGCCCAATCTCCTCTTCCACAACAACCACGACGGCTCATTCAAAGAGATCGCCGTCGAATCTGGCGTCGCCTTCAACGACTCCGGCCGCGAGCAGGCTGGCATGGGCGTCGACGCCGCCGACTACGACGGCGACGGCTGGCTCGATATCGTCAAAACAAATTTCTCCGACGACACCCCCACGCTCTACCACAACAACCACGACGGCACCTTCACCGACACAACCGCGCCCGCCGGCCTCGCCCGCAACGCGCAATACCTCGGCTGGGGCACGCTCTTCATCGACATCGACAACGACGGCTGGCCGGACATCTTCATGGCCAACGGACACGTCTATCCCGAACTCGACGGCAAAGGACTCGCCAGTACCTTCCGCGAACCCAAGCTCCTCTATTGGAATCAGCACAACGGCAAATTCGCGGACATCTCAAAAGAAGCCGGCCCTGGCATTGCCACTCCCTTCAACGCCCACGGAGCCGCCGCCGCCGACTTCAATAACGACGGCGCGCAAGGGATCATTGTGAACAACAGTCACGACCGCCCCAGCTTACTGAAAAACGAAGGCGATCACGGGAACTGGCTCCTCCTGAAGCTCGAAGGCACAAAATCCAACCGCGACGCCATCGGTGCCAGAGTGACAGTACACGTAACGTGTGGCGCGGGCATTCCTGCCCGCGAATGTTTATGTGCCGCGGACACTCCTCCCCGCGCAACCGATTCCAAAAACAATCCCTGCGATCATCACCAAACACAGGAAGTCCGCAGCGGCGGCAGCTACATCTCCCAGAGCGACTTCCGCCTCCACTTCGGCCTCGGCCAAGCCACCAAAGCCGATGCCATCGAAATCCGCTGGCCCAGCGGCCAAACTCAGCGCTTCGAAGATGTCAAAGCCAACCAAATCCTAAAAATTCGCGAAGCAGCCAAGCCGTAGCGCTAGAACCGCCGTCCACCGGAAGCACGGCCCTCGCCGGTCGCGCTTGCGTCTACCCAGCGGTTGGGGCGGCCGCTCCTTGCCTTCAATCAGCCCAACAAAACAAATAGCGGCGCACTTACCCGCTACCAAACTCCAACCCACACAAAACTCTTGACTTTGCACAGCTAATCCATTTATATGACGCAATTCGGAAAAAATGTTGATCCGTGCTCGAGTCTCGGCCTGCCCGCAATCTTGCCTGCTGCGCCAGATTCGTCTTGCTTAACCCAGTTCGCCACAGATGTGGGTGGCATGAGGAATCAAATGTCGAATCGAAAAGTGCTGGTGGTAGCGCTTCTCTGCTTTGTCCTGTCTTTTTCCAATTTCATTTTTGCCCAAGCCAACGGCAGTCTTTCCGGCACAGTCGCCGACAAAACCGGCGGCGTTCTGACCGGAGCCACGGTGAAGATCACCTCGCAGGAAACAGGTCTCGCCCGCGAAGCCAAAACCGACGACTCCGGCCACTATCTGGTCCCATTGCTCCCGGTCTCCGTCTACACAATTCACGTCGAAGCCCAGGGCTTCCAGACCACCGAGCAGCGTGATATTCGCCTTCAGGTCAACGAGCAGCGCGAGGTCAACTTCAACCTCAATCCGGCTACGGTCAGCCAGCAGGTCGAAGTCAGTGCCACCGAAGTCGCCGTCGAAACCACCAACCCGACTCTCGGCCAAGTCATCAACTCCGAGCAGGTCGCCGACCTCCCTTTGAACGGCCGCGACTTCGTACAACTCGCCACCCTGACCCCAGGCACGACGCAGTCAACCAATCCCAACAGCTTCTTCACGCAAGCCGCCAGCAGCGAAGTCGCAACCCGCGGCACATTCTCACTTTCCGTCGGCGGCTCACGCGAACAGAGCACAAGCTGGCTCATCGACAACAACGACAACTCCGAACTCACCTCCGGCGGCATCGCCATCCTGCCCACCATCGACTCGATTCAGGAATTCAAAGTTCTCACCTACAATTACTCCGCTGAGTACGGCACGCGCGCGGGTCCGACGGTCCTCATCACCACCAAGTCCGGCACGAACAAATGGCACGGCAATCTGTACGAATATCTCCGCAACACAAAGTTCGACGCCAAAAGCTATTTCGCCGCCTTTAAAGAACAGTTCAACCTAAACCAATTCGGCGGCTCGTTCGGCGGACCCGTTCAAAAAGACAAGACCTTCTTCTTCGTCAACTATGAAGGCAAGCGCCAGCGCCACGGCATTCCCTACATCGGACTGGTGCCGAATGCCGGCGAGATGGGTACGACCAGCGGGGGTCAATACGCCGACTTCAGCGCGGACCCTCTTGCTCAGACCATGGTCAATCCTTATGCGCCTATCAATCCCGATACACTGCTTCCCTATGCCTTTCAGTGCGATGCCTCAGGAAATCCAACCACTGTGAACTCAGACGGCAGCCAGGTGTTGGGAGTCAATCCCGATGTTGGATGCCCCAAGATCCCCATCCTAGGAGGTCCGACAGGTTATGGATTGGCCGATCCAATCGGCTTGGCGATGATCCAACTCTACCCTGTGGGCAGTTCAACCTATGATCCGAACACCGGCACGAACTACGCCAACGTTCCCGTGCGCCGTCTGAACGAGGGCAACGCCACAATCCGCATGGATCACAACTTCTCCAGCAAGGATTCCGCTTTCGCCCGCTTTAGCTATGATCAGGCGAATTCCTACGTCCCCGGCGGTTCTCCGACATGGGCCGAACAGAATCCTTTCGGCAGCAACCAGCTCATCAGCAATCACGGCCGCAATGCGGTGATTTCTGAAACCCACATCGTCAATTCGAACAACATTAACCAGGCATATTTCGGCTTCAACCGAATCTTTAACCACATTACGTCCTTTGGTGGATTCGGTGCCGCGCCGTGCGAGGCAGCCACCCTCGGTATCGTCGGCGCCGACATAAATGGCCAGTGTCCGGGTGCCCCTCCGGGCCTAACACAAGACACCAAGGACTGCCTCAGCTGCGGTCTGAGCTCCACCCAAATGAACACCTATTGGTCGCTCGGAGATCGTGGCTTTGCGCCTTTCCAAGGCGGAACGAACGTGTTTTCCTTCTCCGACACCTTCGACATGATTCGAGGCCGGCACAACATCCGCTTCGGCCTTGGCGTCCGCTTCAACCAAATGAACGTTATGACCAATGGTTTCCAGGACGGATTCTTTATCGTCAACAATGGGTTTACCGGCAACAACCTTGCCGATCTGCTTCTTGGTCAGCCGTTCGGCGCCATTCACGACCAGACTTTCTACGGTGCAACGACAGGTCGCCGTTGGAAGATGTATCGCCCCTTCGTTCAGGATGACTGGCGCGTCACTAGTGATCTGACCCTGAACATCGGTTTGGCTTGGGCGTTGGTAACCCCGATTACGGAAGCTCAGAACCGTCAGGCTAACTTCAACTTTGCCACCTTGCAGTATTTCGTCTCGGGCAATGCGCCTTTCAACGGTTGCACCAACTGCGTTCGTAGTGGCTCAGCCTCCGGTATCCAGTTCGACAAGACAGCCCTTGAGCCACGTATCGGCATCGCTTGGAAGCCGTTCGGCAGTTCGAACACCGTAGTTCGTGCGGGCTACTCGATCTATCACGATTCCGGATGGAGCCAGGGCGCACAGGGCCTCTGGCAGAATCCGCCATACTTTGCCGAAATCGATACTTTCCCGTTCGCAACCTGTCCCTTCGGCAATTGGGCGAATCCCGCATCCGCAACGAACGTGTGCGGACTCAAATACGGCTTCACCCTTGGACCGTTCCCCGGGAGTGCTCCCGGACCCGTCAGCCCGTTCACCGGTCCCCCCAACCCCGACTCGTTCACCGGCGGAATCCTCTCGCAGAATCCAAACTTCAAGCAGGGCATGGTGCAGCAGTTCAACCTGAACATCGAGCGCCAGATTCCCGGCAACATCGTCCTCACAGCCGGTTATGCGGGCACTCGCAGCACTCACATCCTGTTCTATGGGCTTAACCTCAACATCAATTCACCATCCGCCTGCATCGGCGGTGGTAATGGATACTTCCTGGGCTGCGGTCCCGGCGGAGCGCCATTCATTGCTCCCTACCAAGGCAATCAGTTCCAGAACGTCCAGAACATTACCGACGGCGCAAGAGCCCAATACGATGGCCTGTTGATCAAAGCTGAGACCAAAAGTGTTCGCCATGGACTCTACGCTCTCCTTAGTTACACTTGGTCGCGCACCTTCGATAGCGGCATGGCCGACGGCGACGGCACCACGCCCGGCGCTATCTATTGGCCTCTGCCTGGCACAAAGAAGCTCGATTGGAGCCTCTCGCAACTCAACCTCAACGACCAGTTCACCGCCAGCGTTCTTTATGATCTGCCTTTCGGAAAGGGTAAGCGCTTTGGCAGCGACTGGAGCGCGATTCCCAATGCCGTCTTGGGCGGTTGGCAGGCCAATGTCATCGAAAAAGCGACTTCAGGTTTCCCCTTATTCGTCGTAGATAGCTCCAACGGAAATGAAGGGGGACCAGGAGTTTCCGGTGTCAATTTCCAGTGGAATGGAAGCAGTCTGAACCGTCCGAATGAGGTTGGCGATCCGAACAGAGGCGGCTCCGTCGCGGCCAATCCAGGTTGCGCCGCGCCGGATCGAGTCCACACTCTGCAAAACTGGTTTAATCCTTGCGCGTTCATGTCAGCCGACGAAGGTACACTCGGCACCGCCGCCCGTGCTCCCCTCTACGGTCCACGCTTCGTGAATACGGATTTCTCGCTCTTCAAGAACTTCCCAATTCATGAAGGCTACACCCTCCAGTTCCGTTCGGAGTTCTTCAACCTCTTCAACCACTCGCAGTTCGGGTTGACGGGTAGCGGCATTGGCATGCAGGACATTAACAGTGGCTCAACCTTCGGCGTTGTCGATGAGACCGTCAACAACCCGCGCGTGATCCAATTCGCTCTACGACTCGATTTTTAAAATTGGCCGCGCCATAAAGCATCCAGGACGAGCTTCGGCTCGTCCTGTTTTTCGTGCGCTCCTCTTTCTTTCTCTCGCCTAGTCCCTTAAGTGTCTTGGTTCCTCCGTGGAACCCCGTGTACCCTGTGGTTTAAGCTTTTTGTGGACACCGTATCCGCATTCGCAGTACGAGCACCGAGCCAGGCCCATTCATGATCCGATCGTTCGTTCGCTTCTTAATCGTTCTCATCATCATCACGTTCCCAATCCTCTCCGCCGACGAGTGGCACCCGCGCCACGACCTCGTTTCTCACACCGGCGTCATGACCCTCACCGAGCCGCCGCCGCCGAGCGAAGTTTTTTTCAGCGGCCCGGACTCGCCCTCTGCGCAGCCACAATGGCTCGAAAACCTTCGCGCCTGGCGCAGCAACCGTCGCACTCTTCTCCGCTACAACGACGCGCAATACACTCGCCCCGATCTCGAATGGACGCAGCACATCTTCTCTCAAGTCCAACTCCTTATATGGGACCGCAGTCTCTACGATCCCGACAAGCGCGAATACACTGTCGATCGTTTTCTCGCTGAAACCGAAGCCCGCCTCGGCCCCATTGATGCCGTTCTCATCTGGCACGTCTATCCCAACATCGGCGCAGACGACCGCAATCAATTCGACCTCCTTCGCGATCTTCCCGGCGGCATTCCCGGTCTCAAGCGCATGGTCGATCAGTTCCATCAGCGCAACGTCCGCGTCTTCTTCCCGATCCTCGCCTGGGACACAGGAACGCGCCCCGAACCAAACGGCGCTTCGCCCGCCGACACAATGTCGCAATTGCTCAAAGAAATCGGCGCCGACGGCATCAACTTCGACACGCTCGAAAGCGTGCCCGCGCAATTCCGTCAAGCCTCCAACGCCATCGGCCACCCGCTTGCCCTCGAGCCGCAATTCCAGCCGCGCGACGAGTCGCTCGCCTGGACGAATCTCAGCTGGAACGACTGGGTTACGTGGGAAGGCACGCGCTATCCCTTCATCCCCATGGTCAGCAAAGACAAGTGGATGGAACCGCGCCACACAGTCAACGTCACCGACCGCTTCACCCGCGACAAAACCGATAGCCTGCAGCACGCTTTCTTCAACGGACAGGGCTACGCTTCGCTAGAAAATCTCTGGGGCTTCTGGTACGCCAGCACGCCGCACGATTCCGAAGCCGTCCTCCGCTTCACCCGCATCGAGCGTGCGATGGACGACTATCTCCGCAGCCCTGACTGGGAACCGCATGCGCCAGTCCTTCAATCCGGAGTCTTCGCCAGCCGCTTTCCGACTGCCCACGGAACTCTCTGGACCATCGTCAATCGCAACGAATTCAATGTAACCGGCGCAGAGTTGGCGGTGCCCTCGCAGCCCGCCATGCGTTATTACGATCTCTGGCATGGAAAAGAACTCAAGCCGACAGTCGCCGGCGGCAAGGCGGCCTTGGATTTTCCGATCGAAGGGCTGGGTTATGGCGCTATCCTCGCAACCACCGGCCCCTCCGCCCAGCTAGACGACCTGCTGAAATACATGTCATCCCGTTCCGCCCGCCCGCTTAGCGACTATTCGCGCGAGTGGAAGCCGGTCTCGCAAACAATAGTCGAAATACCCTCGACCAAGCCCGCCACCACCGCCCCCGAAGGCATGATCCGCATCCCGGAAGGCGACTATGATTTCCAGGTAAGTGGCATCGAAATCGAAGGCGGCAGCGACCCCGGCGTCGACGTTCAATACCCATGGGAAGACTTGCCGCGGCGGTACCATCGGCATCAACTTCACTTACATGCTTTCTATATCGATCGCGACCTAGTTACTAACGATGACTTCAAGAAGTTTGTCGACGCAACCCGCTACCGCCCCGAAGACGATCACAACTTTCTCCGCGATTGGCATAACGGCAACTACCCGCAAGGATCGGATAAGAAGCCAGTAACTTGGGTTTCGATCGAAGACGCCCGCGCCTATGCCAAATGGGCCGGCAAGCGCCTTCCGCATGAGTGGGAGTGGCAATACGCCGGCCAATCCACCGACGGCCGCCCCTATCCTTGGGGAAACGACTGGAATCCCAAGGCCTTGCCGCCATTAGACAATGGCCCAGACATGCATTTCCTAGCCGATATCGCAAGCTATCCCGGCGGCGCCAGTCCCTTCGGCGTCCAAGACATGATAGGCAACGTCTCCCAATGGACCGACGAATATCGCGACTCCCATACGCGTGCTGCCATCGTTCGCGGAGTCGCCGCCTACCAACCCCACGGCTCAGTTTGGTACTTCCCCCAAACCTACCGCCTGGACGAGCACGAAAAGTACTTACTAATGTCCCCCGGGAGAGACCGCTCCGGCACCATAGGTTTCCGCTGCGTAATAGATGCCAACTAGACCTATTTTTGCACCCTATCATCCTGAGCGAAGTGAGGTAAGCAAAGGCTAAACGAGTCGAAGGACCCCTACGAGCCCAAGCACCATCAGAGACATCGCAGGCGCTCTCCCTGTAGACAGTATCCCATCTGGTTCGCCCAATGTTAGGCACGTAACATGAAACTCAACTTTCAGCGCCCTCTGCGGCAGTTCTCAGCGAACTCTCCGGCTTAAGATTCTCGCCGCGACCCCTCACTTATCCCGCAATTTAACCACAAACTCCTGAACCTCGCCGCGCTCGCGCTCCACTCGTTCCTTGTCCTGCTTAGCCAACTGATCGTGTAATGCGAACTCTTTCGCGGCTCCAGCTTCATCTCCGGTCTTCTTATAAGCCATGCCCAAACGATAATGAGCTTCCACTAAGTCTGGTGCTATTTCAACTGCCTTAACATATTCGACAATCGCACGGGCATTATCACCGCGCTGACCGTACAGCATACCAAGTTGTAAGTGTGCCGCAGCGAGCTTAGGATCGATCTGTATTGCTCTTTGTAGCGAGCTTTCTAGTTGAGCAGCCCCTGCAATGTCCGCCGACCCCGAAGCCTGTTTCCACAATGCAACCGCGTAATAATACTGAGCCAGCGCGTTCTCCGGAGACATCTTTGCAAATCGCGCTAATCTCTCCACCACCGCCGGCGCCACCGTAACTTCCTCCCCCATCACCTTGCCCATAAACAAATACGGAGCCGCATCCGCAGGCGCCAAATCCGCAGCCCTCACAAGACAATCAATCGCGCGCTCGTCCGCCCCGCGCGCATACCACGCCACCCCTAACCCAATCAGCATCCGTACCGACTTCGGATAGGCCCCGCTTCCCTTCTCGAAAACCGTGGTCCCGGGCTTTAACGCCCGATGCGCCAACAGTTCAGTTCCCCAATCGAACAGATTCGGCTCCGTCGGAGCCAACTCCGCCGCCCGCTGATACTCATGCACCGCCTCAAGCGGATTCCCCAACCGCTCGTCGATCTGCGCCAGCCTCCGATAGAGTTCCGCCCGCTTCAATCGCGACTCGGAATCGAGCTTCGCATCGCGCGTGCGAACTTCACTCGCGCTCACAGCGCCCGGCGGCCCTTCCTGACGCAGGATCTCCGCCTGAATCTCCGACCCTTCCTGCAACAATTGCCCCTCTTCCGCCGGATTCTTCGTCACCGCCTTCTGGGGAGCCTCCCCCGCCGCAAGCGAAGCTGTGTCCCGCACCAAAGCCTCGCTATTGCGCAACACCGTGTCCGACCCATGCCCTCCCGCATTTGTAGCCGACGTGACTCCCGCAACCGTGAACTGCGGCTCGTCGAAAAGGGCGGGAGTGTTGGTGGCAAACGACTCCTGCAACGGCGCAGAAGCTTCATCCAGCACCAGATCGATCTTCTTCACCTCGCCCGCAGCCAACTCGACTGACTTGTGGATCGTTAGGCTGCTGCCATTCTGTCCGGTTCCAACCGTATACCGGCCGGCGCGAATCCCTTCAAACTTGAATGCCCCGCCAGTGTCGGCGCTCGCCCTCCACGTTTCCGTGGCCGCACCTGTGGTCGCTTGCAAGAAAACAATAGCGCCCGCCGCCGGCTTTCTGCCCGCATAGAGAACCTTTCCCACGACCGTTCCCTTCCCATCCTTCACTTCCGGCGCCGTCCCCGACGATTTCGACGAGGCCGCGGGAGATGATTCAGTAGAAGAAGAAGGCGCTTGCGCCAACACAAGAGACGCGCCCAGCAATGACAACGCTATCAACCAAAAGGAGTGCCTACGCCTTACCTCACACCAAAACTGATGGAATGTCACAAATAAACTCCCAGAAAACGCACTCACACTTCAATATCTCAAACAATTGCAATTTTATTAGCGTCATCGCTCTCGAGCAATTTGTGCTTTTCCACCCGCTCGTGTTATCAAAACCATTCGAGAACGCAAGAATGAAATCAACAATTCTGATCTCCATACTCGCATTAACACTCTCCGCCGCCGCCCAACCCAAGCGCAAAATCATCATCGACCAGGACGCCCTCGGCCCCGCCGGCAGCGACCAGCAAGCCATCCTCCTCCTCATCCAATCGCCGCAGACAGAAGTCCTCGGCGTAACGGTCATGACCGGAGACGGTTGGCTCACCGAAGAGGTCGCGCACACTCTCCGCACTCTCGAGCTCATCGGCCGCACGGATATTCCAGTAGTACCCGGCGCAGAGTATCCCTTGGTCCGCGCCCGCGAAGAAACACTGCAAGACGAGCAACGCTACGGCCGGGTTGAGTGGCTAGGCGCATGGACGCCCAAGTACTATCACCCTCCTCGCGACCTTGGCGCGATGCCCGAAGGCAAGCCCACCACGAAGCCCGCGAGCGAAGACGCCGCCCACTTCCTGATTCGCATGGTCCACAAGTATCCGCACGAGGTCACGATCTACGAAGGCGGCCCAATGACCAACCTGGCCCTAGCCATCACCATCGATCCCGAGTTCCCAAGCCTCGCCAAAGAACTAGTCTTTATGGGGGCGAGCCTCAACCCGCACACCGACGATCCCGAATTCATCAACACGCCGCGCCACGAATTCAACTTGTGGTTCGATCCCGAAGCCGCCCACATGGTCCTCCGCGCCGCCTGGAAGAAGATCGTCTGCACCACAGTCGACATCTCGCTGAAGACGAGCATAACCCAAGCCCTCATCGACAAGGTTAAAGCTGGCAAGACGCCGGCAGCTCAATACGTCGGCACCTATGCCAAGCTCCGCGGTCCCTACAACTATCTTTGGGACGAGTTGACCTCTGAGGCGTGGCTCGATCCCACCATCATCACCAAGACCGAGACGCGCTACATGGACGTGGACCTTGACCGGGGAGCCGGGTATGGGGACACCTTGACCTGGAGCGACAACGACAAGCCTAAGCGCGACCTGCAACCTATTGAGATTCAAGTCGATGTTGACTTGGGTCGATTCTATAAGATGTTCGTCGACCTGCTGACCGCCGAGACGCCGAAGCCTTGAGTGGAATGTTTCACGTGAAACGTTATGCAGTGTCGATTGTACGTACATATTGGCTATGTGATTGAGCGTGCACGAGTGAGTGAATTTTGATCGCGCTGTGGAACATTCCTGGAACTCGTGGAACATTCGCTCCACATGAGGCGTTCTAGTTGTCGATTTCATGCAGCATTTGGCTGGCGGTTGGATGACCCGGCTGGCGGGCTAGCAGCTTTTCCAGGATCGCGCGGGCGGCTTGTTTGTCCCGTTCGATGACGTGGACGCGGGCCAGGTTTAAATATGGTTGGTCGAAATCGGGAGCTGCCTCGAGGGCTTGGTCGAAACTCGCAACGGCTTCGTCTCGGCGATTTGTGCGGAGGTAAAGGATTCCGAGGTTATTTAGGGCCTCGGGATAGTCGGGCTTAGCTTTCAGGGCTTGCTGCAGGAACTCGAAGGCACGGTTAGTGTCTTCGAGTTGCGCGTACACCATCCCTAAACCGTAATTCGCATCGGCGTCGGATGGGTTCAGAGACAACACTCTCTCGTATGTTTTTCTTGCCTCCCCCCATTTTTTTTGCTGGCGATATGCACCGCCGAGGTTATTGAGCGCGATGCGATGATCCGGGCTTAGGCGCAGCGCTTCCAGGAAATAGGCGACAGCGTCGTTGACGTTGCCTTCTCGTCCTGCGATCAGGCCGAGGTTGTTCCAGGAATTGGCGAGCGTGTCGGGATAGCTGGCGCGCATCTTCAGGGCGCGCTCGAAATACTTTTGTGCATCCGTGTTCTTCCCCTGATTGAGAAGGGCGCTGCCGATGCCGTATGCGGCTTCGGCACTTTCGGGATCGTCGTGCAGCGCGATTTCGAATGCGGACGCAGCCTGATCGAGGTAGCCGCGCTGAAAAAAGACGGAGCCCAAAGAGAGATAGTTGCGGCTGAAGTCGACCACCTCGGTGACTCCGGGAAATGGGAGCGCGCGGGTAAGGCGTTCTGCGGGCCTCTGCGGGATATTGCGGAAATCTTGTTCTACCAGCGCGGGATCGACCGAACCCTGGTAGATCTTGACGATGTCGCCCTTGGCATCGATGAGGAACGAGCTTGGAACCGTCAGATCGCGGTGACGGTCGAAGATGTAGCGGTAGGCGATGTTATAGAGGGCGATCACGTCGTCGGTGCCTTGAAGGATTGGAAAGGAGAGTTTTTGGCCTTGCAGCGCGTCTAGACTCCCCTGGGTGTCAACGTTGATTGCCACCACGCGCAGGGTGCGGGACTGCCGGGTGTTTTGATCAAGGGCGAGCCAGTTCTGGCGGGAGACCTCATCGGAGGCGGCGCCGAAAGTGAGGAGAAGAGGGGCGGCGCGTAATCGCAAGAGGATGACGGGGTCTCCCGAAGGTTTTGTGGAAGAGTGGGGCTCCTTCGACTCCTCTGATGGATTCGCCGTTGCGAATCCGGCGCTCCGCTCAGGATGACTTCGATTAAGAGAATTGGAGAGTTTTGACAATGAGAAGTCGGGAGCTGACACCGGCGCCAGCAGCCATGTTTCGGCTATCTCTGGAAACATTTCGGATGGCTGCGAATTCCCTGTTGCCGCTTCGAGAGATGCGGCTGTGTGGAATGGTTCGACCCGCGACGGCTTGTCGCTGCCTTCTTCGATCCAGATGCGATGATTCGCGGGAAAATCCCTGAATTCCTCCATTGCGCCGCTTGGCCAGCGGATTGTCGCTTTCACTGTAGGAGGCGCGGCGAACTGCGTCTCTACCGGAGACTCGGACTTCTTCGAGGCTGGTTTCCCCAAGCCAAAGAAGATTTCTTTCGAATGTTGGGATAGAAAACCTGAGCCCGCTTGCACACTTCGCGTCTGAATTCCATTCTCCGTTTCTATCTTGATCACCGCGCCGATGGCGTCACGATTGCTTTTTGTGCCTCTTAGTCGAAATGAAATCGAAGGCGGAAGATCGCGTAAGACGTTCTTGAGAATGCGGAGTTGCGGGGCGTTGCGGTTCTTCAGGAAAATTTCCTGGCGGCCGTCCTGATCGAAGTCACCGACGGCGAAGGCCCGCCCGTCTTCTACGAAGTCGAGGCCAACGGCGCCGGAGATGTCGGTGAAGGTGCCGTCTCCGTTGTTGGCATAGAAGACATTGCGTTCGTAGCCGCTCCAAGTGCGGTCGGCGCGAATGAGTTCGTTCACCGCTGCCCAGCCTTGCTCGTAGTCGTGGCTCGGCTTTGGGTCATCGGGAGACTTGTTTACCACCTGACGCCAGAAGAAGGAGTTCAGGTCTTCTTTGTCGCGGCGTGGGGCGCTTACCATGCCGTTGGTGACGTAGAGATCTTGATGGCCGTCGTGGTCGAAGTCGAAGACGTCGCTCGACCAGGCCCAGCGGCCTACTCGGGTTTGGGATAGGCCGGTATTATCGGAGAACTTTGGGGTTGCGCTGGGATTTGATGAGTCGCCCACATTAAGGCTCTTAACCACGGAGGGCGCGGTGAAAAGCGAGTTGCCCATTGCGTGTTTGTGATAGTGCGCGCGGACCTTCGGGGGTGAGTTCGGTTTGAATTCATCGAGCATGCTGATGCGCTCGCCGGCAGCGGTCCACATGTTGGCTACGTAGAGGTTTGTACCTTCGGTCGTCCCTCCGGCACTTACATCAACGGCCTCAGCACCCCCAGCGCCGAAGCGCTGGGCTAAGTTAGCGCGCCCTTCTGGGGCTCGATTGGGGGAGCGTCCGCCACTGATCCCTTCATCACTTAACCGCGCATCGTCAAACCAATTCACGCTCATGCCTGCGCCTACGTCTTCTACCCCCGCTTCGGCGGCTACGTCGGTGAAGGTGCCGTTGCCGTTGTTGCGGTAGAGATTCTTGCGGCCGAAATCGTTTACGACGTAGAGGTCGGGCCAGCCGTCTCCGTTGAAGTCGTTCCAGGCGCAGCAGAAGCTGTAGCGCGTGTTGTTCTGGTTCATGCCGCTTTCGGCGGTTACGTCGCGGAAGGTACCGTTGCGGTTGTTGCGCATCAGGAAATTAGGCGGACCATTGTTGGCGTCGTAGTACGGGCTCGGGTATTTGTACTGGCTTGTGCCTTGGTAATAAACGTAGAGGCAGAAATAGATGTCGAGCCAGCCGTCGCGGTCGTAGTCGGCGATGGCCGCGCCGGTGAATGTGCCTTGCGGCGGCGTGGCGAAGTTGAAGGCGTTCGGTTGCTGATGGAATTTTCCGTTGCCATCGTTGAGGAAGAACAATGGGCCGTTGTTGCGGACGACGATTAAGTCCTGGCGGCCGTCGTTGTTGATGTCCGCGAAGAGGGCGCAGGCGGTGTTTTCGATCACGCCTGTGCCGCTCGCTTGCGTGATGTCTTCGAAGGTGCCATCGCCCCGGTTGCGGTAGAGGCGGTTGGGAAGGCCTCCGGGCTGGCAAACGTAGAGATCGTCGAGGCCGTCGCCGTCGATGTCGCCGAGGGAGACGCCGTTGTGGCCGTAAATGTCGATGCCGCAAGCACCGTCGAGAATGGTGCGCCAATAGTCGGTGCCGTGCTGGAGTTGGGCGGCGTAGGAGGAGTTGGAACCTAGCGCGGCGGAGGTGATGTCTTCGTAGACGGAAGTGAACGAGCGGGACTGGGTCTCTTCGATCATCTGCCAGGAGACGAGGCGGAAGCTGCCATTGGGAATTGAGCGCCAAAATAGGTCCGCATGGCCCATGCGCTGTTCGCGATGGAAGCCTGAACTTGTTGCTACGAACTCATAGCGGATGCGGGTGCGGACTTCGACGGGAGCCTGAGCGAATCCGCCGCTCGGCTCAGGCTGACTCCCTCGGAGACTTGTTGTGGGTTGAATTCTGGTGATCTGGAAGTCGGCGGTCAGAAATCTCGAGAATTCACCAAATGTTTTACGAAGGTCGATAAGAAAGCTCTCTTTGGTTTGCGAGAGCGATTGCTCGAATTTGTTTTCGCGAATCTCAATCGGCGCCCGTATCCGAATCAGCTTCGATTCGCTGGGGCTCAGCATCGAAGCCCTGAACTCGGAGTCAAGTACCCTTTCGATTGCGGAGACGTCTTGAGGATTCCGGAGCAGGACGGCTGTCCACTGATCGAGGATCTCGCCGATCTCGAACGCCCATTTCTCTTCGATGAACTCATCGTGGCCGGGATCGGTCTGGATTAGGAGTGGGTCGAGAGGGGAGGGCGTGCGGTAGTGCGGATGGAGGTGAAACTGGCTTGGAACGGTTGTTTGCGGAGAGTCAAATAGCGGGAGCCCTCTCAAGCGTGGCGCGATTATCGAGGCTGAGACCGCTTGCGAAGAGCGGAGGAGGAAGTCGCGACGGTTGGCATTCTGGATCTTATTTTTGTCTCGGATCACTGGTCTCCCGCCGTTCGGGTGAAGTTAGCAGGCAGTTGAATGGGCGTCAACCTTTGCAAATTTTAAATCGCGGAGGGCGCTGAAAAGTCCGCAGAGATAGCAGAGGAGTCTTCTCGCGGATGTGGTGCCGCCCCCGGATAAGAATCTCGACCACGGAGAACGGTGTTTCACGAGGGAACCCTTTTGCCCTCGCTATAATGTTCGCGAATGAGGGGGGCTCCGAAATTGGAACGTCGACTTTTTGTTTTTCTTCTCACCATCCTGTCTCTTCTCTCACTATCACTCCATGCACAGACGCGGCGCAAGGTCATTCTCGATCAGGATGGGCGCGGGCCGGCTACTACCGATCAGCAGTCGATGCTGATGGTTTTGCAGGCGCCGGGGATCGAGACGCTGGGCATCACGATTGTTAGCGGCGATCAGTGGCGGGATGAAGAGGTCGCTCACACTCTTCGCATGCTCGAGTTGACTGGACATTCGGATATTAAGGTTTATCCCGGCGCGGTGTTTCCCTTGATTAACAGCAAGGAGGAGATTGCGCGCTGGGAGAAGCTGTACGGCAAGGTTACGTATCAGGGGGCGTGGAACGAGCACAAGATCATGGGCGCTAGTTCGACGGCGAATACCGGGGCGTGGAATTCGGGAATTTATCACGGGCCGTTTGAGGTGCCAAATCCGCTGCCCGAAGGGAATCCTTCGCTGAAGGCGGAGACGGAAGATGCGGCGCACTTCATGATTCGCATGGTGCATCAGTTTCCGCATGATGTGACGATTTATGCGGGCGGACCGCTGACGAACCTGGCGCAGGCGGTGAGCCTCGATCCGCACTTTGCCGAGTTGGCGCAGGAACTGGTGGTGATGGGCGGAAGCATTCAGCCAGCGGCGCAGATAGCATGGGTCACCGCGAACCGGCGCGAGTTTAATTTCTGGTGGGATCCGGAGGCGGTGCACATTGTGCTGCGCGCGCCGTGGAAGAAGATCACCGTAACGACCGTCGACATTTCGGTGAAGACGCACATGACTCGCGCAATGATTGATGAGATTGCAAAGGCTGGCACTCCGGCGGCTCAGTACATCGGCAAGTGGGCGGACGAGGAGTTGCTGTGGGATGAACTGGCCGCGGCAGCATGGATCGATCCTTCGATTATTACGAAGGAAGAAAGCCTGGCGATGGATATGGATATCTCGCACGACGCGGGTTATGGAAATACTCTAGTGTGGCTACCGGCGAATGCTCCGGGCCTGGGGGAACAGGTGGTGCATGTGCAGACGGAGTTGGATGTCGACAAGTTCAACAAGATGGTGAGGGAACTGCTGTCGAAGGGGCCGAAGTAGAACCTTATCTATTATTTTGAAAGGCGGGACGCCAGCGCTACTGAATTTCTGCTGAGTTCTTCGCGGCACGAGTTACAATTTGTGCCGCCTTTCTTTTCTAACTAAATTATGGCCAAGAAGAAGTTGAATACGGGGATTCGTGCGCGTCTGGATCAGGCTGCACGGGCTGCGATGAAGAATGCCTATGCTCCGTTTTCGAATTTCAAAGTCGGGGCGGCGATTTTGACTTCAAGCGGAGACATTTTTGCCGGCTGCAACGTGGAGAATTCGTCGTATGGGATGACGAACTGCGCCGAGCGGACAGCAATTTTTTCGGCGGTGGCGGCGAAGGGTCCGAAGTTGGAGATCGTGGCTGTCGCTGTGACCAACGCGCAGGAGGCGGCCTGCTCTCCATGCGGAGCTTGCCGGCAGGTGATTTATGAGTTCGGGCCGGAGGCAGTGGTTTTTTATCAGGACTCGCATGGCGACGCGGAGAACACGATCGCGGAACTTCTGCCAGAAGGATTTCGACTGCGGTGAGTGCAACAGGTGCGGTGCAAACATTTCGCGTGATCGACCTGATCCGCAAAAAGCGCGATGGCGGCGCGCTTTCGTCGGGCGAGATCGACTACATCATCGCAGCATATACGGCGGGCGACATTCCCGATTACCAGATTGCGGCTTGGCTTATGGCTGTGTTGCTGCGCGGGATGAATGGTGCGGAGCTTGCGGCTCTGACCAACGCCATGCTGCATTCGGGCGAGGTGCTGGATTTAAGTTTTCTGCCGGCGACGAAGGTCGATAAGCATTCGACTGGCGGTGTGGGCGACAAGACTTCGTTGGTGCTGGCGCCACTTGTGGCCGCTGGCGGACTGTTCGTGCCAATGATCAGCGGCCGCGGCTTGGGGCATACCGGGGGGACGCTCGACAAGCTCGAGGCGATTCCCGGGTTTCGCGTTGGGCTGTCGGTCGAAGAATTTCATCGCGTGCTCAAGGCGTGCGGGACAGCGATGATTGGACAGACGGAGAAGATTGCGCCGGCCGATCGCAAAATTTATGCGCTGCGCGATGCGACGGGGACAGTGGAGAGTCCGAACCTGATTTGCGCGTCGATCATGAGCAAAAAGTTGGCTGAGGGCATGGACGCGCTGGTGCTCGACGTGAAGACCGGGTCGGGCGCGTTCATGAAGAGTGAGGCCGATGCGGTGCATCTTGCCGAGTTGATGGTCGAGACCGGCGAGCGCATGGGCAAGAAGATGGTCGCGCTGATTACGAATATGGATCAGCCGCTCGGGCGCATGGTGGGGAATGCGATGGAGGTGGCGGAGTGCATCGAGGTTATGCGCGGCGGCGGGCCGGAGGATCTACGCGAGTTGTGCCTGCATCTGGCGGCGTGGATGTTTTATCGGGGCGGAGCGGCAAAGACTGTCGCCGATGGGAAGGCGCGCGCGGCGGAGATTCTGGCGTCGGGCGCGGCATTGGCGCGGTTCCGGCAGATGGTCGAGTTGCAGGGCGGTGATGTGCGGGTAATTGACGATCCGGCGCAGCTTCCTTCTGCTTCGGTACGAGTTGAGGTGCGGAGTGCGGCGGCGGGGTTTGTATCGGCGTTCGCTTGTGAGGATGTCGGCACGGCTTGCGTTGTGCTGGGCGGCGGGCGCGAGAAGAAAGAGGACAGTGTCGATCCGGCGGTGGGGATAGAGGTGCACAAGAAAATTGGCGACCGCGTGGCCGCGGGCGAGGCGGTGTACACGATTCATTGTCATTCGGAGAGTGGCGCGGAGCGTGCTCGGAAGTTGCTGGAGGGAAGTTATACGATTTCGTCCGAGGCGGCACATAGGCCGGCGCTGATTCATCGAGTGATACAGAGATCGTAGAGATTCCGAGTTCCGAAGTCCCCACTCAAACGTCGCAACGGACGCGCCGTTTGAAATGGGGCACCCGGGAGAACTTGTAGGGAGACCCCCGGTCTTAAGGAGAATTGATGGGACGATTTACTGGAATTCTTGGCCTGCTGACCATGCTTGGGCTGGCTTACATTTTTTCTACCAACCGGCGAGCGATTCGGCTGAAGACGGTTGCGTGGGGACTGGGATTGCAATTTGCGTTCGCCGTGTTTGTTTTGAAGATGGAGACGGGGCGCGTTTTGTTTCAGAAGGCTGGCGATGCGGTGAATAAGCTGCTCAGCTACTCGTTTGTCGGCGCGCAGTTTGTGTTTGGAGATTTGGGGAAGCAGGGGTCGCACTTCGGATTTTATTTTGCCTTTCAGGTTTTGCCGACGGTCATTTTTATTTGTGCGCTGTTTGCGGTGCTTTATTACTTCGGAATTATGCAGATCATCATTCGCGTGGCGGCGTGGGTGATGACGAATCTGATGGGCGTGAGCGGAGCGGAGTCTCTGAACGTTGCGGCCAGTATTTTTATGGGACAGACGGAGGCGCCGCAGACGATTCGTCCGTTTCTGCCGGATTTGACGCGGTCGGAATTGATGACCGTGATGACGAGCGGCATGGCGCATGTGTCAGGCGGGATCATGGCGGCCTACATCGCGTTTGGCATTGAGCCGAAACATCTGCTGAGCGCGGTGATTATGACGGCTCCCGGGACGCTGCTGATGGCGAAGATGCTGGTCCCGGAGACGGAGACTCCGAAGACTGCAGGGCGCGTGGTGATGAGCGCGGAGGAAGAGGAAAAAGAGAAAAAAGAAAATCTGCTGGGGGCGATTGCGCGCGGGACTACCGATGGCTTGTACATGGCGCTGAACATTGCGGCTATGCTGATTTCGTTTCTCGCCTTGATCGCCTTGCTGGATGGGATGATGGGCGGGATTCATGCGTATGTTGGATGGTTTCCGGCTAGTTTGGAGTCGGTGCTGGGCAAGCTGTTTGCGCCGATTGCGTTTGTGATTGGGATTCCGTGGCGTGACTGCACGGCGGTTGGAAATTTGCTCGGCGTGCGGATGGTATTGAACGAGCTTGTGGCGTACTCGATGCTGGGGACGCAGAAGATGTTTCTCGATCCGCGGTCGTTTACGATTGCTACGTTTGCCTTGTGCGGGTTTGCGAATTTCAGTTCGATTGGGATTCAGATGGGCGGGATTGGGGCGCTGGCTCCGAATCAGAAATCGCAACTGGCTAAGCTCGGATTGCGGGCGATGCTGGCGGGGACGATGGCAAATTTGATGTCGGCTTCGATTGCTGGCATGTTGCTGTGAGTTGCGTCCGCCCACGCGGAAGGAAAACCACATAGGACGCGGGGCACGCAGAGGAGTTACCTTCTTTTGAGAATGACTAGGACTTCGTCTGTTGTCGTCGGGCGCGCACCCATTCGCTGAAAATCTGCTTCGCTCTTCTTCCCTGCTTCGGTTGATAGCGTCTCGATTGCGTCTTGCACTACCGCTACTCGCCGGCCACGTTGCAGGAGGCCTTTTACTGCGCAGGCTACGCAGTATTCCGTTACTACCCCGAAGACTATGAATTCCGGCTTGGTGCCTAGACGCTCGACTAGTTCGCTGGCGTGGCGGGTTTGGAAGACGTCCAGCGTTTGCTTTTCGAGGATGATCTGTTGATAGGCGAAGGGATCGGCTGGAATCTTGGCTTCGGGGGTGTTCTCTACCCGGATGACTTTGTCTGCCAGGGCTTCGGGCAGCAGGTCTGAGCCGGGCGTGCCTTTCAGGCAGTGGGGCGGGAATTGCTGGAATTCGGGGTCGTTGGGTGGGTGGAAGTCTCCGGAGGAGACGAGGAAGACTTCGTTGCGGCGGGCGGCGTCGGTTAGCTTGCGGATGTTGGGGAGGAGTTTTTCGGCGCCTTTTACATACAGAGCGCCGCCGGGGAGCATAAAGTCTCGCTGGACGTCGACTTCCCAGAGGATGAAGCCTTTATTTGGTGTCGTCATTTTGCTTATTGATGATAGCCAGGATTTCGAGGATGCTCTCAGTTCGCTTAACAGATCGCCGCTTCTGCGCGGGCGAGGGCGCCCGCGCTACACAAGCTAGTTCATGCCCAGGGATGCCTTTACTTTCTCGCCATATTCTTTTGCTTTGGCTATCGCTGCTTCTTCGTCTACTGTGAGCAGTTTGTGATCTTTCATCACTACGCGACCGCCGATGATTACTGTTTCTACGTCGTTGGCTTTAAGCGCGTAGGCGAGTTGGGCGTAAATGTCGTACACGGGCACGGCGTTTGGTTCGTCGAGGCTGATTACGATCAGATCGGCCTTTTTGCCTTTTTCGAGGGAGCCGATTTCGCTTTCCATGTGAAGCGCGCGGGCTCCGTCGATCGTCGCCATTTCTACTACTGCTTTCGCATTCAACGCTAGCGGACTCATTTTTGTGATCTTGGCCAGCTTGGCGGCAAGGTCCATTTCTTCCATCAGGTCGAGGTCGTTGTTGCTGCCGGCGGGGCCGTCGGTGCCTAGGCCTACCGCTATGCCTGCGGCGCGTTCTTCCGGAACTGGCGCTACGCCGCTGGCGATCATCATGTTGCTTGATGGATTGTGGACGCAGCCTACGTGTTTTTCGGCGAGCATCTTGCGATCGGCTTCGTCGACAAAAATGCAATGCGCGCCAACGACATCTGGGCCAAGCACGCCGATTTTGTTGAGGTATTGCGTTGGCGACATGCCGTTGTTTTTCAGGCTGTCGTCGTTTTCTTTTTTCATCTCCGAAAGATGGATGAGAATGGGCGCGTGATACTTGCGGGCTAGCGCCGCGGAATCCTGCAGCGTCTTTTGCGAGCAGGTGTAGATAGAGTGCGGAGCCACCGAGGCGTGGATGAGCGGATCGCCCTGCCACTTCTGCAGATACTTCTCGGTGTAGGCGAGCATGGCAGCGTGGTCTTTATTGTCCGGCGCGGGGAAATCGATCAGCGTCTCGCCAAGCAGTCCGCGCATGCCGGCTTTCTTCGTCTCTTCTGCGACTGCATCCTCGAAATAGTACATGTCGGCGAACGTGGTAACGCCGGAGCGAATTTGTTCGGCGGCGGCGAGGCGCGTTCCCCAGCGCACGAACTCTTCGGTGACGTTTTTCGCCTCGGCCGGAAAGATGTACTTATAGAGCCAGTCGTTGAGCGTGACGTCGTCGTGGAGGCCACGGAAGAGCGTCATGGGCACGTGAGTGTGTCCGTTGATCAAGCCGGGGAGGATGAGCTTGCCGCGGGCATCGATGGTCTCCGGCGACTGGTAATGCGCTTCGATCACCGAACGCGGGCCGACAGCGACAATCTCATCGCCGGCGATGGCGATGGCGCCGTCGGCGTAGATGGTGCGCTGCGAGTCCATCGTAACGATTGTTCCCGCAACGATGGCCGTTGCGGTTTGCTTGTTATTTTGGCCTTGGGCGCAAAGCGGCAGCAAGAGGGCTAGCAGAATGGTTTTGATTTTCATTTTGAGTCCAATTCAGGATACGGCGGCAGCAAGGGCTCGCGCCACCCGCTATTCAATCGGAATGGCGGAATTTGGCATAGCCTTGACACCGGGAACACAAAGAATGCGAAATGGTTCGTCCACAACAAAGCAGCACGTCCTAGCCGACCGCCAACCATGTGCCAATGTACGCCAAGCAGCACCCTGAACACTTGGCAGTGATGCGCGTCACATCGCATATGTTCATCGGAAGGTACAAGAGTACCCACGATCTGAGGGGGGGGCTGAAGGATGGCTGGAGCGTTAGTTTCAGCGTCATTGCGCGATGCTTTTCTACGGTTGTCAACTTCCATTACCAGTGAACCCAAGGGCAAGGTTCTATTTCGTGAAGGCGATGCAGCACGCGGAGTATATCTGGTCTGCAGCGGTCGAATCAGCATGGTCATGGAACCTTCGAGCTCCGTGTTTCCTCCGCAGATTGTAGGGCCGGGGGCAGTTCTGGGACTGCCCGCCACCGTAGCTGGCTCGCCCTATAGCCTCACGGCTGAGGTGATGGACAAAGCGGAGGTGGCATTTGTGCCGCGCGAACTTGTGCTCCGGGCTTTGTCCACCAACCAGGAACTGTGCTTTGAAGTCATGCAACTGCTGAGCAGCGAAATCTCCGGGACGCGCAAGGCGCTTAAGCAGCTCGGCTCTTCCCGGGATCACCACGCTTAGGCAGGATGAGAGGACGGGCGCGCACGGCGCGGCGCGCCACGCATGACGGGCGATTGTTTCTCTCCCCTAATCGCCCGTCTCCTCCTGCTATGCACCCGCCGATTCCACGGCGTACCTTCTCTTTCAACACAATTTGTTTGCCCATGCGCGTAAGCGTGTGTAATCTGTTGCGGCAGACTAGAAAGTGGTTTAAGGAGGCGCCTCTAAATGCGTATAACTGTGGTTCTTGCGCTGATTGTTCTTTTCTCGCTCGCGCTCTATGCCGGTGACATGTTCAGCCCGAAAGAAGGGCTCTGGGAAATGACAGTTCAATCGAATGCCATGGCGGGCGCGTCCGACGCTCTGGCTAAGCTGCCACCCGAACAGCGCGCCATGGCCGAGCAGATGATGAAGCAGCACGGCGCAAGCATGAGCGGCAACGGCATGACCGTGAAAAGCTGTGTGACTAAGGAAAAGTTGGCCAAGGGCGCGGCGTTTGCCGATAGCCGCAAGGGAAATGGCGATTGCACTTACACCGCGGTCAAGCAGACATCGAGCCACTACGAGGGCAAATTCCATTGCGTATCGAAGGACAATGGGACGACCGATGGGACGGTAAATGTCGACCTGATGGGTGGGGCGGTCAAAGGCCAGACGCACGTGACCACCACGAGCAACGGCAAGACGCAGAGCTTCGACAGCACCTTCACCTCGAAATATCTCGGGCCCGATTGCGGCGACGTGAAGTAGCGCTGGGAAGTTGTTATATCATCGGCGTCGAATGAGGCCTGTGAGCAAGGCAGAGGCGGCGATCGGCGCGGCTTTGGTTTTGTGGGCCGCAGCGCTGGCACCGGCGCAGAACCACTCGATTCCCGCCGACAAGCGCACAAAAATTGAGGCGGCCATCACGCAGTTCATGGCCGCCAACCATATTCCTGGAATTTCGGCGGCGGTAGTCGAAGGTGGGGTCGAGGTGTGGTCGGCGGGCTTTGGGAAGGCCGATCTCGAGAGCTCCCTTCCGGCGACGGCACACACGCTTTACCGGCTAGCCTCCATTTCGAAATCAATCACCGGAACGGCTGCCATGCTGCTTTGGCAGCAAGGGAAGCTCGATCTCGACGCGCCGGTGCAGAAGTACTGTCCGGCGTTTCCGCAGAAGGACTTCCCTGTCACGACTCGCGAACTGCTCAGTCACACAGGCGGAATCCGCGACTACAAGTCGTGGACTCAGAGCGACGTTGAGTACGGCAACACGCGGCACTTCACCGACACGGTGCAGGGCGGGTTGGAATTCTTCAAGAACGATCCGCTGATGTACAAACCCGGAACCGATTTTCGCTACACCTCGGAAGGATTCACACTGCTGGGTTGTGCGATCGAGGGCGCGTCCGGGGAGAAATATGTCGACTTCGTGCGTGAGCATGTGCTGCTGCCGGCCGGGATGATTCAGACGGTGACTGACGACCGGTTTGCCATCATCCCGGGGCGCGCGCGCTTTTACAGCAAAGACAAATCCGGTGCCATCATTAACGCGGACTTCATGGATTCGAGCTACAAGATTCCTGGCGGAGGGTGGCTCTCATCGGCGGATGACATTGCGCATTTTGAAGAAGCGATGATTGGGGATCGGGTTGTTTCGCAATCTACCCGCGATCTGATGTGGACCCCGCAAAAGACCTCTGATGGCAAGCAGAATGGCTATGCGCTGGGCTGGGGAACAGGTGACGAACTGGGAATTCGCGATGTGGGCCACGCCGGGGGACAACAAGGCACCAGCACGTTTTTTATGATCGTGCCCGAGCGGCGGGCGGGCATTGTGGTGCTAATGAATATCGACGGCGCGGACGTGACGAGTTTGGGGATGCGGATGATGAAAATTGTGCTGTCACTACCGGAGCCTCAGCAGCCCGCGCCAAAATAAATACGCTCCGCGATCTGCCTGTTCATCCTGACTCAGAAAAACCATCAACCACGGAGAACAAAGAGGTGTTCGGTTGCTTTTCTGCGGAGGGTTGTTGAGGATAGTAGCGAATGATCATCAACTTCGCCGAGCGCGCCCACAACCATAACTGGGAACTGGATCCCATTATCCGGTCGCTGCTGGACACCGATTTTTACAAGCTGCTGATGCTGCAGTTCATCTGGAAAAACTTTCCCAACACTCGCGTTTCTTTTTCGGTTATCAATCGCAGCGGCGCAGCGCGTTTGTCGGATATGTTTTCGCGCGAAGAACTTTGCCACCAAATGGAGCATGTGCGGCGCCTGCGCTTCAGGCGGTCGGAGCTGGTGTGGCTGGCGGGCAACACGTTTTATGGGCGGCGCGGAATTTTCGAGCCGGGATTCCTGGAGTGGCTGGAGCACGACTTCCGCCTGTCGGACTACGAAATCGCGGTCAATGACGGGCAGTACCACCTGACGTTTGACGGGCTGTGGACCGAGACGACGATGTGGGAACTGTATGCGCTGCCCATCCTGAGCGAACTGAAGACGCGCGCGAGCATGAAGACGCTCCGCGAGTTCGGGCTCGACATTTTGTATGCGCGCGCGAAGACCAAATTGTGGAACAAGATCGAGCGGCTGCGTGGGGTGCCGAACCTGAGCGTGGCGGATTTTGGCACGCGGCGGCGCCACAGCTTTTTGTGGCAGGAATACGTGGTCAGCGCTATGGCCGCGAATCTGGGCGCGGCGTTTGTGGGGACGTCGAATGCGTTTCTGGCGCACAAACACGACCTCGAGGCGATTGGAACGAATGCGCATGAGATCCCCATGGTGATGGCTGCGCTCGCTCCTGATGATCACGCGTTGAAGGAGTCGCAATACCGGACGCTGGAGTTGTGGCAGGAAACGTACGTCGGCGCCTTGCGCGTCATGTTGCCGGACACGTTCGGGACCACGCAGTTTCTGGAGAATGCTCCGGAATGGATGGCGGACTGGCGCGGCCAGCGTATCGACAGCAAGAATCCGTACATCGCGGGGGACGAATATATTCGGTGGCTGCAGGGGCGCGGCAGGAATCCGCAGGAGAAGCTAATTATTGCATCGGATGCGCTGGATGTGGACGACATTCTTGGGCTGCACGCTTATTTTGACGGGACGATTACCGCGGGGCTCGGGCCGGCGGATTTTCAGTCGGCGGCGGATTTTTTGGACCGCGACAAGTGGACGCCGGGGCGGCGCATTCGGGTTAGCGCCGGGTGGGGAACGCTGCTGACCAATGATTTTCGCGATTGCGATCCGGCGGGCGGAAATGGATTCGATCCGATCAGCTTGATCTGCAAAGTCACAACCGCGGATGGGCGGCCGGCGGTGAAGCTCTCCGACAATTATGCGAAAGCTGTGGGAACTCCAGAGGAGATTGCGCGGTATCGGCGGGTGTTTGGGACGGCGGGGGTTAGTAATGTGCCGGTGATTGCGTAGCAGTTGTAAGCTCCAAGCTCCAAGCGAAAGACTACGGCAAATCGAGTTCTACATAGCAATATTCTCGATTTCCGCTATTGACTCCCGCGGAAGGGTGAGATTCACACTGGCAAGATCTTGCTTCATGTGCTCTGGATCTGACGTGCCCGTCAGTGGCAGGATGCCCAGGGCTTTTGCGAAGGCGAAGATGATTTGCGGCTGCGTGGCGCTCAGGCTCGCTGCCAGATTTTCGATCAGCGGATGATGGACGACCTGGACATTCGCGGTCAGCAGCGAGAAGCCTTGGTATGTGATGCTTCGGGCACTGCAGAATTCGCGAATTTCTTGATCCCATCCCAGGGTGGCGAAACAGCGATTCTGGACGAATGTGGGAAGCTCGGCGCCTGAGGCGGCCATCTGCTCGATCTGGGTTAGCGAAACGTTGCTCACCCCAAGCACGCGGGTGCGGCCGGCATCGCGCTCGCGCCGCATAGCCTCCCATACTTCTGCGTCGAATTCGGTCCAGTCGTAGTTGGAGGCGGGGCCGTGGAGGACAAAGCTGTCGACGTGGTCGGTGCGGAGATGCTCGAGCGAACCGGCTAGCGACTGCGCGACCTGCGTGGAGAGGCTGGCTTCGGGATCGTAAGGAAGGCGGTGGTCCTGACCGCGGCGGTAGGTGAATTTGGTTTGCAGGAAGAGATCAGCCCGGGTGGCGATGCCAGCGTAATACGCAGCGCATATGCCTTCGCCAACACCGGCTTCGTGATAGTGGCGGCGCTGGTTGGCAGTGTCAATCGCGCGGAAACCGGCTCGCAGCGCCAGTTCTACAAGCGCGGCAGTGCGGTCTTCCTTCCAGGCGGTGCCGTAGAGAAAAGCCGGGGTGGCGGGCGTGGTCATTCGTTCGCGCAGTTTAGCACGTCGATCGAGTTAGATCGGCACGACGCAACTGCGTTAACCACGGAGAGCACTGAGGCTCACGGAGGAATTCACTCGTCTCTCACAAACTCGACGACTTCGCTTGGTACGAGCCGGGATCGAGCCCGCCGCCGTCGAGCGCCGAGTCCATGGCCGCGCTTAGCTTGTTGTGATCCTGATCTTCCAGGGCCACAAAGCGAAAAGCTTGGAGGCAGGCGGACTGGGCTTTCGCTCTCCGCACCGGCTGGAGCATCTCGGCCATGGCGTGGATTGGGCCGGAACGGGTTTGAAAGGCGATCTCGACAAAATCGCCCGTGGAGAGCTCGCTCTGCAGCTGGAGGAGACCTCCGGTAACGGAAATGGATTGAAGTTTTGCGCGCGCGTTGCGTCCGCCTTCAACTCGAATGGCAGCTGCGATGGAACCGTTGAGGTGGACTCTGGGCGCACGCCGGGAGGCGTCGGGTTGGGGGAAGTGGGACATAGCCAAAAGCACTATGCCACTGGCCGGCGACCCGCGGGAGATTACCAAAGCGCTTGTCCGGGGGCCGATACTCGGAAGGGCATAAGTCGCAGAAACGGCGTCCCTTGCGCCTTTTGGACGGTGCGCCTGGGATCGTCGCTTACGTCGTAGAGCCATCCCCTTGCCAGGTTTGCGATAATAAACGGCGGTAACTTTCTTCAAGCTGTGCCCGCAGATAGGGTAGGGCGAGCAAGCACTCATAATAGGAATTCAGGCAGGTGAGAGGCAGGGCCATGCGGAGAATAGAGAGGTGTGGGTTCCGGTGTGCGGTGGTAGCGGTGTGCGCGCTCGTTGCGTTGCTGGCGGGATGCTCGCGCGATCCGAACGTGCGCAAGCAGAAATATCTCGAGAGCGGCGAGCGATATTACGAGAAGGGGCAATATCCCGAGGCAGCAATCCAGTTTCAGAATGCGATCCAGGTGG
>Ga0335069_10000483_pt1 | contig 67220 bp, 107 predicted proteins | sample Lox_Sample_11_FD_206714 | JGI IMG/M metagenome (GOLD analysis project Ga0335069, IMG submission 206714) | Soil microbial communities from Loxahatchee National Wildlife Refuge, Florida, United States - Lox_Sample_1.1 | ecosystem: Environmental > Terrestrial > Soil > Wetlands | place: USA...
GTAGTTACGGTAGAAAACGCGATTTTGTAAACCCCCTACGTGCGCGCGCGTGTGCGCGTGTGCGCGTGTGCGCGTGTGCGCGTGTGCGCGTGTGCGCGTGTGTATATATATAAATAATACTGTAACTGTTGTAACTACCGTAACTATCTCAAATATGTCAATGAGTTGCGTAGGTTACGGTATTCTCACGGTTACAACACTGAACCGTAACTGGAGTTAAGATCGAGGTTTTTCCCAGATGCGCAGCGATACTCCATTGCGCTTGGCGACGACGTTGATCCATCCGGCGTCGCGGAGAATAGCGGTGACGCGGCGCTTTTCGACTTGCGTGGCGTCTTTGAGATTCAGCTCGATGGCGTACATGAGCACTTCGGCGGCTGTGGTTTCTTGGAGCCGTTCGATGTAGCTCAATACGCGCTCGCGCCATGGGTCTTCGTCGCGCCGGTCCGTTTGTTCTTTGATCGTGTCGGCTTCGGGCACGCTGTGCCAAGTGGCGGCGTTACGGAATTCGGATACTGCTTCGGCGAACAATTGGTCGCGGGTGCGAGCAAAGGCGTCCAGGTCAAGCGATCTCGTGCGCAGCGGCCAGAATCGACGGATGCCGCGGCTATCGGATAGGTAATCGTCATTTTCGCTGGTAGCTGCGAATACGCACGTGCGCTGATGATCGATTACGTGGCGGCCGTACGGCGGCCTGAATCGATCGGTGCGGATCGTGATGGTCGCGATGATGTGGCCGTGCTCGCGGCGGTTGAAGTTGGCGAGATCGGGCATCTCCATGAGCCAGCACCCGATAATCTGCTGAAGGAACTCGCGGCTGCCGAAAGACTCAGTTGCGGCCGAATACCATTGACCGCCCAGTAACTCAAGGAAGCTTGTCTTGCCCTTACCCATGGAGCCTTCGAGCACCGGCATGTGATCGACCTTGCATCCTGGGATGTAAGCGCGGGCAACCATGCTGATGAGCCAGTTGCGGGCGATCGCCATGGAGTAGGGCGTCTTGTCGACGCCCAAGTAATCGCTGAGCCAATCGTCCAGTCGCGGAGTCTGATCCCACTCAAGCGCGTTCAGGTAGTCCTGCACGGAGTTGCGACTGCGACTGGCTGCGTGCGCAATGACCGACTGGGCGACGGTCTGGACGGGCATTTTGCTCAAGCCGACCTGTTGCTGCATCCAGATGGTGAGCGCTAGGTCATCTTGGTCGGACCACTCTCGCTCGGCGCCTTTGAGCGTGTGGTAGATGCGCTGTCGGAATGAGTCAAACCAGATTTTACCCGCCAAATCGGGGTGATTTTTCAGAACTTGCGAGGCGTTTGCGATATTGGCGTGGGGCTCACCGTTGGGCTTTTTTTCGAGTGCGAGCGCCTCGTAAATGACGGATAACGAGGCGCCCGGTTGAATGAGATTCGTCTGGGCATCGATGATGACGGTGCCTTCAGCTGGGTGCTGCGGTTCGGCTTGCGTGATTCGCCTCGTCCCACGTGGAACACCGTCGCGGCGAGGGAACCGCCACCCATTCTCCTTGGCCAACATGAATACCGTGCCGGCGCCGGCCTTGGGGTCTTTGACGCCGCGCCAGACCTTCTCCGCCATGTGGTCCTGGTGCTTGGATGACTTCGCCGACCAGCGCATCCAATCGGCGTGTCCGGCGTCGCCGATCGCGCCCTTGATCGCATAAGCCATGAGCACCCAAGCATCATAATCCGCGTTGTTCGGTACGGACTCGAGTGCCGAGCGGAATACGGTTATATCGGCAGCGGCCTGCGGGCCCTTGGGACTATGAGTATGCGGCTCTAGAATCGCGCGAGTCTGCGCGCTGATCGGGTGGCCAACCGCGGCCAGCGTCGATTCCGCCCATTGCACGTATTCGACGAGCTGCTCGCGCGTGACCTCGGAGAGCTGCGCCGCGGGGGTCCCGATCAGATCGCCGTGGCCATTCCATGTATACGGTTTCCTGGTCTTCTGGTGGATGTTCCAGCCGACGAACTGCTGGCCCTTGGCGAGGACTTCGACTTTATGGGCATCATCGTCCGGCTGGTCAGTCGGGAGTCGGTACGAGGCCGTCTGTAGCTTCGTGAAGGGCTCACCGAGAACTTGGTAGACCAGCAGCACTTTGGGCGCTTGACCGATACGTGCGGGCGCCAAGCCGAGGGTCGACTCCGCGTGGGCGCGCATCAGCTCGGCGAGCTCAGGCACGCGCACGTCAATATCGAGGCCAACAATCGACCCGCAGAGAATACCGGTGCCCCAAGCGTCGTAGCCGTGCTCAGTATCCTGGTAGATGAACTCGGGCCAGCGATCAATGCTAGGGGATTTTTTGCCGATCGGGATAGGTAGCGGCCGATAGCCATTGGCCACCAATTGACCGGCGATCTCGCCGAAGCGCGGGAATTTGGCGACCACGGGCTAGCCCGCAGCGCGTGATTCGACGATCTCTCGTCCGCGGCCGTGCTCAATCTCAAGCTCAAGCAGACGCAGCATATTCTCAGGGACAGGCTGAATGCCGGCGCTATAACGGCGCACATAGGATGGGTTGCGACCAATGAGTTGGCCTACATGCTGTGAGGTGAGTCTGTGGGTCGCCATCAATTGATTGAGGCGAGCGCGGCGAGCACGAGCGTTGTTGCCCATACTTCGGACCCCATCGTTACATTTTGGGAAAGTGCTAAGCCTAAGTCTGCTGAACTGTTAAGGCAATGCTTTGTGTCAGATTATTTTCAGTGATGAGGGGCGCGCTGCTCCATTTGCGGAAGACATCTGGAATGCCGTAGCGACCGATGCTGCGGTATCCATATCCAAGTCGTGGTGTGGTCAGCGCTGTACGCAAGTCTATTCCCTGTCGAATGCGTTCGCGGACCGTAGTAACCGACATGTTGTATTCGCGGGCCCAGTGTCTAAGGGATAACGTTCGGCCGTCGAGGGTGTAGCGTGTGGACCGCATGTTATCGAAATAACTCGCGAGGGCCGAAATCGAGCACGGCATCCCAAGAGCGACGGAGTTCGTCTGCTATGCCGACTGCGGCTGCGAAGATCAGGGCGGTGAAGTAAAGTGTCATCATTAGATATTCCCGCCCTCGATAATCCGCCGCGCATCCTCAACCGAGCGCGCGACGCCTGCACGGCCGCCCATGGCATGGATCATGTTGATGAACTGCTGTTGCTCAGGACTGACGCGCCCTTTGCCGAATTTGCCTTCAATTCCAGTGTAAATAAACGCGGGGCGACCGATCATATACTCAGTGACGATCACTTGGACTCCGCCGCCGAGGTCGCTAGTTCCTTCAGGTGCTAGTTTGATTGCTCGGTAGGGGCTGAGAACAAGTCGACTATGGTCCTGCGAGACAATCTTGCCTTGCCACGCCATGCCGGAATTCTGGCGCCATAACCTGACACTACCGCGCGAGCAGTTCAGCAGGATGTCGGCTAGGAGTTGGGATTCGCTCATAGGCGACGGCGTAACGCTGACTCAATAGCCCGTTGCCGATCCATATTCCGCGACCACGAGAGCAGGATGATGATGCCGCCAGCTGGCCAGCCATACACGCAGACCGCGATGATGACCGCCGTCCAGTCCAGTGCGCAGCTGACGAGAAATTCGAGCATGGTGCAATCGCGGTTGATCATTCCGCAGCACTCAACGTTGGAATCCGCCGCCAGTGGAACAGACAGAATCGCGGTCGGTTGCGCGGCATGTCGGCGGCGAAGCGGCAGTGTTCGATTTTGCAGACCTTCATGAGATCGGCCTCGTCGGACTGAGCAGCGAGTCAATGGCCTCGCGGACTTGGGGCGTCGATGTGCACGATAGGCGCACGGATTTCACCATATGTAATCCCACCAATTGCGCTCATATTCACGATTGTCCCGAATGAGCGAGGTCTTCAAAAGTCGCGCTATTCTAAGAATCCAATTGCGATGTTTCACTGCAGCGTCTCCGGTGCTTCAAACACGCGATGCATCAGGGGGGTCTGGATCATCGCCCTGTTGAACATCTCGCAGTCGTCGATGAATTGCTCGTGGAGGATGGGCTGCGGAGGGGGAAACTTCGGGCGCGTAAAATGACGTATCCAGTGATCCATCGTGCCGGTGCGCCACTCAATTATCATGCCAGTAATTATGCAAATTGGCATCGCGAGAAATAACAGAGCGATCATATATTACTCCTCAATTCCAGCAGATAGCGATGGGCCTTTCCGAGTCGGCGTTTGCTCTTCAGTTTCTGCAATCGTCGCCGCTCAATATTGCGTCGATAATATTCGCGGTGATATTTCGTTCGACTCATTTCACGCTCCGGCTCACGAAGCCTGTGCGTTCGCACGCCTCAGCCAGCCTCATGGCAACCGCTGCGACTTGCAATGCCTCCGTCTGTATGCGGTCCATGCGGTTGCCATGGATGGCTTCGATCAGCTCCTGATACTCTTCGGTCAGCACGCCGAGTGCCTCATGCGTCGACGCGAAGTCGCCATAACGGACTCGCGCGCGGTTCATTTCGTCGCTCAACTCTTCAGTCAGTATCATGGCGTGGTCACCTCCTCGAACAGTCCGCCCATGCTAGTACGCGCGAGTCGTAGATTCGCGCATGCCTGTTTGTAGTAGGACTCCTTCAGTTCCATACCGATGAACTTTCGGCCGTGCTGCAGAGCTACGTATCCAGTCGAGCCAATGCCGCTGAATGGATCTAGCACGGTGTCACCCGGATTAGTCCACAACTCAATGCCGCGCTCGATCACCTGCAGCTGCAGGGGACAGATGTGTCGCTCATCGGCCTGCTCGCGAGCGCTCCTGAACTGCAGCGTGTCTGATGGATTGATATCGTGCCAAACAGGCGATGCGTATCGTTGCCACAATCCAACAGGGAACTCCTCCTCCGTCTTCGTCACACGCTCAGGGTTTTCACCTGGCTTGCGCATGGTCACGAGATAATCAGGAATTCCCTGCCGCGACATCGCAGAATCTTTTTTTAGCTGCTTGTACAGCAATCCGAGTGCCTTGGTGCGTTGCATAGCCGTCACTGGGTCTTTCCATATGACGACCTCGCTGTGATAGATGAATCCGGCAGCTTCGAACAGTCGGATCAGATCGCCGCGGAAGTCTCGGATGCCAATGTATCCGTTATTGACTTTGCTGGTAGGTAAATTCATGCAGTGGAACGACAGCAGTCGACCGGGAACCAAAACTCGATACAACTCGCGCACGAGAAACTCAAAATGTGCCGTAAATTCCTCGATATTCTTGCAGTTCCCCATGTCGCGATCCGATGCGCTATACGTGTATAGCGATGCAAATGGCGGACTAAAGCACGAATAGTGCACAGACTCATCCATCAAGTTCCTAATCAACTCCACAGAGTCACCGAGTTTCATGGTCCAGTTCTCACCCGACTGCTCGTCCTGCTTGTAATCGTTCATAACTCGGTGAGTCCCTCGTATGTTGGCATTCATTTGGTCTCGCATGTGGATAACGATGTTGTCTGCCATGACTGTAGCTGCGGCTTCCTTGTCTTTAATGTTTTTGAGCACTGCGCCTTCAGTGGCGGCCACGATCAGGTGCACGTCGACGGGTTTAATTTGGCCAAATCGCCATGTACGTCTAACAGCCTGATAGAATTGCTCCCAGCTGTCGGAGAGCCCAACGAACGCCTCGTTGTGGCAGTGTTGCCAGTTTAGGCCATACCCACAAATTGAACTTTTACTCACTAGCACGCGAGCTGATCCATCCGTGAAGGCGCTGAGTGCTTTCTCCTTCTTTTGGACAGAATCCGATCCAGTCACTTCGATGGCGCCTGGGATAGCTTTAGCAAGCGCCTGCGACTCGGCATTGAGGTTGCACCATACGACCCACGGCTCACCACTCGCATTCACTAGTTCAGCGCACTGCGCCACACGCTCGTCAATGGTGTCGCGCCGCGCGGCAATGCGCTCCTGAAGCGTGGATGCCTCAAGGGCGAACAAATGACCGGGCGTCGGCCGATCGACGCGCAGCACATGCTCATGCATGCGCAGCGGCGGCAGTTTGAAATCTCCGTCGTCATAGCCCAAGTCGGACGGCTTGCGCAGCACGACGGCCCACGAAGCGAGCCATCGCCAGAAGTCCTGCTCGGCGTGCCCCTTTAGCCGCCACGATTGAGTCTCGCCGCCGTCGTGCACAAAAAACATTGAGAGCATCTCGACGCGAGTCATGACGCCTAGGAATTCAGCATGGTTGCCGAGTTCCATGTAATCGTTGGGCGCAGGGGTCGCCGTGCATGCCAGCTTGAAGCGGGTATTCTTGAAGTCTTGAATGATCCGCGTGCGCGTCTTGCCGTCGTAAGACTTTAAGATGCTGGACTCGTCCAACACGACGCCTTCGAAGGTGCTTGGCTCAAAGTGCACGAGCATTTCGTAGTTGGTGATGTTGATTCCGGGCTGTGTATCCGCTTGTGTGCGGCACAGAGTAACTGGAATTCCGAAGCGTGCGCCTTCCTTCACCGTCTGCGCGGCCACTGCAAGTGGTGCCAAGATCAGCACGTCTCCAGGGATGTGACGTGCCCATTCTAGCTGTTGAAACGTCTTGCCGAGCCCACAGTCCTCGAACAGTGCCGCACATCCTCGCTTGAGCGCCCACCGAACGATGTCACGCTGGAATGGAAATAAATCCGCATGGAGCTCTGGAATATCAAATAGCCCCGTTGGCTTGGCAACGACAGACTTGCGCTGCAGGAAGTCTTGATAGCTCATGTGCGCACCCTCGCACACCAGCAGCGCGAGAGTCAAGCGGATTTTTTTGCGGCCCGCGCGGCAAGCACATGCCGAGCTCTGCCGAGAAGGTCCCCCTTGTATCCACGGTGCCGAAATATCTCGGCCAGTTGCTCCGGCGTCGTCGCCTTTGACTGCTCGAACGCGAGCCGCCGCTTCTCCTGCCGCCGTGCCACTTCCTCCGGAGTAATTTCAGCGAGCTTGCCCTCCCGCTGCTCTACCTCGCGCGGCTTCGGCACAAATAGATATCCACACTCCGGACACTTGCGCGCAGCGGACTGCATCGCGGCCCAACAATTGGGGCAGACTTTGACGGAGGTGGCTTTTTTCTTTTTCGGCTGGTCCTCACCGTTGAGAGTCCACGGCGTCGCGCGGTCCCAGTGTGGCAAACCAAAGCGCTCCCAGTTACGACAGTGATCGAAGATCCAAGCGCGCTCTTTGCCAATCTCGGGCCGCAAAATACGTCCGCACTGCTGGCGGTAGATCACTTCGGACTGCGTGGGGCGCAGCATGATTCCAACGTGCACGCCGGGGCAGTCGAAGCCTTCGCTGAACAGATCGCAGCTCGCGAGTAGCGTGATCTTTCGGTCGCGGAAATCCTTCACGACGCCCCGGCGAATCTCGCGATCCGTGCCGCCGTCCAGCGCCATGGCCGAATATCCCGCGTCGCGGAATTGTTTCGCGACATCGTGCGCATGCTGCACTGACACGCAGAACGCGAGCGCCGGCAGTCCATCGGTCTTGCTGCGGTACATCTCGAGCGCGCTGCCTGTGATGGCGGGTGTGTTGACCAGTTCCTCGGATTCGCTGGTGACGAACTCGCCGGCTCGCGTGTGTAGTCCGCTGGTATCGACGGTCTCAGGCCCGAAGACAATCGGCGGCGCGAGCCATCCGCCTGCGATGAGCTCAGCCGGCGAAGGACCTACGATCAGCTTGTCGAATATGGTGCCGAGTCCCTCACCTGATGGGCGCATGGGCGTCGCGGTCACTCCAAGTAGCTTCGCATTCGGCCAGTGTCGAATGACCGACTCCCAGGTCGCGGCGCGCGCGTGATGGGCCTCGTCGATAATGATCAAGTCGGGCGCAGGCGTTTCGCCGAGGCGGCGGACGAGGGTCTGGATGTTGGCGACATAGGTTAGTGCTGATCGCTTGGTATAGCCTGCAGCGATATAGCCATGATCGACACCCGCGTTGGCGAGTGAACCAGATATCTGGTCAACGAGCTCAATGCGGTGCGTGAGAATGAGTACGCGGTTGCCTTTGGCCTGGGCACCGTACGCGATGTGGCTGAAGATGACGGTCTTGCCGCCGCCAGTTGGGAGCACGTACAGCGGGGCGCGGCAGCGATCAGGGCCGAACGCTTGGCGTATGCGCGCGATGCCGTCGAGCTGGTAGGGGCGGAGGGTGATCACAAATGCGGGGGAAGCGATGCAGCGTCCGGCCGGTGTCCGAGCATCCTCGCTCAGGTCGGACCTACAAATATGACCCTGTGGCCACAGGGACTGTCGCGGTCACTGCATCGCTCCGTGCTTACAACACGGTTATCCCCTTTCGGGTGTATTCGGTGATGATGGCGGAAACTTGCACCGCGCGCAAACGGTGTAGCCGTGGGCGCAGGTTGACACTAACGTCAGTGCCATGACGAATGGTTGACCGTCCGCCTCGCACCGCGCAAAGAGATAGTCGTATACGTCTGGTAACTCTGCTCCGAGTTTTCTCCAATGAAGACTCAGCAGATCGTTCGCCGTAGGCTTACCCATTGCCATTCACCTTCCGGTCCCGCTGCGCAAAATTGTGCAACTCCTGCACGGTGTAGACATCTTGCGGCTCGTACTCGCCAGCGATATACCGGCCGATTGTTTCGCGCGTGAGCCCCACCTGTTCAGCGATCTCGATCTGCCGGCCGCCCGAATGCTCGCGCAGATATTGCAGCGCCTCCGCGCGCATGCTCGTGAAAAGATTGACCAAAGGGCCATTCGGGCGCTTGCGCTTTCCCCAGGACTTGTCGTTTCTCATGGTAGCGAAAGCTAGCATACGTGATAGGCCGCACACAAAAAAGATTTGCAAACGACTTAAGACTGTGCGAGGGTTCTCACACAATGTACCCGACAGACAAAGAACTGCACACACGACTGACAGTGGCCGCTATCTGCACGGTCGCTGGATTGCTGGTCGGCATTATTATCGGCTGTTCATTCGCACTATATTTACTGAACTAGGGGGCGTTATGTACTACATCATTGGTGGCATTGGCGTCGGACTGATTCTGTGGGCGATCTATCGTCCCGCGCCGCGAGGCCGCACGTTCAAGACGTATGAGGAATGGCGGCAATTTGAGGAAGGGTGGGGAGGTGAGGATTGAATAAACAAGATCCCCGACGCCGCGCAGCCTTGTTGGAAGAAGCCCGCGCGTGCGGCCGGATGGGCTCACGGAGGCTGAGCGATACGGTGCTGTTCGGCGATGGGACGGACCCGACGCAGACGTTAATTCTGGCTGCGCTAGATGCCTTCGAAGATGGCCGGCAAGAGAGACTTGACAACAACCGAGGCAACAATGGCTAAGACAATTTCAACCCGGCACTATATCGTCCGTTCGAAAGAAACCGGCGACCCGATAGCGCTGATCGATGCAGTATCTGTGGCTGCGGCGCGGTCGCACTTTGTCAGCCGCCCGTACACGGTCGCTTACGCTGAACAAGGCGACGTCGTGGCTGCGATCAAAGCCGGCATTGAGCCAGAAAAGGCTGGCGAGGTTGCGGAGGAATGACTACTGAGGCCGACACTCTCCTGCGACTGCTCCGCGAGCGCGCCATCGCTCGCCGGAATGCGCGCGCCGAGATGCGCGAGAATCGGCTCGCGGACAAGGATGTCCCGATGGAGTGCCTCAAGAGCTGGCCCCCGCTCGCGCACGCCGACGAAGCGGTCGCCGAGGCGATGCGGGAGTATGAGATTTCGGAAGGGGTGTATGAATGAGTATCGAACTGAGCGCTCGCCAGCGCCAAGTCCTAACCGGCATCTGCGAGGGCTACACCAATCGCGAGATTGCCGCAAATTTGCAGCTATCCGAAAAGACCGTTAAAGGATACGTCACGTCGATATTCAAGGTGTTAAACGTGAAGAATCGCACGACGGCTGCAATAGTTGGTAGGCAATCGCACTGCGCGACGTGCACCTGTCACGCTAAATAATTTCCCCAGTAAAAGGAGTTCCGACCATGTTGATTATCTCAATCAAAGACGGCGAGTCCTTCGAGATCGGTAACCACGTCAAGGTCAAAATCCTTGGCTCGCGCGGCAACCAGACTCGCGTCGGAATCGACGCCCCTCGCGACATTCCCGTCCACCGTACCAAGATCGCGGACCGTATCCGCGCTGAGAACGGCGGCACGATTCCAGGCAAGGAGGCCGAGTAAAATGGCTACCGACACAGCCGAACTGAATAAATCCTTCGATGCATGGCTGAAAGAACGGCGGGACAATCTGACATTGCGCCAGCAGTTTTGGCTGGCATGGAAGGCGGGAGCAGAGTGGGCGCTTGACGAAGTGCGGCGCACGTCGGGATTACCGCCGAGGGATCCGGAATGACCGCCCGCCTGCTCAACATAACAGACGCCGAGTACTTCGCGGACCCGTGTCGCACTCCCTCATTGAGCCAGTCCATCGCCAATATTTTGATCAGCCAAAGCCCTTTGCATGCCTGGGCAGCGCATCCGAAGTTGGGCGGCATTCCGCGCACGCCGACTGACGCGACGGACGAAGGGACTCTCCTGCATGCGCTGCTACTTGGCAAGGGCATGGAGAAAATCGTCGTTCTCGATTACGACAAGTACAGTACGAAAAAGTCGCAGGAGGATCGCGACGCTGTACTGGAACAAGGGCTCATCCCCATCAAGCGCAAAGAGTTCGACGGCATCCAGGAAGCGTTGGACCAGATCCACGCCAACATCAAGGCTGCGGGTGTCTCTCTCGCGGGGCACAACGAAGTCGCCTTTGAATGGGATGAGCCAGGATGGAATGGCCCCATCATCTGCCGCGGCAAGATGGATGTCGTGCGCCCCGACCTCGGCGAGATTCTCGAAGTGAAGAAGACGCGCAACGCAAATCCCGAAAACCTGAGACGGCATTTCACGGACTACGGCTACCATGTCCAGTGGGCAGCTTACGTGAGCTGTCTTGAGAAACTCGTCCCGGAACTCGCCGGGCGAGTGACCTTCCAGTTCGTGTTCATCGAGATCGATCCGCCGTATGCCGTGTCCGTCGCGGAGCCGTCAGGCGCAATGCGCGAACTGGGGCAGCGTCAGTGGGTGCGCGCAGTGCAGACATGGGAGCGGTGTCTGGAGACGAACGTGTGGCCTGGATACGGCGGCCAAGTCGCGCGGCTGGAGCCGATGCCGTGGTTGATGAGTGAGACACTGATGGAGGCCCAATGACACGCACGTTCGATGACACGCCCGCGATACGTCAAATGGTGCCTTTGCTGGTTGGACTGGTAGGCAGTTCTGGTAGCGGGAAAACGAAATCAGCCCTACGACTCGCTGAAGGGATGCAGAGAGTGACTGGCGGGGAGATATTCGGAATCGATACCGAAGCCAAGCGCATGCTCCACTATGCAGATGCGCACCAGTTCAGACACGTACCGTTTGGCGCTCCATTTGACGCCATGTCGTATCTCGACGCAGTCGAACATTGCGCGAAGAAAGGAGCCAAGATAATCATTATCGACAGCGCCTCACATCTCCATGAAGGCCCTGGCGGGACGCTGGAAATGCATGAGGCCGAGTGCGAGCGGTTGATGACGGCTTGGCGTACTACGCGCGATAAGGTACAGATGTCGGCATGGCAAAAGCCCAAGTCGGAATTGCGTCGGTTTCTCAACACAGTACTGCAGATGCAAGTCAATACCATTTGGTGCTTCCGCGCCAAAGAGAAATTGAAGATCATTCCGGGTAAGCCCCCCCAGCCGATGGGGTTCATGCCGATCGCAGGCGATGAGATGATCTACGAAATGACGCTGAATTGTCTGCTGTATCCAAATAGCGGCGGCATTCCATCGTGGCATCCCGAGGAGATGGGCGAGCGTGCGATCATTAAGTTGCCCGAACAGTTCCGCTCCTTGTTCGAAAAGCCGAAGCCACTTGATGAGGATACCGGCCAGAAGTTGGCCGAATGGGCAGCCGGCGGTAAACCGAAGCAGCCTTCGCCCGCAGACATCGACCCCGACTCCCTAACCCGCGCCTACGCCGACTGCGAGTCTGCTGACGCGTTCGCGCAGTTGGAGACCCAGCGGGCCAGCCTGTGGGCCAAAATCCCGCCAGGCGACGCGAAAAACGCGCTGAAGGCCGCTAGCGACGCGGCTAAAAAGAGAGTTGCGGCGCCCGGCAACGTGTGATAGGCTGCGCACATCAAGTAAGGAGACGGCCCCCATGAAAATGTATCCGCGCAGCGAGTTCCCGGTCGTAAAGCTTCCGCCCATCATTCGCGCAAACGGTTCAATTTCCCGCGCCGCGATCGCCACCAGATTCAGCGCTGTTGGATGTCCACATGGGAAGGTCGATGTGACCGTTGCCGCGATCAAGGCCGGTATCGACATTAACGTGGCTTTCCAGCTCGGCATGCTGGCGTATTACGCCAATGACTTGTCCATTGATGCCCTTGAGCGCACGCAGAGAGCCATGTTGCATAGCGCCGAAAAGCGGCATGCAGAGAAGTTCCCGCACGGCAAATGCGCAGAGGACTTGGCGGCGCTGCGCGAAGGACGTCCGTCCAGATGGGGCACTCCTGAGTTTCATCGCCAGTAATGGCACATACTGAAAACGGAGATTCGTATGACGGAAAAACTACCAGAATTTAGCCTGTGCCTGCCCACAGCCGAGGACACCGCAATTTTTTTGAAATTGCGTGCTCGCAATCTCTGGCCTATCGACAGAGATTTTTGTGATTTCGCGATGCTGCGGGTGTATTGGGCGGATGGTGGAGCTGCGCGGGATGGCGCCAACATTTTTGACTGGAACCAACAATTCATGGAATCGTTGCAGCCATGATTCCTATCTGTTCTCTCTGCCGCCAACTACTCGACGTGACCGCTCCTCACGCTATCGTCAACCACGATTACGCGCATCTGGATTGCGCGGACGAATTCGATTCGCGTGATCTGGGCAGCATCGACTTGCCGGATGATCGGGAGCCGATCGAAGAGGAGGACGCGCGATGATTCATTGGTGGATCCACCTCTCTTTCTCCGCTGCAATGCTGTGGCTAATCGTAATTGTCGGCATCATCTCTCTGACAGCAATGCTGTGTTGTATCGGTCGTCAGTCTGAAGTGCTGCCGCCGCCTCACTGGGCAACCAAGCGTAGGACTGCGGAGGCGCCCGGTAAAGTGCGTCATCCGTGGGAGCAATCATGAATTGGGACATCATGCCGTTATGGAACTGGGTCGCGCTCTTTTTTCTTGTTGTCTCTGGCGTGAGTCTGCTTATCTGGGGATTTTGGAGTTCTCGAGAAAGGAAGTGAGCAGCTCCGGACGAATGAGCTTAACGCACTGTAACTAAAGGTAAAAACAATGAACGAAGAAGTCACAATCATCGAGCCCGAGCCGCTGGAGCACCTACCGGCTAAAACCCTCCTGCGCTTGGTGGAGCAGCAGCAGAAGGCTGCCAAGAACGGCAAGATGTTCAAGGCCACAGTGACCGCATTCCCCGAGCTGTTCCGCAGTTTCGAGGAGATGGACATAGATCCGACCTTCGATGTCGGCAATGCGTGGATCAACCTATCGTTCGCGGGCGATGGGGATCGCCTCAAGGCCGTCTGGGGGCTTTTACGCCGCGCCGGGTTCAATACCACCTCACGCCCGAAGAAAGGCGATACAGCGTTTAACGCCTTTTGGAGCCAGGATGGCTATGGAGACATCTTCATGATGTTCTCCAGCACTCTGTGCCGGCGCGTTCAGGTCGGTACAGAGATGAAGGAAGTCCCGATCTATGAGACTCAATGCGGCGAGCTGCCCGAGATCGAGGCGCCTAACACTCAGGTGGTTGTCGCAGAGGAAACCAATGACATCCCCTTCTGACCACATCCTGGCCGATCTTGGAGTCTTAACACAGGTGAAACAATGAGCGATCCTATAGTCAGAGTTCCTGCAATCGATCTGGCGGCCGTCGTCCCGTTTCGAGCGCATCAAGACGTCCGCTATTACCTTGATGGCGTGTTTGTCGAGCCGGTGCCGGAAGGCGGTTGCATGATCGTTGCTACCGAGGGGCATATGCTGGCTGCGATCCATAGCCCTGCGGCCCGAGCGGATCAGCCTCGAATACTCAGAGTCGAGGAAGGGCTGGAGAATGCGCTGCGGGACAACCCGGAAGGCAATCACGATCGCGAAATTGTCGTATCGGACGATAAAGGCCGGGTCACGCTGCATGAGCATGGCGCCGAGACCTTTGTTCAGGTGGGTCCACCATTCATCGACGGCCGCTACCCTGAATGGCGCAAACCAATCCCTCCAATCGAGCACCTGAAGCCCGGAGCGCCTGCAGCTCTGCAAGCCCTCTACCTCGCTCGCCTCTGGAAGACCTGCCGAGATAGGCGGCATACGGGCGTTTTCTTCTCACACGATGACCGTAATCCTGACAACGGCGTCAGTATCGTGCAGGTTGTGAATCGGCCTGGGCTGATCATCTGCATCATGGCCATGAAGTTTGATCGGGCGGAATGGCCAACATGGATGCCGCGTGAGCCGGCTAAGGCGGAGGTAGCAGCATGACTACATCCCAACAGGACTCCATTCCCACTGAGGATGTGTGAATGTCCTCGATCTTTTCAGCGGGATCGGAGGCATGGCCCTCGGATTGGAGCGCGCAGGATTCCGGTCAGTCGGATTCTGCGAACTCAATCCCTATCGGCGAGCCATCTTGGCCAAGCACTGGCCTGGCGTCCCCTGCGCTACCGACGTCCACGAGCTCCACGCTCAAGATGTTCCCCGATTCGAGCTCATCGTCGGAGGCCCTCCCTGCCAGCGCACCAGCCTCGCCGCGGCGATCCAGGGCAAAAGGACGGGGGAAACCCTCTGGCCGGAAATGGCGCGCCTCATCGAGGAAGGACGTCCCGAATACGCCCTCATCGAGCAACCCCCTGGCAATTCCCGGTGGGAAGCTCAAGTTGCGGCAGATCTGGCGAGCCTTGGCTATCACTCATCCCGATTTCAACGACAGGCTTGCCATAGTGGCGCGCCTCATCAACGCCGGCGCGTGTTCATTGTTGCCCACGCCCTGCTCGAGCGATGCAACTCGGTGTCCCGGCTCGCCGAATCACGCCAGGCTGAATCGGTCCCGTGGCCTGCACCTCCAAGAGGAGCTTGGCGCGCGGCCAGGGCCGGAGATCGTGGAGTGGATGCTCGGCTTTCCGCCTGGGTGGAGCGAATTGCCGCTCTCGGAGACACCGTCTTTCCCCCAGATGCCGAGGCCATCGGCCGAGCAATCATGAAGGTGCACCATGTCAAGTGAGCGAAACATACCCTCAAAGGAGCTGGCGCTGCAGGTAAATTTGCTCATGGCGCGTGTCGGTGGCAGCCTGATCGACAAGCGCAAAGGGACTGTTCTCCTGAGCCGCGCCGAATGGGAGTTGCTCCGTAAGTACATGGACGAGTTACACGCCAACTGGATGGCAGAGATTCGGAAGAACAGCACAACGGACGAGACGAGAGTTGTCTATGCCAAATGCCCATGCGGTAGCTACGACGTGGGCGTGCAAGTACCAGCGGAGAAAGCCAGCGATGGTCAGTCATGAGCAGACGAAATGGTGCGCGATGGGACGGGGTACAGAAGTGCGGCGGCTACAACGACACCGGGAACGTTCACCAGATCCATACCCGGTTCGGAGACGCCACACTCACCTACGGCAAGTACGAGGGCCACTACCAGACGATGTGGTACGAGGGGCCACTGTGCGCTGTGTTCTGGATTGTCGGCGGAAGACTCAACGACACATCTACTTGTTACGAGCACACATTCCAGGTGAAGAAGGTGGAAGTGATTGTAAAGCGGCCGGCAACGCCGGGATTCGACAACGAGCACCAGCATGTCAAGGTCACCTGTCAACACACCTCATACGTGGGCGACTAGCGGTGAACGGGGGATGCGCTCCATGAAAAAGAGATTGGTGTCGAAGGTATTGAAGCCGCACGTTAAGGACTGTTACTCAGTGAAGAGTGTGCGTAACGGTGCATGGGGAACTCCGTGGGCCTACTTGGGAGAGGTCGAGTACAGAGACTCAATCGGTAGGTTGAGTCGCCATGGCTTCCGCTGGTGGCGCGTGAGGTGCAACTGTACCTACTGCCCCGCGGTGATCGTGATCAACGAAACATCTATCCTTGAGGCACTCTGAGCGAGGAAGTATGACACCCAAGAAAAGAAAACCGCGTAAGGAGCGGCGCAGGCCAACAGACAAGCTGAATTGCCTCTACCGGGCTGTCCAGGAATACATCGAGTCGCAGGGCGGGTCCGTGGTTGTTGCTGGCCCAATACAGATCCTGCGATGGCCTGGCGGCCTGCTTAAGTGGAATCTCGTGGTCGCCTGCGTAGGTCGAGCACCTGCGGGCAAGGGAGATAGTCGTGGATGATTGGAAGCGTGGTTTGCCTCCGGGAAAATACTACGAAGGCATGACGGACGATTACGAGGTGCAATTCACCGTGGGCGGCCTTAAGTGGCACCGGAAGCGTACACCTGAAGAAAAGGCCGCCCATATCGAACTCAAAAGGCGACTCGGTCCACAGCACGGAGCGGCTCATGGGCGAGAATAGTGCCATCGAGTGGACCAACCACACATTCAATCCGTGGGTCGGCTGCACGAAGATCAGTCCCGGCTGCGATCACTGCTACGCGGAAGGCTGGGCAAAGCGCAGTGGCATGGTCGAATGGGGTGGATCTCGCGTCCGAACGTCTATCGCCAACTGGAACAAACCTCTTAAGTGGAATCGTGACGCCGCGGCAACCGGGATTCGTAGGCGCGTGTTCTGCGCTTCCCTTGCGGACGTGTTCGACAACGAGGCTGACTCTCTGTGGCGCGTCGATTTGATGCGACTGATTGAGCACACGCCCCATCTTGACTGGCTGTTACTCACCAAACGCATTGGGAACGTGGCAGGCATGATGCACAATTGGCACGAGAGCAACTGGCCGCGCAACGTCTGGCTGGGAATCACTGTCGTCAACCAGGAGGAAGCCGATCGAGACATACCGAAGTTGCTTCGTATCCCCGCTGCGGTCCACTTCCTGTCGATTGAACCCATGCTCTCGATGATTTCATTGGACGCGGAGCAGTGGCTGGTCCCGGAGTACTTCGGCCACGCGGCAGACTGTCATGACCCACTGTGTGCGCTCAACGGCGATATGTATTCGTGTGCGGGCGAAGTCATTCAACAGCCTTCGATTGATTGGATTATCTGCGGCGGCGAGAGCGGCAGTCATGCGCGGGAGATGAATCCCGATTGGGCGCGTTACCTGCGCGAGCAGTGCAAAGACACTGGTACGGCGTTCTTCATGAAGCAGATGACCGGGAAGGCCGAAATTCCAGCTGACTTGCTTGTCCGCGAGTTTCCGACACCTCCTACATCCAACTCTGCTCCATCGGAGAAACCATGAAAGTCTGCATGTGTGTCAGCGGCCCTCCAGCCGGAGGCGTTTGCAATGCATGCGGGGCCGTGGGGCCGCCTCTCCCGGGCCAATCGCCCGGCGGCCCGACCCCGTGGCCGATCGGGAAAGCGGAATTCTGGCCTACTCCGCTTACCGAAGCCGATGTACGTAGGATCATTCGCGAAGAACTGGAACGCGCTAGAGGCCCGTCCAATGGAGGATCTGTCGGTGGAACTTGATCAAGTTCGCTCCCATCTGGAGCGCGAAATGCAACTGATGCAGAGCCATCATGCAGACCTGACCTCTGACCAATGGACATTCGAGGCAGTCAGCTTCCGAGCTTCTGCTGGCGATCACCTGATCATCTCGAAACGTGATTGGGAGGCACTCTGGCGTGCCCTGAAGACCGCGAACGCACACAGCGCATTAGAACCACGTGGCTGATTGGTGGCTTACAAAGGACAGCGATCTGGATTGCGTCGAGTTGTATGAACGACACTACTCACGATATCGATACGCAGACGGCCGACAGCGAGCCAAAGACCAGTTCGTTGGTCCCGGCGAAAAGGTTGTGCTCAGAACCGAGCATGCCGATGCCCTCTTCGTCTGGCGCGTTTTCATCGATGACAGTGGACAAGACGGGATCAACTGCGCGGTCTTCCGGAACGAATCGAGCCGCAGCAGCTCGTGCCTCATACGCCAGGCGGATCAAATTGCTGATTGCCTCTGGCCTGATCGCCGGCATTACACCTACGTCGATCCGACGAAGATTGCCTCAACGAACCCTGGATTTTGCTTTATCGCCGCAGGCTGGAAACGCTGCGGTCGAACCAAAGGCGGATTAATCATTTTGGAGCGCACATGTCAGATCTGATCGAGAAAGACATCACAGTGGAACTCTGGCGGGAGTACGACTTCGGCGGTCGCGTGTATCGCATCGACAAGCCCCAGAAACTGTTCTTCCGTCAGGGTGGCTCAACGCACCGAGTCGTAACTGAAGATGGTGTAGCGCATTGCGTACCGGCGCCGGGGGTCGATGGCTGCGTGCTTCGTTGGAAGCAAGTAGACGGCTCGGTGACGTTCTGAACGCTCAAACCGTGAAATGAAGTCATGCTGACGCTCATATCCATCGCGTGCAACAACCCTGATAATGGCCATTTCACCGGCCACTTCTCGGCGCTGCAATACGGGAACGATCAGGATACCGAGCTACAGCACGTCGATTTCTTTCGGGGCCCGCGCGTAACGTATCTCGGAGATGGTCGCGTGCGGTTGTCCAGGCGCATCTTTGCGTTTGAGCGTGAGAAGGAGTGGTACGGCAACTGGTGCTGGAACGCCTTCTGGATGCAGCCAGGTGAGGCTAGGCGCCTGTTGCGTTACCTGCGGGAGTCAGGCGGCTGGCACTGCGAGGCCGGCCCGTGTCGGCTTTACGATTGGTTCAATAGACCTGCTCCACCACAGTCATCAGCTCATGAGGCAACACCGCAAAAATAATCCCGTGAATACGCTTGACGCGCATACGCGCAGCGCGTATAGTCTCTCCCATCGACACGGGAGAATCACATGGCCAAGGTCTACAACTCAAGCGGGTTCATCGATGGGGCTTTCCAGGTCATTGGCCGGCGCGCGGATGGTAAGGCGTATGTCTTGCAGAACTGCGTTGACCCCGAGGGGGCGGAATACTACGTCGCCTACTACTGCGCCGAGCGATCGACGGGTAGCTTTGAGCATCTGGACTTCGCCTGCCGGATGCAGGCGTTTGCGACTCAGGATGAGGCCGTCCAGGCCGTGCGCGCCAAGGGGTTCGCGCTGTGAGGGCAAAGAAGCCAGACCCGTCTGCGGAGCTCGCTGCGGCCATCAAGCGGTGGCGTGGAGAGATGCCCGTCAGTCGCGCTGCGCAGCTCCTGGGCATCCCCAAGCGCACCCTAGAGGGCATCGAGCAGGGGCGCGGGTTTCGATATCCGCAGCTGCTGATTTTGGCACTACAGGCGTTTAGCAATTCGGACAACCAAGAAGTGAGACGGTCATGATTCTCATTGGTAAACGGGTACGGATTCAGCTCACCAATTCGGACGGCGCTCTGATCCGATTCACGGCGCCCATCGTGCGGGAAACTAACGACACGGTTACGGTCGATATGCCCGCCAAGGCGCGGAAGGTTCCTTTCCCGCTAGAGGGCGGCGCGCGCTTCGTGAAGTTCCCCCGCACGAAGGCAGTGCGAGCACTGGACCGAGCCGCTCCCCAACTATGAGCGAATCACCTGAACTAGGCCAAGTGTTGTTTGGCCAGCCGACTGGAAGCCATGGCACGCCAGATTGGGTTGATTCCATGATCACCGGGATCATGGCCCAGTTGGAGCGTGTCTTCTGGAACATCAACCAGCAGCAGTATTTTCGCGAGGATGCCGATATAGGCACAGTGCACATACGCGCGTACCGCTATGACGACGACGTAGACGCTGGCCCTAATTTCTGGGTCGAGGGCGACCCGCAGGAGATCCGCTGGTACAAGTATCCGGGGCGTGGTCAGTCCTGCAAGCTCGAATACACGTGGGAACAGTGGGCTGCGTGGCACGACAAGGTTATTGCCGGATTACGCGCAGCGGATCACGCCGCACGGTCTTAACTCAAGGGGTAGTCTGTGAGTTTTAGGAAGGTCTGGAAGTGCGATATCTGCCACGAGGAAACCCTTGAGGCAAATATTCGCGGGTGCCGATTCTCGGACCTGCGCCAGTTCAAGCTCAGCACGCCGCAATCGACCGACGGCACGCATATCTGCATTGCCTGCCTCTCCCAACTCGCAGATCAATTGCCACTGATGGGGCCAAACTTCACGCCGAGGCACTCATGACAAATTTATGCGACGTCTGCGGGAAACCCGCAACTCAATCGATGCTGAAGGATCCTTTCGGCAAGTCCGATGCATTGCGCTTTGTATGCGGTGAACACGGTTTCCGCATTCGGGATCCTGCGGACGTTGCCGAGATCGAACGCCTGCGCGCTGAGAATGCCGCACTAATCCGCGACAATGAGGCACTCTACGATGCCAACACAAGCCTAGTGAACGAATTGGCAGGCGGCGGACTCGATGCCGAACCGGAGAAGACGCCGTGACGAAGAAGGAAGTCGAATGCAGACACGACAGATTGGAGGCGGAAGAGTCTGGGCAGTATTGGTGCCCTGAATGCGACAGTCGTTTTCAAATAGTGCCTGCTGCCAAATCAGAACAAGCCGTGACAAATCAGAAATTCAAGGAACTCCCGGAGCTTGAGATTGAGGGACTGAATGCGTGGCTGATTTCGGAAGAGTCTCTTGTTGCGATATTGCAGGAAGGACACGATTTTTATATGAGTTTGGACGTTGAGTCTGCTCGGAAAGTACACGCGTGGCTTGGCGAGGCTCTGTCACATCTCGAACCGGAGCAGCGGAACGAGGACTGTCCTGATGGCGAGCATGATTGGGGGGCGTATTTCTGTCGCCGTTGCGGACGTTCCGTCGTTTTGAGAGCAGCGGCCGAACCGAGAGCGCCTCAAGCGCCCATTGCGAAGATCACCGTACGGGAATCTGGCGCTGGGCACTACGCACCGGATGAAGTGTCGGTGAGTTTTTACGCTCCCGGTCTGCCCCCAGGTGACCATGACGTGTACTGCGAGCCGATGTCTGTGGCACCCGCTCTGAAAAGTTTCCAGGCTAGGGATTGCGACGATAGCGGTCAGCGGGCTGACGAATCCGCTGCGTGTTCGGGCACGTCTAGCCACCCGTTCGATGACGCTCTGCGATGGCGTGCCTTCAAAGAGATGCACGTGAGTAACGTGCTACACATGATAGCTAGCGGTACAGACAATTACGATACCGCAGTTGATGCTGTTAGAGTCGCGGCGAAATCCGAACCGGAAGTAATTCTTCCGTCCTTTCGAGAGATGAAGGGTATTTTGGCGGAGAAATCCTCCCCCGCCGACCTCGTGGGCGCCCTACAGGACCGACTACCGGACCTTGAGCAACGAGCGGTGCGGGCCGGTCGGTCGGTCAAATGGAACTGCGCGTGCAACGATCTGTCATGCGCTTACTGCGGGCCACGACTCGCACAGAAATCGAACTCAGCTCCATCGACCTTCACCCGAGAATGTGCCCGGTGCGGGAAGCCTGGGCAGGCAACGAGAACCGATGGAGTATTTTACTGTTCAATCGAGTGCGCGGATTGAACGAGCGACTACAAGCGAGAACCTGAGCGAGTCAATTTAGGAGTTGTACATGTTTCACGTAAAAGACGGCCTATTCTTCAAACGCAATGACGACGGCAGTGTGACCGTCCTGAAGACGAGCGACGGCAAGGAGCCAACGGACTCCAACGTGTCATTCACTGAGACCTTGGACGACGGCTCATGGTGTTCCGCCGTACTGAGCATGTCGGCATTCAGCGAGCGGCCGTGGAGACTGGCATGCCTGGATGCGGCATCCTGGCCGTTACTACGTCGTGGCGCAGCAGGAGAATAGTCAATGAAGTTAAGTAGATAGGCCGCGCCCGGCGCGGCCATAAGAGCTGGGAGTGGCAAGAGGCTAGTTTGACGGCCAGTGCTCTTGCCACTCCCCTCACCGGATCACACAGCGAACGCGGCGCGATTGGTGACTCAAGAGTGATTATCTTGTTTTTCCCTCTTCGCAGCAAGGTCGAGCAGGTTCTCAAAGTCAGCCCTGTGACTTGAAGCAGATTGCGTCTGCTTTACCTTTCTCTGCTTTTTCAGAGGCTTACCGTGTTCCTGTCGTTTCTGTTTGGGCATGTCGCTTGAGCGGGGTACGCAGGTTGCCGCCTAGGCCTCCTAAACCGTCGGCGCGGGGCTCGACTCCCCGGTACTCCACTATACGCCAATAGCCGTTATCTAAGAGGCGTCCCAGAACACAAGAAGAAATACGGCTTGCACACGTCGTTCCCCCTCTTAGAGCCGATCTGCTTCAAGGCAGCCAATCCCAAGCCCGCTTGGAATTATCTGACCGCCAAAATTGGCGGGGCCGCAAGTAGCGGCCCCAAGTAAAACCTACCCCTGCCACTGTAGACAGGATCAGTCCTACCCAATCATTTTACCGCCGATCACGAGTATGTCAATCGTAGTACAAACGCTGCTAAGATATTGGAGTGAAAGAGGAAAAGTCCGATAACCTGGAAGCGTTCTCATGTCGTTTGGAGCGTGAGCAAATAAGCTTTATCGAAGACCTCACGGCGCGTCGCGTGCTGGGTTCAAACAAGAATGTAGTGCTGAGAGCATTGATTAGTTTCGATGAGTCCGAAGAATTCGACTGATAGAGCCGCTCTGCGTCGAGGATGAAGTCATGAGCGAACCAAGCTGCGAGCACAGTAACCTGCCGGGTGGCATGGGTTGTGTGATGTGCGAGGCCATCTCGTTCCGCGCTCACCAGCAATCACTCACAGGCTGCAGGTGCATCTACGATCGATGGAACAATCTTCTGAGCCCAGGAGGATGCCCGGTTCATGACCCTCGACTACGTCCTAGCGGAGATCGTCGATGAGCGAGTTTATCTGGAACGCAAACAGTTCCTTCGAGCAGATATTGCTAGAACGCTGGCATGATCAGTATCAGCGCGCTCTTAAAACGATCGCGGACGCAGACCCGCTATGTCCACGGGGATTGCTACAGGAGGTAGCCAGAGAAGCGTTGGAGAAGCTGCGGGACCCGACTACCGGCTAGCGGAGGATAAAGTCCCTATGGACATTGAAAATGCCAAAAGGATCGTGGATTACATCACTGACCCCAATGGCGGCCCTCACACGAAGTTGGCTTATCCTTGGGGTGATGAAGGAGGGTGGCGCTTGGACGACACGTTCACGGCTGACCAGTTGGAAGCGATCTGCATAGTCATGCGAGCAAGTGCCCGCGGACACTCAGCTCAATAGCTTGATGGCGTTCTGAGCGCGGGCAAGGTCTCCGGCTAAAGCAGCCTCGCAATGCCCCTTCTGCAACCCGTTCAGCATACGGTGCAGTAATGCCCAGAAGGCCGGCGGGTTCCCCTTTCGCCAATAAAGCCCGCACTGGCTTGAGATGGTGATGTCGAAGTCCCGACTCCACAGGACGGAGACGAAGTAGTCGAAGGCGAGCAGGGTTTTGCCCACATAGGTCTTGCCGGCAAGCCTGTTGATAATTACTAGAATGGCCAACACCATGAGGATGACGAAGATGGCCAGGGCAATGATCATAGCTGCGGGGTTATTTCGGCGATGAGGGCTTGGAGCCGGTTGGCGTTTCGCCGACACTCGTCGCGGGCGGCGACAAGAAGTTCTCCAGCGCGGTCAATGCCTGGGTCTCCGGGGGAAGTAACAGTTGCGGGTCTACTACCGGTTTTCGGCATTCCACCATTTGCGGCGGTTCGGGCTGCTTCGGCTGCGAGCAGCTGCTCGAGGCGATGCAGACGCACAATAGTAGCGTCGCGGTCGGCAGCATTTTGGGCGTTTTGGTTAGCAAGGGTCACCATAGCGGCTTGGTTGTTACGGGTCGTCTCCTGCGCCTGCGCCAGCTGCGCTAGGAGCGTCTTTCGCACTGTTTCCTCTGCTTGGGTGCGGGCCAGTGCATCCGAGGTCTGCAGAGCCTGATAGCGCGCCTGCCAGGGGTTCAGATGGTAGCCGGCCCAACCTCCCAATCCCAGGAGGACAATCGCGCCGGCGACCCAGGGAGCGAACTTCAATAGCAAAGCGGTCACTTCCCCACCTTGCTGGCGACGTATTGATGTCGCAGCCAGGATGCGAGAAACAATACTGAAATGGTTCCTAGCACAATTTGATGCCCATATTTAGGAAACAATTCCTCGATGGGCTGTTTGATTGGATCAATGTTGAACGTTTCTAGCCCTGACCAAATGAAACCAGTCCCAGCGAAAACACGGCCGCATTTGTTCTTCAGCCACGTCCAAAAAGAACGTAGTGCATTCATGCGAGAGATCCCCCGGACTGTGTGTATGCCGATTGGAGTGATGCCAAGCTGTTCTGGTGTTGACCGTAGTCATTACCCGGCAGGCTGGCCCAGATGCTCGTGCACTTTGAGACCGCCGACGACAGTCGGCCCGCAATCACGTCATCCAACGCATGACGCTCGCGAATCATCTGAGTAGCGATGGCGTCCTGTGATGCCGGGCTAAAGTCAGGCAAATGCAGACTGGCCTTGTAGGCATCGTAGAAGCGTTCAAGGATCTGGTATCGACCCGCTGCAGTACTGGTCAGCGTTGGCGAGAGTCGTACTTCAATACGTGGATGATCCAAATAACTGGTAAACAAATGCGGATGCGCTGGAGTGCTTCCGACGATACAGTTATAGCCGTGATCGCCAATCAACTCAGTGCCCTCGCTCATTGCTACCATGGTCAAAAAGGCGTTCAGGTTACTCATTTGACGCTCTCCGGGTAACCAACTGCCACACGATATAGATGATCGCGGAAGCCCCGAGCGCCCAGGCCACTGAGCGCTCGAGATATCGCAGGCGCCGTTCATGGTCACTGGTGATCTTCTCCACCAGTGCTTCTACCCGCGCCAAGTTGCTATCACTGCGTTCGATAAGTCCTGCTATGCGCTCGTTGATCACGGATTGCTCAGCGCCGTTGTCAATCAAGCGATGCAGTTCCTTCGTCACATCAGCAGTGCTTGGCCACGTAGTCAAGCATATGGGCCATATAGCGCACATCACCTTCATCACACGCCGCAGCGCCTTTGGCTTGGATCGCCTGACAGCGTGACTGGTCGCTCGCATCCATTGAGTTCATGAAACTTGGATCGGTCACCGCAGTGATCAGCACCTTGGCTCGATTAATGATTATCCCGCCTCCCATACATCACCTCTTACATTGTTGCTGTAGAAGGGCATGATCCAAGTCAACTTCACGTTGAAGCTGTCTGAATTCGCCCATCTGAAATTGGTTCAGGTCGTAGTCGTGCAGCCACTTGCGAGTGCCTACATCTCGAATAGTCCATAGACAAAATACGTTGACCATGATGCTGATTGCGAGTATCACGCTCGTCAGCCACCCTTTGACTTTTTCGCCCGTTATCGTCGCCTGCGCCACGGCTCCTCCAGAATGCGCCGTGATAGGCTGGTTGGTTGAAAAGTCCTCAATGTGACCGGAGTTCACTGACCTCGGTACCTCGGTTCTACAATCTTTTCCACATGATCCATCTGATATTGCAGCCCTTCCACTTTCGATTCCAGAGAGGATAGTTTCCCGAACATCGCTACTCCTCCAATGATCGCTGCAGCCGTCAGACTCGCCAGCACCGTCAGCATCCAGCCCTGCCATGAACTCTTTCCTCCACCACCCTCGTTGTAATCGCCACGGATCTCTACCGTCGCACGACGGACTGCGCGTTTGACCACGCGCTCTAAAATCTCCTCTGCTCCCGATAGATCCTCTGGAGCATCCGGACTCGGGCCTCGGTGCCCCATCAGTAAACGGTCGAGGAGGCCAATTGTGCATTCATCCTCTTCAAATGTGGCCGCCATCTCACTGTTCCTTATGCCGCCTTTGTTGTCATCGTCCGATCGCGAACCAATTACTCACGCTACCGGATGGCCCAGAATCTACCGTAATCACACATCCAGTCTGAGTGATACTGCTCGCAAAGTTAGACCCATCCGCCGCCTGTCCGTTGACCGCAACACTTCGATTGCTGCACGGAAAGACGCCAAAGCATGCCGTCGGAAATGGCTTGGGGAACGTGATAGGAAAATCAACCGGAACGCCGGCCTGCGGAGTTGGGACGTTACCCCATTGCAGAATAGTGCCGCCAGGTAACGTTTCGGTGTTAGGCGTTATGCCGCCGCCCCATGAAGTTGGCTGCCCTATGCCATTCGATACTTCAACTTGCCCTTTCAGGCCATATCCACCACGGCTGATTGATGGGAAGGCAGCCAGATCGTATAGGAACTTAGAGCCGTCAAAAAACTCGTCGACAACGAGCACAGTCCCCGTCCCCGTACCAAACTGGTGACGGATGACCGCAGTTCCCGTCGCCCCCGGCGGAATATTGGCGCTCAGAATCACGCCAATGCCGCATTTCATTCCGACCACACCGCTCGAGACAACTGCATTGCCCGCCTGCGCGCTCGGATTAGTGCCTGTCGCGTTACCACCTTGGAGCGTGGCATCGCCAGCAATGGCATTAACCGATGTGCCGCCTTGCGCCTTATAGGCGCCTCCCGGTCCATTCAGTGATGCACCCGCGAAGTCCAGCAAGTCGCCGCCAGCATCAAGTCCCGGATTCCCAGGTGTACTATCGGCATCTCCCGCCGAACGGATGACCGTGATGCCTTTCTGACCTGTAACCTGAGCATCGGTGATGTGGATCACTTGGCTTTTGGTAGCACCGCCAGCCAAAACACCCGAGCTCGGAATGCCCGACGCATTCGGCAGCAAAAAGCCCCACTGGAAATCGCCATAGCCAGCCGGATAGCCGTTTGGGCCTGCCACCTGTACGGATCCTGACTCAAACGTCGGTTCGTAGGTGCCGCCCTGAGTCTGGGAATTGGCCAGCGCCACCGTCGCGCCATCGCTGACGATGAGCGTTCGTGTTCCAGGTGGCAATACAAGCGAGTTCCCAGCTGCGATTGAAAAAGAGAGAGTAAAGGCACCGGTTGCAGCGTTTGAAATAGTCCACAATCCACCGACGCCAATCGGTATCTGGTAGGCGATATTCGCGCCAAGCGTTCCGTTGAACTCTATGTTTGGGGGCCGGTACTGAGTTAGGGTGAGCGTAGTTGTTGGGGTGACAACACCTGTAACGGATATTGAAGTCGTGCCACCTAATGCCGCATCTATTGCTGAGAAATTCGCATTTACAGGGGTCGCCCAAGCGTTAACGTAGTCGCCTGATGCTGGCTCCTCAAGTCCTTTGTTGACTGAAAATGTACTCGTCACAGCGTCTGACTCCTACCCGCGATATCTAACGCGCGAATGATCGACGCATCGGGCGCCTTGAGCAACGGTTCGGTGCCCTCATCGTTCATCTTCTTGGCCGCCTTATAGCGTTGCATGAGTCGGTTGAGTAGCGCATCGTGATCGACCTTGCCGCCAGAGGCGCGGGCAATAGGCGGCGGTTCCGGAACCGGTTTGGTCAATCCCGCGCCAGGAGCAAGTGAGCGCTTAGCAAAGCTATTTTCTGCAATGTTCTTTAGGACAGGTACTCCCATGCCAAAAGTCTTTGCATTGATAGCGGCCTCACCGAGTTCTCGCGCCGCACCAGTCGCCGCGTTGCGAATCACTCCCGATTTGCTGTAATTGACGAAGTTTCCTGGTGGTGCGACCTTTGCGTTATGCACTACGCGACCCAATGATTCGAGCGATTCCTGAGTTTCAGGACTCAGTAACAGGTCCAACTTCGGATCGTACTTGGCCAACGCGCCGTTGTAACCGGATGGCGTAATCTTTCCTGTATTGCCAACGGCCGCCTTGCGTACTGCACTCAGTGTATGCGCCGCGACAGCCTGCTGCGCATCAGCATCAAATTTTTCCATGACGCGCTCAACATTTGCGCGCGGCGCCTGCAACACGTACTTATCTAGGAACTTGTCTGCAAGCGCCGATGGCTTACCGCGCTTGACCCCATTCAACGATACATCGTCAACAGCTGCTTGATATGCAGGATCAGCATCTAGCGCATCAAATCTAGCCTTCGCGGCCGCACGCGCTTGGTCGAATAACGCTTTCGCCTCAGCGCTTTCCGTTCCAACCGGCTGGACCTTCTGGAGTGCCTCTTGAACTTTGCCTACGGCGAATGCGGCATTGCCATCGCCAGCCGCGCGGGCCTTGGCGATCTCGTTGCCAAGCTGCGTGCTGTAGGCTTGGAAGTCGTCCAATGACATCTTTCCGCCAGCCGATTCCACATCGTCCAATATCCCTTTTGCCGTACTCGGCAGATAGCGGAATTTGCTTTGCGGTTTCAATGCCGCGTTGGCATCTTGCACGAATGTAGAGCCATCCATCTGCAAGTCACCCGTGGCGGATGCCTTACGAGCAGCAGCATACTTCGCATCGATGCCTGCTTTAATCGGCTCATCGTATGCCTTCAATGCATCGACCGCGATCTGGCCATTCTCAACTGGATCATTCTGCACGTGCGATGGCGCAGCTTCGCGACGGATGTTGTCCAGTGCATCGACCATCTGACCTTCTTGGTCATTTATGCGTTTGACGATCGCGCCGTGCGTACTATTCTGCTCGTTTGAAAATTGCACCGGATCTCGCGTTGCTTGACCTTCGGTCAATTGGATGCCGTGCTTGTCAGCTTCTAAATGATTTTCTAGCGCTGTCTGATTCACTGATCCTTTTCTGGCAGCATCGCGATATGCCTGCTGCAACGGCGCACTCGCTTCTTCAATATCAGGAGCTGTTCGAGCTGCACCTAGCGATTGGGGTGAATCAAGTGTAGATGCATCGCGTCCTTTTTCCACCAATCCGCGATATACATCAGCGACCTTCCCAGCCGATCCCGTCACGGCCTGTCGTGCTTCTGATCCGCCCTTGGTCAAAGCCATCGTTGCTAAATCGCCAACCACGTCCGCCGTGCGCTCGTTGGTCGCGCCAGCAATCAAATCATGCGCCTTTTTGGTCGCCCAAGTGACCGGTGTCATAACCGTGTTCAGCGCGTTCATGGCGGTCTTGCCGCCCTCAGTTTGCGCGTGATAATTCAACACTGGGTCGGTCTGGATTTCTTTCTCTAACGCCGCACGCCCCTCTTTTCCAGGCAGGATGTCATTGACGGCGTGTGTCACGGCTTTAAGACCACTGGAGCCAACTGCCAAACCTGCATCGCCAAGTCCCTTGATGGCGTTGAACCAAGTGTCGGCCTCGGATTCGGGAGTGCCTGCGTTTTTTGGCACTGGCAGCGGCTTGTCAGCTGCGAAGAATGCCGTGCGTGCATCTATGGGTGCTGCATCATCGTCAGCTGCACCGGCAGCGCCCTGTGCGAAAAAATCTGTGCGTGGATCGCTCATGGCGGAATCTGCCCATTCTCAAGCGCGCGCAGATTCGCACTCTTCAGCGCAAGTATCTTCATACCCTTCGGGCCGAGACGTGCGCGAAGCGCGTTCAATTCCGTCGTATCCCCGCGTCTAATCGCATCATCCGCGCGGTACACGTCAGGGTCGAAATTTTTCGCCCATGCAGATCGGAATGCTTGGTACTTCGCGAGATTCGGCGCCTGACCAGTCCCCACTGCCTTGTCGAGTCCTTCGCGATACGCCATCACGCCGCTGTTCAGCGCGTCAGCATATTTCACTTTTTCCTGGAGTGCCTGCGGGGTGTACTCAGTGGTGCCCGTGGCAGTCTGCGATGCTGCCAGTCCCGCATTGGTGTGCGGAACTCCCATTGCCGCTGCTTGTGATGCGGCCTGCCGATCCAGGTAGGCGTTGATTTCCTGATAAGTGGACCCCGAAGGCATGCCAAGTACGGCCGCAATCTTTTGCCCTGTCTGTGTCCAAGGGCCAGTTTTGGTTTCTGCCGACAACCGTAGCAACTGCTGATTGATGTTGCGGTTATTGGGCGCCGCATCACCAGCTTCGCGTATGTGCGCGACCGCTTCCTGATCGAGTGCCTGCTGTCTGGCCGCGACCGGGGATTGAGATGCGCCGATGATCCCGGCGCCCGTGGTAGGCGCGGGCGGGCTGGGCGGGGGCGTTGCGATTGGAGGTGCAGCGCGCGTCGTGGCCATACCGCCAGATGGAGTAGCCGTTGAATTGACCATAAGGCTTCGCGCATACGCGGCTGGGCTGGCGGCACCATGTGCGCGCCATGCCTCCATGTTCGTAACTTGACCGGTGTTTGGATCGCGCACATCCGTAGGCTCACGCGCGAGTCTCATGAACTCAGATTCTTGAGTAGGTGTAAACCCCTGCTGAGCGATCGTCCCAATCTCTGGTTGTTTCGTGCGAGCATTCTTGACGATGCCGCCTTCGATCCCTGTCTCGTCCCCAGTCCACTGTCGCAGCGCGTTATAATGCGCGAGCGCGACCTGCTTCTCCGCGGGCGTTTTCGCTGTATTGTATTGCTGATATCGCGCATCAGCCATCAACTGAGCCTGATTGCGCGAGTTCTGCAAATCGCGCTCTACACGGGTCTGATAATCGGTATCAGCCTGCTTTTGGAACATGTCGCCGCCGATGGCCCAATCCTTCTTGATTGCGGCGTCTTTGGCGGCTTGCTCCTCGGGTGTACGGGCTTTGTTGACGAAAAATTGCTTGCGATATTGTGATTCGAGTCCGCCAGCCGTCTGCGCAGCATCGTCGGTCGTAGCTGTTTGCGGGAGTGACTGTCGCGGCACCGTAGTCGGCGCGAGCGCATCCTTCGCGACCCCGAGTTTCAACGCCGCAAGCTGATTCGCGATCTCAATCTCTTTCGCTTTCTGTGTAATCTCCTCGGTCCCCGCTTGCGACCGCCGGGTATTCAGGTACGAGTCAGCCCCAGCACCCAGACCGGCCGCCAGTGCGACTCCGGGATGCACCGTCTTCGCGGTCCCCATCGCCGCAAGTCCCGACAGGATCGGCAGGATGTTCTCGGACTTCTGCCACCAGTGCGCGCCATTGGGCGGGGCGACACCAGTATCAGAAGTCGGAGGATCGTTTGGCGTGTCATCTGGGACATCGCCGCCGTCGTCATACTTGCGCCGCCCCGCGAGTCCGCCGCGCGCGAGCGCTTGGTTGCTGAAGATCTCTCCAGTATTGGTCATGGCCTGATCAGGCTCGCCGCCCTTCATGAGCGTCTGCAGCCCCGTAGGCCTCTTAACCAGTGGCCCCGGACTCTGCAGTTTCTCGTTGCTGACCTCTTCATCTGGAATGTCCAACTGCCCATTCGGATCGCTATACGGCGAGCCACCTGCGGCTAATCCGATTCGGCCGCCACGTTTGGCCGCTAGCGCAGCTACAGCGACGTCTGCCGCCGCGTATTCGGCCGCCAAGGCTGCCGCCTCAGTTGCCGCGGCATCGGCTGCAGCGCCCGCAGCTGCGCTCCCAGCTGCCCCCGCCGCAGCTCCGCCGGCTGCGCCAGCGGCAGCTCCGGCCCCGGCATCCGCTGCTGCGCCCGCGCCCGCTCCAGCAGCCGCGTCTGCAGCTCCCGTTCCCGCTGCGGTATCCGCCGCGCCGAGTCCCGCGTCAAATGTCGTTGTGGTGCCTGCGTCCGCTGCCGGCTCTCCGAAATACGTTGTCGTCCCGAGACCCGATTGCGAAGGTGCGGCCGTAGCTGTCTCGGGCGTTCCAGCGCCATAGCTTACCGCCCCGCTGGGCTGAACTCCGGCAGGCTGCAGTCCGGTCGATGTCGCCGGATGCGCAGCTACCGGTCGGTTAAAGTACTTGTATCCCTGATAGGCGTCCTTCCCAAGCCCTTCAATCGTATTCACCTTGCTCGAGCCAGACGGTCCCGGCTGCGGCGTACCCTGTGCGACGGCGAGCTGGTGACTCGTGCCCTGCGAGGGAATATTGCGCTGCCCCCCATTCTCATGCGGTGCGTACATCCGTTGCTGCGCCGCCAATACCGCATCCAATCCTCCGGTATCTCCGCCATCTGCGTATCGGCGCCGCGGAAATGGCACCACGCCGCCTTCGTAGAAATGCGCGCGATTCGCTGCCTCCTCGGTCGCTCGGCCGTAGTCGACGTACTTGAATCCGCCTGCGAGTCCCACCGCCTCGGGATGCTTCTTTTCGACCTGCTGGGCTGACAGTCCGATCTGGTCTCGGCTGTCGCCCCTCATCTTGTATCGATAGATCGGTTGCCCGTCGAACGTCTTGCCGATTGGCTCCATGTCCTCCTTCAGCCGCTCGTCGCTGAAGAACCCGCCTGGCTGCGTCGTGGTCGTCGTTGATCCCGACAGCGCGCCGGTCCCTTCCGCGATGTTCGCCAAGAACTGCGCGACCTGGAACGGATAGGACTGCTGCTGCAAGAATTGCTGGTATTGCGCGGTGTCCTGCGCCTGCTGCGTCTGCTGCTGGACGGTGCCGGCGCCAATCTGGGCTTGCGCACCTTGCAATCCAGCAGTCTGCGCTCCGGACCCAAGTGCGGCCATTTCGGATGCCGTATTGGCGCCCTCACCGTAGGCCGTCGAACCGATGTCGGCGAGCTGCTTCGCGCCCGCAAGCCCGATCTGTTGCTGACCTTGCGCCGTGCTCAACGCGGACTGATAGCCCTGATTCGCGATTCCGGAGTAAATGTTGGCGTTCGCGAGATTCTGTTGCTGTTCGAGATTCGCTGCAGCGATGCCCGTCCTGTCGCCGCCAAAAGCGCCTGACGTGATGGCATTGCCCAACTGGCCGGCTTGCTGCTGCTGATTGTTCTGATTTATCAGAGCGCCTGTGCTGCCCAGCACAGTCTGTAGATACGGCGACAAATACTGATCGATCTGTTGTCCAGTCAATGGCGCCGAACTGACTTGCGTTCCCGATTCGGCTGCCGCGTTGATAGGATTGGTTGCCGCTTGCGCGGCTCCCAGTCCACTTCTCGCAGTAGCGTAATATGGCTGCGCTTCGTTTGCGGCTGCGTTGGTGCCAACAATTCCTGAATATTGTTCCGTGTTGACTGGTGCTACAAACTCTCCGCCATAGGTTTGGAAAGGAGTTTGAGCAACTTGGTTCGCTCTTGCGTTGACGGCAGAGTACTGTGCAAGTACCTGTGGAGGCACCTGCACTTGTTGTGTCGATGTTGCAGTCTTGCCTCCCAAGTTAGTTACTTCCTTCGTTGGTTACATTCCCCGGAAAGCAACCTGTCTTTCTGCCGTGAATCCAGTATTTGCCAGATGCTGGACCCAAAACGCGCTCGTACAATTTACATTTGGCATCGGTCTGAATTGAGGACAGGACTCCGATCAGCAACGGGAGTCCTAGCTTCTCAGCAGATGATTTGCTGAACTCGATCAATTTGTGGGCGCGCCCACCGCGTGCGTTGCGATAGTCTGGATGGACGAATAATACGAGTTCTTCCAAGCATGTCTCGTCCGAATAGAACAGCTTGCCGATCTGCAGGACTACGATGCCCTCGATCTTGCCGCCGCGTGGGCCGATGCAGCCGATGAGTCCGGTTTGAAGATTGAGCTTCGGCCAGATGGTGCGCACAAGCAATTCTGTCTCGAACTTGAGCAACCCGTTTTCCGTCGCTGCCATCATGGCGAGCTGCATGATCTCGTCCATGTCCGCCGTGGTGCCGAGGCGGATTTTTAGGTCGTCGTAGATGGAGAGGGTTAGGCTCATTGCGTTAGCCAATCAGCGGCTTGGTGAGCCATCTGCAGCAATTCGGGATGGATATAGATCCCGAATCTGTCTGGGCCAACATCGGTGACCCGAATCTTTGTCTGATATTCGGCAGGAATACTTTCAGTCATGTGACCTTGCATCAATACGATCTGATCGGCCCAATCGCATAACATCGTTAAGGTCTTTTTGGACACCCTCAGTCGACCCACGGCGATAGACTCATGTCCACGAAGATCGTGCAGGACGTAGGCCAGCGCGTGAGATCGCACGTTCCCGCCATCGCAGACGCATAGATATTTCACTGCGTCAGTCCTTCCTCGGCGGCGCAAGCTTCTCCAACTTCCCAATGTGCTCCTTGCGGATCTTGAGCACGAAGGAGTCCAGCACGCGGTGGCCTCGATCCATGTCGCCCGCGCCAATTTGTTCAACGTGTCTAGGACTTATCACCCACTCACCTCCCGCGGCGACAATCGGCACACCCGAGGCCTCACCACCGTGCGCTTTTCGAGCGCGTAGTTTTTCGAGCGCCTTACGGACTCCCGGATGCAAGGGGAGTTTTTCCGCTTCAGATGGCTTGATCCAGACCGCTCCATCGTGCTCCTCGTTCAAGGTGGGCTTAAACTTGTCGGTAGAATGAGCTACGAAGGTTGTGAAATCAACGCCTTGACCTTTGCTGTGCATGAACGGGGATAGACCCCCCTCGTGCGAGTAGCCGGCTTCCTCTTCGGTCTCGCGCCGGGCCGCCTGCTCAGGCGTCTCGCCCTTTTCGATGCCGCCCGCGGGGAGCGCCCACTCGCCGACGTGGTCCTTCCCCCGGCGACGCAGCAGCAAGACTTCTTTCTCGGGGGATACGAAAAGGATGCCGGCTGCGTGGTGGACCTTGCCACCGGCCGCGCGGGGCAGTGGCTCGCCATAAGGTCCGCCCTTCTGACCGTAAGGGCGGTTGCTCGCGCCATACGGCTCACCACCGAACATGCGGCGGAGCACCTTGAACCCCGCCAACGTGTTGTTCTCGCCCAAATGAGAAACGCAGTCCGCTGGAAGAACGTAGGACCCACTTTCCACTGTAATTGGTAGGTGATCCGTCCGTCCCGCGACCGAACTGTGAATCGGGCCAGAGTGGAACTTAGTGACGGTCTGGCCGCCCTCGGCGCGTTTGCGGCGGGCGACGTCGAGAGCGATAGCAACGGCTTGCCGATGAGGGTGATTCTCGCTCTCAACCTCAATGTTGTGACCGATGTTGCGTTTGCCGGGGAGGAGGGGCACTCAGTTTTCCTCCGCTTCCAAGAATTCCTTGACAGCCGCGAGCGCGGCTTCAGCTACTCCGCATGCTGCTGCATAATTCGGTGGATCGCTCGCCAAGTATTTCACTTCAGATAGAGCGGAATTTATGTATTTAACTAACTCGTCTTTGGTCACGAGAAACTCCCGCTAACAGTCTGCCCGCTCCCCGGCGCAATCGTGATCCCGAACGAGCACGGCAAGTTCACCACATATACCCCCACCGTCTCCGGAATCACATACAGCGGCTTGGTCGTGTTGCCCGTCGCCGCCGCGTCATACACCATGCCGGTAGCGGACCCTGCCACAATGACGCTGATTCGTGCGATGCGACCTGCGGATGTCTTCACGGTCGTCGCCGCTGTCACCCCTGCGAAGTTTTGCGCGCCTTCGACGTTGAGATACGTCTGCGCAAGCGAGTTGACCGCAGTCGCTAAATTCTTCGCGACTGTTAGGATGTCGGATAGGGAGGCGCCGCCTTGCTGTTGTGGAGTGGTGACCATCAAAATTTGCCATCCGACGCGTATCGATACCTGATGGCTCCGATTCTCCAAAATGATCCCAGATCGCTGCTAGAAATCCTGATCGATACCAACCGTCCGCGCAGCCGCGTGTTGAAATACTGAGTTGCTTGGGTCACGGAGTATGGGCCGTAAACTTTGGGCGTATCGCCCGCATAATCGGCTACAAAAAACGTGATGTTCACTGTAGCCGTCTGCGCCTGCGATAATTTACCCCACTTCATATCCGGCCACACCAAATCGATGAACGTCTTGAGGTCGCCTTCACTCAATGTGAAGTATCCACTCTGAAAATACGGCTGCATCGCCTGCAAGTCCGCGTCGTTCGAGGTTTCGTGCTGATACAGCAGTCCCGTCACCGGATCAGCACCAATCGGTGGACCCAACACAGACTGATCGACCCAAGCCGTGCGCCCCAACGTTCCATAGTCCCAGATGTTGAGCGGTGCGGTGTACTTCACGTAGGAGTCCACTTCGCCCGTGCCATTCGCTGACGGGTAGTACCACGTGATCTCACCGAAGAGAGAATTGACCGCAACTCGGATCTTGTACAGGTTGGCCGTGACCGGATGCAGATTCTGAAACACCTGATCCCACACCGAGCAATACAGCGGCTGCACGCCGGCCGAGCTCAACGTGAAAAACTGCGAGGGACCCATCCAGTAGCCGATGCCGCCCATAAATGCCGCGGCCTTTCGCGCGATCAATCCGCAGCCCGAGCCGATCTCGTTGAACGAGTAGACGTACGGAGGTCCGATGTACTGCATCGACCACGCGTCGATGTCAGTCCAGAGAATCGCCTGCTGCGGACCTTGCAGCCCGCCGACGATCTTGGACCCCTTCGGAATGCGGTATGAGCCCGCCTGGTTGGTCGGGAGCGCGATCCACTGATTGAAATTGTTGACATCACACCAATTCACCAACAGTGGATCTTGGATGCCGGTCTGAGTACTGCCCCAAGCGACAATTTGCCGCTGCGGCATAGCGACGAACGCACCGTCATTGACCGGCGGCGCGGCCGTGATGATCGTGGCGCCGGTGACGCTCTCTTCCCACTGGTACAGCGGTTGGAATGGGACCGATCCAGGTGTCAGCGTCTGGTCCGCGCAGGCGATCAGGATCTCGCCCCAGTTATCCAGCGTCCAGTCGTTCGCCGGAATGAACGTGCCCGATGCCGGTGAGACCGCGTTGCCGGTGCCGTAGCCGCCCGCACCATAGGCCCCAGCGCCGTAGCCGATACCGCCCGGAATGGTGCCGTAGCCGAAGGAATAGATGAAGTGGGCGTTACCCCCGTTTAGCGTGCCGGAGGTCGTTTCGTTCGCGGGATTGCTGCCGATGATCGTGAAGTTGCTGCCATCAACTAGCGACTGCACGACGTAATTGCCGTAGAGCTGGATGCCCCCGACAGTCGTCGCCACCAGCACGGGGAAAGTCTCGCCCACCTGATAGGTGTAGTTCGGCAACGTGACGGTCACCGTGAGTGACCCGCTGACGGTGTTGAATACCGGCAACACGGGCGAACTTGAGTTGCTTGTCGCAGGCAATGGGTTGCCCAGTTTGTCGGTCGCCTGCACCGTGTAGGCCGTGTTGCTCAGCAGTCCGCACTGATAGAGCCCGAACAGCACCACGCCGCCGATGCTGATTTGCGTCGCGATGTAGACCGAATCGTAGCCGGTGATGCCTTGAGTCGTGGTGTCTGTGATCGTGACGGTGGCGCTGGTCGAGGTCGTGGACACGACGGGCGCGATGTCTTCGGATGACTGTTGCGGCGTGATGTACTGCAGGATGCCGTTCGTGATCACGCCTAGGAGCGCGTAGCCTTGGGCTGCGATGGTCTGCGTACCGACAGCCAAGTGAGTGTTGAGATTCAGGTCCTCCCAGGCCCACAGCGCTCGAGCCGTGGCGGGCATAGGTTGGCCAAAATATCTAGACCATCCTCCGATCTTCTGGACAAGGCCGACGCCGTTGCGATCCGGCATGAATCGAACCAACTGCGACTGCGAAATGCCCGAGTTTTCGTTGAGTGCAGGAGTCTCTTGCGTGTCAACTCCCGGGACTAATCTGAGGGTGGCGTGCGGCATGCGTCACCTCGTCGGCGTCGCCGTAGCTGGCGTCGAATATCCGCTCCATCCGGAGCCCATTCCCTTCTTTCGATTCTCTTCGGCAATCGCCCCCGCGAGCAGCGTCCGGTACTGCTTCTCGTAGTTCACTGGCATCGCAGGATCGTCACTATTAGCGCTGAACTGGCGTTGGTAGCCGCTGATGAAGATCATGCTGGCCATCACGAGCAAGTCAGGCAGCCACTGCGAAATATACGTATATGACGTGTCGGCCGGTCCCGGCGTTGCATACTGATACAGCGACGGCATGCGGATCACGCCGGTTACGCGCACTGGGTACGCAAAGTTGGGCGGCGGACCGAGCAGGATATTTACGTTCGTGTTCGCACCGTCGCCGAACGTGTCGCCGTACATCGCGAAGTACTTCGGTGTCCCCGTGCAGAACACACCCGAGTAGCAGTTCTGGATGAACTCTTTGGACACCGGAATCAGCGGGCAACTGTTGACGACGACGCCGTTACTCACCTGCGTCCATTCCAGCGTTTCGACGACCAGAAAGTCAGTAACCGGGATCTGCAGTAGGTTGTTGGCTACTGTCAGCGTGTACGTGTTGGATGAGCGGGATTGCAGCGCGTCGATGTCTCTTTGAATTCTACCCTCGGCGTACGAAAGAATCTGCGGTAACACGTTCTGCAAAGGCGCATCGACAAATCCCCAGACGCCCGACGTGGCCTGAGTTTGTGCCACGGCCATGACGCCGATTGCCTGGACCCATGCATTGAACGAGAGTGGGTTGAGTGAACTCATTCGGTCACCTGCGGAATCTGCGCCGATCCGCGCGGCAGGCCGACCAAGCACGTGATCATGCGCGTGGATTCTGTCAGCAAAGATCCCGCAGCAACCGGATTGGCCGTCGTGTAGATGAACGAGATCGGCGTGTACATGACGACGCTGAAAAATCCGCAAGCATTCACATTCGATAATCCCTGCACCGCAATCTGATTATCGTTCATCAGGTTATGCGGAGCCGAGCAGCTCACATAGATGGTCGTGGTGCCGTTGGCAATGACCGACAGCACTGAAATCGGCACGCCGAAGGCCTTTTGCACGACTCCGTCGTAGGGCATCACAGCGTTGATGTCGAGACCCGTCGGCACGCCAATCGGCTGGTTGGCGTCGATCTCTTCGAAGTTGAAGTTCTCGGGGCGTGGATACGTGATAGGCACCGGATCTGCAGGTAGCAAGATCGCGCGCAATTGCTCCTGCGGTGTATCCAAGCACGTACGGCATACTAACAATCGGATGTTCTGAAGACTCGTACCTCGCCAGTCGTATTGCCACTGCAAATCAACGTAGTTATACCATATGCCGCAACGATCACAGACGGCTTGCGCCTGCGGTTTTTTTGCGGAAACTCTCGCGCGGCCGGCTTTACTGGCGTAACTCATCGGTAGTACCCGTTGAGCGCCGGAGACACGTATGTGTTGGCGGTTTCAATGTTCTGACGACTCGCGATACCCCACGACTCATCGGCTGCGGCTTTGAGCCCTACCGCTCTATCTGGCGCCCATATGAGAGCCAACCGCGCGGCCAATCCGAACACATAAGGTTCCAAAAAGTACCACGGAATTTCAACACTGGTTCCATTCGACAAAACAGAATCCTGAGTCTGCCTCAATCGATAGTAACTAAACGATGCTTGCTGTCCATTTGGCACCAGCCATAGAGTCAAAGTCGGCGACAACAAACGGTTGAACCAGCATACGGTCGGGCTTCCCTGCTGTTGTTTATTTGGATAGTTAGCGTATTCAGTACGGCTAACTGGCGTCACAATCCGGTCAATGTTTTGCTGTCCATTGCTGATCGTGTAATACATGTCCAACATGACTATGGTGTTGCTCGGAACGTCGTATGTGGCCTTCCCTTGCATCAGGGGAACCGTTTGCAAATCCACTTGCCAGAGGTTGACGCCGTCCGCGCTCCAGCGACCCATCATCATGTTGGTCGCCATGCGCGCATCTTCCATATGCTGCTGCGTGATCGCTGTTCGCCGCACGCCGCACATCCCAAAAGCGTATAGAACCGCCTCCCCCATGGCAGGATCGAAGTCATAGGTGCCGGATGTATTCACGTTGACACCCCCGGCGACACGTTCACGTTCCCTTGCGTGAGCCGCGTCACGGTTCCTGCGGCATCCGTCAGCAGCAAGTCATACACCCCGTTCCACCATGTAAACGTCGCGGTTGCAGATGCCGGAATGTCGATCGTGATAATTCCCGTCGGTCCGCCCAGCGTGATGTTCGAACTGGCGTCATACAGGATCGTTGTCGCGAGCGGGTACGGCAGGATCTGCAAGGTAGGCGTATATCCGGTCAGATCCACCGGTAGCGTCTGCAACCCACCGTTGACCACCGGTTGCGGCGACAGCCACGTGAACGCCTGCAGGTAGGTCGCCCATTGCTTGATGCATAAATCAAACCGGAAGGTGCCGCAGCCGCAGTTCATTGGATGACCGTTTTGTTAGGAGGCAAGATGCTCACAACTATGGGGATGTTGCTGATTAGAATACTCTCTACAATGGGAGTAGGTGACGGACCGTGCTGCGGACCCAGTGAAATTTCCAAAGTGACCGCTTCGCCAGTGAATACCAGCGTGTCCTTCGGAATCGACTGATAGACGACCGTCAAGGGAGGAGCGCCGGAATACACATACTGCAAGGTGATAGTCGCCGCAAACAGCGATTCCAATTGCGCAATCGCCACATTCTGGAGCTCTCCGACTACCCACGGCATGAATGTGAGGAGTTGTGGAGTAGCGAGAATGGCTGCTCCGCGTGTCCCTAGCTGCGTGCCCCAGAATTCGGGCGGCCATAGCGATATCGTGAATTGCGGCGGAGATCGAGGCACGGGAGGTGGTATTGGCGCCTGTCCACTCGCGATATCTGGAAAAGTCTGCGCAGGCCAGTCTTCCTGTGGCCAGATTGAACGGAGTGCGGCAGCGAGCGATCGATTGATGTATGGGAGTGCCGCAGGCACCGTCGAAAACAGCGTGGCTATTCGAGGCGCTGTCTGTGCGCTCCATTGTTCCTGAGTCCATTGCTGACCCTCAAGGTGCGGCACAGGCCGTGGCGTATAAATGGCCGGCTTCGGATACCAGCCAGCCGACTTCGGTCCGGTCTGCGCAGGCCAATCCTCTCGAGGCCACGTCGACACCAGCATGAGCAGGGTATCGCCATACCAATTCGGTGTGTAAATCGGCGGCAACTGGACTTGTGCAAGTCCCGAGGCAATGCCCGATTCCGATTGCGCATACCACTGTTCAGGATCCCAAAGCCCTCGAATGACAGCGAGTGCGGCAGGCCGTGAAGGGTATGCGATGGGACCAGTGACTACTGATGCGAAGAAATTGGCGATATGAGCGCCGCGCTGCGCATCCCATGATTCGGACGGCCATGACTGGCGAATCGCCGCCAATACCGCCGGATTGGTAGCCGCAATGGCGACCGGAGGAACAAAGGGAGCGGCAAATTGTGCCGCAATGGTATCGCCACTCTGGGCCGCCCATGTTTCGGGCGGCCACATTGAGCGAATCGCATCGAACAAAGTTCCGGGCCCAATCGGGTTGGGCGGGATATTCGACCGCGCCGCCGCGTTCGGCGGAAGATGTACAGCTGCCGGCTGCGGAGGCGGTGGGTTATACCAGTGCCCCACCGGCCAGACTCCTTAAGCTTTATGCCGTCTCGCGGAAGACCATTCCGGCGTTCCAATTACCCAAGCTTCCTGGAGCAGCCGGAAAGTGCAGCCCCATACCGGACGCCGCACCTGCGTTCAGCGTGTACGTCTCCGGCGGGGTGGGCACCCACAGCCAGCCGTTCACGATCGAAAAGGCATCCGGATACAGGATCGTCTTCGCGCCGGCACCTTCGGCCGAGGCGTTGACGCCCGCTGTGCCGGCTGCACCCGCAGATCCACCAGTAATCTGCGACGCTGGATCCAATAACCAGTTCTTCGCCGGCGTCTGCGAGGTCAGGGTCGGGAAGGCCGACACCTGCGTATTGATCTGAACGCGCTGCTGGGCGGTGTTGTTGGAGCTCGACTGCGATGCCCACATGCGCAGGAACTCAAGGGAGGTCGTCGTGCCCACGTTCACGAACACGAGGGAGACGGCTTGGTTGGCCAAGGTGAGATTAGCACCTGCGACCGTATACGTGCGGGCCATAATTCAATTACTCCAGAGCGTTACGCTCAAGTTTAGGGTACTACGCAAAGCTACGTCCCGTCCATTGGCGCCAGCCTTGGACGGTAAAAACACGAATCTTGCCGTTGCGGCGCTCTATCCGGGACGCGACGGCGCCCGTTGGCTGTCCATTGCGGAGCACGCTGAAGGCGTACTCGCCGAATGGACCCGGCTGCATATCGGTCCCAAGACACCAGACCGCGCCCATCTCATCGAAGATCGTGAGTGCGGGCGGGCTTGAAACGTAATTTTCGGTAATGTGGAACTGCTCCTTTGGCGGGAGCATGTATGGCTGAATTATTGACATACCTGAACTACCATCCCTCCGAGGGCCATTGGCGCATAGGGCACGTAGGCTGCTGCCACCGGCTTATAGACAGCTACCAGCGCTGCCCATTTTGAACTGAACGTGAGTGTTCCCCAGTTGGCGCCCGCGCCAGCAGTGCTTGTCAATGTTTGATAATTGACATCGGCATTGTCGCTTTTGATTCCGCTGATTTCAGTGTAGGTACCAGTGCCGCCAGTGGGCGGAAACGTACCGCCGCCGGAATTGAGAGCACCGTGCCAAATTACTGCGAAGGCCAATTCACTGATATTGGCTAGCGATGACGTCGCAGCCACACTCGGCGTTGCGTTGTTTCCGCCATTGGTAGAAGTCTGATCGACTGCAACTGGTAGTACTTCAAATGCAACTATTGCGCCTTCGCTATTGGATGGAGATCCTGAACTAGCAGTCGCAGTGATTGTATGACTTCCAGCATTCACCGCCGTCAAGCGAAATAGTGCGGAGGTTGCAGCACCTCCGCTGTTGACGACTAGGTCGGATGAGTACGAGCCCTGCCCATCAGAAACTGAGATAGTCGGACTAGATCCGCCAAGGTCCCCATGCGATACCGCCACTACGATGTGATTGTTTGCGGTAACACCTGTCAGCGTCACGCTGGTAGATAGCGATCCGTTGAAATGGCCTGGGCTGGATACTTGAACGGGGGTCACTGCGAATTACCCTGACGAGAGTGATATTCCTCGGCGTGTGACTTCGCTAGGTTATGTACATGCGTAGTCCGATGATCGTACTCGTGCAATTTAGCCATGAAGATAGGAATCTGGTCTTTTGGCACTCCAAATCGCTCCAATTCCTCAGCATACTTTTGTATGAACCAACCTACATTGCTCATGGTGACGTGTCCCAAAGAGACGGGTTGACCAACGGCGTAACGAAGCCGCTATTTGCATTGACTAGTGCGGTAATAGATGTTGTATTCAAACAGATACTCGTCTGAAAATTCCATATCATAGATTTCGCACCATATCCGGTATGTGCTCCATGTGTAGTCAATGATTTCCGGGTCATCGTATCATCGAAGAATGCTTGATTAGATCCACTTGGCGGTGGGCACCCGGAGAAATTGGATCCGGTTCCCATACCCTGTCCTTCACAATTATTTGTCGTATTTGCACTATCCCGAATGTCACCCAGAGACCCACTCACGCCCGCAATCAAATTCTGAAACGTGTTCGCCCATTGCGTCGAATGAGTGCCATAACACGCGGGATCTGGACCACCATACAGAATGCCTGATGGATAGGCGCTATTCATCGATGTGTAGAAGTCTTGTAATCCATCAATCTCTTGTGTGCCACCATCACTTGGGTAGTAAGACATCGGTGCCCATAGAGTGCGCCGAACGGTCCGGCTGCTCATGTTCGCCGCCAAGTTAAGATGCAGTGTCTTGAACTGCGAAATGTAATTCGCGGCCGAGCAGATTGGTTTTCCGTTTATATCAACATTTGCGGTCTCTGATTCATCGGCAGTCATTAGCCTGTCAACGCGGATATCGGTATCCAGACTATCGATAACATCCAACATGCCGGTATACATCTCTTGCAGTCTTGACCAGACTACCGGATTATCATTTGCGAGTTGACCGCGGCCAGCCGTATTGGGCTGGATGAATACCTGAACCATCGCTGGGCTGGCGCTGATGACCCAAGAAGGCCACATGGCAGTATCATTTACTTTGGCGGTAGAGAGAACGAATTGACCGTCTGCACCAATTCCGGGAGAACCGTCGAGCGTGATAGTAGTCGATGTTGAAGATAGAACATTGCGAGTATTTCCACCGCAAGAACAGATCTTGCCTCCAGTACCAACACTGCCGAATCCGGTAGTTAGTGTAATCGTATTCCCGCTTACAGATGTCGCATTTCCGATAAATGTCGAATAGAACGCCCCTTGCCAAAATTCGACATCAAGATAGATCTTCTTCGTCGTGCGAGCACGAAGCGTAGTTAGAACGTCAGTTAGATTGGTGCGGAAAATATTGAATGTCTGGGCTCCTCCAGTCAGTGTTGGATCGCTGATATTTGCCCATGTGAAAATGATCTTCACGCGATTAAAGAAGTTCGAAGTATTGGCAATGATTCCTAGATTGCTATTGAAATCGGCTCTCTGATTGCTCTGAGGGCTGATCGTGTAGAAAGGATTGTTGAACCAGGCGCCGTGTCCTGGATGAAACTTAGGCAGAGTGCCGGTAGCTGACTGCGTCGTACCGGTTACTGGACCACTTTGTGCACCTTCACCGAATGAATTACTCCCCGATACGTTGTAGGTATAACTGGTGGACGCAGTAAGACCGGTATCCGTCGTTGATGTTCCCGCAATGCCGGTCTGTACTTTAGTACCATTGCGATACAGGTTGTACGTGCTTGCGCCCCCGACTGGCGCAGTCCAACTGAGCGACACCGACGAACTCGTGGTCCCCGTGACCGCGAGTCCCGTCGGCGCATTCGGTACCGCACCCGTGGTGCCTGTCGTCTGATTGCTTCTTGAGCCCTCGCCGAGTGGCTTCACGCCAGTCACGTAGTACGTATACGAAGTACCCGGCGTGAGGCCCGTATCGGTGGTGGCCGTTGATACAATCCCGCTCTGTACCTGAACGCCATTTCGGTACAGGTTGTACGTGCTTGCGCCCCCAACGGGCGCAGTCCAACCCAACGACACCGTCGACGTCGTACTGCCGGTCACCGCCAAACTGAGCGGCGGATTCGGCAGTGGTGAGCCGGTCGATTTCTGTCCTGGGAAACTAGCCACGTCTTACACAGGCGTCAGGGAATCCTTGCGGACTTCCTCGCTGCCCAATACAGCGCCTTCGTCGTTGACGTAGTTCACGACGACGTGCTCGGCTTTCAGCTTTTGGTCGTCGCGAGACATCAGAGCCTGTTGGCCGACATCCAGATGACTATGGTTCAACTTCGGATCAGTGTTTTGGATCAGCGTGTGCGGATTCGCCGGATTCGCGCCTTCCTGGATCACGCAGTGCCGACCGTTTGGGGCTTTGTATTTCTGGGTCATGGAATATCACCTCGGGTTGTAAATTATGAACGGCGGACCACAGTCACGATGAGATCCTGCGCCGCTTCCTTCAAAAACTTGGCTGCGTACATCTGATAGTCGGAATTTCTGACAGCGACCTCGGGATGCCATGAGTAGCCGCCAGAATGATCGAAATCGCATTTGTAGCCACCGCTCATCCATTCGGCATCTGTATGCGGGGCATTATTGGTTCGCCATTCCTTGTTGAGGTAGTAGTAACTCATCTCACACACCGGCGGCCATTGGTGCGTTGGATCGCCATACGCGCGGCCGGAAGCCCACCACGGCGTGACGATGGTCGCCTTGCCATTCGGGATCAGCACGCGGTACATCTCGTTGAAGATGTGCATGCGCTGGGGAGCGGTGAAGTGCTCAAGCACATGGGATGCGTGGATGTATTCGACGCTCGAGTCTTCCCACGGCCATGGTTTATATCGTTGGGTATCAACGTAAAACTCTGCTAAGTCCAAGACATTATCGACTCCGGGGAAGTTTCGGCTATCGACTCCGATGAAGCCCGGCTGTTTGTTTGGGCCGCATCCCAAGTCCAGTTTGAGTAGCTCTTTCGGTTTTTCTTCGACGACTGCGTTCATGGTTCACCAGCAAATATCGGTTGAGTGGTCGTAATGGCCTACCTTGATGTCGCACGCGATGGCGCAGCGATAGCCGTACTTTCTCGCATCGGACCAGAAGTAGAGATCCTGAGTCGAGATCCCGCCTTCCTTCTGGGTTTTGAACCACGGCTTGCGCAACTGAGGGTCCTTGAACATCGCCAGACGAAACATGGTGAATCCTTGTCCGGTGCCGCAGCACTCAACAAGTCCGCCGTTTGGATCGGGCAACTGCGGCATGAAGTTTAGGACTTCTTTGGGGTTGCCCCATATCTGGGCGCACCCGCCTTCGCCCTTCGTGAAATACAATCCGCCAATGGCAGCGAATTCTGGATGTGCTTCCATCTTCTCAATCAGTTTTAGCACTCCGTCAGGTGGCGGCATGTTGTCATGCTCAATGCACAACAAGTACTCCCACTGACTCAACTCCGGATTCGCAAGAACCTGCTCGATCGCGTTGCTGTAAGCCTCGCCTACTTCCTGTCCGAGAGCCAACAACCTGACCACGCCGTTGTTAGGTGGAAACGCAAGCGACCAGTGCGACAAGGCGACCTTCGCGGGGATAAGATCGGCGCTTGGGATAACCACAACGATGCGCTGACGTTTCCACGAGCCACCCTTGAGGAGCCGCGACCGAGTCGCTTTCAAATCCTTGTTGTGCTCGCCTGCGCCGTCAAACTGGATTAGCTGGGGTTTTATCATGCTCTCCACCATGCGACGGTTGCCACCGGTGCACTGGCCATTTCAGTGTATGCTGCCGTCTCATTCCAAAAGAAGTCACCTTTGTTAGCAGCGGTGAGACTGAAAACAGCTGCTTGCGATCCGGTGCTGCCAAATTCAGCGTATACGGGTAATGCTACGGCATTCGATCCGCCTGACCCCATGGCTTGCCATGTTGCCCCAAGCCCAGTCCAGCCGGTTCCAGCGACAGGTGGCCCAGTGGTCGCGCCCTCAGCATTCGTGTCATGCAGGAAGCAAAATACCATGGCCGGAGCAGCAGAGACCGTAACGCTTGATGCCGTGTAATTGTTGGTTCCAGCAGTGCCACCGCCTTGTATTTCTGCGCCCGTGGCGGTTTGGAATGGCGTGGATGTCAGTCCGCTCACATTCACGGCCCAAATGGCAACTAAGGTATTGCCGGTGGACGTGGCTGTTATCTGCGAAGTACCTGCGTGAGTCGCGCCCACGCAGTCATAAAGACAGATGCCTTGACCACCTCCACCGTGTCCTGAACCGTCCCGCAGCTGGTAGGTATTGCCGAGCGTGTCGCTGATAGTTGTTGCCGCTAGACCAGAAATAGATCCGCGGCAGACGACTAAAATAGTATCGTTCAACGAGATTGTGAGCGATCCCGTCGTTGTAACTGGATTGGAATTAACGCCGGAGGCATTCGAGAACTGCACCGGGGTACCAAATGATAGGCTCATTTAAAGCCCCTGCGCGAAGTTAGCCAATCCTTGCGCTTTGGGCGGCAGTGTCGGCAGTTGAGCCGCCTGCATGGCCGATTCAAACACGCCGTAGCTGTATCCACCGTTACCCAGGATGTCGATGTCGGAAAAGATCGTGCACCAGCCGACGCTGATTGCCTTGAGCATGTACAAGAACCCTTGATGGGTTCCGTCGATCACCTTGCCGCTGTCTGAGTAGACATACTTGAACCGGGAGTCCCGATAGCAGGAGTACAACTGCGCCTTCCAGCCTGCGACCGATCCACCCGTGCCGTCCTTGAAGTTGTCCCCGCCCTCGTAGCAGTTGAACTGCACCGTGTTCCAGGGTTGGCCGGAAATGCCGCTTTGGATGCCCTGGATCTGGCTGATCTGCAGCCCGATGTAACCGCTGGCATTGATCTGTGTGCAGGTATGGCCGCTCACCACATTGGTATAGGCGAGCTGCATGATGGCGAGATTCGGATCTCCCAGCGCCAGAATGAAGTTGATATCCGTCGAGTTGGTGAGCGCGGTGATATCCAGATACGGCGCGACCCACACACAAAATGACCCGTGCAGATGCAGGTAGGCCGCAGTCCCCGTGATGAGCGTGTTGAGCGAGTCGTTCAGCTGGCTGTAGGCGGAACTGACGGTCTGACAACCGACGCCAAAGACCACGCGCGAGGAATATGCGGATGATCCATAGACTGCATAGATCGCATCTGCAGCGGTCCCTGAGGCATATCCGAGTGCCTTCTGGCTGTTCGCGGTGCTGTAAATGCCTTGGCTGAGGTAATTGGCGTACTTCTGCTGCGGGAACGTCGCATTCCAGACCTCGTTGGAAATCTCACCATATAGCTTCTGCGCACTGTTCAGCCCGGCAGTCCCCACTCCGTCCAAACATCCGGTGCCGTTGTAGAACATGTTGGCGACATCGGTGTATTCGGTGGACTGCGTGCCCTCGAAATTGAAGTTGTGGTGGATGTCGATCCCAAGCTTGTTTCCAAGCGCGATGATGACCTCAATCGGCACGCCATCCGGCCCGTTCCAGAGCGCCGAGGTCGGTCGAGCGCGGTTGCTCCAGGGTGCAATGATAGCGTAAACAGACGCATTGGTCTGAGTAGCACTCAACGCACTGAACGTGACGGTAGAGCTGTAGGCAGTGCAGTTGATGTTGCGGAAGACACCGTCCGACCACAGCGCGCTATAGGTGCCGGTAGGCAGCAGCCAGACGTTTCCGGAGATCGTCCCGTCCGAATACTGCCCGTTGATGGTGGCAGACGTGTCGTTGATCTGCGGAGTGGATGAGAACTGTACCTGTGGCAAGCGCCAGTTCTGGTTGCGCCAGTCCATGTCACGAAAGATCGAGATCTTTGCTGCCTGCATACAGGCGATGAAGTTCGGATCGAAGATCTCGCCCGCGTCGTATGCCGTCGTGTTCCCGGAATACACCAGATCCATCGCTCGAGGGTTATTCGGGGATGCGCCAACGCTCGTGAAAGTCCAGGTGATACCGGCCGTCGATGGCGTGTTGCAGTTGAAGGTGATGACCGCCTGACCGTTGCCGGTATTGGTCACCTGATTACCGACCACGGAACAGTTGGGGCTCGTGCAAGCGACGCTGGTCGGATCACCGCTCAGCGTCATCACGAACTGCCCAGTGATCCGCATGCGCCACTGGCCGGCCGGATAGAGGGTGGTTGCCCCTGGTGGCGGAATGGAAGCGCCGCCACTAACCGTGTTGATATTGACGAAGACAGCGCCGTGCACCGAGGTGTACACGGTGCTGTCGATGCCGGTCAGCGAGGTGAGATAGCCAAGCGAGTCCAGCTGCAGGTTTGCCGGATGGTCTGCGCCCGAGGTGTTCCAAGAATTGAGCGAAGATCCGCCTCCTCGGGCGAACTTCAGCACGTTCATGAACGGCATCTCAGTGCCGTATACCTGCAATGGGGTCGCGTTCATCCCCACGCGGTTGACGATCGCACCGCCAGCCGCAGCTGCAAATAAACCGCCCGCGTTACCAATCAATCTTGAGCCCGATCCGACGAGGCTCACTTAAGCACTCACATTGTAGAGATTGACGAATGGGGCAATGTTGGCAACCGACCCAGTGATCTGCGAGAGCCCGATGGATGACGGCATCGCGACCGATGTGGTGCTGAAGTAGCCACCGCCCAAAATAACTTGGTTGCTTGCCGCGCTCGCGGCGCCCAGCTGGCCACTGTACGTCAGCGCACCTTCCGAGGCCACGACGTTGTTGAACGTGGCGAAATTGAATCCAGACGATGCAGTATTTGACATCAGTCCGAGCCAGTAATTTCCGGGCGTCATCGATGCAGCCAGCGGCAGCGTCAGTCCGCGGATACCTGCATAACTCGCACTTGACGCGGTGGACGAGTTCGTCATCGCGTAGCTCTGCGAGCCGGACGTAGCCAGCGACAGCGTCGATCCGTTTCTCGTATATAGCGCGCCGTACACTGAGATCGTGTTGCCGTAGCTAGAGTTCGTGTTAGAGAAGCTACCGGAGATGAATTCACGCAGCGCGGACACCGACAGATTGGCATCCAGCACGATCTGTTGCAGGACGACGCTACCCGCGCCAAGTGCTGTGGTGAGCGGTAGTCCGTTCAGAATTCCGTTATCCCAATACGATAGCGTGCCGTAGTTCGGTGCTCCGATGCTGATCGTGCTTCCATTGGTAGAAATTGACACCGCACCCGTCGCGCTCAATGAACTGGTCGCAGGCGCCGAGACCTGAATCGACCCGTTGCTGAAGCCCATCGTCATGGCGCCTAGTGCGTTGAACGATTGCGTGCGCATATCAAGGGTCGTGGACGAGTTCTGCGTGGTGTTCCCCAGCGCATACAGTCCCACGCTAGACACCTGAGTCGCTGAGAAGCTTGCCGTCACCACGGAGCTATTACTCATGCCGAAAGTGACGTTGTTCGAGTTACTGAACGCCACCGTTCCGCCATTCGTGCTTTGAGTGCCAGCGCTGATTGCCGCTCCTCCGCCACCAGCAGCAGCACTTGCCGTAATGACCGAACCATTGAGACCAAAACTCACGCCATTGGAATTGCTGAACGTGACGGCCGACAGGTTATTGCTCGTCGTGCCGGCACTCACATTGATTGCGGTCAGCGATGTGGCTACCGATCCTGTAATCGTCGACCCGTTAAGGCCAAAACTAACGCCGTTGGAATTTGAAAAGACCACCGACCCGAGAGAATTCGAAGTCGTGCCCGCCGACACCGACAGGTTGGCGAAATTGGTCGTGCCAGGAGCCGAGATGACGAGCGTGTTGCCGCTCATGCCGACCGAGACCACGCCCGAACCCGACACGTTGAAGGCCGAAAGTGCCATCGTATTGCTTGAGCTCTGCGCTGTCGTGTTGCCGAGCGCCAGAATCGAGGCCGAGGCACCCGCGCCCGAAGCGCTTGCCGTGATCGTGGACCCATTCAGTCCGAACGACACGCCGTTGCTGTTCGAGAAGACGATGGAGCCGAGGTTGTTACTGGTCGTGCCGGCGCTGATGTTCGGAGACCCTCCGCCCGCAGCCGCAGCCGATAGCGCCAAGTTTAACCCGGCCGTATTCAGCGTCATGCTGGCCGAGACATTGGTCCCTGCGAATGTCGTGCCCTGACCAGCCGCCGATGTGCTGTTGTAACTGGCGGTGAGAGTGCTGGCGTTAATGCCAAACGTCACTCCGTTGGAATTGCTATAGACGAGAGTCGATTGCGAGGCCGTGATCGTCTGGCCGTTCAGACCGAAAGAAACACCATTGGCATTGCTAAAAGAAATGGCGCCAGTATTCGCACTTGTCGTGCCAGCTTGGATCGCCTGAATGTTGCTCTGCGTTTGCGCGGTCTGGGCAAATGTGGCTGTTGCGGTGACAGTGGAGACGTTTAATCCGAAGCTGACGTTGTTACTATTACTGAACACGACTGCGCCGGCCGACACGCTATTCGCACCGGCCGAAATCGCTGAGACGCCTGGATTGGCGCTGGCCGTGATCTGAGTCGACCCGGACATGCCGAAAGTGACGTTGTTCGAGTTTGCAAAGACCTGCGTGCCAGAAGTCGCGGTCTGAGTGCCGGCGCCGATTGCCGCAATGCCAGCTGCAGCTCCCGGCGTGACGGTCGCCGTGATCGTCCCGTTGTTGTAGCCAAATGTAACGCCGTTGCTGTTGCTGAATATGACGGTGCCGCTGCTGGCACTGCCGCCACCGGCTGATATCGCGACACCCCCACCTCCACCTCCGCCAGGGATGTATGCATTACCGTTCGACGCATTAGCCATGGGCTTACCGACTCGCCACGTTGTACTGAATAACTTTCATGGTCACCGAGCCTGATCCGCTGTTGAGGAGCGCCCGGACGTACGTCGGGGTGAACAGGAAATTGGTCTGCACGGCTCCCGTGGCATTTACTCCGTTCGTGTCGTTCGTGTTGATCCATGTCATGGAGGACACGCCCACGGGATCAGTCGGGCTATTCGGGTCATCGTAGGTCGATTGGATGGTGTAATTCACCGTCCCGCTGACATCGCACTGAATCCCCACTGGAGGGCTGGCCCACTCATCAAGCCGCACCCACGGCGTCGCGCCCGTGCCGCTGGTCCCGACTGTCACGGCAGCGGAGGCATTGCCGGCGATGGTGATCGATGTCACCTTGGCATAGTCCAATACGGACGTCACGCTCGTGCCGTTGCTGGTTACCGTCTCAGTGAGCAGCGAGCCCGTCGGCGTCGTTCCAGTGATGGTGAACGGGTGTGTGTTGTCGGTCGTCGTGATCGTGATGCGCTGCGGATTGGTGATGACAGCAACGCCTCCCGTGACCAATGCCCCATTCAGCGTCAGCGGTCCGGAGGTGGGCGTCTGCGACAGCGCGATGTTGTTCCCCGTCTGCGCAGTCAGCGGGCCTACGGTCGCGGTGATCGGTCTCAAGTTTCGCTCTCCTAAAACGACAACGGCAGCGCGAGGCTGCCGTTAATCGCGCATCGCCAATGGGGCGCTCGTCGTTACGCTTTCTGGTCCATGCCGCCGATGTCAGGATCCGGGCCCATCGTCTTGTGGCCCGGTGGCTCCTTGCCCTTGTTCGCGCCCGTGAACGGATTCGCCTCCGATCCCGTGCGGCCGCCGCTCTTGCGCGGTTTCCTGCCCGCATGCATCGGCGCTTTGCCGCCATCAATCTTGCCAACCTCAGTCTTGCCACCATGCTTTCGCTTCGCACGGCCGCCCTTCTTCATCTCCTCAGCCTCGTCATCAATCTTCTTCGCGTTCGTGCGCGGTTCGGGTTTGGACTTCAGGTCCTCCTCATCCTCATTCACGCCGCCCGTCGATCGAGATTTACGTCCGCCTTTCATGTCTCAGTCTCCAGGCTTACGAGGCCAGGTTGATACCTTGAGCGTAAGTGACCGTCAGCGTGCCGACGCCACTTCCCGTGTTGGTGGATAGTACGACGACTTGGATGTCCTGCGTACCGACGTTGTCCCAGTTGCCGATTTGGGTCGCGCCCGTTCCGGGGACGATGCTCACCTGACCCAAGGCACCCGAGGTCACGACCGCATTCGCCGCCGTCAGTGCGGTTGCGGATGCGCCCGTGCCAAGGCCCAGAGTCGTCGCGCCACCCGTCCACGCGGTCGTCACCATCAGTTTGATCGAGTGAATCTGGCTCTGCGCCGGAATCACAATCGGGCAGGCGAACTGCCCGGCGGTACCCGTGTTGGTCGCCTGCGTGATCACGCACGACTGCGACATCACGACATAGCCCTGATTGCAGGTGCCGACCGTGCCGCCCACGCCCGCAAGGTTGCCAGTGCCATCTGAAGCGAGCACCGAGCCCACAATCAGCGGGCCTTGAAACTCGGTACCAGGAAGCGCCGGGCTACCGTTCGGCTGTGTCAGCGCGCCCGGCTGTGTATCAGGTAGCGTCTGGCCGCTGGTGGGGGTGATGTACTGGGTCATTTCACTTCCTCGGTCGTGACAATCGTCAGGGCCGGAGTAGTCGGCTCACGACCGGAATGCTTGTCGAGGTACTTCACGGCGGCGAGCAGGATATCTCGATTATCCTTTGCTTTGCCCAACATCTGATTGCATTCCGAGCAGAGCAACGCGCGTACTTTACCCGTTTCATGGTCGTGATCGACTGAAAGTGCTTTCACTTTGCCGCCACGAGTATGGGTCTCTTCGCCGTTGCATATTGCGCATTTTCCGCTCTGAGCAATCAGCATCTGGCCGTACTCTGCCAGCGAAAGATTGAACTTGCTGCGTAGATGGGCGTCCTTCCAGTCCATACCCTGAGCAGCCTGATATTCGCGATTGTAATCAGCGCGCCCCTCCGGCGTGCTCAGATCATGCGGAGTCGTTATTGAATTAGACTGCCGCAGATTCTGAATCCGCAGATTGAGTGGATCGCCGTCCTCGAAATAAATCTTCCCTATAGGCCATTCGCCGTAATGGAGTGCCCAAGCGACTCGTTGAGCTGGCATCGACGCACCAAGCACGCGGACATACCTGTATGCGCCCTTGCTGCCATCTGAGAGCGTTCGCGTGGACTTAGTGCAGCCCGCTTCGGAGCCAACACGTACCTTAGATGCGCTCTTGACGCGCCAGAAAATCTTACCGGTCTCAGGGTCGTAAACGAAAATCTCGGCCAGCTTCTCAACCGGCACTGCGTTTTGATCGAAAGGCATATAAGTCTCCAAGTTGTTGTTGGAGACTATAGTATATCCTTTAGATAAAACGGCGGAAATCATTTTTTGACAGATAACTTTTGGAGATTTATGAAAGATAATCAGCTAGTTGGGAACGAGCCGTAGAGCGATCTCCAATTGAAGTACGAAAGGCTATAGCGCTCGTATCCCTTGACTAAAAGGTTATCAGTAACGAAGTCCACCTGCATGTCGCTCTCGTACGGAATGCGCTCCATGTAGGCGAGTCCGGGGATGTTGGTGAGCCCGAACCACGCGAACTGCGAGGTCAGGAAGTCCATCACCATGTAGCCTTCTGGGATGCCGCCAGCCGTCGACAGGATCGCGTTGACGTCGTTGTCGGCGGTGCCAGGCCGCAGTTCGGTCTTGGTCAGTCGAATTGCGACCGGCTCTAACTGCGGGGGTACGATCAGCTTGCGGAAGCGGGCGAACATCTTCAGTCCCGCCTGATCCTTGAAGTTCGTGCGGACCGACACCTGCGCGTTCAGCAGCGTCGCTTCGTTCAAGTCCACCTGCGTGGTCGGCGTGTTTGCAATCGTCGCGCCGTCGATCGGGTGGGTCGTCGCGCACAGCGCAACACCGTCACCGTTCACGTTCGCGTTGTAGGTCGTCGCGGTGTTGAGGACGTTCGCGCCGTAGATCTCTTTCGCTTGGTGGAACGACTCCATCAGCCCCAAGTTGGACGGGTGGAACTGGGTCTTGTACAGGTTATCGTCGATCGCTTTGCGCGTGATCGCGTAGCCCAAGCCGATCTCGATGTGCTCCTGGTTGTAGACGTATCGCTCGCCGGCATTGTTATCGAATGCCGTCTGGCCGCCTTCACTCTTCAGCTGCGCGAGAGGCAAGTAGCGCATCTCGGCCGTGCGCTCAAGCGCCAGCTTTGAGGTGTACTTGGTGAAGACTTTGTCATATTGAGACGGGATCTGTTCATATTTTCCGGTGACACCCCGGAGCCCCGGCAGCAACAGGTCTTTGATGGCTGAAAGATTAATTGCCACTTCTCGTTACTCCTGCGCCGCGGCTATGACGCTCTTCCAAATTCGCCCGTTGCGAATCATGGATATGAGCGGAACTCCTACGCCGTATTGGCGCGAGAGTTGACTGTGAGGAATGGATGCGTCGGCGCTCTTGATTGCCATGACCTGATTCCGTGTGAGTTTCGCTCTGCCGTCTGCTTTTTCGACGCGCTTTTCCGGCATCGGGACATGTGTCCACGTCTTGCCGGTGATGATCTGGTGAATGTTCGTTCGATCGATTCCGTACTTCTTGCTGAGATCTTTGAGGCTCTGCGCAGAATTGCGGATATCGACCACGTCGGCATCAGTAAGTTTGGCTAGGTCATTCAACGTGCCGGGCCTCGGCGCCGGCAGTTTGAATCGGCCTCGCTTGATGCAGTCCGCCATGTTTTCTTTACGAGTGCCAGCCCGAAGATGATTCGGATTGACGCACGCCGGAGTGTCGCAAGAATGAAGTACGTCGAGGCCATCAGGAATAGGACCAATGAACAATTTGTGACTCAATCGGTGAGCGATGTCTCCGCGACCGAGCCCCTTGCGGCCAGCGATCGACTTGAAATAGCCGTAACCGCTGTTGCTTAGAGTCCCAGTCCAAATCCAACATCCTGTGTCAGATTTACGGCAACGGCTGAAAAATACAGCCAATGTTGCTTCTCGATCTGTGACAACCCGAAATGGAATTCCTTCGACGGCGTCAAATTCGCGCATGGCTTCTTCAACTGTGTTGAAACAGGAAGAAATCATATCACGTGTTAACCGCGACCGTCTGACGTGTTTCAACATTGTTGAATGCCACGATCGCGAGGTTGTAGGCCCCCGTCTGGGTACCATTCTGACCCGGCGGGTCAACCACAATCTCCTGGAGAGTCCAGGGGTATGCCGCAGTGGTCACACCGGTATGCAACAGATAGGCGCCGGAGAGACCGTTCGCGGCCGTGCCGGTGCCGATGTTGAAATCGAAGTTCGCGCCGACATCGGCGATGACGACTCCGGTGGAATCGCTCTGCACAATGAACTGGGCGTTGGGGTCGTTGACGATGTAGGCTTCGATGGTCGACTGGTTGCCGCTGGTGACGGGACTGCCGCCCGGCCAGTAGTTCGACCACTCTGTCTTTTTGCTCACCGTGGAGAGGTACTTGCAGCCGGTGAAGATGCCGGCCATCGTGACCGTGCTACCACCTGCGGCGCCTGCGGCCTGCTTGATGGTGCCGTCGCCAGAGCCGACTCGGACTACCGGGTCACCGTTGTAAATGACCGTGGCGTTGTAGTCGATGCCGCCGTTTCGGAGCGCAACCTGTTCGTAACTCGGCGTGCTGCCGCGACCGCGGTACTGCCGAAAGCCGAAAGGTGCATTGGTATTTGCCATGCGCGAAACTCTCCAGTCGGAGGTCGCATGGCTACCGGAGTCATGGGGGACCTGAAACCTAAATCACAAGCTGCGCCGGGCAGCTATCGGACTTATCGCATAACTGAAATGGGAAATCAACTAAGATGGCGGCGCTATGAAACCAATCCTGCGCTGGTGCTGGCCACATCGCCATCGCCATGAACACTCATCCGCAAGCGCTGGGCACTTGTGCCTGACGCGAATCACCCTCAGAGGAAACAAAGTCATGCCTACGGTTACCGGTACGTATACCTTTCCGACGACTCGAAAGAGCGGCGCTTCGCTGGCGCTCACTGACATCAATTTCGCCTCGCTGACGCGCAACGGGACCGAGATCGCGAAACTCGCGCCGAGCACAGCCACCGTCAGCTGGACTGACTCAAGCCCACTCACCGGCTCGGACGTCTATGAGGCGATCTGCATCACCAACGACGGCTTTCAGGGTGACCCGTCGAACGACGTCTCCATCGTGATCGCGGCGGCCGATCCGGCCAGTGCCGGAGTGCTGACCGCAACGCTTAATCCATAGGAGCGTCAAATGGGGGGACACGGACGTCCCTTTCACTCAATCTCTGCGTAGTAGCCGTGCTCAGGCGGACTGGCACCCTTCTGGATCAATGGAACGTACTGCATGGCGTGGCTCGCACCAGTCACATCGAGCACACTTAGATTCAACCGGCCGTCGCTGGTCACGTGCGCGACGGTAGCCGCGAGCACCGCGCCATGCGGCAGAGTGTGATGAATGACGCCCTTCATGGGATGGAACAGGACTTTCTGACCCACGGTGACTGACACGGCTGCTATTCCGGTATCGGCACGTGTTCGTAAGTCTTCTTCACGTTAACCAGTGACTTGCCTTTGTTGTCACGCTCCAGCGTCCCTGGGGGCGCGCCACCGAGTTGCTCTTCCTTGCCACGCACTTGTGCGCGCGCAACGCGCAAATCCCGTTGCTTCGCTTCCTGCGTGATCTCAAGCGGCCGCTCCATCAGAATCATGCCGTCGCGCTCGATGGTTTCGCCCTGAAATCCGATCGGCATCAACTCGGGATGCCGTGAGCGCGGGACAGCCTCCCAACCCTTGTGTGCCATCGCGACCTGGTACGAGGGATTCTCCTTGCCGAGAACAGTGTAGGTCTTCCACTCGTAGGACCAGCCGTCGGGGATGGTCTTCGGGTCAATGTAGAACTTGTCGACGCCATCGTCATCGGAGGCGGTCTGCTCGCGGAGCTCCATTGCGCGGCGCGCGGCGCGGGTACGGGGGTCTTCTTCGCGGGGCTTGGGTGGTTCAACAATGGGACCGGCAGATTTCAAGGCCGTAGACACCGCGCCGGCAACGCCTTTGGAATTCTCGCTCATGACAATTTTCCTTCTCGCTTCAACGCGACCTTGTTGCGCGCGTAATCCTCGACGGACATGCCCATGATGCCGGCCATCTCAACCTCCTCAGAGGTCAGTTTCACGACGTTCGGCCGACCACCATGGGCGCCATTGCTGCGACTGACCGGCGCCGCCGCAGGAGCCCCACGCCCACCAGTTGGCTGTGCCGCGTCGGCAGAGGCGTCCTCTACGGCAGCTTTCGTGACAGATGGCGTGGCAACATCAAGCGTTTTTTCGACCGACGCAAAATACTCGGGACTATCGGCCTTCAGACCACGGGCCAGAGCGAGCTCGTGGGCAGCCAGCATCTGACGATTCTTATGCTGATCGCGTACAAATTCGGGATGAGATCGAACCCAACTAGCTGATGCCGGTGATAGTTGTGCGCAGAATTGCTCAACGGGATCAACTGGCGCGCGTGGGACAGGTTTCGGCGCGGATTCGAGCGCCTTTTTGCCCGCTTCGAGTTGAATTAGCTTTGCCGAGTTGTTGGCCATTTCGCGCTGCAACTTCGCGGCAGTTTTGAAGTCCTGCGCAGCTAGCGCTTCGGCGTATTGACCCTCCAAAGTGTCACTGGATTCGGTTAATCGTTCGATTGCGCCCTTCACCAAGTCCAATTGACTCGTCTGTACCTCGCCGCGGGCCTTCGCCTCGGCTTGGGATGCCTCGTTGGCTCTCTGTTCGGCTGCTTGGCGTGCCGCGCGCTCATCCTCAAGCTGTTTTTTCAGCTTTTCTAGGCCCTCATCAGGCGAAAGGGTTGTTTTTTCGACTTTGGCAGGCTCGGCGGAGACCTTTTCAATCTCAACTTCTGGAGTTGAGTCGGCCGAGGCGCCATTCGCGGCCTTTTTGGCCGCTTCGGAGACCGCTTTGGCGTCTGCGGCCTCTAAATCGACTGCAATTTCTTCTGTTGGTGTTGACATTTATTTTACTCGGTCACCAGACCACGCCTGGATGTGGAATTTTCGCGCGAATACTCGTGTCTTTCACGAGCCGACAGGGTACGAAGTCCTTGCTGGATAGCGCATCGGAGCGCATGTTGATGTCAAGCGCCCATGTGTCAGACGGGCGAACAACGACCCAGTCGTGCAGCGAAATCGGAATGCCCGTCTTGATGTTGGTGTACGGGTCAACGCGCTCAAAGTCGCAGTGTTCGCCGATTTTCACGACCAATCCCACCTTTCCTTGGTACACATCCTCGTCCAATACACGACGCGACAGAACAATGCCGCCCGCAGTCGTCTCGGGACGGCGATAAATCGCGAGTAACACCTCGTTCTGCGCGATTTCGAACTCGGACACGTCGCCGATTTTCGCCAGGATCTCTTTTTTCAGATCATTGGCGGGGTCGTTTTGCTTGCTTTTCAGGGCGGTTGCTGGCATGGGTTACCGTTGATTGAGTGTTGTGTTGACTTGTTCACACATATCGTCGTGCACCGTGCGCAGCGCATGGAACTGGCCGACGAGCTTCTGATAGTCGGCGTAATCCTTCACGGCCTGACCGCTGCAAAGCATGTCGCCAATGTCCGCGATTCGGGCGGCGATGAGTTTTTTCAGCTCGTGTTCGAATTGGGTGTTGAGGGTGGACATGTTCTATCCGGGAAGGACCCAGCCGACAGCGCCGAAGCCCAGACATTCCGGGCATTCGACCTCGCGCATTTTAATCGCGATTGGCTCAACATCGGTTAGCTTCACTTCTCCTGTGAATAGCGGCTTATCAAGCGAAGGCCGCTCCCAATATTCCTCTGTGATCCTGCCAGTGTTTTTGCAGCGCTTGCAGTTGAACATCAACCGTACGCCTTAGCCTTCTCCAACCTCCCCAACCCACTGCCACTACCCGCATTGAGCGGATAGTTCGTCCGGCCGCCCGACTTGCGCGCCATCATCGGCGCACCGGTAGGCGGTCCCATCGGAGCGGGCGGCGGCGCGCCTTGGTGCAGCCCGACTGGGCCACTCAGAGGCGGGGGCATCGCGCCCGGTGGCGGCATCGGCGGCGGACCGCCCGCCATCCCTCCCGGCTGCGTGATGATAATGTTGACGTTGGTCTTGCCTTTGGTCCGGCCGCCGCCCTTGCGGGCCAGCCGACCAGCAACGGGACGAGTCCCACCTTGAGCGACCGATACGCCGCCTTTGGCGTGACCCACTCGGCCGCCGCCGCACTTCGAGCAGCCGCAACCGGCGACATGGACCTTGCCGCCGTCCTTGCGCTGCATGACGGTCGGGGGCAACGGTGAGCTGCCCGTGTTCTGGATCAGAGGGCCGCCGGCAAGTTTGCCAGCGCGCCCGCCGCGCTTCATGCCGCCGATGTGCTTGGTACCTTCGCGCGACTCGTTCGCTTCCTTCACGTCCTCGTTGATGAGTCCACCGTCGACCTTGATCCGGCCGCCTGACGCGCGCGGCTTCCGGTCGGCGCGCATGGCGCTCTTTAAGCCATCCACTGCGCCACCGCTGCGGAACTGCCGGCGCGACACTGGGCGCGGACCGGTCTGGACCCCTGCATCCAGCGGCCCCTCCGGCGAGTACCCGCTCGCGTCAACACGCGATCGTGGATCGGATTTCACCAACCGTTCAGCCTTCGATTTCGCGGCAGCTCGAGCAGATTCTGACGTGGAACTCATGGGGAACCCTCGAATGGTTTGTCGGCGACATTCTCGGCGGGAATGACAAAAAGCGGCTGAAGCGGGTGGCTGTCCGCCTTCTCGCCATCCTTGAATGCGGCTATCTCTGTTGGCAGCCGCTGCGACATCGACAGTTTCATCGCAAAATCATAGGCGGGATCCGACTCGCCCAGCGAGAAGTCTCGCACGGGTTCCCACTGGCCCGCGCACCAGCGCTGCACTCGGAGCGATGCACCGGAGCTGACGGGGTCTGTCCAGCGGATGATACGAACTCTCACTGCGTAATTCCTCGATCCACATCCTGAATGATCTTGTGCGCTTTGTTACCCACGCCGTCAACGTTCGGCTTGTGGGCTTTCCCGTCGGCGCCCGGCGGCTTGTGCGCTTTCACCAAGTCGGCCGCGAGCGCGATGGCGGCATCACGCTCTTTCGCCTGCCGGTCCTGATCGCGATTCTGATCCTCGATATGCATCTGCTGAATCTGCTGCCGGACCTGCAGTCGCTTGGTCTGTGCATCGTACAGCTTTGATTGCGCGTTCAATTTGTCGACGGGCGTGTCCACCTGCTGCGAGCCGGCGAGGCCCGCAGCCTGCGGCTTGGGCGCGTAGTGTCCGACAGCGATCTTATTTTCAGCCTCTTTGTGCGTCGCCATCGCTTCTACGAGATCGGCCTTGGCGCGCATCGAGTCGGCGTCGGCCTTCTTGGTCTCGTTCGCCATCTCTGTCTGCATCTGGATCAGCTGCGGCGGCGGCGCCGCGCGCGCTTGCTGCGGCACAAAGAACTCCTCGGGATTGGCCCATCCCATCACGTTCAGCGCCGCAGTATCGCACTTGATCGGATCATATAGGTTGGGGCTCGCACCCTGCAGTTGCTTCAGGCCCATCACCTTCATGATCCGCTGGCCCTGCGATGACGTGTTCGGATCCGCCTGCGGGACCAACTCGCAGTTGTTCAGGGCGGCGATGAACTTCGCCTTGTCCCACACAGTCTTGGATTTGCAGCCGCGCTGCCAGAATGTCTCGGGGTTCTCTTTGAACTCACGTTTGAGCAGTTGGAACTCCTCGGCCTGCGCGGCGTGCATGCGCTTGTGCACGGCGTTCATGACCTTGATCGCCTGGTCGATCATCGCCATGACCGTCCCGACCGGCACATCCGCCCGCCCCTCACCAACTTGCACCTCGGCCGTGCCGCCGATCCGGCGGCCGGTCTCGGCCATATTGTCCGTCAGGCTCATGAGCGCCGGCATCTGCTGCGTGCTGTAGGGCAGCGCCATGATTGCGTCGCGCAGCGGCACGCCGTTGGTCTTGACTGGGGCGCCGCCGCCCGGCGGCACGCGAAAAATGTTGGTGTTCTGGCGGCCCCCGCTGTCTTGCATCAGGAAGCCGGGGAAATTGGCAAACATGCCGTTGTCCAGCATCTCGCGCCAAGCAGCCGTGATCGCATTCGTCGTATTGCCGAGGATGTGCAGCAGTCCGATCCCGTAGAATCCGAGCCCCGGCACGAACGGGAACTTTACGAATCGCTGCCTTGCGACCGGCAGCTTCTCCGTCTCCTTGTCGAATCGCCGTACGACTGATAGCGCCTGACGGGATGACACGTCGATAGTCACCACGTACGGAATCGCGAGCCCGGTCACCTTGCCGTCGATCTTGTGTTCGAAGCCCGCAATATCGAGCTCGCAGCAGCACTCGTACAACTCGCGCTCCCGGTCGACGGGCCGGCGCATGCCGTTGTCAGATAATCCCTGTTGCGCCTTTTCTTCCTGCTGTAATGCGTCCGACTGCGGGATCACGGCGTCGCCGAGTTCCACGTCCCGATACACCTTCAGGATCTGCATGCGCTTCAGCGTCGACGGCCGCATCATGACCCGGTGAGTCACCCGCTGCGCGTTCGCCAAGTCCGTCGCCGATTGGTTCACGATCAAATCATCGGCGTCGATCGACTCTGACACCGGGCGGTTCCTGAGCGGGCACGTGTAGACCTTTTTGAAGCCGTCCCCCCCAAAGCCCGTCATGAACAGCATCCTGTCCGTGTCGGGGTAGTACTCGGTCGCGACCGCGGTCAGGTAATGATTGAAGTCCTGCTCAAGCGCGGTGGCAAGCTGATCCGTCACCAAGTCTGGCGATGTCGAATCATTGCGAATTTTCACTGGGCCGTCGGTCGGCAGGAGTTCGGAGCGGGCATTAGCTTGGAACCGGAGTACTGCCTCAAGCAATAGGGGATGCCGGACCTTGCTCATTCCTTCCACGGGCGCGCCATCGGCGCCGCCGGCCACGTTCGGGAGCTCGATCTTGAGGCCGAGCAATTTCACACCGAGGGCCCTGTCCTCAATCCATTCCTGCCGGGACTGCAAGTCGTCCGCAATGCCCTGCAGCAAGTCATCTGTGATCCGGGCAAGTTCATCCGCTGGGATGTGCTCAGCCAGATTGCCAAACCATTCTGTCGGCCCTTCATTCGCCGGGTTCACGTTGCCGAGAGGGCGCCCATCCAGCGAGACCGTGATCGCGCCGTCGGGGTGGCTGATCCGCAGGATATTGCCGGCGTCGTCGATATCTGGTGTGTCGGCTTGGTCGTCGGATACGTCCACGACGACTTTCGCGGCATCGGGCAGCTCCGGGTCGGGCTGGCCGACGATCCGAAGGTTGTGGATGTTGCCAGCGAGGCCGCTCACGCTATCTTCGCCTTCGGCGCCACCGAGCACACCCCCGGTATCCGCCGTCCGAACTCGGCCACAAACAGCTCCATCCCCTTGATCGCTGCGGAATTGTCCGAGTCCGCCGCAATCGGGTACACCCGCCGGTACCCGTGCGGGAACTCCCCGACCACCGTCACCTGAAACACATACGGCCGCTGCGCCCGGCTGATCAGCTTCACGGTCGCCTTGCAACGGGGGGTCGCGTTCTCGAGGGTGAGTATCGTCACGGCGCCTAGAATAGCCTAGCTCCCGCCAGATGTTACGATCTGGCCCCATCATTGCGCAAATCGGCACCCTAAATGATCGAATTGCCGGCGAACTTCGACCGCGAGGCCCAGCTCCTGGACTTGGATCGGGCCGACTGCGAGGAAAGTCTCTATGTGTTCCTGAAGTCCGCCTGGAAGTACATCGACCCCGCACAGTGGAAAGACGCCTGGGCCGTGGATGCGATCTGCGAACACCTGCAGGCCGTCGTCGACGGGGAAATCAAGCGACTGATCATCAACTGCCCGCCGCGCATCGGCAAAAGCAACACTGTTTCGGTCGCCTTCCCTGCATGGACATGGGCACAACCCCGTTCGACTCCAACATGCGGTCCAGGCGTACCGTTCCTCTACGCCTCATATGCGGACAAACTTTCCCTACGTGACTCGGTCAAATGCCGCCGGCTCATTGAGTCCAAGTGGTACCAAGCCCGATGGGGCAACCGGTTCCAACTCACGACGGACCAGAACACCAAGTCCCGTTTCACCAACGACAAGGGCGGCGATCGGCTCATCACCAGCATCGGGGCGGGCGTCACGGGCGAGGGCGGCAACATCATCTGTATCGATGACCCTAACGCCGCCAACGATGTGGAGAGCGAGGCGACCACGGAATCCACCATCCAGTGGTGGACCACGGCCATGCCCACCCGATTGAACGATCCTGAACATGGCGCCTTCATCATCATCCAGCAGCGGCTCGGCGAAGATGACCTGACCGGCCACATACTCGAGCACGAGGCGGATGGCTGGACGCATCTTTGCCTGCCTGGCCGCTATGAGCCTGAGCGGTCATTCCACACCATCATCGGCTGGAAGGACCCGCGCACCGAGCCTGGCGAGCTGTTGTGGCCCGAGCGCTTCAGTGAGGAGTATCTCAAACGGCTTGAGAAGAGCATGGGGCCGTATACGTTCGCGGGCCAGATCCAACAGCGCCCAGAGCCCAAGGGCGGCGGCATAATCAAGCGCGAATGGTGGAAACTTTGGGAGCACGACTCCTATCCGCCGATGGATTTCGTGTTGGCGACACTCGACGGTGCCTACACCGAGGATCGCATGAACGATCCCTCCGGCATGATCATCTGGGGAATCTTCTCCGGCGACGTCAAGGCACCCACGACGCGCATCGTCGCGAGCGACGGCACCCCGCAGCGCATGAATCAAACCTATTCCGAATTTGCTCCGCACGTTATGTGTATGTATGCATGGACTGAGCGGCTTGAGCTCCACGCGCTCGTCGAAAAGGTCGCCCAAACTTGCGTCAAAATGAAGGTCGACTTGCTGCTAATCGAGAACAAGGCGTCCGGCATCAGCGTGTCTCAGGAAATCCGGCGCCTGTACTGGCGCGAGCGATTCGGTGTTGAACTGTTTGATCCAAAGTCTCAAGACAAGGCCGCCAGACTCTACAGCGTCCAGCACCTCTTCGCGGAAGGCATCATCTACGGACCCGACCGACCGTGGATGGAAAGTGTTATTTCTCAAGTCGGCGCCTTCCCAAAAGGCCGCCACGACGAGTACGTTGACTTGACCTCCATGGGACTCAGGAAATTAAGAGATATGGGTCTGCTAGTCCGGCAGCCCGAACGCGAGGCCGACAACGAATCGGCTAAGATTTATCCGCGGGGGCAGGATCAGCCGCTGTATCCGGTGTGATCTACTTTTCCACATCCCGCGTCACCCAACTCACCCACCCATTGCTATGCCAAATATGACCTCCAGCAGGCAACTCGCACCGTAAACCCGCAGAGTTAGTATTCGAACATCGGCAATCACGATCCTCTTTCGGCTCCTTCGCCGCCAACACCAGCCGAAAATTCAACAACTCATTGCGACGCAGCAACTGCTCCGTCGTCGGCTCGCGCGGTCCACGAACCTTCCACGAGCGATACCAGTCCTCCACCGTGAACGGCTTCTTGCGAGAAAATCGGCCACCGAGCCTCATGAGCAATCGTCCACATCCGACGCCGCTGGCGTCTCCCATCCGACTCGGTCAGTCACGCTGGCAGTCATACGCGCATATCCTCAGTCAAGTATTTATCCTCCAGATCGAAGCGGATGACTTCCCCCTCAACCCTCGCAGAAATTCCCGCCGCATCAAACATCTCCTTCAACGACTGCGAGGTGTCGAAATAATACCGCCCAGGATCTTCACCCGTCAGGCACCAGACCAATCCGCGGATAACCCCCTCGTAGTGCGCGGCACCCCTTTCGTTAAGATCCCGGCTTTTATCCACCATGACGCAAATAGCCGCGCGAATCGATTCTGGATCTAAAGTCACTTCCCCCTCCGCTTGATCAACTTTCGCGGCAGGCGGATTCTCACATTCGCACGGACATAGAAAACCCTGCGCACGCAGACAACGCCCCAATTCGTGTTTGCTCGGCATGAGCGAGCAGTCGCAACTGCCATCCTTCCCACTCTGCAGAAAGCATCCCGGATCATGATCGGGGTGGCGCAATATCATCACGCCCTTACCCCCGCCTTCGCCAATAATTTCCGCCTGTTCATGCCTGCCTCAACATCCGCTTCACCGACTGCGCCCCATACGGCTTCCCACTCGCCGCCATATGCCCCGCCTCCGCCAGCCGGCTCGATATGCCGCGCAAACTCAGGTCCGGCCGCTCAGCCCGAATCTCCCGCGCCATCTCAATCGCCACCGGATTCCTCAGCGCCTTCCATGCCTTTCCGCCCTCGACCCGCTCACCCATCCGCGCACTCTTGCGATCCCGCGCGCCGCGCAACTTCTGCACCAGCATCGCCCGTTCCAATCTCACGATCACGCCCAACATCTGACGGATCGCAACTGCCATCGGCTCATCCGACAAAAACATCTCCGGCGAGTCCGCCGCTATCAGCTGAATCCCCCTCGCCTTCAACAATTCATACCCCGCCTCTTGAACCATCAAATCACGCGCAAACCGCGACGCGCTCTCCACAATGATCGTCCGCGCTCCATTGCCCAGCATGTACTGCATCATCTCGCGGAATTGCGGGCGCTCTTCCACCCGATCACTCCCACTCACCGCCGCATCGTAAAACTCCCGAACAATCGTCAGACCGCGTGACTCAGCGCACTTCCTCACCGCTTCCTGCTGCCTAGGCAGCGAATCTTTGTCGGAACTCGCGTATGTCGATTCGGGGCTCAGGACCGGTCTCTTGGAGGACCCGTCAGCCAGAAAGGGGGGGTCGGGGGGTGATTTTTGCCTAATAGAGACTTGGCCGACGTTTGTGGCTGAGCTCGTGCGGTAATAGGCGACTGCGGTGTGCTGCTTGTGTGACGTCTCGACCATGTGCGCAGTAGATCACATGCGGGTTCACTTGTCAACGTTCTTCAGAACGGGGACAAATATCAGTCCTCATCCTTTCGTACTTCTGTACTATCCTCAACAGAATCAACCACTTGCGCCACAGCCAACCCCACCGGCTCCAACAGGTTCGGCGCTTGGTGCTCAAGCGCAGCCGGCTCAGCTTGCGCCAGAATCATCTGCCTGAGCTGCTCGCGCTGCTCGGCGGTCAGCTGTGAACTGTCGATGACCCGGCTCTCGCTCGGCGGCTTGACGATCTCTTGGCGGCTTAGTTTCGGGATATGGTACTCAATCAATTTGATATATAAATCAATGGCTCTGGCCGGATTTTTCTTCGCCACCCTGGCCAGCCAGCCGTCAATCTTCCCTGCGTTCCGTTCTGCGATCATGCCCACAGCTAGCCGTACGTCGCGCGTAGTGTGGTTTATTTCGCCTTTCTTGCGCCCCCTGCCTGCGGCGGGCGGCTTCTTACGCGCCGGTTTAACGGGCTCTGGTGCGGTCACAGGGGCTGTTTCCACAGATACACTCAGCATTTATTTGGGTGCATAGGCTTGAGGCTGGCTCAGGCTGAGCGGCAGGTCAAGCGGTTACGGTTACGGTAGTTACGGTAGAAAACGCGATTTTGTAAACCCCCTACGTGCGCGCGCGTGTGCGCGTGTGCGCGTGTGCGCGTGTGCGCGTGTGCGCGTGTGTATATATATAAATAATACTGTAACTGTTGTAACTACCGTAACTATCTCAAATATGTCAATGAGTTGCGTA
>Ga0335069_10000484_pt1 | contig 67025 bp, 97 predicted proteins | sample Lox_Sample_11_FD_206714 | JGI IMG/M metagenome (GOLD analysis project Ga0335069, IMG submission 206714) | Soil microbial communities from Loxahatchee National Wildlife Refuge, Florida, United States - Lox_Sample_1.1 | ecosystem: Environmental > Terrestrial > Soil > Wetlands | place: USA...
CTCCCGGTCATGACAGCGACACCTACCGCCGCATTGGACGGGCTCGGGAACGACGGCCCAGCACCGCCGATATACGACGTGTTCGCCCCATACACACCCTGCGCAGGCAGAATGCCTCCGCCCAAGAACTGGACGATGACCGGGCGCGAGAAGCCAAAGCCTGGATTGCTGACCGTCACGCTGTTCACCGCGCCATTCGAGATCGTGCAGGTGGCGCGGGCGGAGCCGAAGCCAAGCCACATGGTGTTGGCGGATGTGTTCTGAAAGAACAGCGACGAGCGCGATGGTGTCTCCGGCAGTACGAGCTGCGGGCTAGAGCCGGAGGTAATCGATCCAGAGGCGTCATAGCTGAAATGACGACCATGCTGCTCTGGTACGCCGGGGACTCTCATTTACGTTTCGCCTTTCTATTGGAGCGCGTTGACTTCTTCACAGCGGCATTCGCCGCGCGCACCGCCGCGCCTTCGCTCGCTCCGCGCTGGAGCATGGAGTTCGCGACGTGCGCGAACTGCCTCTTGGATTTTGGCGTGCGAGCTTTCTTCGTGTGACGGGTCGCGTCACGCGGTGACCAGGGCATATCGGTTCCTTTAGGTCTTATGCTGCGTGCTGCTGTCCGGCCTGCACGTGCAGCAGGTGTGTCAGCCAATCGCCTTCCCACACATGGGCACCGACGTGTTTCAGGCTGATCGTCGGGTCGACGTAAACCTTGCCGCCGATAGCACGCCAACGATGGCAGGCAGCAAAGTCCTCACTCTTGTAGCGGCGATGCACCACAATCGGATTGAAGATCGCGTATTCGGGGCGCCCGTCATCGCCCGAGTATTCGAGATCGCGGTAGGCGTCGGCCATGCGGTTCGCCCAGTTCTTCGACGCGAGCGCAAACGCCATTCCGATGTCGGAAACTTCGAAAAGCCCGGTCGCCGCCTCTTGCCGCATTGGCATGGCACGCCCGGCACCATCCGAGTTCTGCACTGCGAACGACGGCGGGAACACCTTGCGCGGACCAGCCGCCGCCACGAAATCGCGCTGGTAGGTAAAAAGCCGGATCACGTCCTGCGGACGCCAGCCCATGTCGTCATCGATTGAGAGAAGATGCGTGCAGCTGGAGCGGTGGAACATGCCGAAGATTTTCGAACGCGCCAAAGCGATGTCGGAGCAATACGGCAGAAACGCGGTATTGACCGACGCGCCGCACTCACGCAACCCGGCAACCGTACCGTAGAGCGACTGGAGATACACGAGTTCCGGACGACCGGCGCCCATGGGCGTGCCAATCATCACGTTGACGCCGGAGAGATCGGGCAGCGGCTGCGCTACACCGTATCGCAGCAGCAGCTCCCCGATCCTCGCAGCCGCGGCCAAGCGTTCCTGCTCTTTCCAAACGATGAAGGCGCTGTCGTCGTAGGCCCAGAACGAGTTGGTATGCGCCAGCGTGGCGTCCAATCCGTTCGTCCACGAGCCGTGGTCATGCCGGACGAGAATGTCCATGCGGCATTCCCAGATGCCGGTGATCTTGTGCAGCTCTTCCCAGACGTTATCGATGAAGAAGTGCTTGAGCCCTTGGGGAAAGAGATACCCGACTGCGCGCACAAGATCGCCGGACCAGACCGTCGCGCCGTTGAACTTCTGCGGCGCGTACTTTCCGTCGTCGGTGGAAACGCAATTCCAGCCGGTCAGCGCCTCGATGCACTTCTTGTCCCAGTCTTGCGTGACCGGAACAAGATCGTCTGCGAGCCAGCCGACCCATTCCATGTCGGCAGTAAAGACTCTTGCCAGCGCTTGTTCTGTCGCATCACGGCAGCACCCTCCGGGCACTACCAAGATCGACCAGTGTTCTGGCAACGCCAGGGTGTCGTATGCCGCCGCGTTTTTCGCGTGGTCAGCCTCATCTACTACGACTACACCCGGCGTTGTCATTCCCGCCCGCATCGCCGCCTCAAAGAATCGAGGCAGGTTGGTGGTCGGTCGGTTGAAAGTCGGAAGGAGCCAAAGCCCCTTTGCGTTTGCGTCCATTATTTCGTCCTGTAGGAGAATTCGAGCGCGACGAGCGGGATCACCACCAGCACGCAGTAGATGCCCAAGATCACCGCGGACATCGTGGTCTGAGAAAGTTCGGTCATTACGGCCAGAGCGAACGCGCCCAGCAGGCTCATGAAGAGCAACATTCGCGCACTCACTGCGAAACCCATCGCGGCGAACGCAGCGAGCATGACTTCACCGACACCGGGCTTCTCAACGACGGTGCGGATTTCAATCTGTGGAGGCGGAGGCGTCGAAGGTGTCGGCGGGGAGGAATTCGACTCCCGTTCCATTGTTATTTCTGTGGCGCTTAGTCGTCGTACGTTTGAGCTTTCGCTGGAGGTCTTCAAACTCGGATTTCCTTTCGTCCTCTTCCCCGCCCAGCTTCAGGCGCGGGTTGTAATATGAGACGACAGCCTGGAACGCGCGGATTTGATCCTGCGGCTCGCAGACAACGAGAGTGCCGTCCTTCGGGAAATAGCGGTCCAGTAGCGCAATGGCAGCTTCGTCCATGCGCTCCATGAGAGTGTTTTTCTTGCTCATCTATATCGCTTGAGTGGGATGCGAACCGGGATGCGTTTCAGCCAAATCGGCAGGCGCGGTTTCCAGCGGTTCATTCTGGTGGCGGCGTCTGTTCGTATGCAGCCGGGTTCGCCTGCGCAGCACCGGCGCTGCCGACACGCTTGCCCGCCTTCTCCATCATCTGCACGACACGCGACAGCAAGCGCAAAGACTGCGGTCTGGAACGAAGCTCCTCTGCCAGTTCTTTTGGCGGCAACATGAGCAGGCGACCAACCTCATCGCGGGCCTCGATGCTCATTGGGCCAGTTTGCATGAATGCAAAGAAGCGGCCCATCTCACGCTTCAAAGCGTCTGCGAGGCGGAAATTCGCAGCGTGGCCCATGCCGCCCGCCTTATACATCGCGGCATGTGCAAGATCGTTCGCCAGAGCCGTAAACCGACCCTGCTCTTCCCCGGCATTGAGCACTTCGCTCGTCACCGATCCGGTGCCGGGCATTGCGCGTTTCTCAAACGCGGCCATGTCGGCTTCAGTCTTGAAGCGACCGATGAGCTGCTGCGCCCGTTCCTCGCCGTACGTTGTCGCGAGTTTTTCCTTGATGCGCGCCGTTTCCAGCATTGTGGGCTTCAACCTGCCCTGCTGCGCCAGCTCGAAAATCTTGTTGGCGACGCCGCCCATCAGCGCCTTGTGCTCTGTCGGGTTCATCCGAGCCACGATGTTGCGATAATCGTGCTCGTTCACATTGTCATCAAACAGCGCTTCAGAGCCTTTGTCGTATGCGTTGCGGGCCTGCATATAATCTGCGGCTTCCGAGCGGGCATGGGCATAAACCGGGTTGAGCTTGTCGACTTCGCCCAGCATCGCCGTGCGCAGATCAAGGATCGCTTTGGTTTCCTCATTCATGTTGAGGCGCTGGGTCAGCGGATTCGTATATGGCGGCTCCCGCAAGATGGCATCGATCCCGCGCTTGGCTGCGTCCCACGTCCGCCACGTTGGCATTTTCCCAAGCACCGGCTCACCAGCGCCAGTGAACTTGATGATGCCGTACGCACTCGGATCGATGCGCTCACCTTTCGCCCGCGCCTCGCGGATGGCGATGTTGATGCCGCGCCGCATTCCCGCCTGCACCAACGGGTCTTCTGCGATGATTTGCAGATGATCACTGATACGTTCCGGGTAGAACCATGCGGCTGAATAATACGGGCTCGCATTCTCGCGGCCTTGCTCAACCAAGGCATCGAGGTCACCGCGCGCAACGCGAGGATCGATGCCGGTTGCGGTCGACACGTCGTGGTAAAACCGCTCGCGCCGCTGGACGATACGATTGAGCAACGCGCCTTCCAGCTTGTCCGCCGTTGCACCTTCGCGACGCCCGAGCGCAGTAACAGCCTGATGGCCTTGGCGTCCTACAGCCTCCGCACCCATCACTGGCTTGCCGAACGCCTTGTCGCCGTATGCTGCGATTTCCTCTGGTGTCTTCTTCGCCTGACTGGCGAGCCGCGACACGTAATCGAGCGCGCGGCCCTTTGCTCCGCGCAGCGCAGGCGACAACGCCGAGCCCGCTGCGCCAAGCAGATGGTGCGTGGCGCCGCCGCCAAGCATTCCAAGCGTCACATCTCCTGCTACGCCTGGAAGCGAGTGGGAATGGCCGGTGAGCCCGCCGATAGCGGCGCCTGCCGCCCACGGATTTTCGATTGCGACCGGAAGCGTGGCCGCAAGCTCGCCTGCAAACCGCCCCACTTCGCCGGGCTTGTACTTCTCTTCTTGATGGGCGAAGTAATTCTGATGTGCGCCTTCAGTCTCTTCCTCTGAGGCGAGACCGATAGAGCGTCCCATTATGTCGATGGCCTCGCCCGCACCGCCGCCGAACGGGATCGACAGCGTGTTTGCCAGCCATTTCGTGCCTGACGCAGCGCGATCCCAAACATTCACCGCGCCCTCTTCCGCACCAAGCACTTGGCTCGTCGGCAATTCGGGTGGCGGCAGACTTTCGATCTGCTGCTGGGCATACTCGTAAATCTGATCTTGCGTTGCGCCTGCGGGCGCGTTGACGCGGATTTTCCGTCCGTCCGGCGAGGTAACGTCGACGGTTGGCATTAGTGATCAACCACTGTGTGCGACCAGCCTTTCCATTTCGCAGGATCGGAAGACGGCGCTGGCGGCTGCTGTTGATGCGGATGCAGACCGGCGAACGCGTTCAGCAAGTCTTGCTGCACATCGCCCGGCGCTTCCTGAAGTACGGTGGCAACCTGATCCGCCTTCGACAACACGACCTTCAGCACGTAATCCGGGTCGTTGTTTCGGAACAGCGCTTCGGTATCGGTACGCGCCTTGTCTGTCGGCGTGCCGCCGCGGACAAGAACCTGCGAATATGCGCCGCGGATGTCATTGAGGATTTGGCCGAGGACGCGAGCCCGCGGATCGCCTACGTTGTTCAGGTACGCGTTGATCACCGAGTTCGCGGTCGGATAGTTCGTGCGCGGCAGCGCCTTCGAAGCATCGAGCGCCATCGGGATCAGACGCTTCATTTCCGACAAGCCGAAGCCTATGCCAGCCGCACGCGTACCAACAGCGCGTTCACCGGCTTTCAGTCCTTGGAATTTTGCCTGTGCCGCCGCGATGTCTGCACCCGTTCCGCCCTTTGCCTTGAGGTCTTTCGCCACTTGCCCTGCAACCATCTGCCGACCCGCAACGCCTATTCCAGCCCCTGCATTCGGCACGCCCGCCTCTGTTTGTTCTGCAACGCTCTTGACTGTATCCGGGTCAAGCGCGATGCCGGACTGCGCCAAGCTGCCCTTGACAAGTCCTTGCAGCGCCATGAGCTGCTGCACCTTGCTCATTCTCGCCCAGTCCGGAGATTTCATGAGGCCGATGGCCGCTTGATTGCGGAGATACAGCATCGGAATTTCTTGACTGGCCTTCTCCAATTCCACCTGCAAGCGGCCACTTTCGATCTGAAGGCGCTTGGCGTCATCGAGCGTGCGGATATACGTTGCATCGGCGCCGAACGCCTTGAAATCAGCATTGAGCGCGGCGCTCCCCGCCTTCTCGTCCGCCTCCCACAGCTTCACATCTTGGTTCAAGCGGTCCATCTGGAACTTGAACATCTTCTGCATGTTCTCGTTCGACACTTGCCACCGCTGAAACTCTTGCTGCGACTGCTCAAGATCGCCTTGATGAAACGCGTTCATCACGCCAGCCGCAGCATTCATCGCATTGGTCGCGTGATTGCGCGTCATCAAGCCGCCCAATGCCGCAACCATCATCGCAGCGCTGCCCCATGCTTGGGCCGGATTGGTCTGCACTGGCGGCGGCGGTTCACTGAGCTGCGGCGGCTGCATAGCGCGGCCCTGCAAAATGTCCTGTTCGATGTTGGCGCGCGCGGTTTCGCCAACCGCCTTCGCCTGATCGGCTTCCGAGTGCAGTTCGGCCAGACTGTTTTGCAGCGATCCGCTGCTCTGCTTCGGCTGGAGTGGCTGTTGTGTTGGCTGAAGTGCGGTTGCCGCATCCATGGGATCAGGCCGTTGTTGTCTGGATGAATTGATATGGACGGTTCATGTTGGCGAGCGAGGACGCGAAGTTCGCAATGCTCGTTCCCCAGTTCTGGTCCTGCTGGATTGAAGTCTGCATCAGCTGGCCCAAGATCGCCGACCCGATCTGGCTCTGCTGCACGCCCTCTTGATAGAGGTTCTGCGCGACTTGAGCCTTTGCCGCTTCCGCACGAACGGCATTCTCGCCTTGGGTTTGTGCGAGCGACGACGAGCCCTCGATGCCCATGCTGGCGTATTGTTGCGCTGCGCCTGCATTCTCTGCTGCAACCGCAGACTTGAAGCCCGCATCGAGGCCCCACGGCAGCGTGCCGCCGCGCAGATACGACTCCATCTGCTGACCCTGCGAAATGTCTTTGTTCGCCACGGCTTGAAGCTGGCCGTAGCCCGGTGGCTTGCGGTTGCCTTCCAACAGGTTCAGGCCAAGTCCGCCGACAGCGAGCAATCCCTGCGGTGATTTCAGAAAGTTTCCGGCCTGCTCACCAAGGCCCGGTGTGCCGCCCGGCGCTGTGCCGAGCGCGCCAAGCCCTGTTTCCGCTCCCGGCGCAGTCGGTGCGCCAGCTGCGCCAGTCAACGCTTGACCGCCCGCCGCGGCATCAGGATAGCCGGTGCCCAGCGACTGACCCGTTGGCAGATTTGCGCCACCACCAGATGCCAGTGCAGGGGCGACCGCGGCGCTGCCAACGTTCGTCGGCGCATTCACACCGCTCACGTTCGATGCAGCGCCGCTGGCCGCACCGACGCCTTGCGTGCCCGGTGTTGGAGATGTCGCGAGCCCGCCGCCATTCGCCGCGAGTGTTGCGTCCGCGCCAGGGCCAGCAACAGATGCCGGTGCCGCTGTCCCTGCCGCCGATGCGCCGCCGCCACCTGTAGGCGCGCCCGACGTTGGCGTGGACCCCGGCGACAATGCGCTTGCTACGAGACCGCTGCCCAATCCGGACAGTGCGCTCGTTGCGAGATTGCGATGCGTTGCGAGCCCGCCAAGAACACCGCCAGCCGTGCCGGTCAGCGCATCCGCAGCGGTGGTGCCGATGCCGAGTTCTTGCCCCACAAAGCCCGATGCGCCAAGCGCACCGCCCGTAAGCGCTCCGAACTCCGCGCCTTTAAGCGGGTTCTTCGGATCAGTGATTGCGCCAAGCGCACCGCCTTCCAACGCGCCCGCGCCGACACCGCCCAGTACATCAGCGGTAGCCTGACCGATGCCGAGCCCTGCTGGGCCAAGCGCGCCTGCAATCGTCCCGGAGATCGCGGCGTCAGCGGCAGTCGCTGCCGTGCCGACAGCCGCCGCTGCCGAAGAAACCGCGTCAACAATGCCTGCAACAACAGCTGAGATGCCCATGTCAGATTAGCTTCTTTGAGTAGCCGATTTCGACTTGATGATGCCCAAGCGCTTGCAGCACAAAGGATGCCTCCGGATGCTCGCTCTTCAGCGTCGTGTGCATCACCGACACACCCATCCGGCGCAGATGCTCTTCGACTTCCGCAAACATGCGTTTGCCGATGCCCAGCGTGCGGTAGTCGGGATGGAGCCAGTAGATGTCGGAGATTGCCCACTTGTGCGCCTTGTAGTGATGATGCGGGCGCACGAAGTAGATCGCGTAGCCGACAAGATCGTGGTTATTGGTTCGAAGCCCGAAGATCGCGCACATCCCGATCTGATCAGCCCTCGCGTAAAGCGAGAAGTCCGGATCAAGCGGGATGTCTTCGCGGTACAGCGCCAGCTCCTTCCAGTGCTCCGGCAGGAGCCGCTGGATGTCGCTGATGATTTCGCCGTACGACTCGCGGAGCAGATGCACCTCAGAGGTGACCGCTTCTGGCGGCATTAGATGCGCGACTGCCTCCGCTGTTTCTCCGTGATCCGATGACACGTTCTGCAATGCCGTCCTCCGTTCTTATCCATGTATGTGTTGCAAGGGGTGTATTCATGCCCCTTAGCGCAGTGCGTCTTCGCCACGTTGCGCGACGCGAACGTTTCTCCACGAAGCAGGTTTGTTCTTCTAGTGACTGGCTCCAGATGCGTAGGATTTACGCAGCAACGGACGCGACACTTATGGTCAAGCTCCAACCCATACGGGATCGGCCCGACGAACGATTCGTAGGAAATCCTGTGTGCGTAACCGTTACGGCCTTTGCCGAGCGGGAGATCACGGCGCGAATACGCCAACACGCCGTACCCATTCGGACTAACAGCGCCGGTCCACAACCAGCAACCAGCGTTCATATCGGGCATGACCTTCGAAAGAATTCTTTCGGCCATCGCCGCTGTACGGCGCGCCCTCAACTCGAAATGCCTAGCCGCTCTTCTGCGTCGCGATGTTCTTGATAGTGAAGAAACACCCATGCCTCCAGTAGCCGAAGGTTGGTGAGATCGATGTCTTGCAGATTGCTCGCCGTGATGGAGAGCACACCGTCCATGTCCTCATGGGCCGACTGGTTCTGCTCCAAGAACCATTTCGGCTCATCAAGCGGGATCGGGTAAATCTGATAGACCGGAAGATTGATGGACTTCTGGTTCTGGATCGCATCACGGATCGCGTCGTGCGACACACGATGGTGCAGAGACCACATGTTCCACTCTTCGAATGTGCGCGGCGTATTCAGGAGAGCGGCTAGCATTTCGCTGTCAGCGCATTTCCTTTACGCAAGTGATACCGTGAGAGATTGCGCGCGCACTTACACTTACGGCACTGTCGGGTATTGCCTTGCATCATCAGGTTTTGACCCACGAGTTCGTGGCCACGCTTGCAGTGCGTCTTGCGAGCATTCCCTGCCGCTAATGAAACGCCACGGCGGATATTGACTTGACGCGTGACGGGCTCAAGGTGCCTGGGGTTTACGCACCAGCGGCAGCGGCACAGATGATCAATATCCAAGCCGAGCGGAATGCTGCCGCGATAAATCTGATACGACACCCGATGGGCAAGTGATAGCCGGACGCAATCTTCGGTCTGAAAGTTAGTGTAGAAAACTCCGTAGCCGTTCCGCATGGTCGCGCCTTCCCAAATCCAGCAACCAGAGTTTGGCTCACGAAACACTTTTTCTTCGAAGCGCTCCTGCAAACTCTCTCGTCGCGGCCCGGTTTTGAACCGCATTATTCAGCTGTCCTGTTCGCGTTGGTCCACGCGCCATCTGCCGTAACCTGCGGAGCAGTCGGCCATTTATGGTCGCGATTCCAGCCGCTTTGCGGCCCCGCTTTGCCAGTGCCATTCGGCGTTTGGCTAGTGAACCCGAGCGGGTTTTGCCCATCTTGAATAATCTGTTCAAACGCGAGTGACTTGCGAGGGCGCTTGCGTGGCATCTTGTCCATATTCACCTCACTGGTAAGCAGTCGTGTCTTGATAAGCGATGACGATGTTCGACAGCACGAAGTCCGGCGATGTCGTGTGCATCTGTGCGGCGAGCGTGCTGAACGTGAAACCGCCCGTGCCGTTGCCCCATACCGGGAAATAAGGAACCGGCGCCGGGAACTGCGGCTGAGCGAAGAGCACATCCGGAAAGTTCTGCGCTGTGAACGTGGCGTTGAACACGCTTTGCGCATCGAAGCCGTCATTCTCTGGCGGCTGCACGGCAATGCCGGAGGCCACCATGTTGACGTTAATGTTGATACCGTCGTCGCTCTGATCCTGCGCCTGAAGATAGAGGTTCAGGAAATCCTTGAGCATGATCACGCTGTCCGTGCCGTACATCTTGGTCGTTATGCGTTTGACCAGTGTCGTGGACGGGCGGTTAAACAGCGGGTAGATCGATCTGCCGTCCGTACCCCATGCGAAGCACTGTCCGTTGACTTCCTGCGTACCGATGAACGTCAAGTCCGGCGTCTGCGAGAAGATGCCCCACGTCTGTGAATTCCATCCCACCAGCACCGTGCGGGCTTGGAACGTCTCCGGATCGGTAATCGTGCAGAGCAGGAAGTAGTACTTCACGTTGAACACGTCGGCGACAGCGCTGCACGGCGTGACCGCGCCTTGCACTGGCGGAAACACGGCGCTCTGAAACAGCTGCGTGATCTTGGCCGAAATATTCGTCATCGCGCCGCCGTAGAGGCCGTAAATGCCGGTCGCGTTGGCGCTGACGATGGTGCGTCCAAAGTCCTGCTGACTGTCGCGCCACGCCATGCCGATCTGCGGATCGACGTTGGCGAATGTGAACGTCGTCGTCGGTGGGTCGCCTGTTGTCTGCACGTTGGAGATCACCGACGCCGACGAGTCGCCGAAGGCGTAGAGGTAACCGTTCGACTGACGCAGCCCGGTGAAGTTTTTCCGCAGAAACCGATCCGAGTTCAGGAACGCCACGCCACCGTCTGCCGTCGCATAGTCGACCAGCGATCCGGCTGCGCTCACAAGCATGTCGCCGCCAGTCGGCACCGTCGTTTTCTGGAACGGAACGACAAGCCAGATGCGGGAATTGAATGTCTCCGCGTCCGCACCGCTGATGCCGAATGGCATCATCGTCATGATGGCTTGTGCGGCGTTATTCGATCCTGGGTTCACGATCACCGCAGGCGTCTGGGTGTAACCCGTTCCCTGATTGCTCATGATGACAGACGCAATCGAGGTGCCGGTCAGATAGGCCGTCGCCGTCGCACTCGGAGCACCTGTCGGCAATCCGCCGCCAGAGAACGAAATGTATGGCGGCAGTGTGTAGCCCGAACCTGCGTTGTTCAGCGTGACGGCGATCACCTGTCCGTTTTCGATAATCGCTGTTCCGGATGCGCCGGAGCCGTTGGTGTCCGCATTATGGAAGACGACGCCAGGAACGGACGAGTAAGGCCCGCCGCCGCTCGTAACAGCAATGGACGAAATGGATGTCGCGGTCAGCCGTACGTTCCCGACCGCGCCGACACCGTTGCCACCTTGGATCGTGAGCGGTGGCGGAAAGGTGAAATTCGAACCGCCGTTTATGACATTGATACCAGCGACGCTACCACTTGCGAGGAACGCAACCGCAGTCGCATTGATGCCATCGCCGATCAACGCGACAGTCGGCGGCGATGTGTAACCGCTGCCAGGATTCGTAATAGTAATGGTGTCGACCGCATCGCCAGAGAGCGTTGCAGTGCCCTGTGCTGTCGTTCCAGATGGCGGTGGCGAAATCGTCACTGTCGGCGGCGATGTGTAATCCCGCCCGGCATTGGTCGAGTGAATCGCAACAACAAAGCCGTTCTGAATGACAGCGAACCCTGCGGCTTGGTTGCCGCCGCCGCCCGTCACCGTCACTGTCGGCGCCGTCACATAGCCGCCGCCCGGATTGGTGATGTTGTAGCCCTGAACGGACCCGGCATTGATGATAGCCGTAGCAGTCGCTTGATCGCCGGTCGGAGCAGAGAACTGGACCGAAACCGTCGAGTAGCCCGAGCCGCCATTCGTGACGCTGGCCGATGCCACGGTCCCGGAAGAGAGCACCGCTTCCAAGATCGCGCCGGTATCAGAACCGCCGCCAGAGAACTGGAGCTGCACCTGATCGCCCGGCACATAGCCGCCGCCAGGATTGGTCACGACAACCTGCTGCACCTGACCGTTGATGACGGTCGGCGTAACCGTGATGCCGCTACCGGCACCGCCGAATGGCGTCACTGTCGGCGTGGACGAGTAGTTCGCGCCGGTCGATTGCAACGTGATCTGCGGGCCGACAGTACCGGACTGGTAAAGCAGCGAGCCGTCCCAAATCCAGAAGCCGTTGAAAGCGTTGTTGTTGGCGATGACGATGTACTGCGTGCCCCATTGCACGCAGACCGGAAGCGACGTGCCGGAGTAGAAGGTGCCAATCGCCGACGAGATCGGCGTAGTTACGCCATCGGACTGGCGAACCTGAACGGCAGTGCCGTCCGTGAAGAACGCGGCGACATAATCCGTCGCACCGATGTTGTACCAAAAGAAATACGGCAGCAGCGTCTTGTTGCGCGGCGCCGTGTAGAAGGCTGCACCCGCATCATAGGCCGTGCGCAGATAACCGTTGCCCAGTCGAAAGAAGTTCTCGCAGTACGAGAACTCCTTGTCATCGATGGCGGGCGGCGTGTCCTGAAGGTTCAGGCCCGCGAAAGGGAACGCACTCCACAGCTTCGTGCCGGGAATGATGCCAAGCGTCTGTTCTGCTTTCGCGGCGAATTGCCCTGGAGGCGCCTTCTTTCCTTGCTGGGACACGTCAGTGCTCCACGCCGCTTATGCGTGAGGCCACAAACGCCGCCGCGTTACTCTCCACTTTGCGAGCAATCGGGTTGTCTCGTTCGGCCAGCGCAATGATGGTGTCAAGAAGTAGCGCGAGTGTCTGGGTTGGGATTTTGGTTTCAGACAGCGAAACGTCGAGTGACGACCGCATGGAGCGCGCCAGCGTCCATGTGGATGCAAGCTGGTTGTGGATCAACGATCACAGGCCCCATTGATAGAAGTTCGCTGTCTTGCCCATGTCGACGGCGACGCGCGCGATGCCCAAGCGTTCAGTGAACATGTCCATCATGATCTGAGCCTGTGCGTAGCGCCGCGATGTCATGTAGGCGAGCGCCGCCGCTCCGTACTTGATCGCGTTGGCAAAGCCGTCCGGGATCGCGTCGAAGTCGTCGTCGCTGTAGATGTCGTTCGGGATGCAGAACACGTCGAGTTCGATTTCCATCTGAAACGACGGCACCGGAAACAGCCAGATTTCGCCCTCTTCGCCGTCGTTGTAGGTCGACCACCAGTACGGATACGACGTGACGAGCGTGGCGTAGGCCCGGCCATACGCTTGCAGGTTCTCCCACGGCATCCACGCCAACGAAGGCCGCGGGCTCGCACTCTGACCCGAACCCCAACACACCGAGCAGGCGATGGTGTCGATGGCGCTCTTGATGCCCTGGTACTGCGCTTGCAGGATTGGGTTGACGAAGCCGCGATACGGATACCGTTCGACGTTCGGGATCGTCATGAAGCTGTTGGTGGCCGCGTTGAAGTTCGCGCCAGGATTGGCACCGGGCAACGCGCCCGGCTGCATTCCACCGGGGATAATAGAGTTCGCCTGCGCAGATGCACCGTACGCAGATTGACCCGCTACCAAGCGGCGAATGCAGCCAGTACGTTGAGCGGCTTGTCGCCGCGCTTCGTTGATCCAGCGTGTGAGCTGGTTCTGTGACGTGAACGAATACGCTTGGTCGTGGAGAAGCGCGCTCGTATCGTTCTGATAAAAGCTCCACTTCGCCACGACTGTGATCCAGTCTTAGGTCGTCAAAACAACCGAAACGTCGTTCTGACCGCCCATCGTTGCCGACAACACGGCGGCAACAGCGCCCGCACCCTGCGGGAACGAGCCAAGCGTGTAGATCGTCGGCTGCGCCGGGTAGATGCCGCCATCGAGCACAACCTGACCTGTCGCGGTGAACGCGGTGCCGGACAGAGCGCCGACGATGCGAGCCTCGCGGCCCTTCAGCAGCGACGTGCCAATGGTCGGGTTTGTGCCCGTGCCGGAAAGCGCAGGCGCATAGGCCGTCACGATGACCGGCGTCACATAACCCGAGCCCGCGGTCGTTGCCGACACGGTGTAGGCCGTGATCGACCAGCACATGATGCCGGTCGCCGCAGCGGACGAACCGCCGCCGCCTGTGATGGTAAGGACCGGAACGGATGTGCCCGAAACCGGAGTGCCGTGGTCGAGAACGACAATCGCGGTAACTGTCTGAGCGCCCGTGAGTGTGGTAACCGCCGCCGCGTTGTAGCCGATTGTCGTGCCGTTCAGACCTTCACGCGGGTCGTTCTGGAACGTGACAATCGGCGGGCTCGAATAGCCTGCACCCTGATCGGTGACGGTAACCGTCGACACCGCACCGGCAGAGAGCGTGCAGTAGCCTGTGGCCTGCACACCGCCAGCCGGAGGGGCTGCGAAAAGAACCAGCGGCGGATAGGTATAGCCGGAGCCGCCGTTCGTAACCGTGACAGAGGTGTTGATGGCGCCGCCGACGATGGCGCGCAGAACCGGCGAGCCGGATGCCGCTGTGACTGTCGGTGCGGACGTGTAGCCCGAACCAGCAGTCGTCACATAGGCGCCGACCATACACCCGGTCTGATTGGCGAGGCGGTAGTTATTGCCGTCGCCCTTGACGCGCTCAAGGCTAGCACTTGTCGAGCCGCCGCCAACCGTACGCCAAATCTGCGTGATCGGGTCGTACTCTTGGATGACCGTGTACTTGCCGGGCTTGGCTTCGAACCAGTCGTTGGGAAGCGGATAGACCGCTCCGGCCTGAAGCTCGATTACGTTGGTGACGTAACCCTTCAGATCAGGGAGGACGCCATTACCGCCGAAAAACAAACTCATCGGGTACTACTCCTTAAATCACAGCTGGCTGCGTGTTCGGAACGTTCGGCCACGCGGCACCAGTGATGCCGGTGACGTGCGAGCCCGAAGACGGCTTTGCACAGCAAAGGTCGGAAGCGCTGATCAGCACGCCCACGTCGGAGATTTGTCCGACCGGGATTTGCGATTCGAAGCCGCTGAACGTCATCGGCGCGAACTCGCTCATGTAGAGCGACAGGTAGCGCGAGTTGATGAAGTACATGTCTCCGAACGGACAGAACGGATCAGGGAAGATCGGCGTGTCCATGATGCGGATCGCACGGAAGCCCGACGACACGATGTCGTCCTTGTCGTAAATCGACTTCGGCTTCGTCGTGAACATTTCGAGGTTCATGAAGTCGCTCATGAGCACGGCCCACTGAGCGGGGTTCATCACCGCGAAGTCCGGAGCTTCACCGCCAGCGCCGTTCATGACGCGGGTGAGCAGCTGCGCCATACCAACACGCGTCGTGGGCGCGCCGCCCGCGTTCGTGATGTACTGGCCCTGCCAATACTGCGTGCCGGTCTTGGTGATGCCGCCGTACGACGGAACGTTCGTGCCGTCGTCATAAGCCTGATACAGCGAGTCCCAAGCCTGGGCGTTCGCGTAGTTATTGCTGTAGAGCGCCTGCGCGTACGCCTGCTTGATCACCACAGCAGCGTCCGACATCACGGCACGCAGCTTCGGGATCACGACTTCGGACGACTGGAGGATGGCTTCCATTCCGAAGAAGCCAATCGGCACCATGCCGAGCTTGAGGTTGAACTGCGCGTCTTGCAGCGCTGCCTGATCGGTCGGCAGCGGGAAGTCGCCCGAGAACGAACCCCAGTTAAACGACACGAAGGACGCGCCCTGGATCGGGAACGTAACCTGCGAAATGCCGCCGCGCGCCGTCTGTGCGTTCGCCATTAGAAGCGAAAGCAACGGGTGCGCCTGATAAATCTGGACGAAGACGCTGGGCACGAAAGCGCGGCGTGTGATTGCCGCGAGCTGTGCGCCAAGCTGACCGCCCGGAACCAGACCGCTGTTAACGACTGGGCCTACTGGTGAAGACGGGAACGCCACTTACACTACTCCTTTAGCAACGACGACCGCGCTTACGCATTGCCGAACGTCTCGTTGGTGTATTTCTCTGGATCACTCACGAACTCGCGCAGCTGATCATCGAGATAGCGGCGCGGGTCCTGGTGAAGAGCGGTCCATTGCTCGTCACGCTTCTGCGTTCCAAAGAGGTTTGATGATTCCGGAAGCCACGTTGGTGTTGTGGTCGGTTCCGGTTTCGGCGTCTGCGAAACAACCCACGCGGCGGCTGCATCTGCATCGGTGACGTTGCCCGTCTCCTGCATCCGCTTGACCATCTTCTCGTAACCCGCGTCGGTCAGGCCGAATCTCTTGCGCGCATCCGCAAGCTTGATGCCCATCTCGTTTTCAGCGCGAAGGTCGTTGTCCGCCTTCTCTTTCGCCGCGAGACGATCCAATGCTTCCTTCAGCTGCGTCTTCACCCCATCAAGTTCGGCTTTGACGGGCGCGATCTCGCGCTCCACCGCCTTGTTGGGGTTCGGCTCCGGAATGTTGGCGTCGGGGTACTTTTCCCGCGCCATCTTCCGCGCCGCCGCGCCGACTTCATCGTCACGAAGCAAAAGCTCCTTAACGAATTCGATCTCGCGCGGGATTTGCTGGTCAGCCACGGTTACTTGCTCCCGCTGGCCGTGCCGCCGACATGATCAAGCCCCATGCCTTCCTTCTTCATGCCCTTCGGCAGACCGGAATTGCGGGCGCCAATCGACAGCGTTTCGAACGGCACGTACTCCATCATCGGGTCCTTCTTGACCGTGTTGACGTACGCGCGGGGGAAACGGCCCTTATCGGTGTCAGACATTGTTGATGCTCCTTACTGCATGGGCTGTTGCGGCTGTGCGCCACCACCCGGAGCACCCGGTTGCTGGAACATCTTCTGCAACATCGCCTGTTGAGGGTTCTGCTGTGCTTCGCGCGCGAGCGCGGACAGCGCTTGAATCTGTGCGGCGTGATCTTCGTTGCCGCCTGTCATACGGCGGCTGATGTCGGTGACTGCTTTCAGGACGGCGCTATGCAGCTCGCTGCCCATCGGCAACCCGACGAGCGCTTTCTGCAAAGCTTCAACGCCTGCATGAAGAAGAGAGAGTGCCTGCGCACCTTGTCCGGGCATCGGACGCATCTGCTGCGCCGCGCCTGTGCCGCCAGCTGGCATCGGAGGCTGCTGCGGCTGTCCCGGAAGTCCTTGCTGCTGCGGGATCATAAAATCCTACGCGCCACAGCGCGGCCACCGTGCGAACGTGATGAGGCAAACGTTCGGAACGGTGGCCGAACGCTTACTTGCGGCGATGCTTACGGCGACGAGCCATGTGAGCCTCCTTGTGGTGAACGGCACCTGCATCAGAGAGACACTCCTGATCTCTGATACGCCGTGTGCTGGTTTGGTACTGCAATAAACTCAAGAATGCAATATGTAGTGCTCAATAATCGCAATAACGCGATTAGATGAGATGTAATAGAATGCACGTTCCGTCTTCGAAACTTGAGAAGTTTGTCTCTGAACTTGTCAGCGAATGCTTGGTGTCGCGGCAAACGCGCATCCAGAAATACGCGGCCTACAAGAACATGTTCTTGATCGGATCGGATAACCCCGACGATGCCGCGATCTACAACAAGACGTTCGCGTACATCGATGATCTCGAAAGCCTGTTGTATTCGCCGGTCTCGCTGCGCTTTCACATCGGCGAGTACGACACGCCGACACCGCTGGAGACGGCGAAGTTTCGCGTCGCTTCATCGAACCTGCACGCGCAAGTCCGTCAGTCGCAGCTCGATACATCCATCAGCGATGCCGTGCAGTGGTCGCTCGTCAAAGGAAAGTGCTTCATCAAGCTGAAGTGGGGCGCACACGGACTGTCGCCGCACATCGTGCAGCCGGAGATGATGGGCGTGCTGCAAGAGAACCGCATGGTACTCGACAGCGACATGGAGGCGTTCGTCCATTCGACTTACATCACGCCGTACCAGTTCCAGCGCCTGATCTGGAACCACCCCAACAAGGCCGCGCTGATCAAGAAATCGAAGCGCTATGTCCGTCCGCCGAAGGGCCAGGATGTCGGCGACGACCAAGCGATGAAACAGATCATCATCGGCGGGCTCTACCCGTTGCAGGCCGCAGGCAGTCCGAACCCCTCGATGCAGCGCGGCATCGTGGAGTGGATGCAAGGCGGTCAGCCGGAGCTGTCGCCGAAACTCATGCACTCCATCATGCGGCTCGATGAGCTGTGGGTGTGGAACGATGAGCAGGACGATTGGTCGACGTTCCAGATCATCGGCGACGACATGCTGATCATGGGCGAGGACTTCGTAACCAACGCCTACGCCTACGACCCGGTTACCAAGACGAAGGCCGAAGCGCTCGTCGGCCATCACCCGTTCAACGAGTTCTGCCCGAACCGTATCGATAACTACTTCTGGGGCCGCTCGGAGATCGTCAACGTGGCGCTCTTGCAGGAGTGCATCAACAGTCGCGTCAACGGCATCAACCAGCTACTGCGCCGCCAAGAAGACCCGCCGAAGAAATTCCGCGGCGTGGCCGGTGTGAACCAGAACGCGCTCGCCAAACTCAACAAGCCGGGCGGCTACTGGAACGACTCCAACCCGAACGCCAACGTGGAAAACATGGCGCCTGAAATCAGTGCCGATCTCTGGGCATCGCTGCATGAATACGAGCAGATGTTCGATGAGATGGGCGGTTTGCCGCCTATCGCAAAAGGTAAAGGCGAGTCCGGCGTGCGCTCACAGGGCCATGCCGAAACACTCGTTCGCATGTTCAGCCCGCGCTTCAAGGATCGCGCACTCTTGGTGGAACGCGGCGTTGAAAGCGTTGGCGGCGCCGTGCTCGATCTCTGCCGCGTGTATGTGCCGGAACGGATGACGGCTTGGATTGCAGCCCAAGATGCCGGTGTCGAAGTCAACGTGGCGAACAATCCGAAGAACAACGTGCTGCGGATGCCGCCAGTCCCCGGTCAGGTGCCGGTCGACTTCGCTTATGCCGATCTGCCCGAGAACGTTCGCGTCACGGTCGACAGCCATTCGTCGTCGCCCGCGTTCGCGATGGAAGCCCGCGCCCTCGCCTTCGATCTGCTCAAGGTCGGCGCGATGGATGCGGAGCAGCTGGTCGAACATGTCGACGCACCGAACCCGGAAGAGCTGGTCGCCGGTATCGAACGCCGTGCGGCCCAACAGGCCCAGTTCCTTGCGCAACATCCGGAAGAAGCCGTGAAGCTCGCCCAGAAAAAGAAGTGATCAGTGCTGGACGGGCTCGCTGCCGACCCGGCGTAGCGCAACCCGTGCGTCCGGCAACACGGCCTTCACATCGAGCGCGCTTGCCTTGTAGGCCCCGCCAATCGCTCGCCGCATGATGTTCTTCATCTGCGCTTGCTGCCGCTTGTTCGGCGTGCCCTTCGGCGGGCCAAAGAAATTATCTGCCGCCTTCTGCTGCGCTGGCGGCAACCGCGGCGCCATGGTCTCGCCCTGGCGGATGTTGTCCTTGAGATCAGTCAGACCATAATCGGCCATGACGATGTTCGCGGCCTGATCGATCTGTTTGACAACCGCAGCGCCGCCAATACCGGGAGCGCGCTGCTCCGCGATGACGCCCTCGATGCCGTCATGCGCGAGCGGCGGCATAGCCGTTTCAAACGCATCCCGGCGCTCAACCGTCTTGGCCTTCGTACATTTCGGACAAGGCGGATTGGGAACGTCATCAATCGTCTCGCCCAGCTCGTCATCGACTTCGACAAGCCGCTTGTAACGGTGACGGCAATCCTCGCAGCGCAGAACGAGAAGATGCTTCTTCATCCGAACTCACTCACGCGCCGATAGCCCTTGATCTCAAACTGCGGCGCGTCCTTGGGGCCGAACTTGCGGCGCCACATGCCGATCTCCTGCCACATGCCCTTGCGGAACTGCCGCGTGCGATACCAGTACCATTGATCGAACTGTTCATCGCCTTGCAGGTACACGAGATCGCCGGACTGCGCCCGCTCATCGAGCGGATGCCACACCAAACGATCTAGGGCTGGAACGCCTTCATCACTTGCGCGAGTTTCGCTTTCGAGGCGCGCGTCTGTGGCTTGGCCGCGACCTTCGCCATCGGCTTCGATCCCGACGACTTGCCCTTGCCCTTCGCCGGATGCAACCACTGCCCCAGGTTCGCTCCGGGGTGACCTTTCTTTTTCATACGGATTGTCCTTCTTGCTCATGCCAGACCCCTAACTTCCTTCCACGTCTTGGGAGGCGGCAAATCTGCCTCTTCCTCCCTGCGGGCGAAAAAACGATAAACCTGATCATTGAGATTGCGCGCAGCCTTGGTCAGCTCGCCGCTCTCTTCCTTCGTCACGACATCGTATGTCTGACCGGCAGCAATCATGCCGGGCCTGATCCAGTTCAGCCACGCGCGCGTTGCAAGCGCCGCAGCGAACACCCGATCATCCTTACACGTCTCACTCTGCGAGTCCGGCGCGCCGATCTCGTTCTCGTCTTGGCGGACGACCATCATCTCTTCGATGAGCTGCCGCGAACGCCACACCGTTTCGCCGGTCATGAAGGCGCCGCGATATCCAAACAGAAGCTCTTGCTTGGTGCGCCAGTTACTCTCGAAATTATAGGCGCACCCGAAGCCCATCTGATCCTGCCGGTGGTAGAGAAACCACCGCGCATAATCGAGCGCTTCCTGCCACCCGCGATCCTGCGTCGCCGTCGAATAGTATTCCGACTTCAGCATGGCGCGGATGTGGTCCCATTCCGTCATCACCAGACGCCCAGGACCAGTAAGCTCCACATTGCATATGCAATCACGATATGCACCAGCCAGATGTGCCAGTATCCACGCACAGTGTTTCACCTCGATGGTGTTCGATGCGAACTCCGCCACCTGCACCATCTTGTCGGCGTAACACCGCCACACCGAGATCGCGCTGCGGTCCTTCTGTTCGCTGCGCCCGTATGCCGGATCGCACCCGATAGCGTACTTGCCGGTCTCTACCGGCTCCTGCCACACCCGCAGCTGGATAAGCGGACGCTCTTCCTGCTTGGTGATGGGGATCATCTCCATCGTCCAGAAGTCGTTGTGGACTTCGTAGCGGAACGGCTTGTAGTCGTAGACGTTGCTGCCGCCCTTGCAGTCGGCTTCCATCTTCATGATCTGCTGGTTCAGCAGACGCGTCTGGAAGAACGAGTAGCCGCTTTCGACAAACGCTTCCTGCTCAATCCACGGCTGGTTCTGCGACAGGATGTTGATGTCCTGGCTCTGGTCGGACGCTTTCCACCGCGCCCATGCCAGCTGCTCAGCCTTGATCACGTAACCGTACTGCTGCCGGACGGCGCGGACCTTCTCGCGCTCTTCGCCCGATGGCGAGTAGGTGCCGTAGGCGTCCCAGCGCTTGTCGTCCTTGGAAATCCAGTTCACATCGGACGCCCACCAGCCGATGAAGAATGCGCGCTGCGTTGTCGTATCGCGCTTCGCCTCTTCCCACATCGTCTTGAAATGGTTCATGCCGTTGGCAGTCGACTCGTAGATGAAGAGCCGATCCGGATTGGCCTGCGCCAGCGACTCCTGAAAGGACTTCAGCGCCGCCAGATCGCCATACTTCGACACTTCGGTGCAGTGCGCGAAGGAGTAACCCTTACCTTCCGCCCACGACACACCCTTCTTCTTCGTGCCCGCGACGAGAAAGGTGATGCGCGAGCCGTTGGAGAACTCCATGAAAGAACGGTTCGCCTTCACGATCCGGAACGAGTCACCGAAGTAATGTTTCGGGAACGACTTCACATAACCTTCAATGATCGAACGGTTCTCGTCCCGGTTCGACTCCGTGTCGCTGACCAGTGCGGCACGCGTTCCCGGAAACATGGCGCACCAGAACACGTCGATAACCAGCGACACCGTGGTAATGCCCAGCTGCCGGGACTTGAGACAGATAAAAGAACGCACACCATCTTCAAGCCCGGCAGCCAGTTCATCCAGGAACCGCTTTTGCGAGTCCCATAGCTGGAGCGGCACGCCCTGATCGTCGTGGCTGAGCATTTCCTTCGAGAAAATGCGCAGCGGCTTGATGAACTCGTGAAAGAGTTCGATCCACTTCGACGCCTTCTGTGCCATCGCGGCGGCGTTACTTCTTGCCTACAGGTTTCTTGCCGGTGACGCCCGTCTTGGCCTTGCCCTTCGCCCGATGCGGCGAGGCTTTGTGTACGATGTTGGCTTTCTTCTTGGTGCTCATTCTGTCCTTCTTTCAGCGCGGAATTAGGCCGACGCGCAGGCCGTAACGATCCCGCCAATGCGGCGCCATGAACTGCTCTGGAGGATCGGGTGTTGGTTCGGGCTCTGGCGGGGCTTCCGCACCATCACGCACGGCAATAGCCCAGTCGTAGAACTCGCTCTTGTCCTTGCCGGTGCTGTCGAACGCGTCCGTCACCCAGCCGATGATGTCGATGACTTCGATCTTGTACCGCTCCCACGCCAGCTCTGGCGCGTTGACGTAATAGCGGTGATCCATGGTGATCTGCGGCGGTCCCCGCGTCACCAAAGCGTCAGGCTCAACACCCATCGCCTTGCAGAGATCGCGCGCGATGAGTTCGACCACCGTCACGCTGCTTGCTCCTGAAGCGACTTGATCACTATCGATCTCACGAAGACGGCTGGCGGTAGGCCGTGCGCTTGCGCGATCTCGGTTACTCGCTGCTTTTCGTCTTTCGTGAACAGGGAGGTGATGGCTTCGCTGCGGCGAAGCTCTCCCTTCTTCACATAAATGCGGGGCACGGTCTTATACCGTCACCCACATGATCTGGATGTTCATGGGTGCCTCATCAGTTCACAACGGAATCAATCCGGAGAGATAGAAAGTCGGGTCTTTGCCGCTCTGCACCATCTGTACGAGCGTGTTCATCTGGGCGTAGCTGATCTGCTGGTAGAGCTGCGCGCTGCCGTTCTGGAATACCACCAGCATGATGAAGTTATTCGGCTCGTATGCGACCACCGCGACGACAGCGTTCTGGATCGGCGAGAACGAGTACGACACGCTCCAGTCGAAATTCGGGAACGGCGGCTGCTTGACTTCGAAGAACCCGGCGCTGCCGCCGATCTTGAACGATCCTGGCGAAGCGCTGAGTGTGTAGACAGTGCCGGTAGCAGGCGGCAAACCAGCCGTTCCGGCATTGACGGAAGCACGCGGCAATGCCGGTGAAATGATCGGAAATCTCCACGGCACGAACCACTGCACATGCACGGCTTCGGGCTGCGACGCGCCGATGCTGCCGGTCGTGAACGGCTTGAGCGACGGACCCAATCCCTTCGGCTGCACACGGATCGTCGTAAACGGACTGAACCATGTCAGCGGCGGCAGGATCGTGGCCGGTGCAGCCGGTGTGTAAGCGCGCGGCGTCGGCACACCAACCGGCAAACGCGGAGGCGAACGCGGAATGGTGAATTGCGTAAACCAGCCGCCCAGCTGCGTATCGGTGCCGGTGTTCTGAAACCACGGGAACGGCGGACCCGGACGGGGCACAACAACAGGCTGCGGCACCGGCAGGGGAAATGGCTGACCCCATGCGTCAACCGAATAGCTCACGTCAGCTTAGCCCGTACGAACGGCGCGCATGATAGCTCGCCTCCATCCGCTCCAGTCGTTTCTCCAGCGGATCACACCCGCCACCAACGCACTGCGGACAGATCGTCTTGGTGCAGAGGTAGCAGAACCCGCCGATGTCTTCCGGGCGAACCATCGGCTTCACATGCACCACGCGATTGCAATGCGCGCAGGTAAACGTGTCGATTTCCGTGACAGGCCCGGACGGATCGATGATCCGTGCGTATCCGCCAGGACGACGCATTACAGCTCTTGGAACCAAATCTGTCCGGTTGCGGTGCCGGTATAGCCTGTCGACTTCGCCCGCAACGTGAAACCGGCGAGGTTCGTGGCTGGTGCCACCAGCTCGCCACCGGGCAATGCCGCCCAGTAATACGACGCGCGCTGGTTCATGCCGAAATAGAACACCGACGATGCTGCCGTGACGGTGCCTTCCGCTGTCGCATTGACCGCACCGGCAGCAGCACAAGCCGCATCCGCGGGATCAAGCGGGTTCGGTGTCGCCGACGTGGCAGTGCCCGCCGCCGTCTGACGCGACACGTCCCACTCCAGTTCGTTGTCAGCCGGTGTGCCATTGGTGCCCAGCATCAGGCCGTAAATCTTGAAGCGCCGCGCTTCGACGGAAGACGACGCCGTTACGATGGTGAGAGACTTGTAACCGCTCGACAGGTTCTGCTGCGAACCAGCCAGTGAATTGGAAATCGAATAGTTTGCCACTTACGCGCACTCCTACTGAAGATTGACGACACCGAGATTGGGATCGAACGCCACGATGAATTGCGCACCCTCAAGCAGCGTCAGTGGCGACCCATAGTCCCACCAGCCGATGAGCGGCTTGTTCACGATGGATGTGTTGAGGCTGTAGAGAACCGGATAGCGGAACGGCCCCATCGGTCCAGCTGCCACGAACTGCGTGTTGGCGACCACCAATGTGTAGAAGCCGCCGATCTCGCCCGCAGACAGCCGCGTAACCGGCGCGCCGCCCGTCACGTAACCGTTGCCCGGCGCCAGCTCCGTAGCGCTAAGATCGCCGTACACGCCATCGGTCGCAACCGGCAGCGTGTTGGTCAGCATGACCTTCAGCGTGTCGGTATCGAGATCGACAGCGCCTTGGGCCAGATTGTTAGAGAAAGGGTAGAACTTGTTGAACGGAGCTGCCAACGACACCTCCGTTCAGGAACCTCATCTAGTCGAATGGCTCGTAGATCAGAATGTCCGGAGTGGACACCGGGTGATTGTTCATCACCTCAGTGATCTTCGGCTTCATCTCAGCCCAGTCCAGCCCGCCGCAACCGCAGCCGAGTGCCGGGATCGCCAGCGAGTTCAGATCAAGCTTTCGTGCCGCGCCTATGCACTGCCCGATCAGCAAGAACACCGTCGACGGATGCGACTTGTCGCGGAAGTGTTTCTTGGTCGGCGCGCTGAAGATGTAGTGCGGCATCTTGCCGACAGGCACCGGCACTTCGTACTCGTCAAGATGTCCGACTTTGATCTGGAAGCGCCGACACTTGAGCATGTAGTCGGCATGGTAATCGAGGAAGCGGTCCCTGAACTGCTTCGCCAAACCGGCGCCCATCACACCGACGCAATTCACCGGATTGACCAGCGCTTCACAGCCGGACTCGAAAATGTCGCCCTGTGCGTAGCGCCAGCTCATGCCGGCACCGGGCTGGGCCGCAGGAACGCGAACCAATCGCGCCTGTTCTCCGTGCGTGGCGGTGCGGGCGGCATGTCTTCGATGTACATCGCAATCGCGTACATCAAGCCGTACATGCCGCCGATGGCATAGAGCGCATCGCGCACGGTGCTGTTATGGTGCGCGAGATCGGAGGCGATGGATGTGCTGCCCATTACGCCGAAGATCGCCAATGAACATACGCGTACCAGTGCATTCGTGTTCGAATACCACGCCTGCACATCCGGCCTGCGGGAAAGTATGCGCTCCTTGCGGCGCAGGATGGTGATCCGCAACCAGCACAAGATCAGCCAAGGCGTGCTCGCGACAATCAAAATCACGTCGCCGAAGTCCATCTTGGCAGTCCATTCGCAGGCAACCACCCAGATCACGTTCAGCGCCGCAGATGCAGCGAATACCCAACGGGCCTGCTCCCAGTGGCTTGTGCCGAACGTGCGCTCGATGAACCAAACGACGCGGCCAATCCCGCTCATCACTGTCGTGTCGATCCGTCCCAGTACCGCGTTCATTCCCTAGTCCACACTGGGTGGGCAGCTCCGGTTTTGGGAGTTCCCCGCGCTGCCCACCCAGCCCCTGATTACAGCCGTCCCATGCCTGACTCGGAACGGAATTATCTTGGCAGATGTGTGCTGGCCGTGTACAGAGCTTGGTTAAGAGGACTGGGTGAGGACGCTAATATGGCCGTGGTGCCGTTCAAAACACAGACGGAAGAAGGTGTCTCGGTCTGGGACATCGCCCGCGAACTGCTAGATATCCACAACGGAAACATCAGCGCCGCCGCTGACGGCCTGATCGAAAGGGCCAACCGGGACCAGCGGCTTTACGACGCGATCCTGGCGATGCGCTTCCACCGGATGTGCGGCGACATCATCCGGGAGGCCCTAGGCACCCAGCGCCGGACGGTCTGGGACCGGCCCGTCGAACAGGCCAAGGAGATGCTGCTCACCCGCGCCACCGAACGCGCCAACGAGCGCGCCATCTTGGCAAGCGAGATGATGCTGATGGACTTCCCGATCTTCGGCGGCGGCAGACTGCGCAACGCCAACAAGCAGCAGCTCATCGCCTCTGCCGAACAGTTCGAACAACGCGGCGAGGACATGCTGGCGAAAGCCCGCTGGCTTCGCGCCGTCGCAGCCCAGCTCAAAGGCAAGCGCACGGTCGGCACCACGCTGACCGAAGACCAGCTGATGACGCTCAAAGCGCGAGCCGAAAATGCTTAAACGAACCCCTACGCGGGCCGGTGTTGAAGCGAAACCCAACCCAGTCAAGCCCGCTGCCGACCACCACCGCGATGGCACCCAAAAACGGAATGTCGGCAAAACTTCGCGGGCCAAGCCGATCACGAAACCCATACAAGATCAGCCCGCAGCTGGAGGCGGCAAAACTGCCTCCAGCAAAAATTCGCGCGCCAAGGCGAGATTGACTCCCATCCCAACCGTGCGCGCTGGCGACCAGAATTATGTTGATACCCATGTCAGGCGTGTCGCCAAAAATACGCGGACCAAAGCAGCCATGCTACCCAATGTAGTAGCGTCCGCGCCCCCTAAGCCCGGCCATCTTATTGACGGAAACCATGCGCTCATTGCCGGGCAAAAGTCTGCCGACCATCCTACCTACGCGACCCATACTGGACCTGTCGGCAGCTCTCTTTTGCGCGCCAAAAATATGGAGACATCCATCAACGACCAGCGCGCGCCCGGCCATCCTACTGGCGGAAACCACACGCTGACTGCCGGGCAAACTTCAAAGCGCGCCAATGCTGGCGAGAACTCCATGCTCCCCTCGCGCGTTCGCCCGGCCAATCATGAATCGCTACCCACGCAGATAGCGCCGGGCAAATCTTCCAAGCGGGCCAACATGAAAATGCAATCCACTGCACGCCAGCCCGCCTCCGACGCCAAACTCCCCTCGCCACCCACTGGTGATCTGCGTCGGAAAAATTCTGCGGCCAACGCTCCAGCGACACCCGGAAATACACCGCCGCAGGCGGACGCCACCAACGAGGTGAAGCCCAGCACGATGGCGCGTCCGCACTCTACTCAGGCCAATGGCGAACCGTTACCCATTGCCGTAACGCCTGACGCCGACGACCAACCAGCAAGCGCGAACCATGCACGCCAAGTCGTCGGCAAATCTTCCCGTCGCCATGCAGCATCCGCAAACCGTGGAACAAGCGCGACGAATGCCGACGACCACCACCAAGGCGATGTCCACATACGACCTGTCGTCGGCCCTCACTCGCCTGCCGTCGCATTGATCCAAGAACTACATCGCGACCGGCAAGGCTTCGCCCGCGCCGAAAAATCTCTCACGCTCCAGATCAGAGCCATCTGCCGTCGTCTCTGCGGCGGCGACAAGGATGCCGCAGCGCCGCTCTATGCCTCGCTCGATGACGACGACGAAACACATCCGCTGAAAGACGCGGCAACCGCCCGCACCGCGCCGTTCTTCACGGCCCGCAGCGTCATGAATACCAACCGGCGCGAGCGCGAGAAGCAGATGGAAAAACTCGCGCGCACTCTCCCGGCCTACAAGTTCGTGGAATCCATCCGCGGCATCGGCGATCTCAGCTTCGCCCAGATCATCGGCGAAACCGGCGATCTCTCCATCTACCGCAATCCCGCCAAGGTCTGGAAACGTCTCGGTCTCGCCGTGTTCGACGGTCGCGCCCAGCGCCGCCACAAAGGCATGGACCAAAGCGAAGGCTACTCGCCCGAACGCCGCTCCATCGTCTGGAACGTCGGCGAAGCCATCGTCAAACACCGCGGCGAACCATATCGATCGATCTACGACGAACGCAAAGCCTACGAGCACGCCCGCAATCCGGAGATCACCAAGATGTGGGCGCATAACCGCGCCAAACGCTACATGGAAAAGCGCGTCATCCGCGATCTCTTCCGGGCATGGCGCGACGAACTGGAAGCCAAATCCTCTTAACCAGCCCTTGGCAAAGTGTGCTGGGGGTGTACAGTTAACCCTTCTTTAGCCGAAGGGACATCCACAATGGGACTACTGGCATTACTCGCCACTGTGGCAGTCAAGCCTGCGCGGACGAAAGCCGCCCAGGATGTGCGTCTGTCACCAGCGGCCATCAGACGTAGCCGACTCAATCACTTCGCCGACATCATGGAAAACTACAGCGGCCCACTCCTGCTGATGTCGCGCATCGAACTGGCAACCAAAGCGCAGCGGGCGCGAATGCGTCTGCCAAACTCCCCGCTCGCCGTCGCGTACGCCGATCCAACCTTCAAGGCACTCGGTCTCGCCGACGACAGGTTCGGAACAGGCCGCGTCTTCTTGGGCCTCACCCCCCGTGAAGCCCACGAGCTGGTGTGCGACTGCCACTACTTCGGCCCAATCAACGGGCACATGGTGGCGCACCGGGCTCGCTGGATGGCGGATCACCCTTCACTCCTGAAGCGTATCAACCTTTTCTTTGCCCGCTTCGTGTAACCTTGACGCCGCGCTCGTCTTCGTTGTTCGGGCGCGGCTTTTTCTCAGGGAGACACCATGACCATCGGTGACGGCATCGGGCTGGCAGGCTTGTTCCTCGCCATCGCCTTCATGATCTACGCCGTGATGCGGTGGGGTTGATGACGCGCGTCCGGCAGCACATTCCTGGCTACGTCACCGGCCTCCAGCCGGAGATCGCCAACGCCCACTCGCACAGCGAACTGCTCAATCTGCCGTTCGTGTTCGTGTGGACCCGCGATCCCCAGTTCGATCATTGGGAACGCGCTACCGACTACTCACCCGACGAATGGCTCTTGGTCGCGAAAATGAAAGATGGCCGTCATTGGGTCGCAGCCTATGTCGGCATGGACCTTAAATCGCCACTGCCCGAATTCCAGATGCACCGCGCATCCGTCGACATCACGGTTTGAGCCGCGACATCATATCGTCAAACACCGACATCGGCGGCTGCTCCGCAATGCGATACAGCTGGCGCAATGCCATCGCCTCAAAGGCGCTGATGCTCATGAGGTTCGGCGTATCCAGCCACGTAATCTTCGCGTATTGCGCGCGGTAGCCGTCCTGATGCTCCACGATCTGGCCCCACAGCTTCACGCGGCCTAAAACCCGAACGCCACCCGAGTAAGCGTACGCCCACGGCTTAAACCGCCACGCATGGATGCCGTGCGTGTTGTGCTGCGTCGGCAGCACGTCCGCTTCCTTGATCTCTCCAGGGTGCCACACGCACCCCGGAAAGGCACAAGAGCAAAGAAGCGTGTCGGTGCGTTCGTTATGACCGGCACTGAAATCGTTGTGCCGATTGCTGTTGCCGATCTCCCAGCACCGCCACGCTTCGATCTCGCCTAGGCGTATTCCGGCGTCGTGAAATCCTGAGTAGAGCGTTTGGATTCCGACTCCGATTGCTTCGCAGGCTGCTGTGGCTCTTGAAGCTTTGAGGCCGAAACGTCCAACGCATTCGATCCATCCACTGCTTCCGTGAGCGGGATCGCAGTAAATGTCTTCAGCGCTATACCAATCATCATGAAAGAGTTCTCCTGCGTTCGTGATCGGGATGAAGGTTGGCGGTGACGTGTAACCCGAACCGGGGCTAACCACCCGAACTGTCGGCTGAAACTTCGGGCCACCAAACAGCGCCATCACCACCTCCGTCCCTTGGGTGTACCACACCAGCACACCCGCAAACGGCAGGAAAGAGGCTTCAGGAAAAGGGCTGTGGATTAGGCGAACTGAACACGCAGCGCATGGGTCGGGAAGCCCTCGGCCTCACGCACCGCATCGACAGCGATAATGGCGCGGTTCATCTGTGCCCGCGAAACAAATCCATGCCAAAGCTGTAAACGCCCAAAGTCCGGGTCCTGAAGGATCACCGCGCCACAACAATCGTCCCAGCTCTTCACCGGCATGATGCTGCTCGCCCGCACAATCGCCGGAGCGCAGATCAGCGCGCCAAGCCCAGTCAGGAGCAAGCGGCGGGTGGTCATTTCTCTATTTCCCGAAACGCTTCCTCGATCTCGGCGTCCGTCGTCTCAGGCCGATAACGCAGGATCGTAACCCGTAGCGCGCTACGATATGCGCCGCGCCATCGCTTCAACCGCGCGATCTCGTCCGCCGCCGCGTCCAGTATCGCCTCTTCCGAAGCGCCACGCTGGCCTTCGTTCGACATGGCGCGGAGGGTGCGCTCTTCGGACATCAGAAGCCTCTGACTATCGGCTCGATGCCGTCCAGCGCCACCCGCAAAATGTCACGCAGATGGCACGCATCTTCGAACGTCAGCTTCAGGCCGTGCGCACCCTTGATGTTGATCGTCGGCTCAGTGCCAACCCACTCCAGCCTGAACCCGCCAGAATCCGGCTTCACAGCGAACAGGATCGGGATGTCACTCATCGAACTCGTCCATGTAAGCGTCCAGATCGTCCAAGCCGATGATCTTGTGATCGGCAATCTGCGGAAACGATACAGGCTCGAATGTCTCAGGAAAGGTGCAGGGCCGATACCCGTAGCACGCGCACTCTTTGCACTCACCAAGGTGATCGACAGCCGCACCGCGCCAATGATCGTCCCGCGCGTGGCCGCAGAGGCAGAGGGCAGTAAACTCCATCAGTTCTCACTCGTCCCGATGTAGCCGTGCTTCTTCATGCAGGCTTCAATCGCAGGATCAATCTGGTTCGGCAGCATCGGCGGATGCTCCGCATCAGCAGACGCCTTCAACACGCCACCAAGCAGTCCCAGCGGCGCGAAAACACCAAAACCATTGTGCTGCGAGGCGAAATACACGCGGTTTACTTCATCACGACATTCATTGAGATCGGCAGAGAGGCGGTCAGATGAGCCGGGACCGTTGGGAATGACAGCGTAGTTATCGTGCGCGCAACCCGTGAGAAGGGCCAGGAACGGGAGGATAAAGCGTGTGCGCATGGCATGTCCCCTGTGTGTGCGCGCAGTGTACACCGGGGATGCGCGTGGGGGAATTTTTTTGGCGGGGAGAGGGGTGGTAGCTCGATTTTTTGTATCTCACTCGTCCCATCGGGGGTGCGGGGCGCGAGGGCGGGTCCGATCTGGCACGGGTCCGCCCGCGCACCTAGCGCGCACCTAACAAAGCGCTAAGGACGCATAACGCTTTGATAAGCCTGGAAGATTTCGAGTGGGCAAACTGTCTTTTACTCAGTTTCCTGGACGATTGCGCGCGCGTTGCGGGGCGGAAATGGCGCGGAAACGGACGATTTTCGCGGCGGAAACCGCGACGCTAAGCCCCTAACTCACGCAACGTCCGTGAAGCGTTCTCCGCCTTGGACGACTGGCCGCGGTGTCAAAACACGCGTAGGCGCGAGGGGAACGACAAGCTGCGGATTTACCGGGAGATTTACCGGAAGCGGGTTTGCAGCCAAAAAGGCGCGCAATGCCGTCTTGAGTAAGCCGCTTTGTGTCATTCCCCGCGCCTTGGCATAGGCTACGGCCGCTTCCCTTTCTCGCCGCGGCAATTTCACTGCCATAGGCGTTACTGCTGCCAAATCAAGCCCCTTGCTAAGTCCTAGGCCCTTGTCCTAATCTGCGGACCTAACCCTAGGAGAATGAAACCATGTCATTCATGCAGCAACAAATCACGGCGCGGTGTCTCTGGATCGAAATTGACGGAGACAACGGCACTACGTTCGTTCCCGCTGATGTTGTTGGTGGCGGATGGACGGATGGCGAAGAGTTCACGCGCGAAAATGATGCTTTCGACACAAGGCGCGCCATCGTCCGCGATTATTACGAAGGGTCTCGCATTTGGGAAATCAAGACACGCATGGGATACGGCGCGCGCCTTTCCGCTCCCGGTTACATGGATTGCACGGAATGGTCCGTCTTCGACACTGAACAAGCCGCGCAAGAGTATTTAGACGAAACGTACGGGGACGAAACCGAAGACGACACCGACGAATAGTCCGTACACGGTAGGGCGCGCTAACCCCGCGTCCGTCCGCGTGCGAACGGCACGGTAACCTAGGAGACCAGAAACCATGTTTAGCGATATCGTTCTAATCGACTACGCAAAGCCGCTTAAGGCGCGCCTTGAAAGCCGCAAATATTGCGGCCCCTATCACTGGAAACCGACAGAAGCGGGAAAAGGGCGCGGCTTTTATCAAGCGTCTAGTGGACTACGCGTTGACGCGCACGGCAGTTCCTTTGATCTCCGCTTGGAACTGGCAAACGACCATATTCGCCGCAGTGCCCGCTTCCGTTATGTCGAAGGCTACTACTGCGACGAATTCCAAGATTGCACGATGGTTCCGGTTATCGCGCGCCTACCACACTCGCGCGGCTTTCTAGCGGGCTGGACCATGGGGAACGGTATGTGCGGCTCCCTTGGTGGCACTGTGTACACAACGGCAGAGGATGCGGCGATTGCGGCGCATAGCGACGCGGAATATGACGCGCAACGTCAACGCGAATTTGAAGAGCAGGAACGTGCGCGCATCGCAGAAGAGGAACGCGAAGCAGAGGAACGCAACGCCGAAATGGACACGCTAGAACGCGACTATTGACGCTAGCGCATTGCGGACGTTTCACGCGTCCGCCTTGCGGTGTCGTCATGACGCCTAACCCTAGGAGACAGATGCAATGCACGTTCACATAGTCGAAAACGAATGGGGACACGTTCAAGACGTAATCCCATTTTGCAGCGATCCTTGCCACAAGGATTACTGCGCCACGCACGAAGATATAGGCCCATACAACGGCTGGAACGGCTGCCATGAAGGCGGGGACCTACCGGAATTCTGCGCTAACTGTGGCGTCTATTGCGGCGGAACCCCGGAATGCTCGCATCAAGCAGACAACGTAGTCGTGAACCGCTTCACCAGTGAAAGCGGCGAGAAGTGCGAACACGGGCACTGGGTACAGTTACCCGCGAAGATGCTTGCCTAGACCTTGCCCAAGGGCGCGCACGGGGCCGTGCGCGTCTCTGGCAGGGCCTACCTGCATAACCTAGGAGAACGAAGCTATGGCAACGCACAACGGTAACCCGGAATGCATCTTGCGCCTTATGCAAGCCGGAATTGTGATGGACGACGCTTTCACGTTGCGCCGTATCGCAATGACATTGCATCGCTGGCACGAATATGAATGCGGCACGGAAAACGCGTGCATCGTGCGCGGGAAGTGGAACAAGGAAACGGCACAATTCGACTACGATGACAACGGCGCGCCGCATTGGGAATTCAGCGGCGGTTCCGGACGCTCGCGCTATTCGCGCGTTCCAGACCGTGAGAAGGGCGCGCTAAAGCGTCTCAAGACAGTCATGGCGCGCTATCCCCAGATGCGCGCGTACATCCAAGGAGACCCGCGCGGCGCGTCTCTGTACATCTTGCGTCCGGGTGATGTCCCGGAAGGGCGCGAAGTGGACAGCTGCTACTCAAACGGAATTGCAGTTTACAAGTGACCCTTGCCCAAGGGCGCACGGTCTCCCCGTGCGCCTCTGGCAGCGATCAAGCTGCGATCTAGGAGAACGAGACTATGAGCGAATTGCACGAATTCACGAAAGGCGCACGCGTGCGCTATCACGGCAGCAAGGCAGAATTTGTGGGACGCGACGCAACGGTTATCCGGCCCGTCAAGTCCCGCAAAGTTGTCACGGTCGAGTTTGACGGCGCAAACGCGTATTTTGACGCGTTCCCCTCAAACCTCACGATCTTGCGGGAGGACCCCCATGCTTAACACCCTCGCCCGCTGGACCGTCTCCGGCCTGAGCAACGGCGCGTTGCCGTTGCTGCTGGCGGTAGCGGTTCTGGCGGGGTTCTGGTTCCTGTGAACGGACGTTAGCGCGCGGGTCTCCACTCGCGCGCGTACGCCCGCACACGGGCAGGAGAACAGGCTAGGAGAACATGACCCCCGCGCAATTCCGCACACTGGGCGAGGCACTGTACGCGCCCAACGTCTGGCAACGCGCGGTCGCGCGCGAGCTGGGCAAGAACGAGCGTCAGGTGCGGCGCTGGGTTGCGGGCGACGCGGCGATCCCCGACGAGGTGTCGGCTTGGATGGTCCGGCGCTGTCACGCCCACGCGCAACGCCTGCTCAAGCTGGCCCGGCTTCACACGGCGTAGCGCCCACACGCGCACGCACGCGCACACTTGCGAAACGAGACGGCTCGCACACGCGGGCCGTTTTCGTTTTGAGGGCCTACGATCAAAATTCTTGCGGCAAATTTCGCGCTACGCTGGCGAACGCCCCAAAAACCATCACGGACACGCCCAGAGCGGGAAAGCCGCGTACGGCCTTCCTACGCGCTCTGGCGCGGTGTCCGCGGATTAGGGCGTTGGTGACGGTGGCGGCGGCGGGTTGAGCGCGGCTTGCGCATTCGCGACCGCGGTATTGAGCGAGGACGCTTGCGCGTTGATGTTGCTCACGGCGGTTTCAATCGCGGCGCTGTCGTTACTCGCGAGCGCGGCTTGCAGCGCGCTCAGTTCGGATTGGATTTGTGCGACGGCGCTGGAGACGGCGGAAGTCAGTCCGGTAACAGCGGCGTTCAGATCGTCAATCGCGGCCATGATGCGGGCTCCTTGTTCGAGGATCAGGGGAATCAGGGACAGGTTGCGGAATCGCCACACGCGCGGGTCTCCTTGCGGTGGTTTCACGGGTCGATGCACGGCATGGGGCTTGCGCGCGACGGGGACAGCACGGTGGGGACGTAGGTGAGCAGCCACCCGCCGCCGCGCGCAAAGAAAAACCCCCGGAAGGGGTCCGGGGGTAAGTGGAGGGGGATCAATCAGGAAGGTCGCATTACTGCGACTGCCGATTTATGTCTCGTAAAATTCCGGTTCTGTCAACACACCTCCGGCGACGCACGCTCGGAAACGCGAGAAACGCTTGCGGCTGTAGCACGAGATGCGATGCGTTGCGGTTTGATGAATCCACGCTGCATGTACACCAGTCCGTCCAAAGCCTCACAAATCCGCGGCCATGGCTGTTTGGGATTGAACGGCACACCGGCACGCGCCAAGGCGACGGGGGCTGGGTGCATCTCGCCGCAGAACGCTTGCAGGATCGCGAAGTCGTTGCGCGACAGGGTGTGGCGGATGTCGGCGATGCGGTCGGAGGCGAGCTGTTTGGCTTCGGTCCAGAACAGGCCGGTATAACCGCTGATGCCCATCACGGTGCTGTCGCGCGAGCCTGAGCGGTGCATGACGAACCATGTGCGTTCGAACTGTTCGCCCGCATCGAGGCGTTCATCCGCGGCGACGATGAGGCTTTCTGCGAATCCTGGCGGGTAGGTGGTGACGAGATGGCCGCGGTAGAACGCGAGCACGAGTGGCGAGTAGCCGATGTTGCGAAAGCGTTTGGCGTAACCGGATTGCATGTCGATCAGCTCGTCCTTGAACACCTGACCGGGGCCGCTCTTGGGCCGGATCGGTGCATCGCCTTGCGGTGTCGGTGTGCCTTGCTTGACGACTTTTTTCGCGGCCTCGCGACGGCGGCGTGATTTCCTGCTCATCGGTCGAACCACGATTTTGGAATTTCATCTTCGCGCCAGTGCGGTTGCCAATGTTCGCGTCGCAGCAGCCACCACTGGATCGGGCGCTGCATCAAATCCATGTTGAGATCGCGCGGTGTTTCCGATGCTGCCTCTTTGGCCTGCGCTTCGATCAGCTTGATGCCGTCGATGATTTGCCCGCTCGTCGGGAAGAACCTGTTCTTGCCATCGCGGCGGTAATTCTGGATCGAACGCTCGATGAGCCAGATCGGAAAACTGCGCAGATCATCCACGTACATCGCATACAGCTCACGCGCCAGCTCCGGCGTGAATTCCGGACGCCAGTACAGCAACGACAGCTGCGCCAGCATCTGGATGATCGCGCGGTCCTTTTGCCGGTCAATCTCCGGTTTTGGGGTCTCGGATGAGGCTTGCGAGTCCGGCAAGGTGGGCTTGGATTGGGGCTGGTCGTCCATGTCGTGTTCCGTTGAGTGCGAGGCGATCTTGTTCCTTGGCGAGCCACTGGTTCATGAACCGCGGCATTCCACGTCGCGTCTTGCGCAAGGTTGGATTGTCGATGGCCCAGCGCCGCATCTCGCGCAGCTGCTGTCGGATGTCGACGCCTGGGTAGGTGCGCTCGTAGTCGGCGACCACGCTTTCGCCAACGTGGAATTCTTCGTTTCCCAAAATCGGGATCACCACGAAGTCGGGCTCGATCACGGCGGGCGGCGGAGCGGGCTTCGGAGAAGCCGCGACGCAAACACCCGAACGAAGTGAGGGTGTATCTTCTCTTTCTTTCTCTCTCTCTCCCTCTAAGAGCGTTTTCCGGTGGAATTCCGCTGGAACTGGTGTTGGAATTCCGCTGGAATTCTTCTCGCGTTTCCGTTGGCGATCCGCCGCTTTTCTGGTCTCGTATCGCTGCCTTCCGGTGAAGGCGTCACGCGCCATTTCGCACAGGAAGCCGTGGTAGTACCGACCGTCACTGCATAGCGTAAAGCCGTGCATCGCCTGCGACTTTATCTTCCGCCATGTACGCAGATCGCGGCCCAGTCCGGCCAAGCTGCACAGCGTGGTGTCATCGTTTGGAAGCGAACCAGCTGGCACCTGATGCCACGCCTTTCCCCACAATGTTACCCCCGCTCTCCACGCGGCATCGTTGGTGATGGTGTTGAAGTCAGAATTGAAGAGCGCGAGCAGATCGAGCTTCATCCAGCGGAAGCTGCGGAGATCGAGGTCGGGTGTTGCGAGTGGTTCCGGCAGGTCCATGGACTGTCCCCCTACCGTTCGCGTGGTACGTCCGCCGCGTGTCGGAAGCAATAGAAAAGCCCCGCAAAACGGGGCTTCCCTGTACGCACCATGTTCATCGCATAAGCGCGCTTAACGTTGCAGGAATGCGCTTACTGTCTCGTCACGCGATCCAGCAGACAAGCGAGTTTGACGCTCTTGGGATCGTCGGGGCGGCCTGCTGTAGAAACCACTACAACCTGTTTGCAGGTGTCGCAGGTGATGAGGTACTGGCCGCAACGTGGTGCGGGATATTTCAGCTGCACCGTGCAAGTCGCGGGAGCGCCGCGTGACGCGTCGATGTCGATGCCATTGGGGTATTCCGGATCGGGCTCGCATTGTGGTGCGCGCCCGCTGTCAAACCATCTCGCTCGCAACATCACATTCTCACAGGCGCGTGTCGGTTCGCTGTTCGCAGGAAATGATCCTCATCGTGCTCCAGCAGGAATTTCTGGATCAACAGCTGGTCGCCCATGGGGATTTCGTGCGCGGCGTGCGCACAAAGCCGGTGGCGCACATTGTCGCCGTCCAGCACATCGACGTTGCCGATCAATGAGCCGGAGCGGATGCGATACTTCTGTTTGCTGCGGCCACCTTCAACGACAAAGAAGCCGTGGCGCTGGTATGTCTCGCGTTGTTCGGCAGTAAGATGTTCGATCAACAGCTCACGCGCACGTGCGGCGGCGGCATGAGGATCATGCGCCGCGATCCGTGCTCGGACCTCTTGTGCGCGATCTGGCTCACGCACAGCGGCCCGCGATTCCGTCAGCGCAATGCAATCCTCCAGCGCGATTGCTTCATCCGCGCTTAGACCAAGGTTGGCGTAGTACGGCGCTTGCATGATGGGATAGCTGGTTGGATAGAGGATGATCGTTGAACTGGTAGTGCCAACGACGGTGTAGGTGAACGTTCCGCCCGTTACGCCACTCGTGACGATCACATTGTTGTAGTTCGGGTACGTTGCCGGGTGCAGGGTTGGGGCGGTGCCGCCAACCCCGAACCCGAACGGTGCCGTCATCGTGCGCGGCATATCAGCCGCCTTGGATGGGCGGCGTCAGAATCATCTCTTCAACGCTGGGGTCGAAGCGCTCCAGCCTCTTGCCCTTCTCGCCGCCTTCGGAGACGAAGGCCGAGTAGCCCTTGGACTTCATCTTGTCGAACGTGGCGCGTGCTGCATTGACTTCATCTTCCTTGTCCGGGTCCCACTGCACGTTCATGTGGCCCGAACGGTCAAGAATATTCATGTCACGGATGGTCATAAGAGCGTCCCTTCTCTTCTGGTGTACCGATGATGCACACTGTACCAGGCAGGCACAAGGCCCTAGCCGCCTCCCCTGCTCCGCGCGAGACTGTGGTACGCGATCTTGTGCTCTTCGGAGCAAAACTTGGCGTCTGCGCGACGGCCCGCACCGCGACCGGCTTCAAACCTCACACCACAATGCAGGCATTGCTTAATAGCGGCACGGGAAGCGGCCTTGATAATCAGCCGTGCATTCTGCTCATCATTGGGAAAGCGTGCAAAACTATGCCCGCAATGTTCGAACAACATGCAGACCCGTTCTCCCTCCGCATCGATAATCATCAGTCCTTCGTGAATGTCAGGGTCAATGCCGCCTTCAAGCCGGACGGTCTCTATGCTCCATGGACGCGGCGATTTCATTGTTGCTGCTCTGCTATCCACGCATATGTCTCGCGCAACCCGTTCATCAGGTTCTCCATCGGAGCCCACCCAAGTTTCTCACGGATCAACGCGTTGTTGGAAGTGCGCGCACCGACGCCGACCGGCCCTGGCACGTTGTTGTAGCGCAGTCGTTTGCCTGCGATGTCGCAGATCAGCGTCGCGAGCCCATTGATCGTGATGATTCGCTCCGATCCGAGATTGATCGGTTCGCTGACATCGGACGACATGAGGCGACGGATGCCCTCGATGCACTCGTGGATATAGAGGAACGAGCGCTGCTGTAGCCCGGTGCCCCAGATTTCGATCTCGCCGCCGTCCTTGGCTTCGGCGATCTTGCGGCACAACGCTGCCGGGGCCTTCTCTCTGCCGCCTTTGAAGGTGCCGTACGGGCCGAAGATGTTGTGGAAGCGGGCGATACGCACATCCATGCCGTCGCGGGCGTGGGCTTGCCACAGACGCTCGCTGTAGAGCTTTTCCCATCCGTATTCGCTGTCGGGATTGGCGGGGTAAGCCAGTTCCTCGATGCAGTCGGTGATGTTGGCGGGGTAGACGCACGCCGAAGAGGCGTAGAAGCAGCGTGCGTAGTGGACGTACTTATGGACCGCGGCGGCGACGTTCATGTTGATCAGCAGATTGTTCTGCATCACGGCGAGATCGTTCTCGCCCGTGAAGATGTAGCCCGCTCCGCCCATGTCGGCGGCGAGCTGGTAGATTTCGTCGGGCTCGCAGGCCATCACGTCGTCGGCACAGTCTTGCTTGCGCAGATCACCGATGTAGAACTCGTCGCAAGCCGTCACGCCGAAGTGCGGCATGTGCAGATCGGCGCCGTAGACGCGGTAGTTCTCCAGCTTCAGCCGTTTGACGAGATGATAGCCGATGAAGCCGCCGGCCCCGCAGACGAGTGCAGTTTTGGTCATCACAATCCCTTCTTCAGCTGCAATTCAAACAACGCCAGGATCGCCAGCGTTTCTTTCTTCTTGGCGGCAGCGAAGCCGGGTGGATAGCCGTACCGCTTGTGGTTGTTCCGCGCGTATGTCCGCGTGTGTTTGCGATATTGCTCAATGGTGAAGTCGCGGCACCCAGCCTTCACGCGAATCATGCGCGGCCCGGACTTGACCAGAAGAAAGACAAAGCCGTCGCTGCGTGTCGCCACGGACAGAACTTGGTTACCGTACCGAGACCACTCCCGCACTGCATTACCAACGGTGTCATCGCCAACATAAAGATCGCTCATTTCCGCTGTTCCTTCTTGATCAACGTGACCTTGGCTTCCAGTCCGGCGATGTAGCCGGTGAGGTCGTAAGGCCGCGGCACTTGGATGAAATACTCGTTCTCCAGCCACTTCTCGCAGGCCATGACGCAGCGCGCGCAGAGATCGTTGATGGTATTCCAGTTCGTGCCGCGTCCGCGCCGGGTCGTGCCCAGAATCAGCTCCACGACGGCCTGCACACCGTCCATCTTGCCGTGGCTGCGTTCGCCGCCATTGCCGAACACCGCAGTCCAGAACGGCACCACCTTCATGCCGTGACGGCGATAGGTCAGGATGAACGCGGCAAGGACGCCGCTCGCACACTCCCCAGGTTTGAGGTTGTACGAGTCCAGCGCGAACAGCTCGGTGGCGAACTCATCGATGGCCGCGTAGATGTCGAAGGGCACCTTCTTGATCTTGCCGTTGCTGTCGCGCTTCTGCTCGTGGCTGGACATGGCGCGCCCGCAATAGACGTTCCACACGCCTTTGAGCGCCGACGAGATGCCGCCCCGCTGGAGCAGCACCGAGTCCGGATGGAACTTCAGATGGCCGAAGGCGCCGGACACCTTGTCGGCGACGGTTTCGAGCGCTTCCTTGGAGTCGAAGGTGCGATAGAGGTCCATCGCCTCCGCTTCGTTCTTGACCGGCACCAGATGGCATTCGACGTGGCCGCTGCGGGGCTGCGGAATTTCGTTGCGCTTCCACAGCAGCGCGCGGGTATGGCCGTCCAGCTTGACGATCTTGCCGTCCGGAAACTCGCAGGCGAACACGATCCAGTGCGTGGGCTTCGGCGTGTGCAGATGCTTGGCCTTCTGCGCGTGGCGCTCGGTGTCCCGCTGGATCGGGTTGTCGGGCACCGCGATCCATTCACGAACTGTCATTAGCTTAGTCGGCATACGTCCCTCCGTGCCGGTTATTCTTTCGTTAGATAATCCGTATCGCTCAGCACCCGCAGCGTGACCGCAATGCAAAGCAGCAGAAACGCGACGCCGGAGACAGTCACCAGTCCCAGCAGCCCGAACACCTCCAGCAGCCCGATGATCGCGAACAAAGGCACCGCGAGGCACATGCCCAGGAAGCCGACCACGACGACGAACGTCATCATCGCGGCGCCAAGCTTTTCGGTGATCCTCATGGACGCCTCCGAAATAGGTGGGCGGCGATCCTGCTAACCGCCGCCCGGATGCCGCCGTTTCGCAGAGGCATCCACGAGCCCGTTGTGCTAAGGCTCGGTTCGCCGCCCCCAGTGGTGAGGTCAGCTTTATCAGCCGCCGCTTTATTCGCGGATCGGCCCCGCGCCGCTTGCGCGGCGTAGCCGTAGAAAGCACCAGTCACGCGCTTGACAATGCTCTGTCTGGCATCGCGCTGGCCCTTCTGGGTGAGATATTCGGGATGGTTGGCGAAAGCATCCCGCACGGCGCCGTCCGCAATCCGCCACAGCTGCCGATAGGTCGCATCCGGCATCTTCTGCATCTTGGTGCGCTTGGTACGCCGCGCATTGTGAACCACAGCCTTGCCGAGCTGGTGCGCCGTCAGATCGATTTGCCCACGCATGCGTCTTTCCTCTTGGCTCTGGGCGCATACCGCCCGATCAGCGCGTCCTCTGGCGGCGGCACCTGATCACGATCCACAAACGCGTCGTACCCGAACTTCCACTGCCGCCGCCCGATCTGGAAAGGGCCGCACCATAGGCCCGTCCGTGTGATCCAACGTTTCACAGAAACATTCCCCTTCTTTTCTTCCGGGAATGCAGCGCCAGATGATGTTTGCGGCAAAGCCACTTCACGCGCAGAGGCTTGCCGTAGTCGGGGTGGTGCATTTCGGCCTTCTTTCCACAGACACGGCATCGCTCGCGCTTCAATCGTCCGCGCTTGAGATACACGTTGGCGTAACTGCGCACGGCATCCTTCCGACGTTGGGCGGCAGTAAGCGGGTGCTGCTTGCGCCATTCCCGCATGTAGGCCGCGTGGCACGCCTTGCAGTAGCGTTGCCCCTTTGGTCGGTCGTTGTTGCCCCCACATCCACCGCATATCCTCAAGCGATCCTCTTTCGCGGCTTGTAGTCGGGGAACTCGATGCCGCCCAAGCGGCAGTAGCGCTCCAGTGTCTTGCGTGAGCGCCGCATGACCAGCCTGCCGGTACACCATTCGAGGGTCTTGCCCTGAGCGGCGAACCTCCGCAGCAGTTCGATCATGCGCTCACGATGCTTCACACCACGCCTCCCGCCCGGACGAAGTGGTAACGGCACCAGCGCTTGCGAAAGACGGGGTGGCCGCACATCTGGGCCTTCGCTCCAGGTTCTCCGGCGATCCACTGGCAGTGCGCGTCCTTGCAGTTCGCCATGGTGATCGGCTTGCCATCGAGGCGCATCGGTTTGGGCTCGCGGTTGCCGCTCAAGAACTCCACGCGTTGCGGGTCCTGCCGGTATTCACGCGTGGGCCTTGCATCGATCTGCATCACCGGCCAGTTATCGCGCAGCGCCTTCTTGCGCACGGCATCCTTGGTGTAGCCGTGGCCCAAAGCGTTGGCGATTGCGGTGGGGCCGACGCGTTCAAACCACATCTTCTTGGCACGCTCCGTTGTCGCTGAGTCCCACTTGCGGAAGTCCACTGCCATCTTGTGTTTTGGCTTGCTCATGCTCTTGCCCCATGTCCGGCTCGTCCGGCGCCCGCGTGCTGGGCACATCGAGCGCCCCTTCGTCCAGGGTTTGCACCCGGACATAGATGTGTTCGGGCACCATCGTGTAGCGGCGCACGAAGCTGACACGGGCGATCTGGAGATCGTCGGTGTAGACGATGTGGTTCATCGCATCGGACAGCAGCTTCAGCACGTTGTCGCAATCGGGCTTGCCGGTGATCCATTTCGTGATGCCGCGTTTCTTCTTCGACCACGACGGCGGCGGGTTCAGCCACATGTTGACGTGCAGCTCCACCGGCCCTTCCATCTTCGCGACGCCACGCATGGCTTGCGCTGCGAAGTGGCGGACCAGCGCTTCATGGCTGCGGGTCTTCTTGGCGGTGTAGACGGTGATGCGGCCAAACTTATCCGCCACGGCGCGTCCACGAGCCTTGCCCGCGATCCTGCCGGGTATGGTGAAGCTGATGCTGGTCATGCTTTGCCCCCTGTGCTTGTCCGGTACATGACCAATCTGCTAGCCTGCGACTCGCTGCCACGGCTGGGACGTGTCGTGATGCCGGATAAACTCGATGAAATGCGGCCTTTGCCGCCACTCGACGCGAATCTGATTCTGCTGGCCTGCAAACTGGAGCTGGAACGCAACGAGCGCGGCGCGGGCTGGTGTTTGCAATTCGGCATAGGCGGACTGCGCCGCAAGAAACTGGGCATGGTGCCAGGCGACGGCGCTGGCGGTCGTGCGTCGGAACTGCTGCACCAGCTCTGCAAGAGCTGCACGCTCAAGTGTGTGCTGGCCGGGGAGTAGGTCACCGTGACCTCTTCATCTTCGGCGGCTGTCTTACGAAGTGGTGCCAGCGGATGCCGGTCAGCTGTTGCAGCTGCATCGCTGTTTTCGTGGAGGCGCAGGCAACGCCGCGGCGTATGCGGCTGATCTGAACGCGACTGATGGACTTGAGGCGCTTCGCGACCTCGCCGTCGTTCAGCTTGTTACGCGTCATCCACTCTTGAAGCTTGGTGTTCGTCATGGCCGCGATGTACGGGGCCAGCACACCTCTGCGCAACAGTCGGTGCGCGTCTATTCACACTCTTCCCATCCCAAAGTGTACATGCTATGCACACGAACCTATGGTTAAACTGATGTCCTAGGAGACCACCTGTGGTTAAGCATGACGGCCAGCAACCGGCTCAGAAATTCGGGCCTTATGGCAAGAACTTCATAAGGGCGTGGCGGGAATTCAGAGGTATTGCCGCGCAGGGCGATCTTGCAGAGAAGGCCGGATTGGCGCGAGAGACAGTCAACCGTCTCGAAAGCGGAAAGCTCGCATATAAGCAGCGTTATCTCGTCTTGCTGGCGAAGGCGCTGGACTGTTCGCCAATGGCGCTCATCGAGGTCAATCCTTACGAACAGGCTACGATCTTTCAGATTTACGCCAAGCTGCCGGAGGTCAAAAAGCGCAAGGCGCTGCGGGCTTTACAAGCCCTTGCCTCCCGCAACAGCCCTTCCCTCGACTGATTCGCGTTCCTGTGCATAAGGACGCATAGCCGTCCCTTTTTGGCGCCCATGACCGCACTCCGCCCTTGCGCGGGGTGTGCTGGTTTCGTAACTCGCGCCACATGGTGGACGCGCGACAACAGCAACACGAAAAGTGGCTTCGGCTCGTTTCCGAGCTTGATGCAGCGCGCAAGCGCTACTTTGCGCACATCCATCCGGGAAATCTGACCGACATCGAACTGCACTCGTGGGAGCACGAAGAGGAAGGGCTCTTCATGCTGATGCAGGCTGCGCAGATGCGCGTCGATGCCGAAGAGAAAGTCCAAAAACTTCTGGCGGAGGCCGCGCGTGCGGATGGCTGATGACGAACTGCTCAGTGCCAAACAGGTTTGTGCCTTCTTCGGGAGGATTCATCTCTCCACGCTGTATCGAGGGATGCGCCGTGGCGTTTATCCGTCCCCGATCCGCGTGGGGGAACGCTCAGTGCGCTGGCGCAAATCGGAATGCGAAGACGCGCTGCAACGGCTCGCATTGATGAAAGGCAAGCAATGACGGCGATGCGCACACTCATCAATCACGGCCACTTCCTCTGCACCTTGGTGGTGTCGGAGCCGGGTTCCGGCACAGGCCCGTACAAGTCGCGGCCCATCGTGCGCCGGGCGCTGGTGCAGATGGTGCCGAACGGCACGATCCGCGTCATTCGCTCTTCGCTGATCTGGAGCGTCGATGAGATCGCGCACGCCATCAACCAGCTGCGGAGGTAACGATGGACGACGAGATCGAAACCATTGGGCGCATCGAGGTCGCGTACTTCGTGCTGGAGCGCCGCGCCTTCGAATGGACGAAAGAGACGTACGTCCACGACGTGTGCCACACCCTGGAGGATGCGGTCGTTGCTGCCGAACGGCTGAAAACGAAATTCCCAACCCGGCACTTCGGCATCGCCATTCTGCACAGTGAAGCCCACCACGTTGCCAAGCCCGTGCAGATCGTACGCGTGCTCGATACCCCGCCAGCGGGAGCCGCATGACCGATCTCGTCAAAATGGCCTGTCCGACGTGCGGCATCCTGTTCGGGATTTCCCAAGAGCTGCACGAAGCGGCTGAACGCATCCGGGACCGCGGCGATGTTGCGCCGCGCGTGATGTATTGCCCGGAAGGCCACCAGTGGCACCTCCGCCGTCCGGAAAAGGCCGCGGATGAAACGGCGATGCTCAAGCGCCGCGTCAAGGAACTGGAGCAGAAGCTAGAAGCCGCCGAGCGTGTGATCCGCGATCTGGGCGGCAACGTCACGGCCTTTCCGAAGAGCAAGGGGGCCGCATGATATATGACGAAACGTTCGTGGCCCGGTTTTGGTCGAAAGTAGATCGCAGCGGCGACTGCTGGATTTGGACGGCAAGTCGGGCCAAGCGCGGGTATGGTCAGCTTCAGGCGCGCAAGATTCAGGCGAGGCCACTACAGGCTCACCCTGCGTTCGCCCGGCACACCTGTTTGTTGGCACGCGCGCCATCAACAACGCGGATAAAGCAGCAAAGGGACGTGGTTGCGCTGGGGAGCGCCATTACAACGCGATACTCACCGAGCACATTGCAAAGGAAATTCGGATGAGACACACGCCACGGACGGCAACCTACAAAGAGATTGCCAACGAATACGGCGTGGCGCCGGGCACTGTGTGCAGTCTTCTTTTGGGCAGAAGCTGGAGACACCTGTGATCACCGCGGACGGCTTGTACTCACTGGACATAGACCTTTATCACACGCAAGCGTGCTGCGACGGCCCGTCCGTATCGTCGTCGTCATTGCGGGCGATCATGCACGGCTGTCCGCAGAAATGGTACGCGACAAGCGACCTCAATCCGGCGCGGATGAAGAAAAAGGAAACGGTGGCGCTGAATTTCGGGCGCGCCGCTCATGCGCTCGTCCTGGGCGAGCCGGAATTCAAGTCGAAGTTCATCATCAGCCCGTACGCCGACTTCCGCACCAAGGAAGCGCAGCTCTGGCGCGACAGCCAGACCAAGCAGGTGGTGCGCATCGAAGAGATGGAAACGGTCAACGCCATGGCGAAGGCGCAGCGGGAGGCGCCGCAGGTAATGCGCGCCTTCAGCGAAGGCAAGCCGGAGATGTCGCTGATCTGGAAGGACCCGGAAACCGGCGTGTGGCTCAAGTCGCGGCCCGATTGGCTCCCGACGCACCCGGCGATCCGCTTCGCCTGCGAATACAAGACGTGCATCAGCATCGAGCCGCGGAAGCTGTCGAACGATGTTTTTAAGTACGGATACGAGATGCAAGCGGCGCTGGCGTTAGACGGCATTGCGACGGTGCTGGACGTAAAGCCGCTTGGGATGGCGCATGTCGTGCAGGAAAAGGACGTTCCCTATCTGTGCGACATGCGCCTCTTCACCACGGAGCAGATTGAGTTCGGGCGGATGCAGTACCGCAAGGCGCTGCACATCTTCGCGCGCTGTTTAGAGACCGGCATCTGGCCCGGCTACACCACAGAGCCGCGCTACTTCGACACCCCGTGGTGGGTCACTAAGACGATGGAGAATTTTGATGACGACAACGGATACGCCGGAGCAGGATTCGATGACGACACCTCAGAAGGCGCCATCGACTAACCGCAATTCCGTTGCGCTCCAGCTCCGGCAAGGGCTGGAACAGATGCGACCGCAATTCCGCGTGTCGCTGCCGTCGCACATTCCGCCAGAGCGGTTTGAGCGGGTGGTCATGACCGCGATTGCGAAGGACCCGAACCTGCTCGTTGCGGATCGGCGCTCGCTTTACAACGAATGCCTGAAGGCGGCGAACGACGGGCTGCTTCCGGATGGCCGCGAAGGCGCGCTGGTCACGTTCAACGACCGCAGCGGCAAGAAAACAGTTCAATGGATGCCGATGGTGTTCGGCCTGATTAAGAAGATCAGGCAGTCGGGCGAGATCAGTTCTATCGGGGCGCGCATCGTCTACCAGAAAGAGATCGATGCGGGCCGCTTCCGCTACGTGATCGAAGACGGCGAGCCAAAGATCAGCCACGAGCCGATGTTGTGGGGCGACCGCGGCGAAAAGGTTCTCGTCTACGCCTACGCCAAGTTCAAGGACACCGGCTATGTCGAATATGAGCCGCTTCACAAACTGGATGTAATGAAGCGCAAGAACGTCAGCCGCGCCAAGAACTCCGGACCTTGGGCGGAGTGGGAAGAAGAGATGTGGAAAAAGACGGCGATCCGCGTTCTCGCAAAGCGGTTGCCGCTGTCCGCAGAAATCATGAAGACCATCGAACGTGAGGATGAGCCTACAGAGTTCGCGAGATTGAGAGACGCTGCCACGCAAGACGCGGACGTGGCGTTGGCGCAGCTGGGCGCGCCGGAGGATGCCCCACCCTCAGAGGGCGTGCCCACTCCCAACGATGCCGGAGCCGGAATGTTAGGGCGACTTATTGACGACGTTCGCGACTTCTCATCGCGCGAAGACCTTGAGGACTTCGCCCTGCGCGGGCGGGAAATCATCAAGAGCCAAGAGTTTGACGATGAAGACCGGCTGATCGGCGAATTCAATGCCGCAGTGCTCAGCCGCATCAAAGAGCTGACTTAACCGGAGAGAGGGATAGATGACTGATTTTACCCACAGAACGAATCGTAGACTTTCTGAAAAAGCCCAGCCCGACCAAGGGGGTGGACAAAAGGTGTGCCCACCCCGTACATTCCGTGTACAGTCTCAACGCTCACACGGGCTTAGGGTGTCGGATTATCGGTTTCTGAAGGAAGAGAAAGACCCGATTATTGACTTGATAAGAGGGGAGGCTCAAGACTTCGACGGAGGTCTTACCACAGAGTTCTTGGAGAAGCTGGCGGACAAGGCGGGTGTATCACCGTCGACCCTGCGTAACTGGTTTTTCCACGACACTCTAAGACCGCAACACTGCACAGTCCGCAAGGTGCTGGAGGCGCTGGACTGCAAGGTGAAAATCTTCCGTCGCTCAGACAATTCAGAAGTAAGGGGACCACGAAGCAATGCTAAAGCGCACGCCAATGAAAACCGCAGCAGAAGCAACGGGCGCGTCGCAGCCCACGCGTAAGTCGCAAAAGAAGAAGCCGGGCGCGGGAAAGGCCGGGCGCGCACAGCGGCCACTTCCGAATCTCGCTCCCGAAGTGACGCAGCTGATTGAAAAGCATGGCGGCAACCGTACGAAGGCCGCGGCGGCGATGGGCTACACGAGTCCGGGCGTGTTCATCCAGCTCAATGACGGGACGACGGCATATTCCGAAAAGATGAAGGAGCGCGTTGAGCGCGCCTTGCGGGACGAGCCGCCGCTTCCCATGCGCAGCAACCGCTGGGGCGGCGGCAAGCACAGCCACCTCGATGCTGGCAACCTTGGGCTCGCCATCGTCGTGGTCGCCAAAGACGATCTTGAAGACATCATGGACGCTGCCGGACCAATGCGCGGGAAGATCGTCCTGCGCATGAACCTGATCGGCGATGTGACCCTGTGTGTCTACGAGTTTGCCAACAAAACGATGATGCACCTGTTCCGGGAATTCGCGCTCGAAAAGGGCGCGGAAGCTCGCACGCCGTGATGGCGCCACTCTTGGTGTTGGACACGGTGATGGTGAGCATCATCGCCGCGTCCATCCGCTTTTTGTACGCGGTCCACCAAGCCTCTCAGGACCGCATGAGTTTTCTGAGTGCAATCAACCACCGCCCAGTCACGGGTCCGGCGCTGGTCAAGATGTTCGACGCGGTGCCGTTCCGCCGACACGTCCGGGCGGTGTTCTTCTTTCGTGACCCTTGGCAGCTCTACGACCAGCAAATCCGGGACGCGAGAAATAACCCAATCTCGGAGCTGCCGGTCGTGCAGATGGCAGAGATGGGGCCTGACATGCAGATGACGTTCATGCCCTTTGATCCAGCCGCGACGAAGCACTGATGACGAATCCGATCTACGGAAAAGAAATGTGGGCGTGGGTGTTTGACGATCCCATGGGGAAAGACGGCATTCCGTCCCAGCTGATGGACTTTGGGCTTCCAACGCAGGCGTGGCAACCGCTGATCACATCGAGGGAGCATCTGGCAAAAGGCCCGATGCGCGAGGCCGCCGAAGAGATGGCGAAAGCGCGCGGGCTCCGTATCGAACTACTGCACTACAAGCTCGACGGCGTGGTGGAAGCCATCGACCCATGACTGAACGTTGCCGCGTCTATCTGGTCGCAGAGATGCCCAGCGAGTTGCTGCAACAGTTTCTTCAGGCGCTCCGGGACTTCGATGCAGAGCATGGCGAAGTCTGTGCGGTTGGCGTCACCACGGTGTCCGGGATGCCGGTCGAAGAGGTGGTGAGGGTTCTGGGCGACGTGAACCCGCCGATCCCGATCAACATTGTGAGCAAGAAGCACTGATGCGCGTTCTGATTTTCGGCGGTCGTGACTTTCTCGATTGGCCGCTGCTGTTCGCCTTCATGGACGAAGAGGCAACGCACATTCCGATCACACGCGTGATCCAAGGCGGCGCGCGCGGCGCCGACACGGGCGGTGCCTTCTGGGCCTTCTGCCGCGGCATCCCGTACGAAACATTCGAGGCCGATTGGAAGCGCTTGGGGCCAAAAGCGGGGCCGCTTCGCAACCAACGTATGATCGATGAGGGTAAGCTGGACTATGCGGTGGGATTTCCCGGTGGCCGCGGCACGAACGACATGGCGAGACGGTTGGCCCGCGCTAAAATTAAATGGGCAGCTGTTGGCTGGATGCCAGACTTCATTCAGCAGATACCTACTCTGCTCTAAAGCAAACGCCGGGGACATTTCTGTCACCCGGCGCTTCCCACCCCGAAACTCCCCTAAGACATCAGGCCGCATTGGCGAGCGGGTGGGCTTCGTGGCCGACCAGTTTAGCAAGGAACTCACCCCACTTGTCCAGCGCTGCCTTCTTCTCCGCGAGGTAGGTGTTCTTGTTGTAGATGCGGGCGGTGATGCTGGCCTTGGTGACGCTGATGTGGTTCAGGACGTGGCTGATGTGCAGCTCCGGGATCGCCAGCGCATTTTCCTCCAGCGACATCTGCGTGGCGACCGAGCGGCGCAGATCGTGCGGCGTCCAGTAAGGGATGCCGAACTTGCCCATGGGCGCCTTGGCCGTCTTCTTCTGGGCGAGCTGGAGCGCCTTGTTGACGATGTGGTGCGACTGGCAGTCCTCGCCGCTGTCGTCGGGGAACAGGAAGCGGCTGTTGGTTTTGCTCATGGCGTCGACCACCAGCTCCATGGCGAGCGCGTTGAGCGGCACCACATGCTCGCGCTTGTTCTTCACCCGCTCCGCGGGGATCGTCCAGATGCGGGCCTGAAGGTCGATCTCGTCCCGCGTCATGCCCAGCACTTCGCCCACCCGCTGCCCGGTCGCCAGACAGAGCTTCAGGATCGTCACCAGAGACTTGGAGCGGGGGAAGACGTGCGGCAGCAGCGCCCACACGGTTTCGATCTCTGCGGTGCTCAGCCAGCGCTCCTTGGCGTTTTCCGGGGCGGGCTGGTCGGCGTTGGCGATGGGCGAGAACTGGATCGCACCGCGCTTGACCGCGAAGTTAAAGAGGCTGCGCAGATCGGAGAACACCCGGTTGGCTTGGATCGGCGCGCCGCGCTTCACGATGGGGTCCACGACCGCATTGAGATGTGGATCGATCCTGAACTTCGCGACCGGCACCGAGCCAACGATGGGCTTCACGTTGGCGGTGAAGCGGCGAGTGATCTCATCGATGGTGCGACGGCCCTTGGGCTTCAGGCACATTTCCACCCAGTCGCCAAAGATGTCACTGACGGTCTTCTCCGCGAACTGGAGGCTGGTGGCGACGAGCGCCGGGTCCTCGCCCTTCTCGATGAGGCCCTTGCACTCCGTGGCCTTGATGCGCGCGTCGGCAAGGCTCAGGCCCGGATAGAGCCCGAGCGACATCCGCGAGCGCTTGCCGTCGACCGGCGACGTGTACGTGAAGCTCCACGTCTTGCGGCCCTTGTCCGTCACGCGGATCGACAAGCCAGGGCAGAGCACGTCGAAATAATCCGTCTGCGCTGTCGCCGACTTCGCGGCGTCGATGAACTTGGGTGTGAGGCTGGTTTTCATGTCGGTTCTCCTAGGTGCGTGGTAGGTGCAAAAGGTGTGCGCTAGTACGCATACGCATCGATCTTTATGCGATGATTTGCGATAGCGTCTAAGGCCCCACCTTACTGCGTTTTCAACGGGTTATGCGCGGGATTGCGCGATAAGCTGTTGATATTGCAGCACCAAGGATGACTGCTTAGAAGTGATTTGTAAAGAGTTTTCCAAGCCAGCCGTTTGCAGCGAGAAAACAGGCACTTAGGTAGCGGCTGCGGAGGCGTCGATCCGCCATAGGTGCAGCATAGGTGCGGAGGTGCGGTTTGCCCGCCTGTGCCCCCTATGGCACAAGGGGCACGAGCCCATAGCTCAACGGATAGAGCACCGCACTTCTAATGCGGGTATGCCGGTTCGATTCCGGCTGGGCTTGCCACGATCATGGAGGACGCTGTGAGCGGGACGGAAGCCTTTCTGGAATTGGATGACAAGAAGCTTGCCCAGCTGTTTCGAGATTTCTGTCGCACCGTCGCGGAGGCCGCTGGCACCAACCGCTTTCACGTCGTGATGGCCTTCTACACCACGGAAGGCTGCACCTCGATTTGCACAAGTGGGGACAAGATGACCGACCTCGCGATCTTGGAGCGCATCATGACCGACATCATGAACGGCGCGGGCGAGCGCGATGTCGGGCCGCTCGATGGTTGATGGTTCCCCGTCGTGGTTTCGAACCACGCTGGCCGGTTTCAAGGACCGGCGACCTCACCAGAAGTCGAACGGGGAATGGTCCACCCTGCGGGACTTGAACCCAGCTCCTGCGATTTGAAAGACCGCTGACCTAACCCATGGTCGAAGGGTGGGTGGCACGAGTGCTCGGAATCGAACCGAGGTTTGCGGTTTTGGAGACCGCCGTCGTGAGCCTCTGGACCACACTCGTATTGGAGCGGGTGACGGGAATCGAACCCGTGTCGTCGGTTTGGAAGACCGAAGCTCTACCCCTGAGCTACGCCCGCAAGCTGGAGCGGATGAGCGGGATCGAACCGCCGTACTCGCATTGGCAACGCGATGCTCTGCCATTGAGCTACATCCGCTTGGAGAGGCGAGCCGGGATCGAACCGGCTCTTGGCGGTTTTGCAGACCGCAGCGTTCCCATTTCGCCATCGCCTCAGTGAACTGGATCAGGGACACGGATTCGAACCGCGATTGCCGCATTCAGAGTGCGGAGTCTTACCGTTGGACGATCCCTGAGTGGTGCCGAAGCGTGGAATTGAACCACGTACGCCCGCAGCTTCAGTGCGGCGCTCTACCGATGAGCTACAACGGCAGGGAGAACGAGTGCTGGCTTAGCGCCAACAACCTCGCCCGGTTTCAGGAAATCGTTGCTGTCGATTGAGCGCGCGAATGGCTGCGTAGGTCGGATTCGAACCGACATACTGCTCGTTAACAGCGAGTTCGCTTACCTGTCGCGCACTACGCATTGAGCCTTCCCATTCGCTGGTGTGTGTGCCGCTGACTACCAACCCCGCTCCAGTACATCCGTGTTTGCGAGATCGGCGCAGCGGCCAACGACGGCTTTGTGCCGGAGCCGCGCCAGCGAGTCAAGCGACTCGACTCCAGCCCGCTGTGCTCCTATATGCACACCCTCACCCGCCGCGGAGGTCAGCCATGACATAGGAAACCTGACAATGAGGACCAGTCATGGCTGGCAATCCTACCCGCAAGGGCGGACGCAAGAACCGTAAGCATGGACGCTTCAAGCTGAAGTGCGCGGCATATGCGAGCAGTCACCGCCAAGAGAAGAACAAGAAGCGCAAGCTCCTTCGCCATCTCAAAAAACACCCCAACGACAACCAAGCAGAGAGCGCCGTCAAGGCGCTCTAACTGCGTTTGGCCCTCTTCACCGCGGGCGCAATCACCGGCTTGTCACGCTTGCCGAGCCCGGATGCCTTCGCGAGTTCGGAGCGCGTCTTGGCGTAGTTCGGCGCAACAAGAGGATGGTCGAACGCCAACCCGAACCTAGCCCGGTATGCTTCCGGGGTAAGATCATGCTCGGAACGCAGATGCCGCTTCAGCATCGCGAGGCTCATGCCGCATTCCAGACACGTCACCGTGTCGGTGCCGATTGACTTCTTGATCGGCACCTTGGGGGCGGCGATGGCGGGCACCGGGTCCTTTCCGAGCCCTGATAGCGTATTGAAGGTCGAAGTAATGAACCCTGGCAGCTCTGCCATCAGCAGTTTGTTGTTCGCCAGATAGGCCGAAACAATGGCCGCTGTACTGGTCAAGATGTGTTCAGACATTGGTTGCCCCTTCGTCCCAAAGAAGTAACCCTTCTCCAATACAAGGGATTCGCGCCCCAAGTCTAGCGGGGGCTGGAGGGCCGTGCAGGAGTCGAACCTGTTGCGGGCGGATTAAAAGTCCGTTGCCGTACCTCACTGGCTTTACGCTCACGGCCCTTCAAGGGGCGCGGCCAGCGTGTGTTGTCCGCAGCACACTGGGCGCACCGGAGGGCCTTCCATCCCCCCGGCAGCTCAACATCGGGTTTTTCGTTTCTGCATTGGATGCACAGCATGACACGTCGATGGAGTGGCGGGCCGGGTGAGATTCGAACTCACGACCTCCGGATTAAGAGTCCAGCCTTCTGACCTCTGAATTACCGGCCCTGAATTGGCGCACGCGGCAGGAATCGAACCCACGACCCTCGCATTCGTAGTGCGATGCTCTATCCGCTGAGCTACGCGTGCAAAACTGGTGTTCCCGATTGGATTTGAACCAACAACCTGCGCCTTCGGAGGGCGCTGCGCTAATCCGTTGCGCCACGGGAACATGGCGCCCACGACGGGAATCGAACCCGCCTCAACGGCGTGACAGGCCGGTATCGTCACCAGACGACAACGTGGGCCTAAACTGGTTGTGCGGGAGGGATTCGAACCCACGATTAACACCTTATGAGGGTGCAGTTTTACCACTAAACTACCGCACGCAATCTGGCTTGCTGACGCTTCACGGCACACGAGCGCGAGCAGGCGGGATCGGTTTTCCCATACGCCCGGCGCGCCGACAGCAAAAACCCTTTCCCGCACACACCGCAGATGAATTCATACATGGTCACCTTTCGGGTCCGAGCGTATTTCTCGTAGTTCTCCTGCCGTGACAGGATTTGAAAATTATCAATGCGATCATCCGTCTTGTCGTCGTTGAGGTGATCGACGGTTTCTTGTTTTCCCAGTTCCCGGCCCAAGTTAACTGCCATGATGTAGCGCGCGTATGAGATCGTCTTGCGCTTTTTGCCCGGCACGACCGGAACGAGGCACGCCATGCGCCGCCGCATTTTTCGGTGTGGCACAACATAGAGAACATAGTCGCCATACGGCGGCTCCGCTGGCCGTCCAATGCTATGCGCCATCGCTCTCTCCTATTTAGTGCTCCTGTCAGGAATCGAACCTGCGTCGCGCGATTATCGGTCGCGGGCTTTACCATTAAGCTACAGGAGCTGGTCCCGCCGCCTGGGATCGAACCAGAGGTCTCCGCGTCCACAGCGCGGCGCTCTACCATTGAGCTACGGCGGAGAATTGGTCCGGGTGGAAGGATTTGAACCCTCGACCCCTCGCTCCCAAAGCGAGTGCTCTGCGCAGCCTGAGCTACACCCGGATGGTGCCCCGTGCGACGATTCGAACGCGCGACCCTCGCTGTGTAAAAGCGATACTCTTCCATCTGAGCTAACGGGGCTTGAAGGGTTGGTAGCAGGGGCGGGAGTTGAACCCGCGGAGGTCGGCTTATGAGACCGACGTGAAGACCGCTTCTCCGCTGCTGCGTCGAATCAGGCTGCGCGCGTCAGACGCGCGGCTTGGGCCGTCGGTGTATCGACGGCATTCGAATATCTCGTGGTTTGAGATGCCTGTTCATGTGCGCGATGTACAACAGCATCACAGCGGTTGCAAGTGGTGGAAGCGAGACGAGTCGAACGTCCAATGTTTGCCCTGTGGGAGCGGATTTACAGTCCGCCGCTACACCGCCGATGGTAGCCGCGCTTCCTTGAAGATTGGTGCGCCCGGAGGGAGTCGAACCCACACCCCGAAGGACTGGTTCCTAAGACCAGCGCGGCTACCGTTTCGCCACGAGCGCAGATGGTGGGGAAGGTGAGATTCGAACTCACAAGAGAAGCGCGTTTTGAGCGCGCGGCGTCTACCGTTCCGCCACAACCCCATGAGGGCGCGGCAGGACCGCGCCCTTCAGGCGAGTCGTAACAGTCGGTATCGGCGAAGCGAGTTCATGCCGGGCTTGTTGCACGGCGCCGGAGGAATGTCTATACGGAGCATCCGGGGTTTATTTCGGTTCTCCTAGGAACTGTCGCACCCCCGGACGGCGGGGCCGCTCAGGCGGCTCCGCCACCATCTACAAGGGCCGCGTCATGTACGCACGAACCACCCGAGCCCGAACGCGGGCGACACGATCAAGTAGCCTTTCCTGATTTTGGGAAGGGTGGGTGAGCGGCTGAAACCAGCGCACTGCTAACGCGCCGACCGTAACGGGTCCGCCAGTTCGAATCTGGCCCCTTCCGCCAATACGGAGAGGTGGCTGAGTCCGGCTTAAGGCAGCGGTCCCGAAAACCGAAGAACCGAAGGGTTCCGTGGGTTCGAATCCCACCCTCTCCGCCAACATCAGACAGGGCCGGGCACTGGGGTGCAGGTGTGCCTTGCAAGCACGCTGGGGTGGGTTCGATTCCCACTCGGTCCACCAAGCCGGGTTAGCTCAGTGGCAGAGCTGCGGTTTCGTAAACCGTCGACGGGAGTTCGATTCTCCACCCCGGCACCATTTCATGTACACTTCGATTCAGTGCCGGGGTAGCTCAGCAGGTAGAGCAGCGGTTTTGTAAACCGATGGTCGCGGGTTCGATTCCTGTCTCCGGCACCATCTACATCATGGGGCGATGATGCGTTCGATGGGCGATCCAAACTATGTCTATACGCCGTGGTCGAAAGAGCGACGCCAGCGAGTGCAAGCCGCGCTGCTACGCAATCACGGCACGCCCAAGGGCCATCACAAGCTCTGGGGCGTCAATGTGCCCGACAAGCTGGTGAAGCAGGTGAGCGCTATCGTCTCCGTCGCACGCTCGCGCACCGACGACATGGAAGCGTTAGAGCTGCTGATCAAGGTGCTGATCCGGGTCCAGCCGTTGCTGGAGGAAGAGGCGAGGGACAAGCTGTTGCTCGCCCTCGCCCTCACAAAGCTTCCAAGGCGGAGGAAGCCTCGCGATTAGAACTGCGCGATGGTGACGACAGTCATCTTGAGATCGCGCACACGGGCGGGCTCAAGAAACTCTTCCTTGTCCTTGACCTTTTTGTTGCGCGTGGCCGTGCGTACGGCGTTGTGCTTCTCCAGCATCGACTTCACGTCGATGTCGAAGAAGAGTTCGTTGTCTTCCAGGTCCGTGACCTTCTGATCGCCCTTGTGCAAAATACGCTGCTCAAGCGGCAGATTCTCGTCGGTATCGGCGATGAAGACTTGGACAAGGCGTGTCTTGGAAGGCGTAGGTGTTGCGGCTGGCACTGGTGCGGCTCCTGCTGTTTCGGCGATGGCGGCTAATAGATGCTCATCGCGCATCTGGTTGATGTCACGGTTACGAAACGGCGATGCCGACGATGACGCCGCGTAGAAGGCGGACGGGCTGTAGGACGTGTTGAGAGCCCCCAGCGAGTTCGAAAGCATCGTCGGCATCTCGGTGCTCATTGCACTACCACCTTCGCCGCCTGCTCCATCATCGTGACGATCTCGTCGGCGGTGCGCTCCGGGGCGTTGTTCCACAGGCAGATGGAATTGCCTTCAGGAACCCCCAGCCGTGTCGCGATCATCCGCTCAGCTTCGTGAAATGTTGAAAGAGAATGCTCGCTATCTGGCCCCATCCACGCATTGCCAGTCATTGCCTTATAGAGCGCGCCGTAGATACATAGCCCGCCCCGTTCGTCTTCCATGGTTCCCTTGGCAGTGCCGTACTTCCGGATCAGGCCCGCCGCCTTCATCACCAGCTCGCCGCCCGGCGTCAGCTTGATCGGCACATCGAGGTGTTCTTCAATCCTCTCCTTCAGGTACATGACGGTTCTCCTTTTATGCCATCCGAGCCATGCGGAACGGACCACCCGGCGCAGGCTTCTCGGATTTCTCTGGTTTCTTCGGCAGCGTCGCAGTAATGCCCTCGCCCACACGCTCCAAGCGTTCGCTGCCGTACAGCAGCGCCTCAGGCAGCTCACCATCCTTGTTGAGCGGCGGCTGCACATCGTAATAAACGCACCCGTTCAGGAAGATCGCGCGGGCAAGCACGATGCCGACAAGGCCAGACGCCCGGTCCTTCGCCTGCGACCCCAGCTCCAAGTTTGCGAAGTCTGTCGGCTTCTGCGCCGAAGCTGACACACCAGCCCCGACGTACTTCAGCATGTGTCCATCGAAGCCGCGCGGCTTCGGCGTGTCGGTTGCGCCCTTCTTCATTGGTGGCTGCAACGTGTACTGCGTGTTGCCGTTCATGTGTTCGAACCGGCAGGCCACGATGCCGCGAAATCCCGACACCAAATCCTGGGCCTCACATCCCAGTACGATCTCTTTCTTTGCTGCTGCACGCTTCGTCGCCATGGCGTCCCTCCGTTGGCGGTTGAATGTAATGGCCTCCCAATAGCAGCCGCCGTCCTGAGATCGCCCCGCGAACCGGGCACCTGTCGCATCTCTGCGCCAGTCAGACGTATGGCGGTTTCTCCACGATCTTTGCCCTTGTCACCTGTCAGCCCTGAAATCCTGAACGCTAACCGTTGACCTTTGAACTTTAATTCGCTTGCGCGATCACGGGATTCGAACCCGCGGCCTATCGATTATCATTCGATTGCTCTACCAGCTGAGCTAGATCAAGTCCTGTCGAAGGACGTTCGTTGTCCGCTATTTTCTCACTTCGCTACCGAAGGCCGAAGCTCTTACACCTCCACAATCTGCGTGGTGGCGTTCTTCAGCGAAAGCTGACCGTCGAGCTGGCCCTCGATGTTGACCAGCATCTCGATGTCCTTCGCCAAATCCTGCTCGTTGATGTTGATGATCACGTCGGACGGCGTGACTGCCTGCTGCCCCTGCGTGACCAAGTTCTGCCCAGAGCGTTTCGCTTGATCGCGCGTGGCGCTGAGTTTCTGCCGAATCTCGTTCAGGTAGTCCTTACGCGTCGGCAACACGTCGCGCCGCCACACCAGCCAGTCGGCAATCGACATCTCGATGCCCTCCAGCGTGACCATCGTCGCGTCATTGGCCTTTTGGATGCCGCGCCGCAGCGCGACAAGCCGCTGCTCCAAGTCATCAATCGCCTGCCGCTCGCGGCGCAAGGCTTCGAACGAGCCGCCGTCACCGTGTAGCGGGTCCTTGAACCCATCTGCGCGCGCAATGTAGGTCAGCACGAAGTTCTTCTTCGTGGTAATGCGCTTGCTGATGGTTTTGATCTCCGCCAGCGCTTCCGTAATGGTCAGTGACATGCGTCTCGCCCTTCGTTGGGGCGCGACTCAAACACCATGTACACGGCCAGCACAAGCGTCTTGTGCTGGAATATGCACAGGTCAGGAGCGGCGACGGACGATCCAGCGCAGCAGTTCGACCAGCAGCTTGCGCAGCTCGATGGGGCGGACGCGCTCCCACTGGGTCAGCATTTCCACCGTGTAGGGGCTTTGCAGGATATCGGTGTAAAAGTTTGGCTCAGTCTTGCCGCCGTTGTCAGGCAGTAAAGGGCCGACCATCCCAAGCACAGTGATGTCCAGCGCCTTGCATATCTGAAGCAATCGCGCCCATGTCACGCGGTCTCTGCCCAGCTCATATTTCGAGTATTGCGGCAGCGAAATGTTCAGGACCGCCGCCATCTCTTCCTGCGTCTTGCCGGAGAGCTGCCGCAATGCCCTGATTCGGTGGGCCAATTCCAAATCTTCTGGCTGTGGTCGTCGGAAGGGCGATTCTGCCATGGAACAAAATTACAAGCTCCGGGCAAAAAGAAAAGCCGCCGCCCCCGGAGGGACGGCGGCTCGCTCTTGTGGTGCGCCCTTGAGCTGAGGGGCTTAGGCGCTCCTTATATATAGCGGCATATTCACCACTTGAGAAGCTTGGTCGCGAGGTAGCCCACCAGCGGGATCAGCAGGCCATACCCGCCGACCGCCAAAAACCAGAAGCGGTTGAAGACGCTCTTGAACGCATCGGCGTCCTGATCTGCATGTTCAGCGAGCGCTTCCTTGATCTCGCGGATGCCCTCCGCATTCGTTCGCTTGATCTCGTCCACGGATGCACTCATGCGTACCATGAATTCCTCCATGCGCTTGCGGACTTGTTCACATACCTGCTCGTGTGCGGTGATCCGGGCGTCATTCTCCGACGCGCGGTCCCGCGCTTGTTGATCGATTGTTTCGGTCACTGGTTTTTTTGTGATGCGCGGCATTGCGAACGTAACGAGATGTAGTCGTGAATCCACCGCACCGTCTCTGGTGGGTTTCCCGCATCGATCAGTTCCTGGCGGACAACGGACTGCTCCAGATCGCTGTAGGCGATGATCTGGGGGCAGTTAATGGGAGGCGCTGTTGCGCACGCCGATACCATCGCTGCGAACACCAAGACTGCTATACGCTTCACGCGTTGCCCTGTCCTAAGTCCTTCAGCACTTGCGCGGTCATCGCGCTTTGGACCGTCGCCGCTTGCACCTGCTTGTCCACGCCGACGACATCGAGGTGATCGAACACCGCGGACCCGACTGCAATGATCAAGCCAGCAACCGCCGCTGCTATACTGGCCGCATCGGTCAACGAGACACCTTGCTTGACAAGGTAGCCCGATACGGCGCCGCCAGCAGCAGCACCGGCCCAACGCAGATACGAAAGGACGTGTGCCCGCAGCACGCCGTCCGGGATCAACATACGCACGAGATTGACCATGGTTAGAGTGCCGCTATCAGTGCTGCGATGAGCTTTTCCAGCGCCGCATTCTCGATGTCCTTGAGCAGCGTCGGCGCCTGACCGGATGCGGAATTCAGGATCGCGGTCGCAGCCTGCTCAATGGTCATCGACCCGCTGGTGAGGTCTTTCACGAACGCCTCCAGCTCACTGGAGACAAACGAGACCGCTTCGGCGGAGAATGTGGAGAGCAGCGACTGAAGCGTTCCGAACAGCGCGCCGATCTCCGCGGCGCCGAATTGCTCAACCTCGCCCCAAGTGTGTTCGATCCACGCGACAAACTCTGCCCATGTCGTCGGCGCTGGGGCCGACCCGGCTGCACTCATACCGATCTCCTATTTCACATTCTTGTAGAAGCGCTGGTTGCCGAACTGCCCGCAGAAGGTTGCGCCAATGACCCAAGCCGGGGCGGCTTTCATGCTGGTGGCGTAGTAGTGCGTCGCCCCATCTGTCGGGTCCGGCTCCGACGCTGCGGCGATGACGATCTCCAGCAGGTTCTGTAAATTCACGTCGGTGTCCGCAAGCTCGCACGCGCCGTCGTAGTTCGGGTCGATGGGGCTCCATCCGGAAAACTGAGCCCGCCACAAGCAGACGCTGGCGAGGGTTTCCCCCCATCGACCCGAACGCACGCGGTTCCAGAGCACATGGGCTACTGCGCGCTGGCCCTCTTTCGGCTCGCCACGCGCTTCTTGCCAAAGCGTGCGCGCTGCCGTGAGTTCATTCCAAGTGCTCAAGCGTTGCTGCTCTTGCCGAAGATGACGACGAGAGCCGCGGACGGATCGCTCAGTTCGCCGCCCGATCCACCGGCATCGCCGAACGAGACGTTGGCAGTCGGGTTCGCACCGGCACTGATGATCTGGCCCATTCCGATTGCGCCGGGACTGCCGCCGCCGCTGTTGTCGTTGTTGCCATTCGTTAGCGCCCAGCCGGACGTAAGTGTGATCCCGGTGGTGGCGACCGCATACTTTCCGGCAGATGTCCGGGACACGCCCGAGACGTTGAACGAGTCAACGATAGCGCACGCCCCGTTGACGTTCTGGCCGTTGAAAATAACCCATGCCTTGGGCAGCGCCGGGTGAAGCCAAACGTTTGCCGGAGTCGCGAAGGTGGTTGCGCTCATCCCGGCTTCCATCTCCGCGTCCGTCGCGGCGGTCGGGATGGATGCTGGCGGGCTTTGTTGCGTGCTGTTCAGCAGGACCAGAAAATCACCACTGGTCGTGTACTGAAGCAATGCGTACAGCGGCAGTTCGCTGTCCGGCAGCAAGATCGTGTTGTTCACGTCGACAATCTGGATCGCCGGGCCGGAATTGACGCTGAGCGTCGGGCCTGGAGAAGTGTTCGTCGTGCTGAACTGGACCAGCAGCAACGTGCCATTGGCGAAAGCGAACGGCGGCGCGATAGATGCCGTCCATACGTTCGGCCCACCGGACGCAACAGTGAAGTACACGATGCCGGTGCTTGCCGATCCGCCTGAGAACGCGAGCAGCTGCCACACGCCGCCGCCCAAGTAGATCATGATGACGGACGATCCCGCCGCGGTCGTAAAGTTACCGCCGCCCGGCGTCTGAATGTTGGATGACGCGGTGATGGTGAGCTGCTGCTCGAAAACGAGCAGATAGTTCGGGCTTCCCTCTGCGGCGCTGGAGCCAAAGCTGGAGATCGTCGTGTTGCCGGTGATGTAGATGTTGTTGCTGGGATACGAGCCGAGATCGACTGTCGCTGCCGATGCCGCGATCTGGCGCGGCCCAAACGCCGGGCTCATGAAGTCGCGCACCCAGCGCCCGGTCGTGCCCGCGCCGGTCGGCGCGATGACGTTCATGTTGTCATCTGGTGCGGTCGATGATCCGCTCCAGTAGAACGCGCCAGCTGCGCCATCGCCGACTTGGCTTTGACCGCGAACCCACACCTGCACGCCGGTCACGCCAATGAAGCCACGCAGCTGCGTGAAGTCGTCACACGTCTGTTCATATGTGTTGAGGTTGTCGGCAGACACAGAGCCTTGGCCCTGTATCTGTACCGCCAATGCGGGCACAGGCATGTGTAACCTTTATGGAGGCGGCAGGAGATGCCGGACGGGGCCGATTTCGGCGAGCCAACGCCGACCGTTCATCGGCGGCGGCGGTGTGGTTGAGAGAGTGAGGCGGAGGAAGGGGGGTGTGATCGGCGCATTGGCGGCGCCCGCTTGGTTCAACGGCGAGCGGTACGTGAATGCCGGATTGAGGTCGAACATATTTTGGAATGCAGTGAGGTACTGGTTTCCAACGGTGCGACCGCTCCACCAAAAGGCGTTGTGGGTTGCGTCATAGAGCCCAGCTTCACGCCAGAAGCACATATAGCCGTACTGCGTGTTCTCAATGTTCAGGTCATCGTAAAGCGAGTTCTGCACGACATACGGATTGCCAATCGCGGTGGCATAAGTGGTGTAGGCGGAGTCCCACCCTGACTCATCGAAAAACTGCAACAGTGAAGGCGGGCTTCCATACGCAAACTGGTATTGCGTCATCACCGAAAGCATTCCGTTCGACATGTCCACCACGCCACCAGAAACCGGATAGCAGTCCCAGAAAATCCACCGCTTGGTGTAATCGGCGGAATAAGCGTAGTCGCTCTGATCCAGGTACACATCCAGCTCGCGGAAATCCACGACAGCATATGCAGCAGCAGACGGATCATTCGTCGTTGCCCACGAAGAAGTCATGTACCCGGTCACGAAGGCCGGGTGATTGTCGTAGGCCGGACTGTTGCCGAGCTGGAGGTTCACACATCCGAACTGCGTGTCCAGGAAATCCGTTCCCGGCGTGCCGCCGCTGCCCACGAACTCCTTCAGGCACTTGTAGATGCCGGTCGCACGATTGCTTGTCGGTTGACGCCAGAGCGCCACCAAAGCGTTGTTCGCTGGCGCGTAACCAAACCAGTCGTTCGTATAGGTGAGCCCAGCCGCATTCGGCCCAGTGGTCGAAGTCCAAGGCGTAATGTCGGTGAAGATGCCGGGCGAGACGGTTCCGATTGCTGCGAATGTAGGCGGCTCGTACTTGATGAGGCTGAACAGCAGCCCGTTAGTCGCCATACCACCGGCATTTTGCTGCACCGTGAAGAAGTACAGATTGCCGTCTGTGCCGAATGTGGCATCGAAGGGCCATACGTCCAGCCCTTGCTCCACATAGGGGAGCTTTTGATCCGCCGTCACTTCTTCGGAAGTGATCGAAACGGGCATCAGGACAAGATTTACAAACGTTGACGGATGCAGGATTGGCGCCGTGCAGCAGTAGACCCACGTATCATCGAGTGCGAACGGTGTCGTAAGCTGTGTTTTGTTGGGGCCGACAATCGAGTAGTCGTAAACATGGAGCGGTGAAATCTCCTGCGCGTAATTCTGTGAAGCGCGGAGCTGATAGACCTCGCAAGACTCGGCTTCGACAAACACGTCATTGTTGCGCGGGTTGACCAGCACTGGGTTGTTGCCGCCGAACATGCTGAAATCGATTCCAATGCGCCGCCACGTTCCGTCACTCCCCGTGCCATTGTAGACGATGCCCACAGTCGCGCCCAATCCATCCCCCGTAATCGTGATGGTTGGCTGTGACGTGTAACCACTGCCCCAATTCGTGATGTACACCCCAATCACAAAGCCGCTGTCGTTCACAACCGCTATGGCCTGCATCCCGGAGCCGCCGCCACCTGTCACTGTTGCCGTGGCGTGCGTATAGCCGGAACCAACCGCGCTTACCGATGGCGCGTTGATGGAGCCCACGTTGGCCGGGACGGTCTTCGCGGATGAGTAGGTGTTGAAGGCGGTGATGACGCCCGTGTCGATGTTCTTCTGGCAAAGCGTCGGCCAAAGGTTGCTGTAGATGCTGATCGAATCGCTCGGCCCGTAAATGCCGTTAATGCCCTCCCCATCCCACAGAGAGAAGCCTGTCGGGTTCGTGTAGTCGCCGCCGTCGTCGTTCGGCGTCGGCATGAGCATTTCGATGTAGTTTAGCGTGCGCGTGACGGCATTGAAGCCAGCGCCGACAATCTGGTTGTCGGCCAACGCCGCTTGATAGTTTGGCGCTGTGTTATACGTGCCAGCCAGCAACGCCGATGCCGTCGCCGGATCGTAATTCTCCAGCGCTTCCATCACGTAGAACGTGGTCACGTCGCGGTGCCTACCGAGAACACAAACGTCAGGGCCACATTCGCGCCGCTCGCATCTTGGGGCGAAGGCCACGTAATCGAGAACTGGTTGCCCGCGACGAAATTCACGTTGCTGGTGAACGTCACCGTCACCACACCCAGCGTGCTGAACGCAATCGTGCCGATGCTTGTGCCGTTCTTGTTCAGTGTGATGGTGAAGGTCGATGTCGGGTTGACCCCGATGGTGAAGATGCTGCCGGTGAGGTTCGCTGGCAGATAGACGGCTCGCACCGCGTTGTAGACCGGGTACGTCTCCATGTTGGAGGGCATCCCCTCCATGTAGACCGGCACATCGTAGAACGATGCCGACAAGAACGGCGGCAGCTGCTGCGCCCCAATCGGGATCAGCAGCCACGCACCTTTGACACTGCCCACCGGCACAATGACCGTCGTGCCGTTGTCCGCTGCCGTCGACTGGCTGTTCCAGTAGTAGTTACCGCCGCCGCCATCACCCGCGGTCACTGCGCCGCGGACAAACACCTCGATGCCGTCTACGCCCGTGAAGGCTCTGAGCTGGGCGATGTTGGTGCAGGTTTGGAAGTACGTGTTTAGGTTGTCGGCACTGACCGAGCCTTGTCCTTGGATTTGGACAGAAAGTGCTGGGAGCGTCACGTAAACCTCATTGCACGTTGACAGCCATTGCCGTCGAAGAAATCGCCGTCCCAACAAGATGACCAGTGTTCGCGGTCGTTAATGTGCCGTCCCCGTTGGCGTAGTAGCGCGCGTCTGCGGTGAGACCGGAAAGACCTTTGAGAACGCCTGCATTCTGGATCGTGACGGGGTTTCCGTTTGTAGCGCCTGCGGCGGTGAGGCCGATGGGTGGCGACTTGTTGAGCGAATTGGCTTTGATGACCCGCGCATAGCTCGTTGTTGTCAAATCCTGAAGCAGCGCCAACGCGTGCGTAGCGTCAAGCGGATAGAGCCAATAGGCGGTCAGGAATTGATGCTGCACTTCCGGCGAAAAAATGCCGCTGCCGTCGCCCTCGTAGATGTAGAAGCGAGAATCCGAAAACACGAACAGATCGTCCGTAAGAACCGCCATCGGACCCGCGGTCGGAGCGTTAGCTGATAGGCCGTCGCCAGCTCCCTGTACGGCGGCAATGGAAATATCCGTTCCGGCCACTGTTGCAATCTGTGGAGCACCGAGTGGCCCTTGAATGAGAACATTTTCTCCAAGAGGCGCAAGCCATGTTCCAGTGAGGGATGTGCCGATTGGACAAGAGGCTGCCGTCCCAAAGGTTATGTCCGTCCCAGAAATGGTGCCGACCGCGGCACCAAAAAACTCGTTCACTCCCTGCGCACATCCGCCGACTACTACCGTCGGCGAGATAAGAGCCAAATAGCCCTCACTTCCCTGCGCAAAACTGGCCGCTCCCGGCGTTCCCAACGTGATGGACAGATCGCCAGCGACCGTCCCGACGACAGCGGTGAAATTTCCCGAATTCGAGAAATCGCTATAAGAAGCGACGAATTTCGTATCCGTCAGACCTTTAACATCCGAGTAGTAGGCGTGATTAACGCCAAGAGAAGCTGGCGTGCCTACCGTTAGAACGAGCGAAAAGTTGAAGTCCCATGTGGCGCCGACGCCGCCGCCGGTGTTCGATGCTTCGGCCGTCGGATTCGTTGGCGCATCTTGATTCGTGTAATCGCCAACCGTCGTAATGTCCGCGAACAGCGCCCCCATGACCACGCTCACGACGGCCCCCGTGATGCCGGATGAAGAAATGTCAGCAACGGGCTCCGCGGAAAGATCCGTCGGATTTGTCGTGTAGTCGCCAGCGATGCTGATGTCATCAATGCTCGAAATGGAACCGCCGACACCGATGGTCACATCAAGGACGAACATCGATCCAACACCTGTCGTGCCGATAACCTGTGCTGGCCCCGGAGTGCCTGAACTTCCTGGGTTCACGATGGCCGCGGAAACGAGTTGAGTGTCTGTGACGGTGAGTTGCGCCGGGGTTCCTGTGCCCCCAGCTATGGTCGAAACACTTCCGGGGACATAGCCCGTGCCGGGCGTCACGGGATTGCCGCTACTGTAAGGCGGATCATCACCCGGAAGCCCAACACCGGCCGCGCCGAAAGCCGCACTTATCGCCACGGCATATTGCGTGTACGTGTTTATGGTGAATGTCGCGACCGCAATATTTGTTCCGGGCAGTAACGAAACGGCGACGGCACCTCGCGATCCCAACGTGCTGCCCATGACGCTTGCGGGCGCCCCCCAATTGAGCGCGAGTGTCCCGCCACTTCCGGTAAACGTCCCCCCGACGGCATATATGGTTCCGCCATTGCCGTAGAGAGCAATGAGCGCGGTATCGTTCAGCCTTGCCGCCGTAGGAAACCCGTTGAGCGGACCAAATATACCTATGTTTGCGGCAACATCCGAAGAATTGTCCACGACGCCGGGCGTAACAACTCCCGTAGAAACATCAATGGAAATTGGCTGCGCCGATGAAAGCGTGGGTGCAAACACCACTGCCAAGGAATCGCTCAGGATGGCGGTCGCCACCTGTGCCGGATTTGTTATTTCATTTTCCCCGGAAAACAGTGTAGCCGTTCCCGCGATTTGAGGAGCGGGCCCCCACGCCTGCACCGCATCTCCAGAGGCATTGACAGAGACGGCTGTCCCTGCGGCGATATCTTCGGATGCGGTGAGAGTCAGTCCATTGATGTTCGCGACTGGGGTTTTCACGTTCGCGCCGCCTTGCACCAACGGCACAAACTCCGTTCCCGCCAGCGGCAGCGTAGCCGCTGTCATTGCGGAGATTTTTTCGTTCGCCATTTATCACTCCAATTCGATTGACCCCGATCCGCCCTCTAGCTCAATCGTGCCAGTGCCGGTTTCGAGTTCGATGAGATTTCCAACAGGCGGAGGCCCGCCGCCACCAGCCGCCACAATGATGATGCTTGGCTCGTAAGCATTGCTCGTCCCGACGGGTCCGATGATTGTCATGGGGTATAGCGGCACGCGAAGGTAGAGCTGGACGACGAGCAAAACACTGCGACCGGATCAGTCGGGACGTAAAAGCTGGAGTCGCTGAACCACTGCCCTGTCGCAAGCTGAAAGCCTGCCCCACCACCATTCGAGGGGTCGAAGGCGCCGTTCGGGTCAAGCACGTCGTTGGAGATGAAGACGTACGGGGCCGTGACATACCCGCTGCCGCCACTCAGGATCGCGATGGACGAGAGTGTCATTGTTGGCGCGCTCCCGGTCATGACAGCGACACCTACCGCCGCATTGGACGGGCTCGGGAACGACGGCCCAGCACCGCCGATATACGACGTGTTCGCCCCATACACACCCTGCGCAGGCAGAATGCCTCCGCCCAAGA